>Ga0081538_10000208_pt1 | contig 65347 bp, 76 predicted proteins | sample TabmetS5T2R1_FD_71022 | JGI IMG/M metagenome (GOLD analysis project Ga0081538, IMG submission 71022) | Tabebuia heterophylla rhizosphere microbial communities from the University of Puerto Rico - S5T2R1 | ecosystem: Host-associated > Plants > Roots > Rhizosphere ... | reverse complement strand
GAGCGAGTCCCCGGAGGAGAGTTCCGAGGAGGCGGCCCCGGAAGGCGAGGACGCCGGCCAGGAAGAGGCCCCCGAGACCGGCGAGGGCGATCAGGACATCGGTGAGGAGCCGGCCCCTGATGAAGCTTCAGAAGACTCGGACGAGAACAAGGAGGACAACGAGTAGATGGCCACCAAGGTGACCACCGAGGAGTGGATCGAGGAACTGAAGAGCATCTCGGTTCTCGAGCTCTCCGAGCGCATCAAGGCCCTCGAAGAGGAGTTCGGCGTTTCTGCGACTGCCGTCGCGGCCGCCGCGCCCGCCGCGGCCGGACCCGCCGGCGACGGCGCCGGAGCGGAGGAGGAGGGCGGCACGGTCGACCTCATGCTGACCGGCGCCGGCGACAAGAAGATCGGCGTGATCAAGGTCGTCCGCGGCGCCACCGGCCTCGGCCTCAAGGAGGCGAAGGCACTGGTCGACGAGGCCCCCAAGCCCGTCAAGGAGGGAATCGAGCGCGAGGAGGCCGAGAGCCTGCTCAAGGAGATCGAAGAGGCAGGCGGCAGCGCCGAGATCAAATAGTCAAAAAACGGCCCAAACCGCGCAGATTGGGGCTAAGATATGCATGCGTGCCCCAACCGGGGCGTGTTAGCAACCCTTGACCTAAGGGTTGCCGTGCGCTACCATGCACGGTTCGCGCGCCGGTGAGCCCTGCTGCCCGTTTTTTGCGCGGTCTCACAACCCTTCGAATACTTTGAGGAGTCGCCCAGTTGGCCCGAACCAACGCTGCCCCCGCAACCCGTAGGAGCTTCTCCCGTCTCAAGAACCCCCTCGACGTCCCACATCTGATCGATATCCAGCGGAAGTCCTTCGCTCAGCTAGTTGACCCGAAGGACGGACTGCTGCGGACGACGATCGACGACATCTCCCCGACCGAGGACTACACGGGGAACCTCGCGATCGTCTTCGGGGACTTCGAGTTCGACGATCCGCCGAACTCGGTCGAGGAGTGCCGCGAGAAGGACATGACCTACTCGCGGCCGCTCAACGTCAAGGTCGCGTTCCAGAACCGCGAGACCGGCGAGATCCGGGAGCAAACCGTCTTCATGGGCGACTTCCCGTGGATGACGGACCGCGGCACCTTCATCATCAACGGCACCGAGCGGGTCGTCGTCACCCAGCTCGTGCGCTCGCCGGGCGCCTACGTGATGGAGCCCAAGGACCGCGAGAAGCAGGTCTTCATCGCCAACCTGATGCCGGCGCGCGGCTCCTGGCTGGAGCTGGAGATCGACAAGAAGGGCCGCGTCTACGCGCGCATCGACCGCAAGCGCAAGCTGCCGGTCACCGTGCTGCTGCGCGCGATGGGCTTCGTCACGGACGAAGAGATCCTGAAGCTGTTCGACAACTCGGTCTACATCCGTCACACCATCGAGGCCGACACCGAGCCGACCAAGACCGAGGAGGGCGCGCTCATCGAGCTGTTCAAGAAGCAGCGCCCCGGCGAGCCGCCGTCGGTTGACGCCGCCAAGGCGCTGCTCGAGCAGCTGTTCTTCGATCCGAAGCGCTACGACCTGACGCGTGTCGGGCGCTACAAGCTGAACGCGCGCCTCGACCTCGACGTCGACCTCGACACCCGCACGCTGACCAAGGACGACATCGTCGCCCTGATCAAGGAGCTGGTGACGATCCCGAAGATCCTGGGTGTCCCCGAGGACATCGACGAGGAGAACCCGATCAAGGACTACGCGGCCGAGGCGGCGAGCTACTCGCGCGATCCGATCAACGATCACCTCGACGAGTACGAGCACTTCGGAAACCGCCGCCTGCGCACGGTCGGCGAGCTGATCCAGGACGCGTTCCGGGTCGGTCTCTACCGCATGGAGCGCGTCGTGCGGGAGCGCCTCACGACAGAGGACGCCGACGCGATCACGCCGCAGACGATCATCAACATCCGTCCGGTCGTTGCGGCGCTGAAGGAGTTCTTCGGCTCCTCGCAGCTGTCGCAGTTCATGGACCAGACGAACTCGCTGTCGGGCCTCAGGCACCGCCGCCGCCTGTCGGCCCTTGGCGCCGGCGGCCTCACCCGCGAGCGCGCCCCGATCGAGGTCCGCGACGTGCACCCGACCCACTACGGCCGCATGTGCCCGATCGAGACGCCGGAGGGCCCGAACATCGGCCTGATCGGCTCGCTGTCCTCCTACGCGGAGATCTCCGAGCACGGGTTCGTCACCACGCCGTACCGGGAGGTCAAGGATGGCGTCGTGACCAAGAAGGTCGTCCACCTCGACGCCACCCAGGAGGAGGACCATGTGATCGCGCAGGCGAACGCGGAAGTCGATCCGAAGACGAACAAGCTCAAGGGCCCGCAGGTCCAGTGCCGCTCACGCGACGGCGAGTACGTGGTCGTGCCGCCGAAGCAGGTGACGCTGATGGACGTCTCACCGACCCAGATCTGGTCTGTCACGACGGCCCTGATCCCGTTCCTCGAGCACGACGACGCGAACCGCGCCCTCATGGGCTCGAACATGCAGGCCCAGGCGGTGCCGCTCCTCAAGCCGGAGGCACCGCTCATCGGTACCGGGATGGAGCGTCGCGCCGCGGTCGACACCGGCGACGTGGTGGTCGCGACCGGCGCCGGCGAGGTCAGCTACGTCGACGCCGAGCGAATCGTCGTCACCCGCGGCTCGCGCAAGGACGAGTACGAACTCGACAAGTTCATGCGCTCGAACCAAGGCACGATCATCCACCAGACTCCGACCGTCTCGGTCGGCGAGAAGGTAGAGGAAGGCTCCGTGCTCGCCGACGGCTCCTCCACGGCCGGCGGTGAGATCGCTCTGGGCAAGAACTGCCTGGTCGCCTTCATGTCCTGGGAGGGCTACAACTTCGAGGACGCGATCATCATCTCCCAGCGGCTGGTGAAGGACGACGAGCTCACCTCGATCCACATCGAGGAGTACGAGATCGACGCCCGCACTACCAAGCTGGGCGACGAGGAGATCACCCGGGACATCCCGAACCGCTCCGAGGAGAGCCTGCGCAACCTCGACGAGCGCGGCATCGTCCGCATCGGCGCCGAGGTGCAGTCGGGCGACCTGCTCGTCGGCAAGGTGACGCCCAAGGGCGAGACCGAGCTGACCGCCGAGGAGAAGCTGATCCGCGCGATCTTCAAGGAGAAGGCGCGCGAGGTCCGGGACACCTCGCTGAAGGTGCCGCACGGCGAGGGCGGCGTCGTCATCGACGTGATCACCTTCGATCGCGACGAGGGCGACGACCTGGCGCCCGGCGTCAACAACCTGGTGCGCGTCTACGTTGCGACCAAGCGCAAGATCGCCGAGGGCGACAAGCTCGCCGGCCGGCACGGCAACAAGGGCGTTATCGCCCGCATCGTGCCGGTGGAGGACATGCCGTTCCTCGAGGACGGCACTCCCGTGGACGTGATCCTGAATCCACTTGGCGTGCCGAGCCGGATGAACATCGGGCAGATCCTCGAGACGCACCTCGGCTGGGTCGCCGCGAACGGCTGGTACGACGACGGCTCGGACGCCTACAAGCAGGCGCAGCGCGACGGCGGAAAGGTCAACGTGGCCACGCCGGTGTTCGACGGCGCCTCGCTCCAGGACGTCGACGAGGCGCTCGCGCGCTGGCAGGAGGAGAACTCCGACCGCGGGATCGACCTCGGGCTGAACAAGGGCGCTCCCGACGGTAGCCGCGTGGCCGGCACGGCGAAGCTGTTCAACGGCCGCACGGGCGAGCCCTACGAGGGGCGCGTGACGATCGGCCACATGTACATCCTGAAGCTGCTGCACCTCGTGGACGACAAGATCCACGCTCGTTCGACGGGCCCGTACTCGCTCGTCACCCAGCAGCCGCTGGGCGGCAAGGCGCAGTTCGGCGGCCAGCGCTTCGGCGAGATGGAGGTGTGGGCGCTCGAGGCCTACGGCGCGGCGTACACCCTGCAGGAGATGCTCACGGTGAAGTCCGACGACACCGTCGGCCGAGTGAAGGCCTACGAGTCGATCGTCAAGTCCGAGAACATCCCCGAGCCGTCGGTGCCGGAGTCGTTCAAGGTCCTCATCAAGGAGATGCAGAGCCTCGCTCTGGACGCCAACCTCGTCGCGGACGAGGGTGCGGTGGATCTCACCGAGGAAGACGACGAGCTGCTGCGGGCAGCCGAGGAGCTGGGCATCGACCTCTCCGGCGTGCGAGCCGGAGGCGACGGCGCAGCGGACGAACAGGAAGAGCAGGTCGTCGCCGAGGGCGACGGTGGCTCCACGGACGGCTCCAACGGAGCCAAGGCCGAGGCATCTGAAGAGGCGAAGGTAGAGGAGTAGCGGGACACCCCATGGACATCAACAATTTCGACGCAATCGAGATCGGCCTCGCCTCCAGCAAGAAGATCCGGAGCTGGAGCCACGGCGAGGTCACCAAGCCGGAGACGATCAACTACCGGACGCTGAAGCCCGAGAAGGACGGGCTGTTCTGCGAGCGCATCTTCGGTCCGACGAAGGACTGGGAGTGCTACTGCGGCAAGTACAAGCGAGTCCGCTACAAGGGCATCGTCTGCGAGCGCTGCGGCGTCGAGGTGACCCGCTCGAAGGTTCGCCGCGAGCGCATGGGTCACATCGACCTGGCCGCGCCCGTCTCCCACATCTGGTTCTTCAAGGGCGTCCCGAGCCGCATCGGCTACCTGATCGACATGGCTCCGAAGGAGCTCGAGAAGGTCCTGTACTTCGCCGCCTCGATCGTCACCTGGATCGACGAGGAGGCGCGCACCAAGGACCTCTCCAAGCTCGAGAAGGAGGTCAAGAAGGTCACCGACGGCTACGCCGCCGAGCGCGAGCAGCGCGTGCAGGAGCTCAACGAGTCGCTGGAGCGGCGCACCGAGTGGCTGGAGGACGAGGGCACCAAGGACAAGTTCTCCGAGGAGGACGAGCTCTGGGCCGAGGGCCTCGGCGTCAACCCGAAGAAGCTCGACGACGCCGAGCGCACGAAGCTGCTCAAGGAGACCAAGAAGGCCGTGGAGGCCGAGATCTCCGACACAGAGGCCTACCTCGACGACGCGATCGAGCGCATGGAGGAGGTCTGGCGGATCTTCCAGGAGATGAAGGTCAAGGACGTCATCAACGACGAGGCAGTCTTCCGGGAGCTGAAGGACCGCTTCGGGTCTGCCTTCGGCTGGGGCGAGTACTTCCGCGGGGGCATGGGCGCGGAGGCGATCCGCGACCTGCTCCAGCAGGTGGACCTCGAGGCCGAGTGTGAGCAGCTCGAGCAGACGATCGACTCGTCGAAGGGGCAGAAGCAGGCACGCGCCGTGAAGCGGCTCAAGGTCGCGTCCGCGTTCCTGAACTCGCCCAACAAGCCCGAGTGGATGATCCTCGACTGCGTTCCGGTGATCCCGCCGGAGCTGCGCCCGATGGTGCAGCTCGACGGTGGCCGCTTTGCGACTTCCGACCTCAACGACCTCTATCGCCGGGTGATCAACCGCAACAACCGGCTCAAGCGTCTGCTCGACCTCGGCGCGCCCGAGATCATCGTCAACAACGAGAAGCGGATGCTCCAGGAGGCCGTCGACGCCCTGTTCGACAACGGCCGCCGCGGCCGTCCCGTCACCGGGCCGGGCAATCGGGCGCTGAAGTCGCTCTCCGACATGCTCAAGGGCAAGCAGGGCCGCTTCCGGCAGAACCTGCTCGGTAAGCGCGTCGACTACTCCGGCCGCTCGGTGATCGTTTCGGGCCCGAGCCTGAAGCTGCACCAGTGCGGGCTGCCGAAGCTGATGGCGCTGGAGCTGTTCAAACCGTTCATCATGGCCCGCCTCGTCGAGCGCAAGGCCGTACAGAACATCAAGGCGGCCAAGAAGATGGTCGACTCGATGATCCCCGAGGTCTGGGACGTGCTCGAGGAGGTCATCCACGAGCATCCGGTGCTGCTCAACCGCGCGCCGACCCTGCACCGACTCGGCATCCAGGCCTTCGAGCCGGTGCTGGTTGAGGGCAAGGCGATCCAGATCCACCCGCTGGTGTGTCACGCCTTCAACGCCGACTTCGACGGCGACCAGATGGCCGTGCACGTCCCGCTGTCAGCGGAGGCTCAGGCGGAGGCCCGCATCCTGATGCTCTCCTCCAACAACATCCTCAGTCCTGCCCATGGCTCGCCCCTGGCGACGCCGACGCAGGACATGGTGCTGGGGATCTACTACTTGACCTACGGGCCCAGCGCCGAGGAGCTCGCGGAGCTCGACGAGAAGCTCCGGTCGTCCACGGCGGCCAAGCGAAACGGCTCGCGCCCGCACGTCTACCGGTCCGCGCAGGAGGCGGAGCTCGCGTATGAGAACAACATCGCGAACCTCCACGACCAGGCGGAGTACCGGCGGCCTGGCCACGAGCACTTCCTGACCACGGTCGGGCGGATCATCTTCAACGACCGCGTGGAGCGGGCTCTCGCCGAGGCGCTCGACGAGGACTGGGACCCGGAGCGCTATGTCTTCGTGAACCGCTCGCTGAAGAAGAAGGACGTCAACGAGATCGTCTCTGACCTGGTCGAGAACTACGGCGCCTCGGCGATCGCGCGGGCGCTGGATGCCTTCAAGGAGCTGGGCTTCCACTTCGCGACCCAGGCCGGGCTGACGATCTCCAAGAACGACATCGTCTCTCCGCCCAACAAGGAGGAGATCCTCGACCGGTACGAGGAGCAGGCCCAGGAGATCCAGGGTCAGTACGACGAGGGCTACATCACCGCCGAGGAGCGCCACGACGCGGTCACCGACCGCTGGGACAAGGCCACCGAGGAGGTGGCGAGCGCAATGGAGGACAACCTCCACGAACTCAACCCGATCTACATGATGGCCAACTCCGGGGCGCGCGGATCGTTCAAGCAGATCCGTCAGCTCGCCGGCATGCGCGGCCTGATGGCCAACCCGAAGGGGGAGATCATCGAGCGGCCGATCAAGGCCAACTTCATGGAGGGCCTGTCGGTGCTCGAGTACTTCATCTCCACCCACGGCGCCCGCAAGGGACTCGCCGACACCGCGCTGCGGACTGCCGACTCCGGCTATCTGACTCGGCGCCTGGTGGACGTGGCCCAGGACGTGATCATCCGTGCCGACGACTGCAAGACGAAGGACTTCATCGAGCTCCCGCTGCGCACCCCGGACGGCACGATCAACGCCAACCTCATCGGCCGCGTGGCGGCGAAGAAGTTCACGACCAAGCGCAACCGCGAGCTGCTCAAGCGCGGGCAGGAGATAGACCTGCCGGAGCTCGAGGAAATCGCCGAGGCGTTCGGCGACGAGGAGGTCGCGATTCCGGTTCGCTCCGTGCTCAAGTGCGAGCTCGAGAGCGGAATCTGCGCCGCCTGCTACGGGCGCGCGCTGGCGACCGGCGCCACGGTCGAGCTCGGCGACGCGGTCGGGATCATCGCGGCGCAGTCGATCGGCGAGCCCGGCACGCAGCTGACGATGCGGACGTTCCACACCGGCGGTGTCGCCGGCCTGGACATCACCCAGGGTCTGCCGCGTGTGGTCGAGCTCTTCGAGGCGCGGAAGCCGAAGGGCCTGGCGCAGATCTCGCCCGTGGCGGGCAAGGTCTCGGTCGAGGAGTCCGACAAGGCGGTGAAGGTGATCCTCACCGACGAGAAGGGCGAGGACCACGCCTTCAACTTCCCGTCGCGGACGCTCCTCAACGTCAAGCACGGCGACCGCATCGAGGCCGGCACGCAGCTCAACGAGGGCTCGCTGTACCCGGTCGAGCTGCTGGAGATCCGCGGGCGCACCGAGACCGAGCTCTACCTCGTCAGCGAGGTGCAGAGGGTCTACAAGGCGCAGGGCGTCGACATCAACGACAAGCACATCGAGCTGATCGTTCGGCAGATGCTCAAGCGGGTGCGGATCGAGTCCAAGGGCTCGACCAGCCTCCTGCCCGGCGCGCTGGAGGATCGCCACCAGCTGAAGCTGATCAACAAGCAGGTCAAGGACGACGGCGGCACGCCGGCCAAGGCCGAGGAGGTGATCCTCGGGATCACCAAGGCCTCGCTCGCCACCGAGTCGTTCCTGTCGGCCGCCTCGTTCCAGGAGACGACGAAGGTGCTCACCGACGCCGCTCTGGAAGGCAAGCGCGACCGGCTCCAGGGCCTGAAGGAGAACGTGATCATCGGCAAGCTGATCCCGGCGGCCACCGGCCTCAAGCACTACCGCACGCTCGAGATCGAGCCGGTGGAGCCGGCCCAGCGCCCCGACGAGGACCTGCTCGACGAGGACGAGCTCGCTGCCGAGCTCGGCCTCTCCGAGGATGGCGACGAGGTCACGGAGCTCGAGGGCTTCGGCCCCTCCTTCGCCGAGGAGCTCGAGGAGCTCGCCGAGGAGATCGAGACGGGCGCCGAGGGCGACTCGGACTAGCGGCTAGCCCCGGACCCGTTCCCCCGACACCTACCGCTCCCTCCCGGCCAGCCACGCGCCCAGGCGTGGGCTTGGCTGGGTAGGGAGGCGCCCATCCGGCCGCCGCCTCGCTCCGCCAGCTGTACCTGCCCTCAGCCTGCGCCTGACTTCCCGGTCGAGGGGGCGCGTGTCGCCATTGCGGGATTAGGGGTGATATGTGCCCCAAATATCCCAAGCGCTCCGGCCGAGCCCCCGACCGGGGTGTTGGGGACGTCGCCGGGTCCGCGTCGGCGGTCGCCAGGCTGGCGCGCAAGCAGCACGGCATCGTCACCCGTACGCAGCTACTCGAGCTTGGGATTGACGCCGACACGATCAAGCGGCGGGTCCGCGCCGGACGCCTAAGGGTCGTTTACCGAGGCGTCTATCTCGTCGGGCCGATAATTCCTGTGCTCGCCCGCCAGATGGCCGCCGTGCTCGCTTGCGGCATCGAAGCGGTCCTAAGCCACCGAAGTGCCGCCGCGATTTGGAACCTGCTTCCCTACCCAGCCAGTTCCGGCGCGGTCCACGTCACAGTTGTCGCGGCAGATCGCCGACGCCCCGGCATCCGCATCCATCGTGTCCAAGAGCTCCCGCGTGACGAGATCACCACGCAGCACGGCATTGCCGTCACGACTCCCGCCCGCACGATCCTCGACCTTGCGGCCTCCGTCACCGCGGCTGAGCTCGAGCAGGCGCTTGCGAAGGCCGAGAGTGACCACCGCACCAGCCGCCGCCAGCTCGCCCTCCTACTTGCCCGATATCCCCGACGCCGAGGCACGCGTCGACTACGGAGGCTTCTCGAGCGTCACACCAGACCCGCCCTCACCCGCTCCCAAGCCGAGCGCCGCCTGCTCGACCTGATCCGTAAGGCCGGCCTTCCAGCGCCGGAGGTCAACTTCATGACCGAGCGCTACGAGCTCGACCTGTACTGGCCCGAGCACCGCTTCGCCGTCGAGATCGATTCACTCTGGACTCACGGCTCGGCGTCGAGCTTCGAGGCGGACCGCCGCCGGGACGCCGAACTTGCTGCCGACGGTATCCAGGTAGTGCGGATCACGGATGTGGGCATCGCCGACGAGCCGGAACGCCAGATCGCCCTGATCTCCCAGGCAATTGCCCTGAGGCGAGCTACTGACTAGCTGCTGGCTCAGAACCCCCCGTGTGCGCTCTGGCGAGCGGCGCCGCCAGGCGTGCGCGCGGGGGGTTCGAGATAGCCTCAGACGCGCTCGGGCTCGGCCGACCCGCGTTGGTCGGCGTGCGCCGACGCCGCTCGCAGTGGGGCCGGAGCCACGACGACGCGCGTGCGGCCCCCCGGCGGGCAGTCGGGAAGCGGCTCTGCGTCGGGCGCGTGCGGGCCACGGCGCGGCCCCCGCGGGCGCTTGGGCTCGCGGCGGAAGCGGCGGAAGCGATGGTCCTCCGACTCCGGCGGCGCCTCCTCGGCATCGGGCTCGGCATGCAGAGCCCACCAGACGAGGTAGAGCATCAGCGCGACCGGGATCTTCAAGACCACGGCCAGAAAGAAGATCGGTAGGAAGCCCTCCACGGCGTACCTAGGAGGGAGTGTAACCCTCGCGGGCCCAGCTCAAAAGCGCCTCGGTGTGCACCTCGGTGAGGCCGACGTCGGACTCCGTCGGCACCAGCAACGTTGGCGTGCTGCGGCGGGCTGCCCAGGCGTGGCAGCTGTCATCGAGCGAGTCGTCGATCCACGCCAGCGGCCGGCTGCCCGCGTAGGCGCCGATCGCTTCGAGCTTCCAATGCGCGGTGCCAAACCGCGCCCGCCCGTCGAACGTCAGATACGGCAGCTCGGGGATCCCCAGGATGTGAGGGAGGTGGTCGTTGGCGCGCTCCTCCCAGCCGGTCGCCCAGATCAGCTCGTACACGTCGGCCAGGCGCACGAGCTGCGGCCCAGCCTCGTCGGAGATGCAGTGCGCGATCCCGTCGAGCAGGTGGAAGCGGCCGGGGACCTGGTCGAGAGGTCCTTCGAAGCCGAAGAGGCTGATGACGCCGTCGACGTCGACGGCGAGCACCGGTGGCGCGCCGGGATCCTGCATCGTGCCTGAGGTTAGCCACAGCTCGGGGTCGCTACTATGCGCCGTCGTGCCGAGCACCAACCAACTTGTCAGGAAGGGGCGCAGGCTGCCGAAAAAGCGGACCGCTACGCCTGGCCTGAAGTCCGGCCAGGGCCGCAAGCAGCGAATTGCCGCGCCGCAGCGGCGCGGCGTCTGCACCCGCGTCTACACGGCAACGCCCAAGAAGCCGAACTCGGCGCTGCGCAAGGTCGCACGCGTGCGCCTCACCAACGGCATGGAGGTCACGTGCTACATCCCTGGCGAGGGGCACAACCTCCAGGAGCACTCGGTCGTCCTGGTCCGAGGCGGTCGAGTCAGGGACCTGCCGGGCGTTCGCTACAAGGTCGTGCGGGGCGCCCTCGACGCCTCCGGCGTTTCAGACCGCAAGCAGTCGCGCTCGCAGTACGGGGTCAAGCGCTAGCCGCATGCCCCGCCGAGCCCGAGCCACGATTCGCACCGTCGAGCCCGACTCCGCCTACCGGAGCCGGCTGGTGCAGCAGGTCATCAACAAGGTGATGACCGAAGGAAAGAAGTCGATCGCCGAGCAGATCACCTACGACGCGCTGGCGATCGTCGGTGAGCGCACCAACCGCGCGCCCGTCGAGGTGCTCGACGACGCGATCAAGGAGCTGACCCCGGTGCTCGAGGTCAAATCGCGCCGGGTCGGCGGCGCCACCTACCAGGTGCCAGTAGAGGTGCCGGCGCGCCGCGCACGCACCCTCGCGGTCCGCTGGCTCGTGCAGTTCGCCCGCGCCCGCCGCGAGAAGTCGATGGCCGACCGCCTTGCTAACGAGATCCTCGACGCCACCCAGCAGCAGGGCGGCGCGTGGAAGCGCAAGGACGACGTCTATCGCATGGCCCAGGCCAACAAGGCCTTCGCGCACTATCGCTGGTAGCCGTTAAGCGCCTGCCGTCCCCGGCCCACGGTCCGACATCTCACCTTCGGCGTCCGCCGAGGGCCAACGGCAGCTGAGGCTGGGTGGGGAGCCGAGCCCTCCGCCCCAAACCCCACCCGCATGGCGATCGCGCATTCGCCGGCCGTCTCCGCGAGTGAGGTTAGGGACGTGCCGCCGAAGTCAGTTGCAGACTAGCCGCGATATCGGCACCTAACTTCCCAACGGCGCGGCATCCGGGCGCCACGTGGGGGCTTTGGGGCGGATGCCGCCCCTAATCCCGCACGCGTGGTGGTCGACGCGCCGCGTGGGGACTTAGGGACATCCCAAGCGCTCCCCCTACCCAGCCTTGCCGCTTGCGCCCTCGATGCGGTCTCGCGGAGACCTGCTGAAGCGGATCCGGCTACCGGCCGCGGATCTGGGCGCGTGGTTGGTCGCTGGACGGGTTGCTGGACTCGGCCGTGCCGTGACCCGGGTTGCCCGTGGCGATGGGAGTCGGTGCCGGAGGCGCGACTACGTCCGGGTCATCGTCGGAGCGGTCCGCACCGGGACGTAGCGCAGCGAGCTGATCGGGCTCCAGCGTCGCCAGGGCGGCACCGCTGATCGCCAGCGCCAGTGCGCCCACCAGCTCGAGCCAGAACCCGGCCTGGGGGACGGCCTCGGCGTCGAAGAACGACTGACGCGGGTCGTCGAGAGTTCCCACCTGCCCCGCGTCGGGGAGGTCGGTGAGCAGGAACACGAGCAGCGCGATGCCGCCCATCACGGCGACGGCGAGGGCGGCCGGCTTGGAGCCGGCGAGCACCGCGACGACGAGCGCGCCGATCGCAAACGCTGCGACCACGAACATCGCGTTGCCGTGACGGTCCCCCGCGGTCTGCGAGTCCAGCGGCTCGCCGCCCGGGGGAGTGAACTCGAACATCGTCATCAGCTCCGACGCGAACAGCAACCCCGCCCCCAGCAGGCATGCGAGCGGCAGCAGGCGCTCGGGCCGCGACAGCGTCTCGCGTATCGCACTCACGGGGTTTGCCCTCAGCTCGGTCACGTCGTCGTCGTTCCCCCGGTCGGCTTCTCCCAACCAATCGGGGTAGCGGCCGTACCGCCTGAGCCCAGCGCCGCCTCGACCTTGCGCCGGCGCGGCCAGCGAATCGCGAACCGCCGCCGACCGGCTGCCTTCGAGGCCATCGTCGGCCGCCGACCCAGCGCCCCCGGCCGGAGGTGCGTCGCCAGGAGAGGCCCGCAAACGATCAGCGTTGCCCCCGCGGCGACCTGAGCCCAGAAGCCCTCCAGCAGCGACGCCTCGGCGCCCTGGTACGCCGTCGCCGCCGAGCCCTCGTCGAGACCTGCGGGCACGTCGACCAGGAGCGCGACGCCGATCACGATCAGTCCAAGGGGAATGAGCAATCGCGACAGCTGCCAACGCCCGCGGGTCGCCAGGACGATCACCGCCAGCGCGAGCGCTGCGAGCGGGAGCATCACCCAGACGTGCGCCGCGCCGGTGGCATCGGTTGAGACTGGCGGTGCCGGGGCGACCGCCTCAACCCCGGAGTAGGCGGGAGTGCCGGCGGTGACCTCGCGGTAATCGAAGAACTGCGACGCGACCAAGGCACCGGCCGCCACGAGCGCAACCACAATCGTTGCCCGCGCCGGCGTGACCTCCGCCTCGGCCCAGTGCAGGGCGCGGCGCCCCAGGGTTGCGGCGCCAACCGCGACGGGCAGGACCAGGCGCTCCCAAACCGCGAGCACGGCCACGCCGAGAGGCTCGGCGATCGCCAGCCACAGCTGCAGCGGGATCGCGAGCATCTCCCTGACGATCCCGAGGCCCTCCCTGAGCGCCGTCCCGAAGACTCGGATCAGCGGCGGAAACAGCGTCATCAGCCAGTCCGCAAGGCGCTGGAGTGGTGCCGGAATTCGGTTCATTCAGGCCTCCAGAAGGCCCTTATCCCTCTGCTATCATCACGCGTCGCTCGCGCCCGAGCCAGACGCGACGGGTGAGCGGAAATTCCGTCCATGGAGAGCCGCACGACATAGAGCGTTTCCGGGCTGTCGCGATGGTCTTGCGCTCAGGCCCGTGAGGGCCTTTTTTGTGCGCGTAGACCGGTACTAGGCCGGTTGTCTCCTCCTTACGACGGGCGCCTTAAGGGCGCCGCTGCTGCTTCGAACCGAACTCTCAACGACACTTTACGACCACAGACATGCCACGCACCTTTCCCCTAGAGAAGACGCGCAACATCGGGATCATGGCGCACATTGACGCCGGAAAGACCACGACCACCGAGCGCATCCTCTACTACACCGGCCGCACCCACAAGATGGGTGAGGTGCACGAGGGTGCCGCGGTCATGGACTGGATGGAGCAGGAGCAGGAGCGCGGGATCACCATCACCTCCGCAGCCACGGCGTGCGAGTGGCGCGGGCACCGCATCAACATCATCGACACGCCCGGGCACGTCGACTTCACCGTCGAGGTCGAGCGCTCGCTGCGCGTGCTCGACGGCGCGATCGCCATCTTCGACGCGGTCGCCGGCGTGGAGCCCCAGTCCGAGACGGTCTGGCGCCAGGCCGACAAGTACCGCGTCCCGCGCATCGCCTTCATCAACAAGATGGACCGCGTCGGCGCCGACTTCGCCAACGCCGTGCAGACCATGCGCGACCGCCTCGGCGCCAAGCCGCTGCCGATCCAGCTTCCGATCGGGGTCGAGGACGGCTTCGTCGGCGTCATCGACCTGATCGAGGACAAGGCCCTGGTCTGGAAGGACGAGCTCGGCACGGAGTTCGAGTACGAGCCGATCCCCGACGAGCTGGCCGACGCCGCCCATGAGGCCCGCACGGAGCTGATCGAGGCCTGCGCCGACTACGACGATGAGCTCCTCGAGGCCTACCTCAAGGAAGAGGAGATCCCGCACGAGCGGATCGCGAAGTCACTCCATCGCGCCACCCTTGACCTCAAGGTCACCCCGGTGCTCTGCGGTTCCGCCTTCAAGAACAAGGGCGTGCAGCCGCTGCTCGACGAGATCGTCGAGCTGCTCCCCTCCCCGCTCGAGGTTCCCCCGGTGGAGGGCTATGAGGTCACCGGCAAGGGCTCCGAGGATGGACACGGCCCGCTGGTCAAGCGCTCGGCCGACGACGGCGCGCCCTTCGCGGCCCTCGCCTTCAAGGTGATGGTCGACCCCTACGTCGGAAAGCTCACCTACTTCCGCGTCTACTCGGGCAAGCTCGCCTCCGGCAGCCGCGTGCTCAACTCGACCAACGGCCGCACGGAGCGAATCGGGCGGCTGCTGATGCTGCACGCCAACCACCGGGAGGAGATCGAGGAGTGCTACGCGGGCGACATCTGCGCGGGCGTGGGTCTCAAGCAGACCTCGACCGGCGACACGCTCTGCGCTCCCGACGCCCCGGTGATCCTCGAGACGATCGACTTCCCTGAGCCGGTGATCCAGGTGGCGATCGAGCCCAAGACGAAGGCCGACCAGGAGAAGCTCTCCGCCTCCCTCGCGCGCCTGGCCGAGGAGGACCCGACGTTCCAGGTTCAGACCGAGGAGGAGACCGGGCAGACCCTGATCCACGGCATGGGCGAGCTTCACCTCGAGGTGATCGTCGACCGTCTCCTGCGCGAGTTCTCGGTGGATGCAAACGTCGGCCGTCCCCAGGTCGCCTACCGGGAGACGATCCGCGAGCGGGTCGAGAAGATCGAGGGCCGCTTCGTCCGCCAAACCGGCGGCCGCGGGCAGTACGGGCACGTGGTCATCAACCTCGAGCCGGCGCCCGACGAGGGCTTTGACTTCGTCAACCAGATCAAGGGCGGTCGCATCCCGACCGAGTTCATCCCGGCCGTCGAGCAGGGGATCGAGGAGGCGTTGGGAAGCGGCGTCCGCGCGGGCTACCCGATGGTCGACGTCCGAGTCGAGCTGACGGACGGCTCATACCATGACGTCGACTCCTCGGAGATGGCGTTCAAGATCGCCGGCTCGATGGCGCTCCAGGAGGCCGCGCGGCGCGCCAAGCCGGTGCTGCTGGAGCCCGTGATGTCGGTCGAGGTCGTGACCCCCGAGGAGTTCCTCGGGGACGTCATCGGCGACCTCTCGCGGCGCCGCGGCAAGGTCCAGGGCCAGGAGCAGCGAGGCAACGCCCTCGCGGTCCACGCCTTCGTGCCCCTCGGCGAGATGTTCGGCTACGCGACCGACCTGCGGTCCTCCACCCAGGGCCGCGCCAACTACACGATGCAGTTCGAGCGCTACGAGGAAGTGCCGCAGAACATCGCGGAGGAGATCGTGGAGCACCGGTCGGGCGAACCCGTCCCCGCGGGTGCCTGAAAACGGCCCGCTTTGCCTATATTTCCTCGGTTCACCAACATTTAGACCAGAAACAGATTTCGAAGCAAACGTCAGCACCAAAGGAGCAAGATGTCCAAGGAGAAGTTCGAGCGCGATAAGCCGCATGTCAACGTCGGCACGATCGGTCACATCGACCACGGCAAGACGACGCTGACAGCGGCGATCACCAAGGTGCTCGCGGAGCGGGGCGCTGGTGACACCGAGGAGCGGTCGTTCGAGTCCATCGACAACGCTCCGGAGGAGAAGGAGCGCGGGATCACGATCGCGACCTCGCACGTCGAGTACGAGACCGAGAACCGCCACTACGCCCACGTCGACTGCCCCGGGCACGCCGACTACGTCAAGAACATGATCACCGGCGCGGCGCAGATGGACGGCGCGATTCTCGTCGTCTCGGCCGCCGATGGCCCGATGCCGCAGACCCGCGAGCACATCCTGCTCGCGCGGCAGGTGAACGTGCCCTACGTGGTCGTCTTCCTGAACAAGACCGACATGGTCGACGACGAGGAGATCATCGAGCTCGTCGAGGAGGAGGTCAAGGACCTGCTCAAGGAGTACGAGTTCCCCGGAGACGAGACCCCGATCATCAAGGGCTCCGCGCTGAAGGCGCTCGAGGGCGACGAGGAGGCCAAGAAGGCGATCCTCGAGCTCGCCGAGACGCTCGACACCTACATCCCGGAGCCGGAGCGCGACCTCGACAAGGCGTTCCTGATGCCGATCGAGGACATCTTCTCGATCACGGGCCGCGGCACCGTCGCCACCGGCCGCATCGAGCAGGGGATCGTCAACACCGGCGAGGAGGTCGAGATCGTCGGCATCAAGCCGACCTCCAAGACCGTCGTCACTGGGGTCGAGATGTTCCGCAAGATCCTCGACCAGGGCCAGGCGGGCGACAACGTCGGCTGCCTGCTCCGAGGCACCAAGCGCGAGGAGATCGAGCGCGGGCAGGTGCTCTCCAAGCCCGGATCGATCACGCCGCACACGAAGTTCAAGGCAGAGGTGTACTGCCTGAGGAAGGAGGAGGGCGGTCGCCACACCCCGTTCTTCTCCGGATATCGCCCGCAGTTCTACTTCCGCACCACCGACGTCACCGGGGTGGCGAACCTCCCCGAGGGGACGGAGATGGTGATGCCGGGCGACAACGTCGAGATGTCGATCGAGCTGATTGCTCCGATCGCCATGGACAAGGGCCTTCGGTTCGCGATCCGCGAGGGCGGCCGCACCGTTGGCTCGGGGGTCGTCTCCGACATCACCGAGTAGCGACCCAAGGGCCGGTCACCCGACCGGCCCTTTAATTGCAAGGACATACGACCGGGGCGGCGCCCCACCAACGGGGCGGCGCCCCTTTCGCGCCGAGAAAGAACGAAGAGCAAGAGCAAGGTTTTGGCCTCAATCGCAGCAAGCAAGATCCGGATCCGGCTCAAGGCGTACGACCACGACGCCATCGATCGCGCTGCCCGCGAGATCGTCGAGACGGCCCAGCGCACCGGCGCTTCCGTCGCCGGTCCCGTGCCGCTGCCGACGGAGCGCAACGTCTACTGCGTGATCCGCTCGCCGTTCAAGGACAAGGACTCGCGCGAACACTTCGAGATCCGCACGCACAAGCGCCTGATCGACATCCACCAGCCCACTCCGAAGACGATCGACTCGCTTCAGCGCCTGGACGCGCTCCCGGCGGGGGTCGACATCGAGATCAAGATCTAGCCGTGACTCCCCCCACGACAGCACGACTCAGCCGCCTGCAAACCGTCGCCAGGCGGCGTCCTCGGTCGCTCGCGCACTTTTCAAGTGCGCCACGCTCCCTCCGTCCTGGCCTGGCTCGGTTCTCGCCGCCTGAGTCGCACTCCCGCGAGGGGGGGCACGACTGCTGATGGCGGCGATCGTCGGCAAGAAGCTTGGAATGACGCAGGTCTTCACCGAGGACGGCTCGCGCGTGCCCGTGACCGTGATCGAGGCGACCCCGAACAAGGTGACCGCGGTGCGCGACCCCGAGCGCGACGGTTATGCCGCCGTACAGCTCGCCGCGATCGAGGTCGACGAGGCGAAGCTGACCAAGGCGCAGCTCGGCCACCTGAAGAAGGCCGACGCTCCGGCGATGCGCGCCCTCGCGGAGTTTCGCGACGAGGGAGCCGAGGCGCAGATCGGCGAGGAGCTGACCGTGGAGCAGTTCGAGCCCGGACAGCGCGTGAAGGTGTCCGCCACGGCGATCGGCAAGGGCTTTCAGGGGACCATTCGCCGACACGGTTTCGGGCGCGGCCCGATGACACACGGCTCGCACAACGTCCGCGCCCCGGGCTCGATCGGCGCCAGCGCCGATCCCGCGCGCGTGTTCAGGGGCACCCGCATGCCCGGCCGGATGGGTGGCGGCCGGGTTACCCAGCGCCGCCTCGAGGTGGTCGAGGTCGACGCCGAGCGACACCTGCTGCTGCTGAAGGGCTCGGTCCCGGGGCCAAAGGGCGGCACCGTGGAGGTGCGCAGCGATGCCTGAGCGACCAGCAGCGCCCCACCACCACGACGTTGCCGGCTGCAAGTCATCGCCTGGCTACGTCCTCGGTCGCTCGCGCACTGCAAGTGCGCCACGCTCCCTGCGTCCTTGCCACGCTCGACTTTCGCGCGGCAACGCCGCGCCGGAGGGACGCTGATGGCCGCTGCCAAGGCCCCGATGCTCGGCAAGCAGACCAAGGCCGACCTGCCCGCCGCGCTGTTCGGCGAAGAGTTCCACGAGGGCCTGGTCCACGAAGCGGCGCGAGCGGACCTCGCGGCCAGGCGGCGTGGCACCGCGTCCACGCTCGGACGCGGCGAGGTATCGATGACGACCGCCAAGGCCTGGCGCCAGAAGGGCACGGGTCGCGCCCGCGTGGGCGCGCTGAGCGTGCCGCATCGCCGCGGCGGCGGAGTTGCCTTCGGGCCGACACCGCGAAGTCACACGGTGAAGGTGAACCGCAAGGCGCGGCGCCGGGCGCTGCGCGCGGCGCTGTCGGTGCACGCGGCCCGCGACAGCGTCGCGATCGTCGACGCGTCGGCGCTCTCCGAGCCGGCCACCAAGCAAGCCGCACAGTGGCTCGAGAAGTGGGGAGCGCAGCGGCCGACGCTGGTGCTCCTCGACGTCGAAGAGACGGCCGCGGCCAAGAGCTTTCGCAACCTTCCGCGGGTCACGGTCCTGCCGGCGAGCGCGGCGGGCACGGCTGACGTGATCGGACACGCCTCGCTGGTGCTCTCACAAGCGGCGATCGACCACTTGGAGAAGAGGGCCGGCGAATGAACTCCCGCCAGGTGATCATCGAGCCGGTCGTCTCGGAGAAGAGCTATGCCCTGATGGCTGACGGCAAGTACACGTTCCGCATCGACGACCGCGCCCACAAGACGCAGGTCAAGCGGGCCGTCGAAGAGATCTTCGACGTCGAAGTGGTCGAAGTCCGCACGCTCACCGTGCGGTCGAAGCCGAAGCGCCGCGGCCTGCATCGCGGGTACACCCGGTCGTGGAAGAAGGCGATCGTTCAGCTCGCGCCGGGCGATCGCATCGAGCTCTTCGAGGGCGCAGCGGTGGCGGAGTAGGAGCAGCACGATGGCGATGAGAAAGACAAGACCGACCAGCCCCGGTAGGCGTTTTGCGACCTATCAGCAGCGCGAGGAGCTGACGACCGATCGCCCGCACAAGCCGCTCACCAAGGGCAAGTCGAAGAGCGCCGGCCGCAACTCCCGCGGCCGCGTCACCGCGCGCCATCGTGGTGGCGGGGCCAAGCGGCGGTATCGCGACATCGACTTCAAGCGCCGCAAGGACGGGGTGCCGGCGAAGGTGGCGTCGATCGAGTACGACCCCAACCGCACCTGCTACATCGCGCTGCTGCACTACGCCGACGGCCACAAGAGCTACATCCTGGCCCCGCAGGGGCTTGCTCCCGGCGACCGTGTCGAGTCGGGAGAGAACGCCGACATCCGTCCCGGGAACGCGCTGCCGCTGAGCCGGATCCCCACGGGCACGGTGGTTCACAACGTTGAGCTGACCGCCGGGCAGGGCGGGCGCCTGGGGCGCGCCGCCGGCACCGCGATCCAGGTCGCCGCGAAGGAGGGGCCGATGGTCACCCTGCGCCTTCCCTCCAGCGAGATGCGGATGGTCCGCGCGGATTGCCGCGCGACGGTCGGCGCGCTGTCGAACACCGAGCACCAGAACGTCAAGGTCGGCAAGGCCGGCCGCAACCGCCACAAGGGCAAGCGCCCGCAGACCCGCGGCGTGGCGATGAACCCCGTTGACCACCCGCACGGTGGCGGCGAGGCTCACCACACGCCCGGCGGGCACCCGGTGACGCCGTGGGGCAAGCCCACGCTGGGTTACCGCACCCGCAAGAAGGGCAAGCCGTCCGACGGGCTCATCGTGCGCGGGCGCCGGCGAGGAAAGAAGAAGAGGTAGCCGATGGGACGCTCGACGAAGAAGGGCCCGTTTGCCGAGGAGCGGCTGCTGCGCCGCATCCAGCAGCTCAACGAGTCCAACTCCAAGCAGATGCTCAAGACCTGGTCGCGCTCGTCGACGATCTTCCCGGAGATGGTCGGACACACGATCGCTGTGCACGACGGCCGCAAGCACGTGCCGGTGTTCGTGTCCGAGTCGATGGTCGGCCACAAGCTGGGCGAGTTCGCGCCCACCAGGACGTTCCGCGCCCACTCCGGCGAGCGCCGGGACAAGGACGAGCGATAGGCGATGGCGAAGGCCAACGACACGCAACCGGAGGCGCCGATGGTGCGCGCTCGCGCCCGCTTCCTGCGCGTGGCGCCGCGCAAGGCGCGCCTGGTCGCCGATCAGGTGCGCGGCCTGCCCGTGGAGGAGGCACGCTCTCAGCTCCGGTTCTCGACCCGCGGCGCCGCCCGCGACATCGCCAAGCTGATCGACTCGGCCGCCGCCAACGCCGAGGCCAACCACGACCTCGTCGCCGACGAGCTTCGTGTGGCCGACATCCGCGTCGACGAAGGCCCGGTGCTGCGCCGCTGGCGTGCGCGCGCCCGTGGCCGCGCGACCCGGGTCGAGAAGCGAACCAGCCACGTGTCGGTGGCGCTGACGCCTAGCGAGGATCTCTGATGGGCCAGAAGATCCATCCCGAGGGCTTTCGCGTCGGCTACATCCACGACTGGAAGTCGAACTGGTTCAACGAGCGCGAGTTCTCCGACTACCTGCTCGAGGACATGGCCATCCGCGACCACATCGAGGGCAAGCTCGCCCACGCGGGCCTGTCGGACATCAACATCGTCAAGCAGCGAGGCGAGATCACGGTCGACATCCACACCGCGCGGCCGGGGATCGTGATCGGCAAGTCCGGTGCGGAGGTCGACGCGCTGCGCCGCGACCTGCACAAGCTGACCCAGAAGCCCGTCAAGGTGAACATCCGCGAGATCAAGCGACCCGAGCTCGATGCGAAGCTGGTCGCGCAGTCGATCGCCGAGCAGCTTCAGAACCGGGTGGCGTTCCGTCGCGCGATGAAGCGGGCGCTGACCTCCGCGATGCGCTCGGGCGCAAAGGGCGTGAAGGTCCAGGTCTCAGGCCGTCTGGGCGGCGCCGAGATGGCGCGCACCGAGGGCTACTCGGATGGGCGCGTGCCGCTCCACACGCTGCGCGCGGACATCGACTACGGGTTCGTCGAGGCTCGCACCACGACGGGCCGGATCGGCGTCAAGTGCTGGATCAACAAGGGCGAGGTCATGCCCGAGGGCTACCGCACGGGTGCGGACGACGAGGAGGAGCTGGCGCCGCGCTCGTTTCGCCGTCGCGGCGGCGACCGCCAGCGCCCGCAGGGTGACCGTCAGCGACCGCCGCAGCAGCGGCAGCAGCAGCAAGCTCCGCCCGCCGCCCCAGCGGCGACCGAGTCGGCGGCTGCCGAGCAGCCTGCCGCACCTGCCGAGACCCCGGAGCCCGAGCAGGCTGCTGCTGAGCCCAGCGAGCAGGCTGCCCCGGCCGAGTCGACCCCTGCGAGCGAGAACCCTGCAGCCGGAGGTGACTCCTGATGCTGATGCCCAAGCGCGTGAAGTACCGCAAGCAGATGCGCGGGCGCATGCGCGGCTACACGAAGGGCGGTAGCAACGTCGCCTTCGGCGAGTACGGCCTCAAGGCGCTGGAGCGAGGCTGGATCACCAACCGGCAGATCGAGGCCGCTCGAGTCGCGATGACGCGGAAGATCAAGCGCGGCGGGAAGGTGTGGATCAACGTCTTCCCCGACAAGCCCTACACGAAGAAGCCCGCGGAGACCCGCATGGGCTCGGGCAAGGGGAATCCCGAGGGCTGGGTTGCCGTGGTCAAGCCCGGGCGGGTGATGTTCGAGCTCGCCGGCGTTCCCGAGGACCTCGCCAGGGAGGCGATGCGCCTCGCCGGCCACAAGCTTCCGATCAAGACCAAGTTCGTGCACCGCGAGGGGGCACAGCAGTGAAGGCCTCCGAAGTACACGCGCTCGGCGACCAGGACCTCGTGCAGGCCCTCAAGGACGCACGCGAGGAGACGTTCAACCTGCGCTTTCGCCACGCCACGGGCGAGCTCGAGAACAGCGCGGGCCTCGGCCAGGCACGGCGCAACCTTGCGCGGCTCATGACCGTGGCGCGCGAGCGCGGGATCGACATCGACAAGGAAACCCGGTGACCCCCGAAGAGCAGCAAGAGCAAGAGGAAACGCAGGGGCCCGACGCTCCCGAGCAGACGGAGGCCACCGACGCCTCGGCGGACGAGCCTGCTGCCGAAGCCACCGACACTGCTGAGACCGACGCAGACCCCGCCGCCCCCGGACGCGAAGGGGAGGAGGCGGCGGGCGATGATTCGCCTGAGGCACAGGAAGGAGCCGCGGCCGAGGGCGAAGCCGAGGCCGCGGAAGAGGTCGTTGGGCCGAAGGCTCTTCGCAAGCTGGAGCGCTCACGCGCTTCCGGCCCGGCCCTGCCGCAGCGCTCACCGGAAGAGCGTGCGGCCGAGCGCGCCGATCGCCGGCGTGCCAAGGCCGCGGCGCGGCGGCGCTACCGCGCCTCCCGGCGGGCCAAGCGCGCGGAGCCGGGCCAGGGCACCCCGGCCGCCGAGCGAGTCCCCGGCACCAAGATGGTGCGCCGGGGCAAGGTCGTCTCCGACAAGGCCGACAAGACGATCACCGTCGAGCTCGAGGTCGTCCGTCGCCACCGCACCTACGAGAAGGTGGTTCGCCGCTCGCCGACGGTTCGCGCCCACGATGAGCACAACGAGGCAACCGAGGGCGACATCGTGCGGGTCATCGAGTCGCGCCCAACGTCGCGCACCAAGCGCTGGCAGCTCGTCGAGGTGCTTGAGAGGGCGAAATGATCCAGCAAGAGTCAAAGGTCAAGGTGGCCGACAACTCGGGCGCCCGCGAGATCCTCTGCATCCGCGTCAAGGGCGGCTCGCACCGCCGCTACGCGGGCGTGGGCGACGTGATCACCGCGACGGTCAAGCAGGCGACGCCGCATGGCGGCGTGCGCAAGGGCGAGGTCGTCCAGGCGGTTGTGGTGCGGACCCGCAAGCAGCTCGGCCGCTCCGACGGCACATACATCTCCTTCGACGAGAACGCCGCCGTGCTCATCGACCCCCAGAACAACCCGCGCGGCACCCGCATCTTCGGCCCCGTCGCCCGCGAGCTGCGCGACCGCAACTTCATGAAGATCGTCTCGTTGGCCCCGGAGGTTCTGTGATGGGCAAGGCGATGCGCATCCGCCGCGACGACACCGTGCTGGTGACAGCCGGCAAGGACAGGGGCAAGACCGGCCGCGTGATCCGCACCGAGCCGGGGCGCCGACGCGTCTACGTCGAGGGCCTGAACATGGTCAAGCGCCACCAGCGGCCGCGCTCGGTGAGGGAGGCGCAAAAGGGGCAGACCGGTGGCATCATCGAGAAGGAGGGGCCGATCGACGTCTCCAACGTGATGCTGGTCGACGCCACCGACAACAAGCCGACCCGGGTGGGCGTGCGCGTTGGCGACGACGGTTCGCGCCAGCGCTACGCGAAGCGCACCGGACGGACGATCGAGTAACGAAGATGGAAGCAACGGTCACAGAGGCACAGCAGGCCGCGCCGCCGCCGCGGCTGCGAGAGCTGTACGAAAACGAGGTTGCCGGAGCGCTGACCTCGAAGTTCGGCTACACGAGCGCGATGCAGGTCCCGCGGCTGCTCAAGATCACGCTCAACATGGGCGTCGGCGAGGCAAAGCAGTCGACGCCGACCCTCGAGGCGGCGACCGAGCAGCTTGCGACGATCGCGGGCCAGCATCCGAGCGTTCGCCGTGCCCGCAAGTCCATCGCTTCGTTCAAGGTCCGCGAAGGCATGCCGGTGGGCGTCGCGGTGACCCTGCGCGGCGCGCGCATGTGGGAGTTCCTCGACCGGCTGATCACGATCGCCGTGCCGCGGATCCGCGACTTCCGCGGCCTCAACCCGCGCTCCTTCGACGGCCGCGGCAACTATTCGATGGGGGTCCGCGAGCAGCTGATCTTCCCCGAGATCGACTACGACTCGATCGACGAGGTCCGAGGCCTCGACGTCACGATTACCACCACGGCCGCTACCGACGAGGAGGCGTTCGAGTTGCTCCTGGCGCTCGGGATGCCGTTCGCGGAGGACGGACGGCCTGGCGCCGTCGACACCGCGGCCGAAGAGGAGGAGGAGCGCCGGCGCGAGGAGGCTCGTCTCCGCGCCGAGGCGGAGCAGGCCGCGCTCGAGCAGCTCAAGGCCGAGAACCCCGAGGCCTACGAGCGCAAGGTGCGCGAGCCCGAGGAGGGCGAGGAGGGCGCCGTGGGCGAAGAGCCCGCCGCCGAGGGCGAAGCAACAACCGAAGAGAAGGCAGAGGAGTAGTGGCCAAGACTTCACAGATCGTCAGACAACGCCGCAAGGCGAAGTACAAGACCCGCGCGTACAACCGCTGCCGCCGCTGCGGCCGGCCGCGCGCGTTTTACCGCAAGTTCGGTCTCTGCAGGCTGTGCCTGCGCGAGGCCGCGCACAAGGGCTACGTGCCCGGAATGAGCAAGGCGAGCTGGTAACGCCCATGCTGACCGACCCGATCTCCGACTACCTCACCCGGATCCGCAACGGGCTGCTGGCGCAGCACCTGGAGGTCGAGGTGCCCGCGTCGCGCCTGAAAAAGGACATGAGCCGGCTGCTCCAAGAGCAGGGCTACATCTCCGAGTTCTCCGTCGAGCCGACTCCCGTCGGCGAGGTGATCCGGATCAAGCTGCGCTATACGGACGATCGCCAGCCCGTGATCAGCGGCCTCGAGCGCGTCTCGCGCCCGGGCCGGCGGCGGTACGTCAACCACACCGAGGTGCCGCGGGTCCAGGGCGGGATGGGCACCGCGATCGTCTCAACCTCTAGCGGCGTGATGACAGGGCACGAGGCCAAGGCGCGAGGAGTGGGGGGCGAAGTGGTCGCCTACGTTTGGTGAGTAACTGACTATGAGTCGAATCGGACGCAAGCCAATCGAGATTCCCGAGGGCGTGACGGTTGACGTCAAGCCCGGCGCGGTGATGGTGAAGGGGCCGAAGGGCGAGCTCAGCCAGACCGTGAGCGCGCAGATGACGGTTGCCGAGGGCGACGGGACTCTGACGGTCAGCCGTCCGACCGATCGCGGCGTGGATCGTGCTCTGCACGGGCTGACGCGCAGCCTGATCGCCAACATGGTCGAAGGCGTCACGGCAGGTTTCGAGAAGCGGCTCGAGATCCAGGGGGTCGGCTACCGCGCTCGGCTGCAGGGCAAGGCGCTGGAGCTCAGCGTCGGCTACTCGCACCCCATCTCGGTCACGGCGCCCGACGGGATCGAGTTCGAGGTTCCGCAGCCGACCCAGGTGATCGTGCGCGGCATCGACAAGCAGCTGGTCGGTGAGATCGCGGCGCGAATCCGCCGCGTGCGGCCGCCCGAGCCGTACAAGGGCAAGGGCATCCGTTACGTCGGCGAGCACGTCCGCCGCAAGGTCGGAAAGAGGGCGTAGCGGTGACTCCTCCCATGACAGCACGCGGAAGGAGGCACCGCTAGCGCGATGGCCGTCCTGACCAAGCCACAGAAGCGCCTGCGCCGCCGCCGCCGCGTGCGGGCGCGCGTGCGCGGCAACGCCGAGCGGCCGCGCCTCTCGGTCTTTCGCTCCAATCGCGGCGTCTTCGCTCAGTTGATCGACGACGATCGCGGACACACGATCGCATCGGTCGCGTGGACGGAGCCCGAGCTCGCGAAGCTCGCACCGAAGGAGCAGGCCAAGCGTGCCGGCGAGCTGCTCGCCGCGCGTGCGAAGGAGGCCGGCGTGTCGAGCTGCGTTTTCGACCGCGGCGGGTACCGCTTCCACGGTCGCGTTGGCGCCCTCGCCGAGGGCGCGCGCGAGGCTGGACTCGAATTCTGACCCGCTACCTTCATTGATCTTCAGATGCGTAAGCCCGAGATAGAGACAGTCAGCCCGCAGGGCCTGGACCTGCAGGAGCGTGTGATCGAGATCAACCGCGTCGCCAAAGTGGTCAAGGGCGGCCGCCGCTTCTCGTTCACGGCTCTGGTGGCCGTGGGCGACGAGGACTCCGTGGTGGGGATCGGCTACGGGAAGGCGCGCGAGGTCCCGCTCGCGATCCAGAAGGCGGTCGAGAACGCGCGCAAAAGCTTGATTCGTGTGCCGAAGTACGGCCAGACGATTCCGCATCGGATCATCGGCCGCTACGGCTCGGGTCACGTCGTGCTGCGGCCGGCCAGCCCCGGTACGGGAGTGATCGCCGGCGGCGGCGTGCGTGCCGTGCTCGAGCTCGCGGGCATCCGCGACGTGCTCTCAAAGAGCATTGGCACCCAGAACCCGATCAACCTCGTGAAGGCGACGATGGACGGGATCATCAACCTGCGCCGGCCCGAGCAGGTGGCGGAGCTGCGCGGCCTCAGCGTCAACCAAGTCCTCGGCCTGGACCTGCAGGAGAAGTACGCCAAGCCGACCAACGACGCGCCCAAGTCCGAAGCCCCAGAGCCCGTCCGCGCGGTCGATGCGCCCGATGGCCAGACCGCTGAGCCCAGGGCGTCCGAGCCCACGCCCGCCGGAAACGTAGGCGAAGCCGAGGCTTCCGGCGGAGATGTTCCGGAGGATGTCGGTGAGTGATTTGAAGCTCAAGCAGGTCCGCTCAGCCAACGGGGCCAGCCCGAAGCAGCGCGACACGCTGCGCTCCCTGAAGCTTGGCCGGATCGGTCGTACCTCGACGCTGACCGACACGCCACAGCTCCAGGGCATGCTCAAGGTCGTGGACCACCTCGTCGAGGTGGACGACGGAGGCAAGGCCTGATGGCACGCCTCGGACCGGATGAGATCGGGCTTCACTCCGTGCGCCCCAAGCCGGGCTCGCGCAACGCCCGCAAGCGGGTGGGACGGGGAGCGGGCTCCGGCCTGGGCAAGACCTCGGGCCGCGGGCACAAGGGTGCCGGCGCGCGCTCGGGCAACAAGCGCAAGCCCGCGTACGAGGGCGGCCAGAACCCGATCCACATGCGTACTCGGAAGCTGCGAGGCCCGCACAAGAAGATGTCGATGCCGTTCGAGCCCTTCCGAACCCATGCGCAGCCGGTCAACGTGGCCGATCTCGACGCGCGCTTCGACGCCGGCGCCGAGGTGACGCCCGAGTCGCTGCGCGAGGCCGGTCTGGCCAAGCGCCGTCACCCGGTCAAGGTGCTCGGGCGCGGTGATATCTCCAAGAAGCTGACGGTCCGCGCGCACGCCTTCAGCGCCTCCGCGAAGGAGAAGATCGAGAAGGCCGGGGGGACCGCCGAGGTAATCGAGGGTTAGGCGTTGCTGCAGACCATCGCCAACGCCTTCGCGGTTCCGGAGATCCGGCGCAAGATCGCCTTCACGCTGGCGATGTTGCTCCTCTACCGGCTGGGCGCCTACATCCCGGCGCCCGGTGTCGACATCGACACCGTCGAGTCGATCGAGGACAACTTCACAGGCAGCAACGTCCTCGGCTTCCTGAACCTCTTCTCGGGCGGAAGCCTCCAGCGGTTGTCGCTATTCGCGCTGGGGATCATGCCCTACATCACCGCCTCGATCATCCTCCAGCTGCTGACGGTGGTCGTCCCGGCGCTGGAGCGCCTCCAGAAGGAGGGCGAGGTCGGCCAGCAGAAGATCACGCAGTACACGCGCTACCTCACCGTCGCGCTCGCGTTCGGGCAGTCGCTGGGCTACGTGTTCCTGTTCCAGTCCTTCCAGGACTCGGCCGGCACAAGCGTCGTCGGCGAACTCACCTTCTCGAAGGTGTTCGTGATCGTGGTCTCGCTCACCGCGGGGACGACGTTGTTGATGTGGATGGGCGAGCTGATCACCCAGCGAGGGATCGGCAACGGGATCTCGCTGATGATCTTCGCCTCGATCGCGGCCGGGATCGCGCCGGGCATCTCGAGCTGGTGGAACAACCCCGATCAGGTCTTCGTGGTGATGATGCCCTTCGTCGCCCTGGCCGTGATCGTGGGCATCGTCTTCGTGCAGGAGGGGCAGCGACGAATCCCGGTTCAGTACGCCAAACGCGTCGTCGGACGACGGATGACGACCGGCGGCTCGACCTACCTGCCGCTGCGCGTGAACATGGCCGGCGTGATCCCGGTCATCTTCGCTGCGTCGATCATGGCGTTCCCGCCGACCATCGGGCAGCTGCTGAACACGCCCGCCGCGCTCGACTTCGCAGCATTCTTTTCCCCGAACAGCTGGGCCTACGTGGTGGGCGAGGTGTTCTTCATCATCATCTTCACCTACTTCTACACCGCGGTCACGTTCAACCCGGTGGACCAGGCCGACAACCTGAAGAAGTACGGTGGGTTCATCCCGGGCGTCAGACCCGGGCGACCTACCGCCGAATACCTGGACCGGATCCTGTCCAGGCTCACCTTCCCCGGCGCCCTCTATCTGGGCGCGGTCGCGGCGTTGCCGACGATCCTCATCAACCAGACTTCCGCGAACTTCTTCTTCGGCGGCACCTCGATCCTGATCGTGGTCGGCGTTGCGCTCGACACGGTCAAGCAGCTCGAGGCGCAGCTGATGATGCGTAACTACGAAGGATTCTTGAAGTAGGAGCTCCGTGTCGGAGCTGAACCTGATCCTGCTGGGCCCGCCGGGGAGCGGCAAGGGAACCCAGGGCGAGCGCCTCCAGGAGGACTTTCGCCTGCCGTACTACGCAACCGGTGACATCTTGCGCGCGGCGGTCCGCGAAGGCACGGATCTGGGAAACGAGGCGAAGGAGTACATGGACCGCGGCGACCTCGTGCCCGACGACGTGATCGTCGGGGTGATCGCGGAGCGGGTCGCGAACCATGAGGCGGTCGACGGGTTCATCCTCGACGGCTTCCCCCGCACGATCCCCCAGGCCGAGGCCCTCGAGGCGAAGATGGCGGAGCTCGGCCGCGAGATGACCGCAGCGATCCTCATCGACGTGTCCGACGAGGAGGTCGTGCGGCGCCTGGGCGGAAGGCGCACCTGCGTCAAGAACGGCCACGTCTTTCACGTCGAGTTCGACCCGCCCAAGAACGAGGGGATCTGCGACGTCTGCGGGGCGCGGCTGGAGGTGCGCGACGACGACAAGCCGGAGGTCATCCGCCGCCGCCTTGAGCAGTACCACGAAAAGACGGAGCCCCTCATTTCTTACTACGAGAGTCGTGGGCTGCTCAAGCGGGTAGACGGCTCCTTGTCACCGGACGACGTCGGTGACAGGATCAGGGCCCTGCTCGCGACCCTGAAGATGGAGGAACAGCTTTAGCGGTGACTCACCCCACGCCAGCACACCTCAGCCGCCTGCAAACCGTCGCCAGCCTGCGTCCTCTGTCGCTCGCGCACTTTTCAAGTGCGCCACGCTCCCTGCGTCCTTGCCTGGCTCGGTTTTCGCCCGCTGAGCTGCGCTGTCGCGGGAGGAGGCACCGCTAGGCAGCCATGTACCGCGGCGGCATCATCATCAAGACGCCCGATCAGATCGAGGCGATGGCCACAGCCGGCTTGGTCCAGGCACGCTGCCTGAAGATGCTGCGCTCGAAAGCCCGCCCGGGCGTGATGACCGCCGACCTCGACGAGGCAGCAGAGCGTTTTATCGCCTCGCAGGGCGCCGAGCCGTCGTTTCTGGGCTACCGCGGGTTCCCCGGCTCGATCTGCGCCTCGCCCAACTCCATGGTCGTGCACGGCATCCCCGGCGACTATGAGCTGCGACGCGGGGACGTGCTCTCGCTCGACGTGGGCGTGACCAAGGACGGCTGGGTCGCCGACGCGGCCATCACTCTGCCGATCGGCGAGGTGACGTCGGAGCCCAAGCACCTCCTGGAAACGACGGAGGCGGCCCTTCACGCAGGCGCTGAGCAGGCGCGGCCCGGCAACCACCTCGGCGACATCTCACACGCGATTCAGCGCCGCGTTGAGTCGGAGGGGCTGTCGATCATCCGCAGCCTCGTCGGGCACGGGGTTGGCCGCGACATGCACGAGGACCCGCAGGTGCCCAACTACGGCGAGCCGGGTCGCGGTCCCGAGCTGGAGGCCGGGATGGTGCTCGCGATCGAGCCCATGGTCAACGCCGGCGGGCCGGAGATCCGCCTGGGAGAGGACGGCTGGGCCGTCTACTCGTCCGACGGCTCGCTCGCGGCCCACTTCGAGTTCACGGTCGCGATCACGCCCGACGGCCCGCGCATCCTGACGCCCTGGCACGAGATCTGAGGCCGAGAAGTCGTGCCTGGCCACGCATGGGAGCACGAGGCATCCTGCTAACCTTCTCGGTCGGCCGCAAGGCCATGTTTTTGGTGCCCGCGGGCCCGACTCCTGGGGCCGGCGGGCTTTCTTCGGAAGTTCTGTTGGATACGACCCAGAGGTGATGGGCCGAGACACACGGTGTCTCGGCAGAAGCAGGTAAGGCCGCGAAGCGGCCGCAAGAGATTTGGCGATGAAAGTTCGAGCGTCCGTAAAGCCGATGTGTGAGAGGTGCCGGATCATCCGGCGCCGCGGCGTCGTGCACGTAATCTGCTCGAACCCCCGCCACAAGCAGCGGCAGGGCTAGTGAAGGCTTAGGAAATGGCGCGAATTGCAGGCATCAACATCCCAACTGACAAGCGAGTCGAGATCGGGCTCACCTACGTGCACGGCATCGGCCGCTCCAGGGCAAACGAGATCCTGAAAAAGGTCGGCGTCGACGCCGACACGAAGGTCAAGGACCTGACCGAGGACGAGACCGTGAAGCTGCGCGAGGAGGTCGAATCGCGCGAGGTCGAGGGCGACCTCCGGCGCGAGCGTTCGCAGAACGTCAAGCGCCTCGGCGAGATCGGCTCCTACCGCGGCCTGCGCCATCGGCGTGGCCTGCCCGTTCGCGGTCAGCGCACCAAGACCAACGCCCGCGGGCGCAAGGGCCCGAGGAAGATGAGTGTCGCGGGCAAGAAGAAGGCCCCGTCGCCGAAGTAGGGGTAGCGGAACTTGCCTCAGCCAAAGCGCAGCAAGGGTCGTTCGCGCCGCCGGGCGAAGAAGAACATCGCGTACGGGATCGCCCACATCAAGACGAGCTTCAACAACACGATCGTGACCATCACCGACACCGACGGCAACGTGGTCTGCTGGGAGTCCGCCGGGTCGGCCGGCTTCAAGGGCTCGCGCAAGTCGACGCCCTTCGCCGCGCAGGTGACCGCCGACTCCGCCGCCCGAAAGGGGATGGAGCATGGCCTCGAGCGCGTAGAGGTCCACGCCAAGGGTGCCGGCTCGGGCCGCGACACCGCAATCCGCTCGCTGCAGGCCGCCGGACTTCAGGTGACCACGGTCAAGGACGTGAGCCCGCAGGCCCACAATGGCTGCCGCCCCAAGAAGAGGCGGAGGCTGTAGCCATGGCTCGCGACACCGGACCGCAGTGCAAGCAGTGCCGCCGCGAGGGTCAGAAGCTGTTCTTGAAGGGTCAGCGCTGCCTGACCGAAAAGTGCGGCGTCGAGCGCCGGTCGTATCCGCCGGGAGAGCACGGGCGCGGGCGCGTACGGGCCTCCGAGTACCGCCAGCAGCTGCGCGAGAAGCAGAAGGCGCGCCGCTACTACCAGATCCTCGAGAAGCAATTCCGCAACTACTACGCGAAGGCGGCCCGCCAGCCCGGAGTTACCGGTGAGAACCTGCTGCAGCTGCTCGAGCGGCGCCTGGACAACGTGCTGGTGAGGCTCGGATTCGCGGCATCGCGCCGGCAGGCCCGGCAGTTGATCAGCCATGGCCACTGGATGGTCAACGGCAAGCGCGTCGACATCCCCAGCTACCAGGTCAGGCCGGAGGACGTGATCACCATCCGGCCCGAGTCCAAGGCCGCCGACGTCGTGCGGTCTGCGACCGAGCTGACGGCCGTCGTGCCGCCGTGGCTCCAAGCCGATCACGACGCCCTGACCGCCAAGGTGCTTCGCCTCCCGGAGCGCGGCGAGATCGTCGCGCCGGTCGAGGAGCAGCTGATCGTCGAGCTCTACTCCAAGTAGGGCCCCCAAGTCTTCGTACCAACAACGCAAAGAGGAAGCAAATGACCACCCTGCCCGAGTTCCAGATTCCAAAGATCTCCAGCGAGAGCACCGACGAGCACCGCGGAACGTTCACGGTCGAGCCCCTCGACAAGGGTTTCGGCTACACGTTCGGCAACTCCCTGCGCCGGGTGCTGCTGTCCTCGCTTGGCGGCGCCGCGATCAAGAGCGTCCGCATCGAGGGCGTGGCGCACGAGTTCTCGACGATCCCCGGCGTCAAGGAGGACGTGACGGACATCGTCCTCAACCTCAAGGACGTCGTCGTGCGCATGCACACCGACGCCGATGAGGTCGAGGCCCCGCTCGTCGCGACCGGCCCGGGCGACGTGAAGGCGAAGGACATCGACCTTCCAGCCGGGGTGGAGATCCTCAACCCCGAGGCGCCGATCGCAACGCTCGAGAAGCGCACCAAGCTCGAGATCTACCTCACGATCGGTCGCGGTCGCGGCTATTCGCCGGCGGAGGAGAACAAGGACGAGGACCAGCCGATCGGAGTGATCCCGATCGACTCGATCTTCTCGCCGATCCGGCGTGCGTCCTACGCCGTTGACTCCGCCCGCGTCGGGCAGCGCACCGACTTCGACAAGCTGTCGCTCGAGGTCGAGACCGACGGCTCGATCGAGCCGGGCACGGCGCTGCGCGAGGCGGCCGAGATCCTGATCAAGAGCCTGGCGATCTTCACCGACGCCGATCGGGTCGAGGAGCTCACCAGCCGCGACGGCGGCGACGGTGCCGAGGCCGGCTATCCGCCCCTCGCTCCGGCCGAGGGTGACGATCGCCTGATCGAGGAGCTCGAGATCGGTGTCCGCGCCTACAACTGCCTCAAGCGGGCCGGCATCCAGACGGTCGGCGATCTGGTCCAGCGCTCGGAGTCGGAGCTCAACGCGATCCCGAACTTCGGCAAGCGCTCGACCGACGAGGTCAAGGAGGCGCTGACCGCGCTCGGCCTCTCGCTGCGGGGCGAATAGTTAGCCTGAGGCCATGCGCCACGGCCGGCAACGCAATAAGCTCAGTCGCGACTCAGCGCACCGCAAGGCGCTGCTTCGCAACCTGCAGCGCGAGCTGATCGAGCACGAGCGGATCCAGACCTCGCAGGCCAAGGCCCGCGCGGTCAAGCCGAAGATCGAGAAGCTGATCACGCTGGCCAAGCGCGGCGACTTGCATGCCCGTCGCCAGGCCATGTCGGCGCTGGGCCAGGACAAGTTCCTGGTTCACAAGCTGTTCGAGGAGGTCGCCCCGCGCTACGCGGAGCGGCCGGGCGGCTACACACGCATCGTCAAGCTCGGTCCGCGCCGCTCGGACTCGACCGAAATGGTCTTCCTCGAGCTGGTCTAGCCGGCAGCGCGTCCTCGGCCGCGGCGCGCGATGGCCACATTCCGACTCGACATCGCCTACGACGGGACCCGGCTCGCCGGCTGGGCCGCGCAGCCGAAGCTGCGGACCGTGCAGGGCGAGCTGGAGGCAGCCCTCGAGCGGATTCTGGGCAGCGAGCGAGTGGAACTCACGGTTGCCGGGAGGACCGACGCGGGCGTGCACGCACTCGGCCAGGTGGCGAGCTTCGAGTACTCCGGCGAGCCGCCCGATCGCCTCGCCGAGCGGCTGAACGCAGTGCTGCCGTCTGACGTGGCCGTGCGCGGCGCCGAGCCGGTGCCGGACGGGTTCGACGCGCGCCGCGACGCGAAGTCGCGCCGGTATCGCTACCGCGTGCTCGCGTCCCCCATGCGCAACCCCTTCGAGGAGGGGCGAGCGCTCTGGTGGCGCTACCCGCTCGCCCGCGGACCGCTCGACGAGTGCGCCGCCGCCGTCGTCGGCAAGCACGACTTCACCGCCTTCACTCCAACCGACACCGAGCACGTCCTGTTCGAGCGCAACGTCACGGCCTGCCGCTGGGACGACGAGCGGCCGGAGTTGCTGGCCCTCGAGATCGAGGCGCCGTCGTTCATGCGCAACCAAGTGCGGGTGCTGGTGGGGACCATGCTCGAGGTCGGGGGCGGGCGCCGCACCGTCGAGGGCTTTCGGGAGCTGCTGACAGGGGCGCCGCGCGATCGTGCGGGCGAGACCGCGCCGCCTCACGGTCTGTACCTGGTCGGCGTCCGCTACTGAGCGCGCCCGAATAGGATCGTCCTGACCCACGGATCGGGAGGAGGAGCGATGAAGATTCGAGCGGCGGTTCTGGAGGAGTTCGCACAGCCCCTGGAGGTGCAGGAGCTGGAGCTCACCGATCCGCGCGAGGGCGAGGCGCTCGTGCGCCTGGTCGCGTGCGGCGTCTGCCATACCGACCTCTACACCGCGTCGGGCGTGGATCCGTCGGGCTACGCGCCGACGGTCCTCGGGCATGAGGGGGCGGGCGTAGTGGAAGCGGTCGGGCCCGGTGTGACCTCGGTCGAGCCCGGCGACCACGTGGTCACGCTGTTCTCGCCTCAGTGCCGCGAGTGCGTGCACTGCCGCGACGACCGCACCAACATCTGCCTGGCGATCCGCGACCAGCAGAACAAGGGCTATCTCCCCGACGGTTCCACGCGCCTGCGCCGCGACGACGAGGAGATCCGCCACTTCATGGGCACCTCGACCTTCGCGGAATGCACGGTGATGCCGGAGATCGCGCTCGCCAAGATCAACCCAGACGCGCCGCTCGAGCACGCCTGCCTGTTCGCCTGCGGCCTCTCGACCGGACTGGGTGCCGCGATCAACACGGCCAAGGTCCGAGAGGGCTCGACCTGCGTCGTGTTCGGCGCCGGCATGGTCGGCCTCGGTGCGGTCGCCGGCTGCCGGCTCCAGGGAGCCGAACGGATCATCTCCGTCGACCTGTCCGAGGACCGCCTCGAGCTCGCGCGCGGCCAGGGCGCGACGGAGACAATGACCGGGGGCGACAACGTCGTCGAGCGCATCGTCGAGGAGACCGACGGCTTTGGCGCCGACTACACCTTCGAGGCAACCGGCAACGTCGGAGTCATGCGGCAGGCGGTCGAGTCGGCGCGCATGGGATGGGGACTCGCCACGGTCGCAGGCGTTGCCGGCAAGGGGGAGACGCTCGACATCGTGCCGCGGTTCCTGATCACCGGGCGCCGTGTCGCGGGCTCCTCGTTCGGCGGCGTCAAGGGTCGTGATCAGGTGCCGCAGTTCGTCGACCGCGCAATGGCCGGGGAGATCGACGTCGCCCCGTTCGTGTCGCACCGAATTACTCTCGACGATGTGAACCGCGGCTTCGAGCTGATGGAGGCCCAGGACGGGATCCGCAGCGTGATCCAGTTCAACTGAGGAGGCCGCGGTGATTCTGCAGCGGGTCGAAGAGGCGCAATTCCTGTCCAACGCGTACCTCGTCGTGGACGAGATCGGCGGGCACGGCGTGCTGATCGATTCCAACGGCGTCACCGAGCCACTCGTCGAGCGAGCGGAGCGGGAGGGAACCGAGATCACGCACGTTCTCCTGACCCACTCGCACTGGGATCACGTGGTCGGGGTCGAGGACCTCGCCAAACACTTCGACGCTCCGGTGCTCGCCCACGACAGCGTTGCTGCCGAGCTCGAGGGCAAGGTGTCAGAAACCATCGCGCCGGGACACGTCGTCGAGTCGGGTCGCCTGCGCATCGAGGCGATCGACACGCCCGGGCACGCCGTCGGGCACCTCGCCTTCCTGATCGACGGCGCCGACTGCATCACCGCCGACTGCCTGTTCAAGGGCACGGTGGGCGGCACGCGCGCGCCGAACGCAACCGGCTTCGAGGACCTGCGCGAGTCGATCATGGAACGCCTGATGAAGCTGCCGCCGGAGACGCGTATCCATCCCGGCCACAAGGGCCCGTCCACGGTCGGCGAGGAGTGGGAATCGAACCCGTTCATCCGCGTGTGGCGCGGCCTCGACGACGAGGGCGCCGACCCCTGCACGGTCGGCCCGCCGGACGCCGCCGAGCGCGAGGACGCAACCCTGGTGCTCTGGGCGCCCGATTACGACGGCGGCAACAAGGCCTGGGTTCGCTTCCCCTCCGGTGAGGACGCGATCGTCGGCGGATCGCAGATCAAGCGCGAAGGTTGATCTCAGGCGCCGCTGAGCTCTGCCTCGGGGTCGAGGCTGGCGGCGCGGCCGGGCAGGTACATCGCCGTCCCCGTGGCGAGCGCGATGGGCATGTCGTCGGCGTTGGCGATCCGCGCCCGCGAGATCGCGAGCGTGCGCCCCGAGTGCTCGACGGCCGCCTGGGCCGTGAGGTCCCGGCCGTCGGGAGGTGCCGGGCGCAGGAAGTTGACCTTGAGGTCGAGGCCGGCGACCGCCGTTCCCGCCGCGGCGGTGGTCAGCACGGCCATCAGCATCGCCGTGTCGGCGAACATCGCGATCGTGCCGCCCTGGAGCAGCCGGGTTGGGCTCGCGAGCCACTCGGTAGCGGGCATGACCGCCGTGACACTGCCCTCGCCGAGCTCGACCGGGCGCATCCCGGTCAGGTAGTTGATCGGCGGGGGGGGGAGCTCGCCCTTCAGCTGCCGGCCGAGGATCTCCGCGCCGCTGAGTTCCTCCCAGATCGTCCCGTCGAGGACCGTGTCCGGAGCCGGGCGGAGATAGGGATCGGGAGACGGCTGATCCGGCGGCTCGTACGGCGGCAGATCGCCGGGCGCCGCCGGCGCCGGATCGATCCGGGGCAGGATCGAGAGGCGAGAGGTCCCGTGCGCGATCAGCCGATCGCTCTCGCCCTCGAGCACGAACACCTCCGAAAGTCCGACGGACCGCCCGACGTGGATCGCCTGGCCGCCGGCGGTCAGGGTCACACCCGAGTCCTGGCCAGGCGGCGCCTGCACCCGGGGCCGGACGGGACGGAGAAACGTCAGCGAGAGTTCCGCGGTTGTGTAGGGAGTCGCCGCCGGCAGCCTGGTCTCGACCGAGCAGCCGAAGGCGATGTCGGCGAGGATCGCCAGCGTCCCGCCGCCGATCACGCCGGCCGGGTTTGAGAGCCAGCCCGAGGCGGGCATCTCGGCTTCGGCGGTTCCCTCGCCGAAGGCCGTCGGCATGGCGCCCGTGAGGTGGGACAGGGGCGGAGGTGGGAGACCAGGGACTCGCCACAGCCGCAGCCGCTCCATCCCGCTGAGGCCGAGGACCGCCAGATCCGGGTATCCGCCGCGCACCGGCTCGCGCCAGATCTCGGTCTCTGTTGCGGCCTCGGCGTCCACGACGCCAAGCTATCTGCAAGCGGGTTGGGCGTGTTGCGCGAAACTCAGCCGCCGCCGTAGACGACGACCAGATCGGTCGCGATGCCGACGAAGAAGCCCGCTGCGAGCAACCAGAGACCGAACTGGCGATGCCCGAAGCGACGCATGCTGGTCCAGATCTCGCCGATCACGTAAAGGATCGCGCCTGCCGCGAGCCCGTAGAAGGCGAGCTCGAGCGGCTCGGAGGTGACGTTGTAGCCCACGATCGAGCCGATGAAGACCGGCGCGCCGCCCACCAGCCCGGCCACCGTCAGCCACCGCCACGACGGCGTGACCGAGCCCAGCGGCCCCACGATCCCGAAGCCCTCGGTTGCGTTGTGGAGCGCAAAGCCGATGATCAGCACCGTGGCGAGGCTGATCTCGCCGGCGCTCGCCGAGACTCCGATTGCGAGACCCTCGGCGAAATTGTGCAAGCCGATGGCCGCGGCGATCGTCATGCCGGTGCGAAGCGCGCGGGCGCGCGCGATCGCCTCCTGCGAGTCGATCTGAATCGCGTCATCCACGGTCAGCTCACCGGCCAGCTCGGGCGAGCCTCCGGCGATCGGCGGAGGGGTCGCGTCCCGCGCGCGGATCCGCGCCTCAAGGAATCCGAGCCCGGCCGTGCCTGCGAGAAACCCGGCGCACAAGAGCAGCGTCAACCCGAGTGCCTCGCCGAAGCCGCCTTCGTCGTCGGCGAACTCCTCGACGGCCTCCTCCACGATGCCGAAGGCGTGCTCCATGACGTCTGCGAGGAGGAACGCGAGCACCCCGACGGCGAACATCGCGAGGCCGACCCGGGCTCGCGTGCCGAGCAGACGCATGCGCGCCACCGGCAGGCCGAGGAAGATCGTGAAGCCGGCCAGCGCGCCGAGCAGAACAGTTTCGCCGAACGACATGGGGCGGCGCGTATATTAGGGCACCCTAAGTCAACGATGTCGGGTGGGGTTCGATGCGGCCGTCGGTAGCGACGTGAAGAACGTCCCAGCCCCGGGTCAGCAACGCTTCCGCGATCAGCTGCCGGTGGCAGTTACGCCAGTCGCCCTCCGCGCACATCACGGCCGTCCGTCGCTCATGAGCGAGATCTTCGAGCCGGCGCAGGCCGCCGGCGAACTCGTCCGTGTGCATGTGCTCGGCGTACGCAACCAGCGCCCCGCGCAGCGAGCTCACGGGTCCTTCGGTACGCGGCCGGCGCAGGCCGCCGAGCTCGTCGCCCAGCGCCACGTAGGCGATTCCGGCCTCGTCTAGCGACGCCTCCAGCGCCCGCGAGTTGAACTGCGGGTGGCGGCGCGACGCCGGCCGGCGGCGAACGTCGGCGATCCCCTCGATTGCGTGCTGGCCGGCAAGCTCGATGAAGCGCTCGATCGGGTGGGTGGAGTGCCCGATGGTGAAGATCTCGGGGCGCACCTCCATACGATTGGGATTGAACAAACAAAACCAACGGCACATGCCGCTGGCGGCGCCTAACGGCACCGCCACTTACGCACATGCTCGTCTTGCTTACAAACGACGACGGAATCGGTGCGCAGGGGCTGCACGACCTGCGCCGCGAGCTCGCCGCGCTGGAGAACGTCGAGGTCCGCGTGATCGCACCCGACTCAAACCGCAGCGGCACGGCGCGCAGCATCACTACGCGATCGCCGCTGTGGGTAGAGGAGATCCGCTTTGACGACGGTGGAATCGGCTTCGCCACGGACGGGACGCCCGTGGACTGTGTCCGCTTCGCCGACCTCGGCCTGCTCGGCGAGCGGCCCGACGTGATCGTCTCGGGCATCAACCACGGCTCCAACCTCGGGGACGACGTCACGTACTCCGGCACCGTCGCCGCCGCGTTCGAGGGGATCGTGCTCGGCATCCCGGCGGTGGCGATCTCACAGCAGTCCGAGGCTCGGGAGATGGGCTTCAAGTTCGCGCGCCACTTCGACTTCTCCAAGTCGGCCCGCATCGGGCGCGAGGTCGTGCGGATGCTCCGCGAACAGCCGATGCCCGAGGGCACGCTGCTCAACATCAATTGCCCGGCCGGCGAGCCGAGCGGGATCGAGCTGACGCGCCTTGGCAAGCGTCTCTATGACGATGAGCTGAAGTTGGTGGAGGAAGCGGACGACGGTCGACGCAGATACGAGATCTACGGGTTCGAGCCGTCGTTCGAGGACGACCCGGGCACCGATCTGGCCGCGGTCGCACGCGGTCGCGTGTCCATGACGCCGGTCCACTTCGACCTCACCCACGTCGAGGGCCTCGACCGCCTCGCCGACTGGGACCTCGCCTCGCTCGCAGGGGCCCTCGACGGAGCGCGGCCGCAATGAGTCCTGCGAAGACAAAGGACGCGGCCAAGCGCGTCCGGGAGCTGCGGCGGGAGATCGCCGAGCACGACCGCCGCTACTACGTGCTCGACGACCCGACGATTGGCGACGACGAGTACGACGCGCTGCTCGACGAGCTGCGCGGACTCGAGGCCGAGCATCCGGATCTGCTCACGCCCGACTCGCCGACGCAGCGGGTCGCCGGCGGGATGCAGCCTCTCGACAAGTTCGAGCAGGTCACCCACCTCGAGCCGATGCTGTCGCTCGCCAACGCGAGGGGTGCAGACGAGTTCCGCGCCTGGGAGCAGCGGCTGCACAATCGCCTGCGCACACTCGACATCGAGCCGGGTGAGCTGCGCTTCGTGTCGGAGCCGAAGATCGACGGGATCGCGATCTCGCTGCTCTACCGCGACGGCGACTTCGTCCGCGGGGCGACCCGCGGCAACGGCGTGATCGGCGAGGACGTGACCCCGAACCTGCGCACGATCACGGACATCCCGCTGAGCATCGAAGACGGGCCCGCAGAGGTCGAGGTGCGAGGTGAGATCTACTTCCCGCGCGGTGCGTTCGCGGAGCTCAACGAGCAGCGCGCCTCGGAGGGTCTGGAGACTTTTGCGAACCCGCGGAACGCCACGGCCGGGACGATCCGTCAGCTCGACCCGAAGATCACCGCGTCGCGGCCGCTCTCGATCTGGTGCTACGGGATCGGCGGCCACGACGGGATCGAGTTCGCCACGCACGCGGCCGAGCTCGAGTGGCTGCGCGCCAACGGATTCAAGGTGAACGACGAGGTGGCCGCGCACGAGACGGCGGATGAGATCGTTGGGCGCTGCGAGTGGTGGGAGGGGCGGCGCGAGTCGCTCGACTTCGAGATCGACGGCGTGGTCGTCAAGGTCGACCAGCGGACGCTGTGGCGCGAGCTGGGCGTGACCGGCCGTGAGCCGCGCTGGGCGATTGCCTGGAAGTTCCCGCCGATCACGGCCACGACCAAGCTCAACAAGGTCGTCTGGAACGTTGGCAAGACGGGACGGTTGCTCCCCTTCGCGATGCTCGAGCCGGTGCACGTCGGGGGCGTCACGGTCTCCACGGCGACGCTGCACAACGAGGAGGACCTTGCGCGCAAGGACGCGCGGGAGGGGGACGAGGTGGTGGTCACTCGGGCGGGTGACGTGATCCCACAGGTGATCGCTCCGCTGATCCAGCGCCGCAAGGGCAAGCGCCTGCGAAGGGCCAAGCCGCCGGCCAAGTGCCCGAGCTGCGGCACGCCGACCGTCAAGCCCGGCGATGGCGTGTGGACGATCTGCCCCAACCGCCGCGGCTGCCCCGGCCAGAATTTTCAGCGCGTCAAGCACTTCCGCGGCGCGATGGACATCGAGGGCCTCGGCGAGAAGAACGTCTGGCGCTTCCTCGACGAGGGGATGATCACCGACCCGGCTTCGATCTACGATCTGACCGTCGAGCGCATCACCGAGCTCGACGGCTTCGGCGAGGTCTCGGCCCGCAACCTGATCTCCGAGATCGACGACTCCAAGCGCCAGCCGTTCGCGATCGTGCTCTTCGCGCTGGGTCTCGAGGGTCTCGGCTACGTCACCGGGCAGGCGCTCGCCGAGCACTTCGGATCGATCGACGCGCTCAGCGCCGCGGACCCCGAGGAGATCGAGAAGGTCGAGGGGATCGGGCCGATCATGGCCGAGCAGATCCGGGAGGAGCTCGCCGACGAGGCGACCCAGGAGCTGATCGAACGCTTGCGCCAGCGTGGGCTTCGCCTCGAGCTATCGGAGGAGGAGCGCCGCGCCGAGGGCGGCGCCCTGGAAGACAAGACATTCGTGCTCACCGGGACCCTGCCGACTCTGAGCCGCGACGAAGCGACGAAGATGCTGCGCCGCGCCGGCGGCAAGGTGACCGGCTCGGTCTCGAAGAACACCGACTACCTGATCGCCGGCGACAGCCCGGGCTCGAAGCTGGCGAAGGCGGAGGAGCTCGGCACCGAGATCATCGACGAGGACGGCCTGCGCGCCCTGCTCAGCGACGCGGGCGTCGGCGAGCCGGAAACCAAGCGCGGCCTGCCGCCACAGCGGCGGTCGCGGTAGGGCTTCAGGTCTCGCCCGCGGGAGGCCGTCGCAGCGCGAACGCTGAAGGGCTGGGTAGGGGAAACGTCAGGAACCGTGGGCCCGAACGTCGCGCTTGACTTCCCAACGACCGCGGCCTGGCCTACGCGTGGGGGATTTGGGGCGTACAGCGCCCCTAATCCCGCACTCGTCACAGAACCGGACGGTGCTTGGCAACTTTGGGGCGCCTGAGCGCCCCCTTACCCAGCCCGGTAACGGTTGGCGCTGCAGAACGGGCTCGGGGAGACCGGCGACGCTCGCGCTAGCGCTCGTAGCGAGCGATCGCTGCTGCCATCCGGTCCTGGGCGGTTCGCGCCGAGGAGGTGTTGACCTTGTTCATCAGGATCGAGAAGACGATCGGCGAGCCGCCCACCTGGCAGTAGCCGGAGAGCGCGGAAACGTTGGACAGGGTGCCCGTCTTCGCCTCGCACTTGCCTTCGGCGGCGGTGCCGCGCATCCGCGCTGAGAGCGTGCCCTCCCGTCCGGCGACGGCGAGGGAGTCCCGGAAGGCGTCTGCGGCCTCCACCGACGGCTTCGCCATGGCGACGAGCAGCTTGCCGACCTGTTTGGGCGAGGCCTTGTCACGGCGCGAGAGGCCGGAGCCGTCGCGAGCGCGGACCTTCGTCCCCACGCTCTTGGCGAAGCGCTTCACCTTCTTGGCACCGCGCTTGGTGGTGCCCTTCTTGGTCTTGCTGGCGCCGAGCCGCTTGATCAGCATCTCGGCGAAGAAGTTGTTCGACGGCTCGTTGGTCTCCTCGGCCAGGTCCGCCAGCGTCGGGGAGGCGACGGCTGCCACCGGCTCGGATCGATCGAGCAACTTGGGCGACAGATTCGCCCGGCCGGTGCCGCGCTTGACACGTACACCACGCTTCTTGAGCGCCCGCTTGAGCGCTCGCGCCGCCTCGAGCTCGGGGGCGCCCGAATACCGTCCGCCGTCATAGCCCGAGTTGAACGACAGACCGGACAGCGGGCTGAGGTACGTGTCCGCCCGGTAGCCCGTGGCCGGGATGCCCCGGCGACGATCGAAGATCGTGTCGTCGGCGCGGACCTTGCCGGTGACCCGCTTGATTCCCGACGCGGCAACAGCTCGTGCGAGCTCGCCGATCGGCGTCAACGGCAGGTTGTTGCGGCGGGCAAACGACTCCGTCCCCAGCGCCGGGTCGCCATCGCCGACCACCACAAGGTCGCCGTCGACCACCTGGTTCCTCGCGCCCTTGCGAGTGCCGCGCGCGTGGACCGCCGTGTCGAACCGGTGCGTGGAGCCGAAGCGATCCAGGGCGGCCGCAGTCGTGAACAGCTTCTCGTTGGACGCCAGGATCCTGCGCGACCCTGCCGAGGACGAAAACAGCGTCCCGTCGCCTCCCGTGTCGTACACCCAGGCACCGCTTGCCCCGCCGGCGGAGCGGAGCGCGCTCGAGAGCTTGGAGCGCAGGGAGCTGGCCGAGAGCCCGCTGGTCGCGGCGGCGGCCGTGCCGGCCTTGGCGACCGGAGTCTTGGCGGCCACGTCGGGGCCCAGTGCGGCGCCGTGAGCCGCGGGGGAAGCCATCAACGCCCCCACAGCAACCAGCGCTGCGGAGATCGAGCGCACCGTCGCGCGGCGCCGCCCCTGCCTACGCTGAGGGCCTCCCGGCATCGTCGGCACAGTAACGAGCGGCGTCTCCGAAAGTTGCGGTCCGCCGAGCTGCCTGCGCGCTCAACGGGGCTGCTGCATCGGTACGGCTGTACCGAATGCGATAATCCCCGCGCCGTGGGGACCACCTGATGGGCAAGGTCGTCGACCTGGAGACGTCCCGCACCGAGCCGCGCGCGGCTCGGGCGCGCCGCTCGCGCCGTCGCGAGTCCAAGAGCGCCCTGGTGCTCGGGGGCGGCGGCTTCACCGGCGGGGTGTATGAGATCGGAGCCCTCCGGGCGCTCGACCTGCTGGCGGTCAATCGCACGATCAACGAGTTCGATGTCTACGTCGGCACCAGCGCGGGCGCATTCGTCGCGGGCATGACGGCGAACGGGGTCACGCCCGAGGAGATGATGCGGGTGCTCAATCGCGAGCTCCCCTCGCCGATTCGCGACATTAGCCTCGGCACGCTGCTTCACCCCAACTACGGGGGCTTTCTGCGCAGGTCGCTCACCTTCCCGCTGCGGATGGTGGGCGTCGCCAAGGAGCTGGTCTCTCACCTGAACGAGGTCTCGGCCTTCGACCTCGTCACCGGCATCGCCAGCGGCCTGCCGAACGGCTTCTACTCCGGGCGCGGGATCGAGCGCTACGTGCGCGAGGTGCTGTCCGATCCCGACCGCACGAACGACTTTCGAATGCTCGAGCGCGAGCTCTACGTCACCGTCACCGATCTCGATACGACCGAGCGCGTGGTCTTGGGCGAGGGTGAATGGGCGGACGTGCCGATCTCAGAAGCGGTTGCCGCCTCCGGCGCCCTGCCGATGGTCTACGAGCCCGTCGAGATCAAGGGCCGCGAGTTCATCGACGGCGGCATCCGCTCGACCACCAACATCGACGTCGCCGTCGAGCGGGGAGCGAAGTTCATCATCGTCATCAACCCGCTCGTCCCCTACATCAACGACTTCTCCAAGAACATCCCCACCGTCACCGGCTCCCGCGCCCGCCGCGTCTCCGACATGGGATTCACCGCGATCGGCAACCAGGCGTTTCGCGTGCTCTCCCACGACCGCCTGCACCGGGCCGTCGAGGATTGGGAGGAGATCTACCCTGGGGTGGACATCATCCTCATCGAGCCCGAACTCGACGACGAGCTGATGTTCGGCACCTCGATCCTCGACTACCGGGCGCGGCTGGAGATCGCCAAGCACGGCTTCGAGTCGGTGACGCTCAAGCTCGCCCGCGACTACGATCGCTACAAGGCGATCGCCCAGCGCCACGGCATCGAGATCTCGGCGCGCAGGGTGCGGCACGTGCTCGAGCAAGTGGAGCGCGACCGCGAGAAGCTATCGGCCTGGCGCCGGGTGCTCGAGCAGACCACGGCCGCACTGCTGCGCCAGCAGTCGACCTCGGAGCCGGAGGAGCCGGCCGAGGACGCCGGCGCCTAGCTCGCGCTAGCTCGCGTACAGAGCCTCGATCTCGCTCGCGTACTTGTCGGCGACGACGTTGCGCTTGACCTTCAGCGTCGGGGTCAGCTCGCCGCCCTCTTGCGACAGGTCGTGCGGCAGCACCGTGATCTTTTTCACCTGCTCCACGCGGGCGAACTTCTCGTTGATCTGATCCACGTGCTCGTCGAGCGCGGCCTTGACCTGATCGCTTGCCGCGACCGCCTCAGGGTTCTCAGGCAGGCCGTTCTCCTGCGCGAACTTGACGGCCTCCTCGGAGTCGAGCGTCACCAGGGCGACGAGGTAGGGGCGGCGGTCGCCGATCACCACGCACTGGGAGACGAGCGGATGCTGCTTGATCTCGGCCTCCAGGTTGGCCGGAGTGATGTTCTTGCCACCGGCCGTGATGATGATGTCCTTCTTGCGACCGGTGATCTTGAGGAAGCCGTCGGGATCGATCTCGCCGATGTCTCCCGTGTGCAGCCAGTCGTCTGCGAGTGTCTCGCGAGTGGCCTCCTCGTTCTTGTAGTAGCCCTGGAACACGTTCGGGCCCTTGACGAGGATCTCGCCGTCGGAGGCGATCTTCACCTCACAGCCGGGGAACGGCCGCCCGACCGTGCCCCACTTGAAGTCCTCGGGCGTCGCGATCGTGGCCGCCGTGGATGTCTCCGTCATGCCCCAGCCCTCGAGGACGAGCACACCGGCGGCGTCGAAGAACTCCAGGATCTCGGGGTTGATCGGCGCCGCGCCCGTGACCGCCAGGCGCAGCCTGCCGCCGAAGAGGCCGCGGATCTTCGAGAGCACCTGCTTGTCGGCGATCCGGTGCTGCAGGGCGAGCAGCGGGTTCGGCTTCTTGCCGGCGCGCTCCAGCGCCCGCACCCTCTTGCCGATGCCGATCGCCCAGTCGAAGACGGCCTTCTTGAGCCCGCCCTCCTTCTCGACGCTCGCCGTCGCAGCCGTGTAGACCTTCTCGAAGATCCTGGGGACCGACGGGAAGTACGTCGGCTTGACCTCGGCGAGGTTGGGGACGATCTTGAGCGGATCGCGCTCCCAGTAGGCGAGCGTGGCGCCGAGGTCGAAGCTTCCGAACTGGACGAGCAGCGCAAACGAGTGCGCGAGCGGCAGGAACAGGTAGGTGACCTCCTCGTCCTCGATCACGTTCATCTCGTGGACCATGTCGAGCATCGAGCGGTAGTTGCCGTGTGAGATCACGCATCCCTTGGGCGGCCCCGTGGTTCCCGACGTGTAGATGAAGGTGCAGATGTCGTCCGGCGTCACCGAGCGCCAGCGCCCCTCCCACGCGGCGGGATCGGCCGACGCGCCACGCTCGGCCAGCTCCTCCATCGAGATCGCGTCCTCTGACTGGCCTGTCATCCGGACAACGTGCTCGAGCTTCGGGCAGCGGTCGCGCACCGCCCGCACCTTCTCCAGCTGTTCTGAGTCCTCGACGATCACCGCCTTCGCGTCCGAGTTCTCGAGCACGTACTGGCACTCCTCGGCCGAGTTCGTCTGGTAGATCGGCACGACGGTCGCTCCGGCCGTCAGCGCCGCGAAGTCGAAGCAGGACCACTCGGGTCGGGTGTTGGCGAGGATCGAGACCTTGTCGCCCTTGTCGATCCCGAGGTCCATCAGCCCGAGGGCGAGCTTCCGGACGATTTCGCCAACCTCCGTGAACGTCTTGGACGTCCAAACGCCGGACTCGTCCTTGTACATCACGGCTCGCTTCGGACCGTGCTGCTCGACGGCGACGGGCAGCAGGTCGGCGATCGTGATCGAGCGTGTGCCCGTCGCGGACGCGGACACGGTCGCGGTTTCCATGATCCTCTTCTCCTCCTGACTTGGGAGGGGAAAAGTACCCGCTTACGGCCTGCCGGGTCCGGTAACGCGCCCTAGCCCGCCGACACCGGACGCGAAGCGGAGGATGTCGGCGGAGTTGCTCCTACGCCGCGGCCTGAGGCTGCTTGGCCTGCTGAGTGAACTGCCGGAGCGATGAGACGAAGAGGGTCTTGTCGATGCGGCCGTTGAAGATCGGTACGCCCATCTCCATGCACTTGGAGATCACCTCCCGCCGCTTCATGTTGACCTCATCGGCGAGTTCGGTCGGCGTCAAGTGAATGGCCACGTGTCTCCTCCTGTCGAAGATCCTCTGTTTAGAAGTGTTAACGCTTGGGGCGGACGTGTCAATGGATTTGGACGGAAATTGCGGGATCGACCGTGCCCGGCAGCGCTCGAACCCTACGATGTCCCGGCCATGGCAGACGAGTCCCAGCTGACCTCACCCGCAGCAGCGGGCTCGGACTTCATCGACTCGCTGATGGAGACGGAGCTCTACTCGATCGGCGCGTACTTCTGCGACCAGAGCCCGGAGCTCGTGGACGAGGTCGTGGCGCGAAGCGAGCAGATCGAGCGCCAGGGCTTGGCCGCCTACGCGCAGCAAGACGGCACCCCGGTTCAAGAGGCCTTCGAGACCCTGCTCACGGGCCTGGCCGTCCGTTACTACAAGGCGGTGGCGGGATAGGCGTGCCCGGAGCCCGCGCGTGAGCCCCTGGGTTCCGCGCCTGGCGCTTGGTCTTGGAGCTGCCGGCCTGATCGCGGCGCTCGTGACGCTCGCGGTGGGCGAGGGCGGACCCACGCCGCAGGAGATCGGGGGCGTGAACGAGATCCAGCGCCTGTTCGGGGGCATCGAGCAGGAGGGGGCAGACCTGGGACCCGACGAGGCGGAGGTCACCGCGACGGTCTTCAACGACCTCCAGTGCACGAGCTGCGCCGACTTCCAGCTCTCGGAGATCAACCCACTGATCGAGGAGTACGCGCGCACTGACGAGGTTCGCTTCGAGCTGCGTCACTTCGCGATCAGCGGCCACGACACCGTGCGGGCCGCATACGCCGCGACGGCTGCGGGCGAGCAGGGGCGCCAGTGGCAGTACGCGGACCTGTTTCTGCGCAACCAGGACCTCGCGGCCTCCGAGGGCGTCACCGACGAGTTGCTGCGGGAGTTCGCAGAGTCCGTCCCCGAGCTCGAGACCGAGCAATGGGAGGAGGCTCTGGACTCGAGCGAGGTTGCCGAGCGTGTCGAGGCCGACGCGCGCCTCGGAGCTGAGCTGGAGCTGCCCGCGGAGCCGGCGGTGGTCATCACCGGCCCTGGCGGTGAAAGCACGCTGATCGAAACCCCGTCGCGCGAGCAGATCGAAGCGGCGATCGCGGAGGTCAGCTAGGGCGGCTTGCTCCCTGCGACGGGCGCGGCCGCGAGCCCAGGCCCATCATGCGGGCCAAGCGGCGGGTGAGCAGGAACAGCGCGAGGATCACCAGCGCACCGATCCACAGCACCGGGTCCTCGAGCGAGAGCTCCTCGAGGCGGCTGCCGAGGTAGATGAAGACGGCGGTGATCGGCACGTAGCCGATCGCGGTTGTCCACAGGAACGTCCACTGGGGCACGCGCGCCGCGCCCGCGACGTAGCTGAAGAGGCTGAACGGCACGATGGGGACCAGCCGCATGGCGAGCAGCAACGTCACGCCGCCACGCTGAACGACGCCCTCGTAGCGCTCGAAGCGCTCCTGGCTGATCGCCCGAAACAGCAACGGTCGCGCGGCGTGCTTGCCGATCCAGTAGGCGACGAAGGCGTTCATGATCCACGCCGACATCACCAGCGGCAGCGCGACCCAGAAGTCGTAGACGTAGCCGGCCGCTGCGTCGAGGATCTCGGCCGGGTACCAGACGAACGCGTGGACGAGAGCCAACGCGTAGACGATCAGCGCGCCGACGAAGCCGAGGTCGCGCAGGTCCTCGCGCAGAGAGCTGGTGTCGCCGCTGATCGCGTCGCCGACCCCGGTGCGAAGCGGCTCCACGAGGAGCACGATCAGCGCCAGGACGGCGACGCCGGCAAGCGTGATCAGAACGCCGCCGAGCGGATGCCCTGCGATCTCCTCGGTGCTTGTGGACGCCCCCTCGGACACCAGTTGGAGTATGGCGAGGGCACCGCGCCAGCCTGTTTCCTAACTGTGCGGATTGGGATTCCTATTCGCCATACTGAGTGCCTCGGGGCGTGGCGCAGCCTGGTAGCGCGCACCGTTCGGGTCGGTGAGGTCCCCGGTTCAAATCCGGGCGCCCCGATTACCTCTCCGCAGGCGTGGCGTCGCCTCTCGCCAAGCACGCAACCGTTTTCGCCGCCGCGCCTCGGGTATCCCGATTGGCGATGGCGCAGCAAGCGGACACCATGGCCCATGGCGCTCGGCACCGCTGACATCGAGCGGCTCGCCGCTCTCGCCGACGACAACGGCTGCGTCGAGCTTTCCGAGGTCGAGCAGGCCATCGACAACGGCGACCTCGACACGGACGACGTAACGCGACTGCACGACGAGCTTCAGGAGCGCGGCGTCACGCTGCGCGACGACTGCGGCCGGGACGCGCCGGATACGCAGTACAGCAACCACGCGCTGGCCGAGACGACGACCGATGCGCTCCAGCTCTTTCTGCGAGAGGCGAGTCGCTACCCGCTGCTCACCCGCGCGCAGGAGGTGGACCTGGCGCAGCGGATCGAGCGCGGCGACCTGGATGCCAAGGAGACGCTCATCAATTCGAATCTGCGCCTGGTGGTCGCCAACGCCAAGCGCTACCAGAACCAGGGCCTGTCGCTGCTCGATCTGATCCAGGAGGGCGTGCTGGGCCTGATCCGCGCCGCCGAGAAGTTCGACTGGCGCAAGGGTTTCAAGTTCTCCACGTACGCGACGTACTGGATCCGCCAGGCGCTTCAGCGCGCGATCGATGCACGCGCGCGGGCCATTCGGATCCCGACCACGATGGCCCAGCTCCAGCGCAAGGTCGCTCGGGCGGAGCGCGAGTTCGAGGCGGCGCACGGCCGTCCGCCCACCGACGAGGAGCTCGCGACTGCGGCGGATGTCGATCCCGACGAGATCGAGCGGCTGCGGGACGCCCCGCGAGCGGTCACCAGCCTCGATCGCCCGGTCGGCGAGGAAGGCGAGACGACCCTCGGCGAGCTCCTGCCCGCTGAGGAGGCACCGGTGACCGAGAAGGTCGAGATCAGCCTGCGTGAGGAGGCCGTACACCGGGCTCTCGATCGCCTGCCGGACCCCGAGCGGCAGGTCGTGAAGCTGCGTTTCGGCATCAACGGCGACGAGCCGACCTCGGCCGAGGCGGTCGCTCGCCGACTGGACATCCCGGCCTCACGCGTGCGCCAGATCGAGACCCGCGCCCTGGAGCGCCTCGCCCAGGAACGCGAGCTCGACGAGCTCGCGGCCGTGGCCTGACACGACCGTCGACTTCGTCAGGCGAGGCCTGACTAACTCGACGCTCGGTGCGCCTCGGCCTTCTCTTGGCGGCGGATCTCGACGAAGGCGAAGCCGAAGCGACGGACGATCTCAACGAGGATTCCGATCCCAATCAGGACGTAGAAGACCGTGAACAGCTTCAGCCAGCCCTCCTGAAGGACGAGGTCGGGGTCGGCGATGCTCGCGGTCGTCAACGTGGCGACGGAGAAGTACAGCGAGTCGACCACGTTCCACTCGTTGCCCAGTGAGTACGTGATCGTGCCGACCAGGATCAGGAAGCCACCGGCGCCGAGCACCGGCGCGAAGTCCTCCTCGCGAAGGGCGTAGCGCATCGCCCGCATGAAACGCCGCCACATGAGCACGGCCGAAATCACGCATTAGGGTTCGATTCGCGACGCGGCTTCCCTGTGGGGCGCGAGGGCCGGGGCGACTTATTGCCGGTATGCGGCCACGACTCGCCTCGTGGCGGCGTGGGCGGCTCAGTCGTGCCTGTGCCCCGCGTCGTCTCGGGCCAGCAGGGCGAGGGCGTGGGGGAGTGCGTGCGCGATCGCCGCGCCCGCCTGCTCGATGCTTGGCGGATTACCCGGGAAGTTGACGATCAGGGTCCGGCCGCGGGTTCCGGCGACGCCGCGCGACAGCATCCACTTGTCGGTGTGCTCGCGCGAGGCGGCTCGCATCGCTTCGGCGATTCCGGGGGCTTCGCGATCGATCGCGGCACGAGTCGCTTCGGGTGTCACATCGTCGGGCGAAAGCCCGGTGCCGCCGGTGGTCAGTACCAGCTCGCAACCGCCGTGGTCGGACCAGTAGCGCAGGCGGCCTTCGATCAGCTCGCGCTCGTCGGGGACCGTCTCATGATCCACCACGCGTGCGCCCACGCGCTCGGCGAAGGCGACCAGCGCGGGGCCGCTCTCGTCCTCGCCCTCGCCCCGGGCAAGCGAAGACGAGATCGTGATCACGGCGGCGCGGACCTCGCTCACCCGGCGCGCCTCCACTCGCCGCTGCGGCCGCCGCGCTTGTGCACGAGCTCGATCGCCTCGATCGAGACTCCGCGCTCCAGGCCCTTGACCATGTCGTAGACGGCCAGGGCGGCGACGGCGCAGGCCGTCATCGCCTCCATCTCAACGCCGGTGCGCGCCGTGGTCCCGGCCTCGGCCGCAAGCACGACCAGACCCTCGGCCGCCTCGACGCGCGCCTCCACGTCGACGAAGTCGAGCGCCAGCGGGTGGGCCAGCGGGATCAGCTCCCAGGTTCGCTTCGCGGCCTGGATGCCGGCCAGGCGGGCGGTACCGAGCACGTCTCCCTTTGGCGCCTCCCCGCGCTCGACCGCGCGCGCGGTGTCTTCGGACATCCGCAGCCGAGCTTCCGCTCGTGCGCGGCGCTCGGTTTCGGGTTTGGCACCGACGTCGACCATCCGTGCCCGCCCGGCCGGATCGAGGTGGGTGAGGTGGGCTGGGGCCCCCGCTGGCTCCGGCAGCGCTCCTTCGATCCACCGGGCACGCTCGTCGTCGCCCGCGCCTTCCACCTCGCGCTTCCAGATCGGGGCCTCGGCCTTGATCCGATCGATTGCCTCGCGTGCAGCGGCGAACGCCTCGCCGCGATGCGCCGCCGAAACCGCCACTACGACGCTCGGCTCACCGAGCGGGACGGAGCCGACACGGTGCTCCGCCGCGATCGCCTCGAGGCCGTGGCGCGAGGCGCATTCGGCGAGGATCGCGGCGATCCGCTGCTCGGCCATCTCGCGATAGGCCTCGTACTCGAGCCGGTCGACCCTGCGCGTGGTGCCCGCGAAGACGACGATCGCACCTGCGCCCGGTCGGCCGACCGACGCCGACAGGCGATCGATCGACAAGGGCTCGTCGGTGACCCTGGCGTGGTGGCCGGCGCCGCCGCTCACAGGCGGGATCACCGCAAGCTCGTCGCCGGGCTCGAGCGGCTCGTCCTCGCTCACGTACTCGCGGTTGCGCGCGGCCCGGACGGGAAGCCGGCCGAGCAACTCGTCGAGACCAGGCTCGCGTTCCAGTCGTGCCAGCGCATCGGCGACCGTGGCGCCGTCGGGCAGCTCCAGCTCCAGCGAGTCGCGTCCCGCGCGCTCGCGCAGCATCGCGAACAGCCGCACCTGAATCATCACGCGAGCGATTATCGCCGCGGCAGCATCTCGATCGCGACCCGCTCGCCCGCGCGCACGGTCTCGGCCGCGGTGGGGATCACCGCCAGGGCATCGGCGCCGAGCATGGACGTCAGCACGTGCGACCCCTGGGCACCCGTCGGCGTCGCGTGCCAGCCGTCCTCGCGCAGCTCGAGCCGGCAGCGCACGAGGTGTGCGCGCCCGGCTTGCTTCGGATAGTCCTCGTCCAGGATCGCGGTCGAGGCCTCGACCTGATCCGACGCGCCAAGCATCGCCCGGATCGCCGGTCTGACGAAGAGCTGGAAGGTGACCATCGCAGAGACGGGGTTGCCAGGCAGGCCGAAGACGAGGGCCTCTTCGCGGATTCCGAACCAAGTGGGCTTGCCCGGTCGCAGCGCGACGCCCCAGAAGACCTCCTCCGCTCCGAGCTCATCCAATGCTCGGCGCACGTGATCGTGCTCGCCGACCGAGACGCCGCCGCAGACGACCGCGATGTCGGCGTCGAGCGCCGGCTCGAGCGCCTCGCGGGTGGCCGCTGGATCGTCCGCGACCATCTCGACCGCTACCAGCTCGGCTCCCGCCAGCTCCGCCAGCGGAGGAACGGAGTGGGCGTTGGAGTTTCGGATCGCACCCGGGCGCAATGGCTCGCCCGGCGGCTGCAGCTCGTCGCCGGTCGTGAGCACGTGCACCCGAGGGCGGCGTGCACAGGCAACGCTCGCCTTGCCCACCGACGCCAGGACGCCCAGCTCGGCCGGTCCGATCCGCGTCCCGGCCTGCAGCACGCGCTCGCCGCGGGCGATGTCCTCTCCCGCCTGGCGGATGTCGCGGCCGGCCTCCACCTCTACCAGAACGTCGACGGCCCCGTCCGTCGAGCTGGTGTCCTCCACCCGGACGACCGCATCGGCGCCCTCGGGCACCATCGCCCCGGTGGAGATCGCAATCGCTTCGCCGGCCTCGAGGCGACGCTCGGCCGGCGCACCGGCGCGCGACTCGTCCACAAGGGACAGGCGTGCCGGCGACTCGGCCGACGCTTCACCGGTGTCGGCGGCCCGGACCGCGAACCCGTCCATCGCCGAGTTGTCGAAACCGGGGACGGCATCGGAGCTGGCCACGTCCTCGCCGAGCACTCGGCCGAGTGCGCTCGCGAGCGGCACCTCCTCGAGCGGCAAGGAAGACACCCGGTCGAGCACGGCCTGTCGCGCGTCCTCGATCTCGATCAGCTTGCGCGCCACGCCGTCCTCCGCGCCGCAGGCTACCGACGCTGCGCGGGATGGGAGACTGGGACGGTGAAACGTGCGGTGATCGTTGGCGCGGTGCTCGCCGGAGGCCTCGGCCGCCGGTTGGGCGGCAAGAAGGCGCTGGCGGAGCTCGGCGGCCGTCCGCTAGTCGCGCGCGTGGTCGGCATCGTCGGTGCGGCAGGGTTGGAGCCGGTCGTCGTCGCCAAGCCCGACACGCCGCTGCCGCGGCTCGACTGCCGGCTGCTGACCGAGCCGAGCGAGCCGCTGCATCCGCTCACGGGCCTGACCACCGCGCTCGGCGCCAGCGCCGGACGGGGGGTGATCGCGGTCGGCTGCGACATGCCGCTCGTGCCCCGCCGCCTGCTCTCGTGGCTGGCCGAGCTCGACGATGCGCTCGTCGTCTGCCAGGTCGACGGCCGCCTGGAGCCCTTGCTCGCTCGTTATCCCCAGAGCGCTGCGCCGGCACTTCGGGCGAGCCTCGAGCGCGGGGAGGCCATGCGGGATGCGGTCGCGGCGCTCGCCCCGCGGATCGTGCGCGAGGACGAGCTCGCGCGTTTTGGCGAACCGGAGGAGATCGTTTTCAACGTCAACTCACCCGACGACCTCGAGCGGGCGCACGAGCTCCTCGCTACCGGGTCGCGGCGTCGGGGAGTGGCTCGACGCTGACGCGCGCGTTGTAGTCGGGGATCCCGGCCTGCGGCGACCGCCGGCCGCCGCCGATCAACACGTTTCCCTCGGGCCAGTGCACCTGGACGTTCCCCGGCGCGATCGGGGCCAGGTGGGCGTTGCCGCGCAGCTCTCCCGCCTCCGAGCGCACGAGCACGGGGGCCCCGTCGGCGATGCCCAGGCGCTGGGCGTCGTGCTGATTGAGGAGCACGGCTTTGCGGGTTGCGCCGGTGAGCGAATCGTGTCCCTCTTGGACCATGCTGTTGAACTGCTTCCCACGCCGCGTCGAGAGCGCGAGCCGTCCGTCGTCAGCGACAGGCTCGGGAAGCGGCACCGGCGAGAAGTGCGCCTGTCCGTCGGCGGTCGGAAACCGCCAGCCCTCGCAAAGCCGCGGGCCGCCGTATTGAAACTGGTCCCCGCGCTCGCGCAGGCGCTCGATGCCGCGATACAGCGGCACCACCTCCGCGATCTCCTCGCGGATCCCCCTCGTGTCCGCAAAGCGCACCCGCTCCGAGAGCTGTGGCCTCACGCGGGCAGCGAGCTCGCCGAGGACCTGCCATTCGGCGCGCGCCTCGCCGATCCTCGGGCCCGGAATCTCGGGGCTGAAGATCACGCGGCGCTCGGTGCTGGTCTGAGTCACGCCACCCGGAATCTCGTAGCGCGTCGCCGAGGGCAGCAAGAGCACCTCGTCGGCCGGCTCGACGAGCATCTGGCTCGACAGCACCAGGTCCATGTGCACGCGCAGCGGGATGCGGCCAAGCGCAGCTCGCACGTGGTCGGGCTCGGGCAGCACCTCCAGGAAGTTGCCTCCGGCGGAGACCAGGACGTCGAGCTCGCCCCGAGCTGCGGCTTCGAGCATCTCGGGAGCGGTCATCCCCCGGTCCGCCGGCACGTCAAAGCCCCACCGGCCCGACAGCTCGGCGGCGCTATCCGCGTCGACCGGGATGCCACCCGGGAAGGCGGTCGCGTAGCAGCCCATCTCCGCGCCGCCCTGGACCCCGGAGTGGCCACGAATCGGCATCAACCCGCAGCCCTCGCGGCCAACGAATCCGCGGGCGAGGCCGAGGTTGACGATCGCACGCACGTTGTCCTCTCCCGACTCGTGCTGGGTGACGCCCATGCTCCAGACGATCACTGCGCGCTCGGCCGCGGCGAGCATCCGGGCGAACGCCTCGATCTCAGAGCGCGAGCTGCCCGAGAGGCGTTCCAGCAGCTGCCAATCGGCCGCGCGAAGTTCGGCCGCCAACTCGTCGAAGCCGCTGGTGTGCTCGGCGATGAAGCGCTCGTGCGTCGCCCCGCTCTCGATCAGGGCCTTGAGCGCTCCGCACAGAAAGCCGATGTCGCCACCGACGTTGATCGCAAAGAAGCGATCGGCGATCCGCGTTCCAAACAGCGCGCTCTCGACGTTCGAGGGGATCCAGTAGCGCTCCATGCCGACCTCTCGCAGCGGGTTCACCACCGCGACCTTCGTGCCGGCCTTCTTGGCGAGGTGCAGGTACTTGGTCGCAACGGGCTGGTTGTTGGCGACGTTGGAGCCGAGGAAGACGATGAGGTCGGTGCCGATCCAGTCGGCATACGAGCAGGTGGTTGCGCCGACGCCCAGCGCCTCACGCAGCCCGTAGGTGCTCGGCGAGTGACAGACCCGAGCGGCGTTGTCGATCGAATTCGTGCCGATCGCCCGCGCTGCCTTCTGGGCGACGTAGTAGCTCTCGTTCGGCATCCCGCGACTGGTCAGGTAGAAGCCGAGCCGGTCGGGACTCGAGTCGGCGATTCGCGCGGCCGCCAGGTCGAGAGCGTGGTCCCACGAGACGCGGCTGAAGCCGGGTTCGCCGCGCCGCCGCAGCATCGGATGCGGAAGGCGCCCGAGCTCGCGCAGCTCGGCGCTCGAACGCCCCGCGAGGGCCTCGGCGTCCGCGAGCTCCGCCGGGTCGAGCGCCGGCATCGTGTTCAGGCGCAGCAGTCGAAGCCGGACGTTGCAGACGTGCACTCCGTCGAGCGTCCAGTCGCGCAGGCCGGTTGTGCCTAGCGCGCACCCGTCGCAGACGCCCTGGCTGAGGATGCGCGCCGCGTAGCGGGCGTTGTCGCGGTTCTCCCAGGCGGCCCGGAAGACCTCGCGGTAGTTGTTGGGACGCTGCTCGCCGAGCCCGAAGGGCTTCCAGCTCGCCCAGAGCGAGGGGGTGGGCCGGCGTTTGGGCTTGCGCAGCATTGCGTGGCTAAGTTAGTCCCATGAGCGAGCCGGGCGATCCTCGGATGCTGGCCACCGTCGAGCACGACGGCGTCGCCGATCAGGTGGCCGTCGAGGAGCCGCTTGAGATTCGGGTCGACGGGCAAGCCGTGGCGGTGACGATGCGCACGCCGGGCGACGACGAGGAGCTGGCGCTCGGCTTCCTGTACGGCGAGGGCTTGATCGACTCGGGCCGGCAAGCCGGTCCCAGCAAGGACCTGGCTGCGAACGTGATCGAGGTGGCGGGCCCGCTGCTTCGCGACCCTGGCGCGCGTCGCTTCTACACCACGTCTTCCTGCGGGGTCTGCGGCAAGGGCGCGCTGGAGGAGGTCGCGGTTCACTCCCAGGGGCTTCCGGACGGTCCGCGGGTGCCTCGCGAGCTGTTGGCCGAGCTGCCAGAGCGCCTCGCCCAGCCCGCGTTCGAGCGCAGCGGCGGGCTGCACGCCACGGGCCTCTTCGACGGCGAGGGCCGGCTGCTGGACGCCCGCGAGGACGTCGGGCGGCACAACGCGATGGACAAGGTCGTCGGCAGGGCCCTGCTCGACGCGCGGCTGCCGCTGCACGAACACATGCTCTGTGTCAGCGGCCGGCTCGCGTTCGAGCTGGTGCAGAAGGCCGCGGTCGCCGGCTGTCCGATCCTCGTCGGCGTCGGTGCGCCCACGTCGCTGGCGATCGAGCTCGCGCGCGACCGCGGCATGACCCTGTGCGGCTTTGCACGCCGCGGGCAGTTGAACGTCTATTCGGGCTCGGAGCGGGTGTCGTAGTGGCGACGCGGATGGTCGATCAGACGATCACGTACCTGGAGATGACTTCTCCGGACCAGCTCGTCCCGAGCCGCCCGCCGCCGGAGCCGCTGGAGCTTGAGCCGGTGGACGCCGTGCGTGTCGACCTGTTCCATTCGACGGTGCTGCGGATCGGCGAGCCGCACAACTGGACCACCCCTTCGGCCCGGGCCGAGGACCAATGGCGCGAGCGTCTCGCGCGGCCCGACGTCCTGGCCTGGATTGCCCGTGTAGGTGACGAAGTCGCAGGCGCGATCGAGCTCGAGCTCCACGGCGGGGCTGATGTGGAGATCACGATGTTCGGGCTCATGCCCGAGATGGTCGGGCGCGGGTTCGGCGGGCACTTGCTGACGTTGGCGACGCAGCTGGCTTGGGAGGCCCGGCTGCCAGGCGACCCGCCAAATCGCCGGGTTTGGCTGCACACCTCCTCGCTCGATCACCCGCATGCGCTGCCCAACTACGAACGGCGCGGCTTTCGCGTGTTTCGAACCGAGCGGCGGCCGCGGCCGATCGAAGTGGGCTGAGCCGATCAGGCGCTGGCGACCGGCTCGCGCTCCGCGTCGGCCGGCGCGGCGTCTTGGGCGCCCACCGGCTCGAGCCGGACCGGGATCCCGTTCAGGAACGCCATCCCGGCAAGCCGCTCGAGGTCCTCTGGGCCGGAGGAGGCGAGCGCGTTTACGTTCGCGCCGCCGGCTGCGTTGACGAGCTGCCAGCCGCCGCCGCGGTCACATCCCGACCGGTATGTCAAGTAACGCGCTTTGCGGCGCCGATCAGCTCGTCGAGTGGCCGGCCCACCCGGCCGCCGATCCAGCAAGCAACCGGGGCGGCGACCCGCTCCGACGCGTGCGCCGCAATCGCTGCCAGATCGAGGATCTCCTCGAACTCCTTGTCGGTCGGGGGCTCGACGTCCAGCTCCCGGGCAAAGCCCTCGACCCATTCCTTCGCGTTCATCGAACCCTCCTTTCGTTAGACCCGGGCCAGGCGCCCAGTGGGTCGCCGCCGCCACGCAGCGCGTGCGGCGAGCGTTGCCGCGCCGGCTGCGAAGCCAATCGCGAGGTTGCCGCTCACGATCGTCACGGCTCCGACGCCGGCGGCGACGACCCGGTCGGACACGCGTTCCAGGCTCGCTGCGAGCAGAGCGTGCTGGAGCGCCACGTAGAGAAGCATCCCCGCAAGCGCGCCCGGAGCGAGCACCTGAAGCAGGATCGGCAGCGAGTCTCCGAGCGCCAGCCCGAGGACGGCGAAGATCACACCGGCTGACAGGGTCGCCGCCGCCGTGCGGGCGCCGAGCTTGTAATGCGCCGTGACGCCGCCGGCGCCGTGACACATGGGCAGGCCACCGGCGAGCCCTGCCGCCAAGTTCCAAGTCCCGATCGACGCGGCCAGCGGATTCGGGCTCACGCGCGATGCCCGGGCGCCGAAGTAGTTGCGCTCGGCGTCGGCGGTGGCGACGATCGAGTTCCCGAACGTGAGCGGCAGCTGGGCGATCACCAGTGCGGTGAGGGCGGTGCCGAACGCCGCGCCGTCGGGGATTGCGAGGTTCACGGGCTCCGGGCCGAGGTCGATGCCCGCCGGCACTCCGCCCACGGCCAGCCCGACGATCACGCCCGCGCCGAGAACGACCAAGCTTCCCGGGAGCATCTGCGTGCGACGGGCAGCGAGCAGCACGCAACAGGCGGCGAGTGCCATCGCGACGCTGGCGACCGGCGCGATCGCCGGCAGCCCTTCCCAGTTGCCGCGTTGTGCGAGCTCGATTGCGGCCTTGGCCAGCAGGAGCGCGACGGCTGCCTGAATGCCTCGCACAAGGACCAGTGGGAAGCGGGCCGCGAGCCAACCCGCCAGCCCCGACGCCGCGAGCAGCGCCATCGCCACCGCCATCAGCAGCGCACCGGCAGCGATGACCTCGGGCCCGAGATCGAGCGCGATCGCGGCGGCCGCGAACGCCTTCAGAGGCTGCACGGGGACCGGCACGCGGAAGTAGAGGGCCGTGCCGACGTAGGCCGCACCGACGAGGACGAACGCGGCGGTGGCGTTGATCCCGTTGAGCGTGATCATCGCCACGGCGAGCGGGATGAGGAGCCCCGCATCGCCGAGACCGCCGGCGAGCTCGTGGCGGTCGAACCGCACTCCGCGGCTTGGGCCCGCGGCCGCCCTCACCCGTGGTGTCCGCGCATGACCGTCACGGACGTGGCCTTCACGAGGGCCGTCGCCTCGTCGCCGACTTCGAGTCCCAGGTCCTCGACCGCCGCTTTGGTGATGGCGGCTGTGATCCGGTGCGGCCCGGCCTCGACCTCCACCACGGCCATCACGCCATCGACCTCGATCGAACGCACGACGCCGCGAAAGCGGTTGCGGGTCGAGAGGGCGCCGGTCCTCTCGGGCTCGGCCATCGGTTCAGCCCCCGATCGCGCTCATCGTCCGCGGCGGTGCGCGGAAGCCGGGCTCGTTGACGCGGTGCTTGAGCTCCTTGCGCCAGACCGCGTCGCGGACGATCCGCTCGAGATCGGCGTCGCTGGAGCCATCGCGCAGTGGTTCGCGCAGGTCGGTCTCGTGCATCGAGAACAGGCAGGTGCGAAGCTCGCCGTCGGCGGTCAGCCGGATGCGGTTGCAGTCGCCGCAGAAGGGCTGGGACACGGGGTTGATGAAGCCGATCTCGCCCGCGCCGTCGGCGAACCGGTACACGCGGGCGGTGGCGTGCGGCTCGCGCGGCAGGGCTTCGAGCGGGTAGCGCTCGGCGATCATCGCCCTGATCTCGTCGCCCGTGAGCACCATGTCCGGGGTCCACGCGCGGTCGCCGTCCAGCGGCATGAACTCGATGAAGCGCACCTGATAGTCCGTAGAGCGGGCGAGCTCGCAGAAGCGGTCGACCTCGTCCTCGGTGAAGTCGCGCATCCCCACGGCGTTGACCTTGATCGGGCGCACCTGCTCAAACGCGGCGATCGTCTCCAGTCCGCGCAGCACCTGCGGCAGCGCGTCGCGCCGCGTGATCTCGTGGAAGCGGTCCCGGGCGAGCGAGTCGATCGAGACGTTGACGCGGTCGATGCCCGCCTCCACCAGCGCCGGCGCGTCGCGCTCGAGCAGGTAACCGTTGGTCGTCACCGACAGGTCGCGGATGCCATCGACCTCCGCGAGCATCCCGACCAGCTTCGGGAACTCGCGGCGCGCCAGCGGCTCGCCGCCCGTGAGGCGCACGTCGGTGATCCCGAGTTCCGCCAGCACCCGCACGAGGCGCGTGATCTCCTCGAACGAGAGGATCTCCGAGCGGTCTAGCCACGGCACGCCTTCGGCAGGCATGCAGTAGCGGCAGCGGAAGTTGCAGCGGTCGGTGACGGAGACTCGCAGGTCGGTGATCGCGCGGCCGTGCGCGTCGACGAGCGGCTGGTGGTCGGACCGGCCGGTCACACCCCGAATGATGACGGGTCGATAGGTTGCGGGGCCGGATGGAGGCAAGACGCCCCACTCGGCCGTTGCTCGACGAGCGCACGCTGCGGGTGGTGTTGCTGGCGATCGGCGCCTTCCACGTCCTGCTCGGGGGCTGGCAGTTCCTCGCCCCTGGCTCGTTCTTCGAGCACATCGGCCGCTACGGAGCCGAGAACACGCACTACGTCGGCGACGTCGGCTCGTTCACCCTCGCCTTCGGAATCGCGGTCCTGCTCGCGGCAGGGCGCCCGAGCTGGCGCGCGCCGATCCTCGCCCTGGGGGCGATCTGGTACGGGCTGCACGCGGTCAACCACCTCTTCGACATCGACGAGAACCGGATCAGCAACGCCCGCGGCGCCGTCGACACGATCCTGATCGGGTTCGGCGCCGGCGCGCTGGCGTGGCTGGCCGCGGTGGCCGACCGGCTGAACCGCCGGCCCGTCCGCTGATGCGCGTCTTCGTCGCCGGTGCGAGCGGGGCGATCGGCAGGCCGCTGGTGCGCCAGTTGCTCGAAGCCGGACACGAGGTGACTGGGATGACGCGCCGCGAGGGGGCGGCGGACGAGATTCGCGACGCCGGCGCTGAGGCGGCCGTGTGTGACGTGTTCGACCGGTCCGCGCTCGACCAGGCCGTCGCCGCCGCCCGCCCCGAGGCAATGGTCAACGAGCTCACAGGCCTGCCGCGCGACTACAACATCCTGAAGATCGACGAGCACCTGTACGACGCAACAAATCGCGTTCGCAGCGAGGGTGGCGCCAACCTGCTCGCCGCCGCGCGGGCCGCGGGAGCGCGGCGGTTCGTGACCCAGAGCATTGCCTTCATCTACGCGCCGCGCGGCGAGATGGTGAGAAATGAGGAAGCGCCGCCCTTCGATCCCGACCTCCTACCCGAGCCGTTCCGCGCGGGGACGCGGGTGATGCTCGACCACGAGCGGACAGCGCTGGAGGCCGAGGGACTAGAGACGCTCGTGCTTCGGTATGGCTGGTTCTACGGCCCCGGGACGCACTTCGCCTCCGAAGGCAGCATCGCCGCACTTGTTCGCAAGCGTCGCTTCCCGATCATGTCGGGCGCCGAGGGCCGATTCTCGTTCGTCCACGTGGAGGACGCCGCCGCAGCGACGGTCGTAGCCTGCGAGCGCGGTACGCCGGGCGTCTACAACGTCGTCGACGACGAGCCGGCAACCGGGGGCGAGTGGTTGCCCGCCTACGCTGCGGCGCTGGGCGCCAGGCGACCCTGGCGCGTGCCGGACTGGCTGGCGCGCCTGTTGGGGGGTCGCGTGGCGCGGATGATGTCCAACCTGCGCGGCGCCTCGAACGCGAAGGCCAAGCGCGAGCTCCGCTGGCAGCCGCGCTATCCGAGCTGGCGCCAAGGGTTCCGCGAAGCGCTCGGTTAGGTAGTTTCAGAGCACCCGAACAGCCTCGACCCAAGGAGCTTCTTAGATGGCCTACGAGGTACCCGACCTTCCCTACGACTACAACGCGCTCGAGCCGCACATCGACGAGGCGACGATGCGCGTCCATCACGACAAGCACCATCAGGCCTACGTCGACAAGGCAAACGCCGCGCTCGAGGGCACCGAGTGGGCCGACAAGGACGTCAACGACGTGCTCCAGAACCTCGACCAGCTGCCCGACGACAAGCGGACCGCCGTGCGCAACAACGGCGGCGGGCACTCCAACCACACCTTCTTCTGGCAGATCATGAGCCCCGACGGCGGGGGCGAGCCCAGCGGCGACCTCGCCTCGGCAATCGACGAGAAGTTCGGCTCGTTTAGCGACTTCCAAGAAGAGTTCAAGAACGCCGGCGTCAACCAGTTCGGCTCCGGCTGGGCCTGGCTGATCCACGACGGCTCCGGACTGGCCGTGGTTTCGACGCCCAACCAGGACACCCCGATCTCCGAAGGCAACACGCCGATCCTCGGCGTCGACGTCTGGGAGCACGCCTACTACCTCAAGTACCAGAACAAGCGCCCGGACTACATCGACGCCTGGTGGAATGTCGTCAACTGGGACGAGGTGGCGAACCGGTTCTCAGCCGCGAGCTGAGCTGCCGCCACTAGTTGGGCTTGACACCGGAGCCGCCGTCGGCATAGAGTCGCTCCCGTGAGAGGCGGGATCTCACCGCGAGTCAAGGGATCGGTAGTGCTGGGGCTGGCGATCGCGGGGGCGCTCACGCTCGGTCTGGCAACGGCAGTGGCTGGCGAGGACCCGGCCACGGCGACCGTGGTGGCAGAGAACGACACCACTTTCGTCGATCCCGGCCCGTTCATCGAAGAGAGCGCGGTTCTGAGGTTCCAGAACAACGACGGCATCACTCACAACGTCACAGCCGAAAGAAAAGGCCCTGACGGTAAGGCCCTCTTCCGATCCGGGAACCTAGCTGGGGTTGACACCCCCCCGGGCGACATTGTCAATGTCAAAGGCACCCAGTTCCTCGCAGCTGGCGACTATGACTTCCTCTGCACGATCCACCCCGCCATGGAGGGCACCCTCACCGTAGGCGCGTTTTCGGGTCCCCTCCCACGCCCGGAGATCGACGTCAAGGTCAAGTCCAAGAAGCTGGAGAAGGTCGTCGACAGCGGCAAGCTCAAGGTGAAGGTCTCCGCGGCCGGGCCGACGGATGCCGACGGGGTCACGCTGAGCGCGAAGAAGGGCGCCAAGGGCATCACCAAGCGGGCGCGGCTGAACGTCGACGGCGGCGACTCGAGGACCGCGAAGCTGAAGCTCAAGAAGAAGGCGGCCGAGAAGCTCGCCAAGCTCGACAAGGCCAAGGTCAAGGTCCAGGGAACCGTCGACTTTGGCTTCGGCGACAAGGCCTCGAAGAAGCTGAAGTGAAGCGGGCGCTAAGCGTCGCCGCCGTGGCGTGCGGAGTGATGGGCCTTTGGGCGGCCAGCGCGCTCGGGACCACGAACTTCATCTCCGCCAGCAACTCGGACGACTACGACGCCCCGGATCCGGACATCATCGAAGGCCAAACGATCCCCTTCAACAACAACGACGCGGTGAGCCACACCGTGACAGCAGACGAGACTGGACCCGACGGCAAGCCGCTCTTTCGGACCGGGACCACTCCGGGCATGACGACTCGTGATGTTTCCGGCACGGTGTTCCTCTCGGACGGCCTATACGACTTCCACTGCTCCATCCACCCGAACATGCAGGCGACCCTGACTGTCTTCGAAGTCGGCGGTGAACCCGTGTCACGCCCCGAGATCTCGCTGAAGGTCAAGTCCAAGAAGCTCGAGAGGGTCGTCAAGAGCGAGAAGCTCAAGGTCAAGGTCGAGGCCACGGAGCCGACGTTTGCAGAGAACGTCTCTTTGATCGCCAAGAAGGGTCAGAAGAGGATCAGCAAGCGGCTTGACTTCAATCTCGCCGCCGGGGCGTCCAGGACCGCGAAGCTGAAGCTCAAGGCGCGCGCGGCCGAGAAGCTCGCCAAGCTCGACAAGGCCAAGGTCAAGGTCCAGGGGACCGTCGACTTTGGCTTTGGCGACAAGGCCTCGAAGAAGCTGAAGTGAGGTCACGCACGCTCACAGCGGCCGTTCTGGCCACGCTCGCCTTGGGCCTGGCGGCCAGTCAGGCCCTGGCCACCATCGCCACGCCCGTCATCGCGACGAACAGCGCCGATTTCGATCAGGGCGGCGCGATCGACATCTCCGGCGAAGGCGTTTTCGACAACCAGGACACGGTTACGCACAACGTCACTGCCGACGCCAAGGGCCCCGACGGGAAGGCGCTGTTTCGCACCGGCAATGCCTCGGGAGGAACCATGCGCCAGATCCAGGGCACGGAGTACCTATCCGCCGACTCATATCCGTTCCACTGCTCCATCCACCCGAACATGCGCGACGAATTTGTCGTCGACGACGGCCGACCGGCGCTACCGGTGCCGCGTCCCGAGATCTCACTCAAGATCAAGTCGAAGAAGCTCGAAAAGGTCGTCTCGAGCGGGAAGCTCAAGGTCAAGGTGGAGGCGGCCGAGCCGACCATGGCCGATGGCATCAAGCTCAAGGCGAAGAAGGGCAAGAAGGGGATCAGCAAGGGGAAGAAGCTCAATCTCGCCGCGGGCGCGGACAAGACAGTGAAGCTGAAGCTCTCGGACAAGGGGATCGAGAGGCTCGCCGTGCTCAAGAAGGCCAAGGTCAAGGTCCAGGGAACCGTCGACTTCGGATTTGGCGACAAGGCCTCGAAGAAGCTGAAGTGAGAAGCGCGGCCGAGTTGACCGCGATCGCCTACTGCCGCTAGACGCTGACGCTCAGCTATCCAGGGTCGTCCAGCTGGGACGCCAGCGCGGCGGCGACGACGCACAGCAAGCATACGATCAACAGCGCGCTGCGCAGCCCGGTGGCCTCCGCGACCAGCCCGATCAGCGGCGGGCCGACGAGAAAGCCGGTGTAGCCGGCCGTCGACACCGCGGCCAGCCCGGGCGCCGGCGTGTCGCCGTGGAAGCCCGCCGAGCGCATCGCGAGGGGAAACACGGCCGCCAGTCCCAGGCCCATGACCGCGAACCCGGCGATCGACCATCCCACAACAGCGGTCGCCAGAGCGAGCGCCAGCCCGCCGGCGGCGAGCAACGATCCGGCGGTCGCCGTGCGCCCCGAGCCCACGCGGGCCGCCACCGGATCCCCGGCCAACCGGCCAACACCCATGCAGAGCGAGAAGGCCGCCAGCCCGAGGGGCACGGTCCCCGCCGAGGCCGCGGCCTCGGTCTTCAGATAGACGCCGCTCCAGTCGAACACCGCCCCCTCCGCGAGCAGCGCGCAGAAGGCGATCGCCGCCAGGGCCGTGAGCGCCCGGGTCGGGCGTGCGATTCGAGCGGCGTCCGGACTCCCGGGATCGTCGAACA
>Ga0081538_10000207_pt1 | contig 65439 bp, 56 predicted proteins | sample TabmetS5T2R1_FD_71022 | JGI IMG/M metagenome (GOLD analysis project Ga0081538, IMG submission 71022) | Tabebuia heterophylla rhizosphere microbial communities from the University of Puerto Rico - S5T2R1 | ecosystem: Host-associated > Plants > Roots > Rhizosphere ... | reverse complement strand
GGCCCACCCGCCCCGGGGGACCAGGCGGCCCCGCCAGGGACCCTGCCGGCCCCCCCCCCGCCGCTCTTCTCGTACTTCAAGCAGCTCTTCGCCCAGGTCACGAACCCGGCCATCGACCCGATCCGCGAGTCGGTGGTGATGAGCCTCGCCGCCTGCATCGGCCCCGAGATCAACATGCTCGGCGAGACGCCGGACCACTGCCACCAGCTCGTCATGTCGCAGCCGATCCTGCGCAACTCACAGCTCGAGAAGCTTCGCCAGGTCGACCACCGCGTGTTCGAGGCCCGCACGATCGACATGACCTGGTGCGCCGAAGAGGGCGAGTCCGGCATGGAGCGCCGGATCGAGGACATGTGCCGCGAGGCGTCCGACCTGGTCGCGCGCGGGGTGAACATCATCATCCTGTCCGACCGCAACCTGGGCGCCGAGCGCGCCGCGATGCCCTCGCTGCTGGCCGTCGCGGCCGTTCACCACCACCTCGTTCGGGAGGGCACGCGCCTCCAGATCGGCCTGCTCGTCGAGACCGGGGAGGCACGCGAGATCCACCACATCGCCACGCTGATCGGCTACGGCGCCGCGGCCGTCAACCCGTACTTGATGTTCGAGTCGCTCTACGCGCTTCACCGCAGCGAGATGCTGCCCGAGGGGATGAGCCCCGAGGAGGCGGAGATGCGCGTGATCAAAGCGATCGGCAAGGGCCTCCTCAAGATCCTCTCCAAGATGGGGATCTCGACGATCCGGTCCTACACCGGCGCGCAGATCTTCGAGGCGGTCGGCGTGAAGAAGGAGATCGTCGACCGCCACTTCACCGGCACGCCCTCGCGGGTCGAGGGCGTCGGCCTCGACACGATCGCGCGCGAGGCGCTCGACCGCCATTCGCGCGCCTACCCGGCCGCCGTCTCCGAGCTGCTGCCGGGCGGCGGCGTCTACCAGTGGCGCCGGCGCGGCGAGTACCACGGCTGGAACCCGGAGACGATCGCGACGCTCCAGCACGCCGCCCGCGGCGAGGACGGCGCGGCCGCCTACGAGCGCTTCGCCACCTACGTGAACGACGTGGCCGTACGGAACACCGCGCTCCGCGGCCTGCTGCGCTTCCGCGAGGACGTGGACCCCGTCCCGCTCGCGGAGGTCGAGCCGGCGGCGGAGATCGTCAAGCGCTTCAAGTCCGGCGGCATGTCGCTCGGCGCGCTGTCGCCGGAGGCGCACGAGGTCCTCGCGGCCGGCATGAACCGGCTCGGCGGCAGGTCGAACACCGGCGAGGGCGGCGAGGATCCGGCCCGCTTCGACGACGAGCGCCGCTCATCCATCAAGCAGGTCGCGTCCGGGCGCTTCGGCGTGACGATCAACTACCTCGTCAACGCCGACGAGCTGCAGATCAAGGTCGCCCAGGGAGCCAAGCCCGGCGAGGGCGGGCAGCTACCCGGCCACAAGGTCGATCGCTACATCGCCGGGCTGCGCCACTCCACGCCCGGCGTGGGGCTGATCTCGCCGCCGCCCCATCACGACATCTACTCGATCGAGGACCTCAAGCAGCTGATCTACGACCTGCGTGCCGCCAACCCGCGCGCCCGCATCTCGGTGAAGCTCGTCTCGGAGATCGGCGTGGGCACGGTCGCGGCCGGCGTGGCGAAGGCGAACGCCGACCACGTGGTCATCGCCGGCCATGACGGCGGCACCGGCGCGTCCCCGCAGGCGTCGATCCACCACGCCGGCATCCCATGGGAGATCGGGCTGGCCGAGACCCAGCAGACCCTGCTGCGCAACGACCTGCGCTCGCGCATCCTGGTCGAGGTCGACGGCCAGATGCGGACCGGCCGCGACGTCGCGATCGGCGCGATCCTCGGCGCCGACGAGTTCGGCTTCTCCACCGCGCCGCTGATCGCGCTGGGGTGCGTGATGATGCGGGTCTGCCACCTCAACACGTGCCCGGTGGGGGTGGCCACGCAGGACCCGGAGCTGCGGCGGCGCTTCGACGGCCAGCCCGAGCACGTCGTCAACTACCTGTTCATGGTCGCCGAGGAGGCGCGCCGGATCATGGCGAAGCTCGGCGTGCGGCAGGTCGGCGAGCTGATCGGCCGCACCGACCTGCTCCAGCGCGACGAGAGCGTCGACCACTGGAAGGCGCGCGGCATCGACCTGAGCGCGCTGCTCGAGGTCCCGGAGGAGACGGGCGACGGGCCGCGCCACTGCGTGCGCCGCCCGGATCCCGTCCTGTACGACTCGATCGACGTCGACCTGCTGCAGCGCTCGCGGCCGGCGATCGAGCAGGGCGAGCGCGTGCGGCTCGAACGGCGGATCGAGAACAAGAACCGGGCGGTCGGGGGGCTGCTGTCCGGCGAGATCGCCCGCATCCACGGCGCGACCGGGCTGCCCGACGGGTCGATCGAGATCCACCTGACCGGCTCGGCCGGCCAGAGCTTCGGGGCCTGGCTGGCGGCCGGCGTCACCCTCACGCTGGAGGGCGACGCCAACGACTACACCGGCAAGGGCATGTCCGGCGGCCTGCTCGTGGTGCGCCCGCCCGGCGACGCCGCCTTCAGGGCCGAGGAGAACGTGATCGTCGGCAACGTCGTGCTGTACGGCGCCACGTCGGGCCGGGCGTTCTTCCGCGGCTTGGCGGGTGAGCGCTTCGCGGTCCGCAACTCCGGCGCGCTGGCGGTGGTCGAGGGTGTCGGCGACCACGGCTGCGAGTACATGACCGGCGGACGGGTGGTGGTGCTCGGCGGCACCGGCCTGAACTTCGCCGCCGGCATGAGCGGCGGCATCGCCTACGTGCTCGACGTGGACGGGGGCTTCCGCTCGCGCTGCAACACCGAGCTGGTCGGCTTCGACGAGATCGGCGGCGACGAGGCGCTGGAGCTGCGCGGCTGGATCGAGGACCATCGCGAGCACACGGGCTCCCCGGTGGCCGAGCGGCTCCTCGCGGACTGGGACGCCCAGCTGGCGCGCTTCGTGAAGGTGATGCCGCACGACTACAAGCGCGCGCTGCTCGAGGCGACCCAGCAGGAGATCGCCGCCTGATGGGCGAGCTGGGCGGCTTCCTCCGCCTGGAGCGGGTCGGCTTCCAGAAGCGCGACCCGCGCGAGCGCGTGCGCGACTATCGCCAGTACTTCGCGCTCCCCGACGACCGCACGCTGCGCGAGCAGGGCGGCCGCTGCATGGATTGCGGCGTGCCGTTCTGCCAGGAGGGCTGCCCGCTCGGCAACAAGATCCCCGACTGGAACGACCTCGTCTACTCGAACCACTGGCGCGAGGCGCTCACGCAGCTCCACGCCACGAACAACTTCCCCGAGTTCACCGGGCTGATCTGCCCGGCGCCATGCGAGTCGGCCTGCGTGCTCGACATCAACGACGATCCGGTCACGATCGAGCAGATCGAGCTGGCGATCGTGACGCGCGGCTTCGAGGAGGGCTGGATCGCCGCCGACCCGCCGGAGGAGCGCACGGGCCGGACGGTCGCGGTGATCGGCTCCGGGCCGGCCGGGCTGGCCGTGGCCGCCGAGCTCAACAGGCACGGCCACGGCGTGACCGTCTACGAGCGCGACGAGGGGCCGGGCGGGATGCTCCGCTTCGGCGTGCCGGACGCGAAGCTCGAGAAGTGGATCATCGACCGGCGCGTGGGCCTGCTCGAGGAGGAGGGGATCTCGTTCGAGTACGGCGTCGACGTGGGGCGCGCGGTGCGCGTCGCCGAGCTGCGCGAGCGGCACGACGCGGTGGTCGTGGCGATCGGCTCGCGCGTGCATCGCGACCTAGACGTGCCCGGGCGCGAGCTCGGCGGCGTCCATTTCGCGATGGAGTACCTGTACCAGCGCAATCGTTTCGTCGCGCGCGAGGAGGGTCGCTTCGCGCCCGAGCCGGAGCAGCCGATCACGGCGGCGGGCAAGCGCGTCGTGGTGGTCGGCGGCGGCGACACCGGCATGGACTGCATCTCGAACGCTCTGCGCGAGGGGGCCGAGGACGTGCTCCTGCTCGACGTCTACCCGCCCCTGCCGGATGCCGGCCGGCCGTCGTCCACGCCGTGGCCGCTGCCGCCCAAGCGCACGCCCTCCACATACGCGCTCGACGAGGGCGGCGAGCGACGCTTCGGAATGCAGGTAACGGGCATCGTCGGCGAGGACGGGCGCGTGGCCGCGGTGGAGGGGCGCCGCGTGCAGGGCACCTCGTCGCGCGACCTGCACGCCATCCCCGGGAGCGAGTTCCGCGAGCCGGCCGACCTGGTCCTCGTCGCGATCGGCTTCAGCCACCCCGAGCACGAGGGCTGCGTGGAGCAGCTCGCCGTGGAGCTCGACGGGCGCGGCAACGTCAAGGCGCCCGTGTACGCGACGAGCGCGGACGGGGTGTTCGCCTGCGGCGACGCGCGCATCGGCCAGTCGCTCGTCGTCACGGCGATCGCCGAGGGCCGGCGCTGCGCCCGCGTCGTCGACCGCCACCTGGGCGGACCGGGCGAGACGCGCCGCGTGTCGGCCAGGGCCTTGTTCGCCTTCGAGGACGGCGACCCCCATTCGCTCCGCCACCAGGCCGAGACTGCCCGTACGGTCACGGTCGGCGACGCGTTTTGGTCAGGACCGCGCGACACCTCGTAGCGGTGGACAGCGTCCGCGACGCGGTTTAGTGTCAGCAGATGCGCACACGAGTTGGGCTCGCACTTCTAGTTGCCGCTGCGTTCATCCCGGTGCTGGCGCTCGCCACCACCGCGTCCGGAGGCAAGCCGAGCGGCACCGCCGCAGGCCTCCTTCCGGACCTCCGCGCCGCGGTCCCACACCACTTCACCGTGCAGAACACGCAGCAGCACGAGTTCCTGCGGTTCTCGAACCTGGTCGCCAACACCGGCCAGGGCGACCTGCGGCTCCGCCCGGAGCACAACGCGGCGACCGGGATCACGACCGGGTTCCAGGAGGTCTTCGACTCCTCCGGCAACCTGGTCGTCGACCAGCCGGTGAGCACGTTCGTGTTCCACCCCGAGCACAACCACTGGCACATCGACAGGGTCGCGCTGTTCGAGATCCGCGTCGCAAGGGACGACGGGCGGGGCGGCAACTGGGGCGAGGTCTTCAGCGGCCAGTCGATCAAGACCACGTTCTGCCTGATCGACGTGATCAAGCTCGAGGGCAACTCGAACACCGGAGACCGCACCTACTGGGACTGCTTCCCCGACGCCCACCAGGGCATCTCGGCCGGCTGGGGCGACCAGTACCACCACGCGCTCGAAGGCCAGGAGCTAGAGATCACCGGTGCAGGGGCCGGGAGCATCTTCTACCTGGTCTCGACGTCGAATCCCGACGGCAACTTCCTCGAGACGACGACCTCGAACAACACGGCCTGGACGAGCTTCCGGGTCTCGCGCGACAGCAAGGGCAACGCGAAGGTGACGGAGATATCGCACAGCCCGTGTTCGGGGACGCTCTGCGGGGAGGACCTTCCGAATCGCGGGTAAGGCCTTCGTCACAGGAGGGTCGGGCTTCATCGGAGGCGCTCTGATCGAGCGCCTCCGCCGCGAGGGCTGGGACGTGCGCGCGCTGGCACGGTCCGACGCCGCGGCCGCGAAGGTGCGGGCCCGCGGCGGCGAACCGGTGTCCGGCGACCTGGACGACGTGGAGGCGATGAAGGTGGGCGCGGCGGGCTGCGAGCTCTGCTTCCACGCGGCGGCCAAGGTGGAGGACTGGGGGGATCCGGCCGACTTCGAGCGGCTGAACGTGCGCGGGACCGAGAACGTGATCACGGCATGCCGCGGCGCGGGCGTGCGGCGGCTCGTGCACGTGGGGACCGAGGCGGCCCTCACGACAGGGCAGCCACTCGTGAACGCCGACGAGCGGGCGCCGTTGCGGCCCGACTCGCCGATCCTCTACTCGGCCACGAAGGCGAGGGCCGAGCAGCGTGCGCGCGCCGCCAACGGAGACGGCCTCGAGACCGTCGTGATCCGCCCGCGCTTCGTGTGGGGCCGCGGCGACACGACGCTCCTCCCTGCGATCGTCGACATGGTGCGCGCCGGGCGCTTCCGCTGGATCGGCGGCGGCCACCAGCTCACCGACACGACGCACGTGGAGAACGCGGTGGAGGGCTTGTGGCTGGGCGCCACGCGCGCGCAGCCCGGAGGTGTCTTCTTCGTCACCGACGGCGAGCCGGTGGTGTTCCGCGAGTTCCTCACCCGCATGCTCGCGACCCAGGGCGTGAGCGTGCCGGACAAGTCCGTGCCGCCGGCCGTGGCGAGGGGAGCCGCCGCGGCCGCCGAGCGGATCTGGCGCGTCCTGCGCCGGCCGGGCCCGCCGCCCCTTACGCGGATGGCCGTCTGGGCCTCCTCGAAGGAATGCACGATCGACATCTCGCGCGCCCGCAGCGAGCTCGGCTACCGCCCTGTGAAGGCCCGCGAGGAGGGGTTGGCGGAGCTCCGAAACGGGTAGATCCCCGGGCGTATCACGTCAACCACGGCAGGGAGACACCGAATGCAGCTGAGTCGGCTCATCGGTGCCGCGGCCGTCGTAGCGTGCTTGGCGCTGGTAGGGGCGGCGCCGAGCTTTGCGGAGCCCGCTTGGGCTCCGGCGGACAGCGCGACGATCAGGCCCGGCAACCAGACCTTCACGAATGGTGCGCAGTGCACCTCGAACTTCGTGTTCTACGACGCGTCCAACACCGTCTACATCGGCCAGGCCGCGCACTGCTCGGGCACGGGCGGCGCGACCGAGACCGACGGCTGCGACTCGGGCACGCTCCCGAACGGAACGCCGGTTGAGATCGAGAACGCGACGCAGCCGGGCACCATGGTCTACAACTCGTGGATCGCGATGCAGCAGGCCGGGGAGTCGAACGCGGACGCGTGCGCGTTCAACGACTTCGCGCTCGTCAGGGTGAACGCGGCAGATGCGCCGAACGTGAACCCGACGATCCCCTTCTGGGGCGGACCCACCGGCCTCACCGGTTCGGTGCCGGACACCGAGAAGGTCCTGTCCTACGGGAACTCCTCATTGCGCCTCGGCATCCGTGAGCTGAGCCCGAAGGAGGGCATCAAGCTCGCGACCGAAGGCAACGGCTGGAGCCATCAGGTCTTCACGGTGACCCCGGGCATCCCGGGCGACTCGGGCAGCGCCTTCATCGACCGCCAGGGCCGCGCCTTCGGCGTGCTCAGCACGGTGCAGCTCGCGCCGCTCGCCGGTTCCAACGGCGTCGGCGACCTCAGCAGGGAGATCGCCTACATGGAGTCGCACGGCGGCCCCGACGTGACGCTGGCGAACGGCACGGAGCCGTTCACCGGGCCGCTGCTTCCGTAGCGAGTGCTTCGCGTGACCGCCGGGCGGTGGCTCAGGCCACCGCCTGGCGGTCGTGCACCAGGCTGACGAAGAACATGCGGAACCGGCCGACGTCGATCTCGTCGCCGTCCTCCAGCTCCGCCAGCTCGATCCGCTGGCCGTTCCGGAACACGCCGTTCAGGCTGCGGTCGTCGAGGATGCGGGCGCCGTCGTCGTCGCGGTAGACGAGCGCGTGGCGGCGCGACACGGTCGGGTCGTCGAAGCGGATGTGCGCTGACAGGCTGCGCCCGATCCTGGTCCAGCCCTCCTGCAGCGGAACCACACGGACTCGCTCGGCGTCCTCGAAGGCGAGGTAGTCGCCCGGACGCACCAGCGCATCGCGGGCCTCGTCGAGCCAGTCCGGCGGCTCGCCCAGCTCATGCTCGGTTGGGCCGTCCAGGTCCTCGCCGAAAAGCGAGGCACGCCTGAAGCGGTGCCCCCCGCATTCGGGGCAACCAGGCACTGGATCGCGCTCGTGCAGCGCTACCGCAAACCCACACGAGTCGCAGCGGAAAGAGCCGGCCCCTGCCAAGGTCCCGGCGCTGAACGCTTCCATGGATATCTCTCCTCGGGGTGGGGGTGTGCGAATGGTAACGAGGTTCCGGCCACCCTCAAGCGAATTTTCAGGTATTTGCGGGCTTTTCGGGGGCCTCGCCGCACTTTGTGTACCCGTTTCGTGGTCGGGCACTCATACGGGTGGCTTGCAGGATTCGCCCTTCCGTGCGCGAAGTGGGCGCCATGCCCGAGCTCGCCGCCATGCTCCTTCGCAGCAGCATCGGCGCCCTCCGGTCGTCCGGCGACAGCTGCGGCGAATGCCGCCGCACCCCACTGGCCGGGGAGCGCATGCACGAGCTCGACTCAGGCCGCGTGCTGTGCGAGCTGTGCTTCGGAGCGCTGCCCGAGGAGCGCCGGCTGGCGGTGCGCTCGGAGCGGGTGCACGCCGGCGAGCGGCGGCTCGCGGTGGCGCCCAAGGCCGCCTAGCTGCGCGGCGCGTAGCGGTGGTGGAGGATCAGCTCGTTCCCATCCGGGTCGGTGAAGTAAGCCTGGTGGCAGACGCCGCTGTCGACGATGTCGCCGGTGAACGCGACTCCGCGTGACTGGAGCTCTTCGCGCGCCGCTGCCACATCGTCGACCCGCAGGGCGATCGGGGCCTTGCTCGCTCTGAACTCGCCGCCGAAGGATTCGATCTCGAGCACGGCCAGCGTGAGGTTGCCGGTCTCGAACTCCTGGCCCGGGTGCCGGCCGTACCGCGCCGATTTCTCGAGGCCGAGGACCTCGCCGTAGAACTCGACGGCCCGTTCGAAGTCCCGTGTGGGGACAACCGCGAAGTCGACTCCGGTGATGTTCATCGTGCCTCCAGGTGCTGGGCGAGACGGTCGAGGCTGCCGGACACGCCGGCCTCGGCCCGCTCTCGCATCTCTTCGGTCGTATGGATCGTCATGTGGGACACCATTTCGGTCCGGCCATCGCCGAGGTCGGTGAAGGTGACGACGCTCACGGCGCCCTCGTGCCAGTTGTTCTCGGCGGACTCCTCGAGCACCAGCCGCTCGGGCTCGACCACCTCGCGGTAGACGCCGTCCTGCGGCATCTCGGCGCCGTCCTCGGAAATGCCCGTCAGCCGGAACGCGCCGCCCGGCCGCACGTCCATCGTGATCAAGTCGAGCGGCGTGGTCCAGCCTGGCGGGCCCCACCACTGGGCCAGCTGCTCGGGCTCGGTCCAGGCCTTCCACACGAGCTCGCGTGGGGCGTCGAAGACGCGCCTGATCCTGATCTCCTGTGCGCCGGCCTCGGTCATTGCCCTGACCTTCCTCTCTGGATCTCTTGCAGGTGATCCCCGAGGCGGTCGAAGCGGTCCTCCCAGAAGCCGCGGTATTCCGCGACCCAGTCGGCGACCTCCTTGAGAGCCTCGCCCTGTAGCCGCGACGGGCGGAGCTGGGCGCTGCGCCCCCGCGTGATGAGCCCGGCGCGCTCCAGGACCTTGAGGTGCTTCGACACGGCCTGCAGGGTGATCGGGAAGGGCTCCGCGAGCTCGTTCACGGTGGCCTCGCCCTGCGCAAGGCGCGCCAGTATCGCTCGCCTGGTGGGATCGGCGAGGGCGGAGAAGGTGGAGCTGAGCTGGTCGACCGCCATGGTTGCCTGCCTGGTTGATAAACCGAGTGGTTGAGGATAGCAGCGGCGAGCCCCGCCGGCTCGCCCGGTCGGGCCGGCCGTAGAATGGCGCCGCCGTGCGCGAGGTCACCGTCTCCACCGTCATCTCCGCTCCTCGCGAGCAGGTCTTCGACTTCGTCAGCGACCTCGCCGGTCGTCCCGCCTACACGGACCACTTCATGCGGGACTACCGGCTCGCTCGCGTGAACCCCGTGGGCCCGGGCGCCGCCGCGCGCTTTCGGCTGCGCGCGCCGCTCGCCAAGGAGTACGCCGAGCTCGAGGTCAAGGAGGCCGACCGCCCGCGGCGGATCGTCGAGGAGATCCGCGTCGGTCGGCGGGGGCGCAACCGCTCGGTCGCCGTCTACGACTTCACCCCCGAGAGCGGCGGCTCCACACGGGTCGAGCTCACCACCTACAGCGAGCCCGCGACCCCGGTCGACCGGCTCAAGGAGGTCGGCGCGGCCGGCTGGATGCGCCGCCAGACGAAGAAGGCGCTCGAGCGGCTGCGAATGATCTTCGAGGAGCCGCCCGACGGAGAGCTGAAGCGGGCGACGATCGCCGGGTACGAGCCCGCCAAGGCTGCGCGCTTCGGAGCCCCCACCGGGATGGACCCGTCCCGCACGCCCCGAAGTTAGACTGCGCGCGCCGATGGCCTCGCGCAGCCTCACCCTCGCCGCCTGCGTCCTCGCCCTCGCCGCGCCGCTCGGCCTGGCCGCATGCGGCGACGAGGAGCCGGGCGTGACCGAGCCGGCCCGAGAGGGCCTCGCGCTCGAGCTGGAAGGGCTGGACTACAACGTCTTCATCACCCGGCAGCTCAACCCGCGCGTGCCGCCGGACATGGCCTACGTGACCGAGGAGGCGCCGGCCGGTGAGACCCTCTACGGCGTCTTCATCGAGGTCTGCAACACGTCAAGCGAGACCCACGAGAGCGCGAGCGAGTTCCTGGTCAAGGACAACCAGGACAACACCTTCGAGCCCGAGGCCCTGCCCGAGGACAACGCCTTCGCGTACGCGCCGCGCACGTTGCAGCCGGACGAGTGCATCCCGGCGGCCGGCAGCGTGGCGCAGCTCGGCCCGACCGAGGGAGCGATGCTGCTCTTCCAGCTCCCGCTACAGAACACCGAGAACCGTCCCCTCGAGCTCGAGATCGAGGGCCACGACGGCGACAAGCTCACGTACGAGCTGGATATCTAGCGGGATCTAGAGCGCAGCGTCGAGGACCACGCGCGCCGCCGGCGCTGCGGTCGCTCCTCCCGCTCCCGCGCGCACCAGCATCACCGACACCGCCAGCTCGGGCCTCCGGGCCGGCGCGTACGCCGTGAACCAGGCGTCCGTGTTCGTGGGGTCCGAGGGCGCGGTCTCGCCGGTCTCCGGGTCGCGCGTGTCCTCGAGCTCCGCCGTCCCGGTCTTCCCGGCGACCGCCACGTTCGGCAGCGCCGCGGCCGTGCCCGTGCCGTACTCGACGACGTCGACCATCATCGACCCGATCGTCCCCGCGATCCGTCGCGAGGTGACGCGCTCGCGGCGGGTGCCTTCTCCCTGGGCGAGCGTCGGCACGTGGCGCACGCCGCGGGTGGCGATCGTCTGCGCCACCGATGCCATCACGAGCGGCGTGGCCAGCGTGCGGAATTGGCCTATCGCGGTGGAGGCGACCTCGAGCGGGGTCACGATCTCGGACGCCGGCGGCAGCGTGCTCGGCACTTCCCCCGCCACCACCGGCTCCTGGTTCCAGCCGAAGCGCTCGGCCGCGTCGACGAGCGCGTCGGCGCCCACCTCGACGCCGAGCGGCGCGAACACGGAGTTGCACGAATGCGCGAAGCTGTTGCGGAAGCTGCCGCCGCACGCCTCGCCGTTGGCGTTCTCGAGCTCGACGCCGTCGATGATGGCCGCCGTTTCGACCGGGAACTCGTCCGAGGGCTTGACCTTGTCCTCCTCGAGCGCCGCGGTCGTGGTCACGATCTTGAAGGTCGAGCCCGGCGGCTGGGGGGCGGAGAAGGCGATGCCCGCCAGCGCACGGATCTCGCCGTTCCGGGCGTCGAGTGCGGCGATGCCGCCGAAGCGCCCGGCCAGCGCGGTCACGGCCGCCTCCTGGAGCCCGGTGTCGATCGTCGTCCGCACCGGCTGGGCGGCGCGCGGCCGCGCGGTGGCGAGCACCCGGTCGCCGGCCAGGAGGCGCCCGCCCGGGCGGCCCGCGAGGCGCTCCTCGAAGGCGTGCTCGAGGCCGTTCTGGCCGGTGGGCCAGTCCGGCGGGAATCCGCGCGCGTAAAGGGCCCTGCGCTCCGCCGCCGTCTCCTCGGGCTGGAGGGTGCCGGCGATCGATCCCGCGATCGCCTCGAGCGGCGACTGGCGGGCGTCCGCCGGGCCGCGGGCGAGGATCTTGCCGTCCCGTGAGAGCAGCGGGGCGCGCTCCGGCACGTCGCTCTCGCGCCTGAGCCCCTCGCCCCGTCGCAGGCCGGGGAACGCCAGGAGGGGCCCCCAGGTCACTTGCTCGCCCTGCACAGGCAGCAGCAGGTCGGCGCGGAGGGTTCCGAACAGGCGCGTGCGGACCTCGACGGGGATGGCGATCGAGCCGGCGCGCTCACCGTCGGGATCGTCGGTCTCGATGCCGGTGGCCGTGGCGGTGACGGCGGCGTTGCGGTACGCGGCGCGGAACTCGCGCGGCGTGTGGACGTCCCTCGAGGCGTCGTCGAGCAGCTCGTACATGGCGCCGTAGTCGCCGCGCTCCCACGCCTCGGCGAAGTCGCTTGCAGTGCGTTCCTCACCGGACAGGACCTGCGAGCCGACGAGGAGCCCCGCGGCAGCTGCCACCGCGGCGAGACCGCCCAGAGCCGGAACCGCACGGCGGATGAGCCGGCGGCGGCGCTCGGGGGAGAGATTCATCACCTAGGCTGCCTCGCGCGCGTGACTGCCCTGGACTGGATCATCGTTGCTTTTACGGTGCTGATGGCGGTCTGGGGGTACGCCCAGGGGCTGATCGTAGGGGCGCTGTCGCTGGCCGGATTTGCAGCCGGAGCCTTCCTTGGTTCCCGGCTCGGGCCCCTGCTACTCGAAGAGGGTTCGGAGTCCCCCTACGCGCCACTGTTCGCCCTGCTCGGTGCCGTGATGATCGGTGGCATCCTGGCCTCTGGGCTCGAGGTGCTCGGCTTCCACCTGCGAGGCCGCCTCGACGAGCGCCTCGGCGTGCTGGACGGAGCCGCGGGCGCGGTGCTCGTCGCGTGCCTCGGCCTGGGTCTGGTCTGGATCGCCGGGGCCGTGGCGCTGCAGACGCCGGGCGCCCGGGAGCTGCGCGAGCCGATCCAGCGCTCGGCGATCCTCCGCCAGCTGAACGAGCACCTCCCGCCGTCCGGGCCGATCCTCCAGGCGCTGGCGCGCTTCGACCCGTTTCCGGAGATCGAGGGCCCGCGGCCCAACGTCCGTCCGCCGGATTCCCGGATCGCCCGCGACCCCCAGGTGCGGCGCGCCGCGCGCAGCGTCGTGCGCGTGCTCGGCACTGCGTGCGGCCTTGGCGTGCAGGGGAGCGGCTGGGTGGCGCGCGGCGGCGTGGTCGTGACGAACGCCCACGTCGTGGCCGGTCAGGACGACACGACCGTGCAGCTGGGCGGCGAGGGCGATCGCCTCGACGCGGAGGCGATCTGGTTCGACGCCCGCAACGACCTCGCGATCCTGCGCGTGCCGGGCGCCGCCGGAGCCCCGCGCCTGGCCCTGCGCGCGGATGCGCCCGAGGGGACGTCGGCGGCGATTCTCGGCTTCCCCGAGGACGGGCCCTACGACGTCGAGCCCGGCCGGCTCGGCGAGACGCAGACCGTCGTCACCCAGGACGCATACGGGCGCGGTCCCGTGCGGCGGGCGATCACTTCGCTGCGCGGCGACGTGCGCTCGGGGAACTCGGGCGGGCCGATGGTGGACGGCGCCGGCCGCGTGGTCACCACGATCTTCGCGGCGACCGTCACCGACGGGGGCCGGTCCGGCTTCGGCGTCCCGGACCAGGTCGTCAGCGACGCCCTGGGCCGCGCGAGGGGGCCGGTGGACACCGGCCCCTGCACGCGCTAGAGCGCGGCGATCACGTCGTCCAGGTCGGCGCTTCGGGCCGCGATGAGCTCCTCTGCGTGCCTTCGGAGCTCGCCCAGGTTCTCCGGGCTCGCGTCGTCGAGGTCGTCGCTCGCCCTGGTCAGCTCGACCTGGAGGCGCCAGTAGCGGCCGTCGCCGAGCGCGTGGCGCAGCTGGTAGTCCACGGCGTCCGAGCTGCCGTCGAACACGACGTCGAGGATCGGCCGGGCCCACTCGACGAGGCCCCAGTCGTCGACGTCCGCGAAGCGGCGCTTGCGGGTGATCTGCCCGGTACCGAGCGACAGCAGCACGACATCGGCCCCGGCGTGGTCGCGCAGCACCTCGGCATAGGCGCTCATCGCCGGGTTGACGGCGAAGACGCCGCCGTCCACGAGCGCGCGCTGGTTCACCGGCAGGGGCTCGAAGTACGTCGGGGCTGCGGAGGTGGAGCGGGCCACCACGGTCAGCGGGAAGTCCTCCGCGCGACGCTCGCGCGCCTTGCTCGTCTTGAAGAAGTAGGGCCCCGGCTCGCTCATGTCGTAGGTGGGGACGATCAGGTCCGGGCTCGTCTCGGCCAGGCGCTTCTCGCCCAGGAACCGCTCCAGCACGCCGTCGAGCGCGGTGGCGTCGTACTTCTCGTCGAGCAGTCCCTCCGCGCTGCGGATCCGCTGCCACACCGAGCGGTCGAAGATCTCCGGGCCCTCCTGCTCGTAGAGGGCGGCCACATCCTCGGCGGGCATCGGGTCGGGCTCGCAGACGGCGCAGGCGATGATCCCGCCCGTGGAGGTGCCGGCGATCAGGTCGAACAGGTCGGACACGCGACGCCCGGCGCGCCGCTCGATCTCGGCGAGAACGAGGGCCGGGATGAGCCCGCGGATCCCGCCCCCGTCGATGGACAGAACGCGCACGCGCCGAAGGTATCGCTACAAATCCGACGGTGCGTGCCGCCGTCCTCACTCTGATCGCTGCCGTCGTCGTCGCGTCCGCAGCGGCCCAGGAGCCGACCGAGCCCCCCGAGTCCGACAACCCCTGCCTCGCCCCCGGCTCCGAACGGCTGCGCTGCCCGGACCTCGTGATGCGCCGGCCCTACGGCCTCTACACGGACCGCCTCACGAAGGCCGGGCACACCGTCCTGCGGGCCGGCAACGTGATCGACTCCGCCGGGGCGGGCCCGGCCGAGCTCCACGGCGTGCGCATCGGACCGCGCTTCATGCGCGCCCGGCAGCGCATCTACACGCGCAACGGCCGGCGGATCGGGATCCGCACCGGCGCGCGCCTCCAGTTCAAGTTCGCGCACCAGCAGCGCTACTGGTGGAAGTTCTACAACGCCGCTCGCTTCGAGCTCTGGCGCCTCGACGACGAGGGTCACCGCCTCCGGAAGGTCCGCACGGGGCCCAAGGTCGCTTACTGCCTTCGCGACCTGAGCCGGACCCGGCCCCGCCTGCGGCGCTCGCCGCGCAACCGTGTGTACCCGGCCTGCAGCACCAATTCGCGGGCGCAGCGGGTGACGGTCGGAACCTCTGTCGGCTGGGCCGACATCTACCCGCCGGCGTATCCGGAGCAGTGGATCGACGTGACCGGCCTGCGCGGCTGCTTCGCCTACGTGCACATCGCCGATCCCGAGAACGGCATCCACGAGTCGAACGAGGACAACAACGAGGCGCAGGTGATCGTCCGCCTGCCCTTCGAGCCAGGTAGGACCCGCGGAGGCTGCAAGGGCCGCGACCGCGGGCGCCGCTACCACGACCCGCCCGTCCCGTACTAGGCCGTCCAGGCTCCCCTTGCGGTGCCTCAAACGCGGGGTCGGGTGAGCCGATTGGGGGTGGGAGATGCCGAGGTTTCGGTGCACGGCGTGCGGGCGCCGGGTGGAGAGTCCGGTGGTGATCGGTGCGGGGGACTGCCCGCATTGCGGCGGCGATGTCGTCTTCGACCTGCACGGCGGGAGCGCAGAGCCGGCTGAGCGTCCCCGCCGCATGCGCGACCTGCTGCGGCGGCTGTTACGGCTGTGAGGTCCGCTGCCGATCTAGGAACCATGGTCCCGCGCCTCAGCCTGCTCGCGAAGTTCAGCCTGCTGGCGCTCGTCTGCGTCGCCGGGCTCGGTGTCGCGCTGTTCGTGGCGCTGCGCGGCGACATCCGAGACCGCGAGCTCGAGACCGCGCGCGAGAAGGCCACGACCCTGGCCGTCGGCGTATCCGTCGACCTCCTGACGGTCGAGGAGCTGAACGAGGGGCTCGACCTCCGCACGCTAGTGGCCATGGACCGGGCGATCGAGGAACACCGCGCCGCGGGCGAGATCGTCGCCGCCAAGGTGTTCGACCGCAGCGGCCGCCTGGCGTACTCGGCCGAGCGCGACCAGATCGGCGAGGACGGCGGCGAGCATGTGCAGCAAGCGCTCGAGGGACACGTGGTCGCCGAGCTCGAGGCGGAGGAGAGCGAGCACGTCAAGGAGCTGGGCGGGGGCCTCTATGAGGTGTATGTGCCGCTGCGGTTCTCGCGTGACGGTCCGCCCGACGGCGCATTCGAGATCTACCTGCCGTACGGGCCGGTCGCCGCGCAGATCGAGCGGGACACGCGCGAGCTCGTGCCCGTGCTGGCCGGCGGCCTCGTGCTCCTCTGGTTGATGCTGTTCCCGATCGTGGCGCGCGCGTCGCGGACGCTGCGCCTCCACGCCAAGGACAGCCGGCACCAGGCGCTCCACGACGACCTGACCGGCATCGCCAACCGCCGCCAGCTGCTGGCGCGGCTCGAGCAGGACATCGAGGGCGAGCGCCCGTTCGCGCTCCTCATGCTCGACCTCGACCGCTTCAAGGAGGTGAACGATGCGCTCGGACACAGCCACGGCGACCGCCTTCTGTGCGAGGTCGCCGCCCGCCTCGGGGGCACGGTCCGGCACGGCGACCTCCTCGCCCGGCTGGGTGGCGACGAATTTGCCCTGCTCGTGGCCGACGCGGGCGACGCGGCCACGGGTCTCGAGCTCGCGGAGCGCGTCTCGACCGCGCTCCATGAGGAGTTCGTGGTCGGCGGCGTGCCGCTGTTCGTGGAGGCCAGCATCGGCGTCGCCGTCTACCCCGGGCACGGGCAGACCGCGGAGGCGCTCCTCCAGGCCGCCGACATCGCGATGTACGCCGCGAAGCGGGCCGGCACGAGCTGCGAGGCGTACGACCCCGAGCGCGACCGGCGCGGCCCGGACCAGGTCGCGCGGCTCGGCGAGCTGCGCCGGGCGATCGAGCACGACGAGCTCGTCCTCCACTACCAGCCGAAGCTCGACCTGCGCACGGGGCGCGTCTCGGGCGTGGAGGCGCTCGTGCGCTGGAGCCATCCCGAGCGCGGGCTCATCCCGCCCGGCGACTTCCTGCCGCTCGCCGAGCACACCGGGCTGATCGTGCCGCTCACCACCTGGGTCCTCGACACGGCGCTGGCCCAGTGCCGCGTCTGGAGCGACGCCGGGATCGAGCTGCCCGTGGCGGTCAACGTGAGCGAGCGCAGCCTTCTCGACCCGCTCTTCCCGGACCACGTCGCCGGGCTCCTCGCCGCCCACGAGCTGGGTGGCGAGTGGCTCCAGCTCGAGCTCACCGAGCGCAGCCTGATCGGCGACCTCCGCGTGGCCGCCGGCGTGGTCGAGGGCCTGCACGCGATCGGGGTCAGCATCTCGGTGGACGACTTCGGCACCGGTTACTCGTCGCTCAGCCGCCTGCGCGACCTCCCGATCAACGAGCTCAAGATCGACCGCTCGTTCGTGACCGACCTGGACGAGGGTGGGCAGGGCGCGGCGATCGTGCGCTCCGTGATCGACCTGGGGCATCACCTCGGGCTCGAGGTGGTCGCCGAGGGAGTGGAGACAGCCGAGACGCTCGGCGAGCTTCGCGAGCTCGGCTGCGACGCCGCGCAGGGATTCGTCCTGCTGCGCCCGGCCGACGCCGACAGCATCACCCCCTGGCTGCTCGCGAGCGGCCAGCCCGACGACCTCAGCACGACCGCGCACTGAACCGGCGCGCCTCGGCGGCCCGGCGGGCACAATGCCCGGTCGGGAGACGCCGTCATGCGGCAGGGGTGCATATGGCTGGTCGCGGCGATCGCGGCGCTCGTTGCCGCGCCCGTCGCCCATGGCGCCGGCCTGAGGGCCGGCGTGGCGTCCGTCGACGCCACCTGGCACGTGGGGGCGTCGGCCGGGCAGTACGCCTCTGACGGGACGTTCGCCGGCGAGCACGGGCTCGACCCGCACGCCCACTCGACCCGCCGCTCCGCGTCCTACGGCATCCAGTCGCGTCTCAATGTCCGGGCTCTGGTCGTCGAGGGACCGGACGGCAAGCGGATCGCGCTCGTCAAGAACGACCTCTACATCCCCCAGGACCTGCTCTGGCGGCGGACCGCCCAGGTGGTCGAGCAGGGCGACTCCGGCATCACGCGCGAGACGCTCACGATGGCGGCCTCGCACAACCACTCCTCGCCGTACTACTCCTCGACCTCGTGGGGCGTGTGGGCGTTCCAGGACGTCTTCGACCTGCGCTTCTACGACTACTACTCGCGCCGCATGGCCGAGGCCGTCGAGCGCGCGGCGGACGCGCTCGTGCCGGTCCGGGTGGGCGCCGCGGTCACGCAGTTCGACAAGACGCACCGCCACTCGTACGGCCCGGCGATCGGCGACGACGGCACGCCGGCCGGCTACCCGCACTCGGACATCGACACCAACCTGACCGTCGTGCGGTTCGACGACGTCTCGGTGCCCGGCCGCCCGCGGCCGCTCGCCAACCTCGTCAACTGGGGCGGACACCCGGAGTTCCTCGACGGCAACGACCTCATCTCGGCCGACTACCTCGGGCCGCTCGAGCGGATGGTCGACCGCGAGACGCGCGCGCTCACGATCTTCACCCAGGGCGCGGTGGGCACGGCCGAGCCGGAGCGCAGCACCTATCACGACATACACGAGCGGCTCGAGTTCACGCATCGCGACTACGCCCAGGCCGAGTACGGGGCCCGCCTCATGGCGGACGCCGTGACCGGCGCCAGCCGGGCCGTGGCGGACCCGGCGCGGGCGGCGGTGCCGTTCGCGAGCGACGCGCCGGTCGACATGATCGACCGCTGGTACCCGGGGCCGTTCTCGCACCCCTATCCGGGCGTCTCGAACTGCCGCACCGACCACCCCGGCGTGCCGGTCGTGGGGCTGCCGGACTGCGAGCGCCCGCCGGCGGGCCCGGCGCCGTTCCCGATCGACCCGGGCGTGCCGGCGCCGGACAACCTGTCGTTCCCCTCCTACGCCGCGCTCCAGGAGGACATGAACGTGCACCTCCAGGCCTTCCGCATAGGGGCCATCCTGTTCACGGCCTGCTCGTGCGAGCAGTGGAAGGACCAGTCCGAGAACATCCGCACGCGCACCGACCGCGTCGCCGGCAACGAGTACCTCGGCTTCGACTGGGTCGCGGACGGCGCCGACGTCAGCGGCCTGCCCGAGAGCGCGGTCCGCCGCATGCGCGCCCAGGTGCTGAACCCCGCCAACGGCTGGAACGACCCCGAGAACGCCGCCACCGCGGAATCCGAGCCCTCCGATCCGGCGCTGATCAAGGGCAACTTCACCCACGACGACGATGCCGAGTCGGCTCGCCTCGGGTGGGGCCTGACCGTCCCGCTCGGGATGACGAACGACTACAACGGCTACATCGCGAGCTATCGCGAGTACCAGCGCGGCGACCACTACCGCAAGGCGCTGACCGGCTGGGGCCCGCACTCGATGGACTACCTCGCCACGCGGCTCGTGACGCTCGGGCGGCTGCTGCGCGATCCGGCGTACGAGCTGCCGTACGACCAGAGCGCCGAGCTGGCGCTGCAGCCGAAGGTCGACGCCGACCTCGCGGCCAACGACGTGCGGGCCCGCACGCTCGGCGAGGCCGCGGCCGCCGTGGTGCCCGCCTACGAAGCGGCTCTCCCCGACGACGTCGAGCCTGCTGCGCTGGAGCAGCCGGGCGACATCGAGCGCTTCGCCGCCGCCTTCTTCACGTGGAGCGGCGGGTCGAACTACACAGACGATCCGCGCGTGGTGGTCGAGCGGCGCGCCGGCGCCCGCTGGCTCCCCGAGGCGGACATGTCGGGCGAGCTGCCGGTCACGCTCGAGTTCCCCGAGGGCGTGGAGGTGGCGAGCTTCCTGAGCGGCGGCCACCAGTGGCGCTGGACCGCGCACTTCGAGGCGTTCGCCGCGGTCTTCGACACCGGGCGCGGTCGCCTGGCGACGCCTCCCGGCGAGTACCGCTTCGTCGTGCGCGGCAGCCGCCGCGCCGGCGGGGAGGCCGTGCCCTACGAGCTGGTCTCCGAGACCTTCCAGGTGCGGCCCTGGACGGGGATCACGGTCGAGGACCTGCGCGTTGAGTCCGACGGTCGCCCGAGCTTCCGGACCGGCCCGCGCTCGACGCGCTCGCTCGATGCGCTCCAGGCGCAGATCGGCCCGATCGACTATCCGGACAGCTACGCCTCGCCGGCGAGGTTCGTGAGGGTCGAGTGGACGGCCGTCCGCGACGCGGCGGGCGTCGAGTGGTACTGCGACACATGCTCGTTCCGCCCGTGGGTCGACTTCGGCGAGGCCGAGCGAGCGGCGTTCACCTTCGTGGGGCCGGACGGCACGCGGCGGGCGGTGCCCGCCCGGCTCGAGGGCGGGCGCTGGACGGCGGTCGAGCCGCTCGCACCCGGGGAGCGGGCCGTGGTGGCCGCCGGGGCCGTGCGCGACAGGTTCGGGAACTTCAACGGGCGGGGGGCCGGATGAGAGCGGTGGCGGCGATCGTGGTGTGGCTGAGCCTGGCGGGCAGCGCTTGGGCGTCGTTCCCGTACTCCTACGACGGCACCGCGCCGAGCGACCTCGAGGGGAAGGTCGAGTGGATGTACGCAGCGACGCCCGAGCAGGGCAACGCGCTCGTCAACGCCGACCCGCGCGAGCTGGGCGGAGTCCGCGGCGCCTCGGTGGTCGACGCCGATCCGTCCGTGGCGACCGCCTGGCAGACCACCACCGGGCGGCCCGACGTGACGATCGCGGTGCTCGACTCCGGCATCAAATGGAACGACCTCGCCGCGATGAAGGACCTGCGCGCGAAGACCCGGCTGAACCGGGGCGAGCTGTCGATGCCACTGCATGACCGTACGGCCGCTGCGTGTGCCTCCTTCACCGACGGGTGGGACGCGAACCGCGACGGCGTCTTCAACGTGCTCGACTACGCCTGCGACTCGCGCGTGGACCCCGATCCGCCGTTGGGCGACGGGCCGGTCGAGGACGGCAAACCGCTGCTCGACCCGCAGGACGTCCTGATCGCGTTCACCGACAGGGTCGACGACGACTCGAACGGCTTCCGCGACGACATCGTGGGCTGGGACTTCCTCGACGACGACAACGATCCCTTCGACGACGTGCAGTACGGCCACGGGACCGGCGAGGCGCGCGACTCGACCGCCGAGGCCGACAACGGGGGCGAGCTCGGCACCTGCCCGAACTGCATGTCGATCCACCTGCGCGTGGGCGACTCCTTCATCGCGGACGAGAGCGACTTCGCCCAGGCCACGCTGTACGCGGCCGACAACGGCGTGAATGTGGTGCAGGAGGCGCTCGGCACGCTGAATCACACGAGCCTGGGTCGCGCCGCGGTGGAGTACGCGTACGGCCGCGAGGTGGCGGTGATCGCGTCGGCCGCGGACGAGGCGGCGCAGCACCACAACTGGCCGTCCAACGAGCCGCGCACGATCGTCGTCAACTCGGTGACCAAGTACCACGAGGCGCTCACGGCCGAGCCGCGCTCCTACCTCCAGTTCAACGGCTGCACGAACTTCTCGTCGAAGATCGCGGTGGCGATCCCGAGCGTGTCGTGCTCGTCGGACGCGACCGGGCGGGCCGCCGGCATGGCCGGCCTGATCTACAGCGCGGCGCTCGACCGCGGCATCGAGCTGACCGCGGGCGAGGTGCGCCAGCTGATGACCGGCACGGCGGACGACGTGAACTTCGCGGCCACGGAGCTGTCCTGCTCGCCGGTGCCTGCCGACCCCTGCACCGATCCGAACCTGAACTCGGTGAACCCCACCCGGCTCGTGGCGCCGTTCCCGGCGACCGTGCGCTACCCGGCGCGCAAGGGCCACGACTGGTTCTACGGCTACGGGCGCATCAACATGGCGAAGGCGGTGACCGCGGCGGTCCCGCCGTCGGCCGAGATCACCTCGCCGGATTGGTATTCGCAGGTCGATCCGCGGCGTGCCGCCCTGCCGGTGAGCGGCGAGGTGTCGTCGCGCAGCGCCTCCTACAGCTGCGTGCTCGAAGTCGCGCCGGGGTCCATGCCGAACGACTCCGAGGACTTCGAGCCGGTGGGCGGCGGGCACTGCGACGGGAGCGAGCGGAGCGGCGCGTTCTCCGGCGTCCTCGGCACCGTCGACATAGCCGCGCTGAAGGATCGCTTCCCGCCGAGCGCCGGCGACTTCACGGGACGCGAGCCCGGCGCCGGCGCGGGCCAGTCGTCGAACGGCCGCCCGAACTCGGATCCCTACGGGTTCACGCTCCGGGTGCGCGTGGAGAGCGGCGACCTTCGCGGCGAGGACCGCCGCAACCTCTTCCTGCACCGTGACGCCGACCTGCTGCCGGGCTTCCCGCGCACGCTCCCGAGCGACGGCGAGGCCTCGCCGGTCTTCGCCGACCTCGACGGCGACAACCGCAACGAGCTGGTCGTCGCAACGGCCGACGGCACGGTCCACGCCTACCGTCCCGACGGGAGCGAGGCGCCCGGCTGGCCGGTGCGCGGAGACCGTCTCCCGCTGCACACCGGCGGCGCGGCCTTCCGATCGGGCGCGGTCTCGCCCGACGCGAGCCGGGGCGCCTTCCTCGCCTCGCCGGCGGTAGGGGACCTCGATCGCGACGGCGTCCCCGAGGTGGTGGCCGCCGACTACGAGGGTCGCGTGTACGTGTGGAACGCGGACGGCCGGCGACGCTGGATGCGCACCACCCGGCTCGACTGGTCCGGCCGCCCGCTGCGGCCCTTCGATGAGGCGCGCAAGGGTGAGCGCAACCGGACCCAGCGCGGCTTCGTCGGCTCCCCGGTGCTCGCGGACCTCGACGGGGACGGGCGTCTCGAGATCGTGGCGGCGGCGATGGACCGGCACGTGTACGCATGGCGTGCCGGCGGCGCGGTCGTGCCCGGCTTCCCGTCGCTCGTGGTCGACGGGTCGAAGGTGGCGTCCGTGGACCCGGCGACCCATCAGGTCACGTTCAACGCGCAGGCCGGCGAGTCGCTGATGCAGGGCGCAATCGTGGACACCCCCGCGGTGGGCGACCTCACGGGTGACGGCCGGCCCGAGATCGTGGTCGGGACGAACGAGGAGTACTCGGTGAACGCCCCGGGCGAGGGCGGGTTGAACGCCGACAACGTCGAGATGCGAGTGCTCGAGCAGGCCGCGGGGGCCACCGGCGTCCTCGACCCCGCCCACTCGCGCGTCTATGCGCTCGACGCCGGCGGGCGGGTGCTGGACGGCTGGCCCGCCAAGATCGGGAAGCTCACCGCGGAGCTCCTGCCGATCGTCGGCGAGGGCATCACGGGCTCGCCCGTGATCGGCCCGGCAGAGTGCGCCGCCGGGGGCGTCGCGGTGGGCGCCATCCCGGACGCCGGGCTCGGATACCTCCTACGCGCCGACGGCGACTCGTGCCTCGGCAGCGGGCCCGACGGCAAGGACCGGGTCGTGGACACGGTCCCGCCGGCGGGGGTGGTGCAGGACACGCCGGCGTTCCCGGCGGTGGGCCATCCGGCGTTCGGCGACTTCGGCGGCGGCGTGTCGTTCCTGGCACCGGCGGCCGGGCTGCGCCGCGCGCTCGACGCGGCGGTGAACGAGTACCAGCAGGGCTCCCAGGACTTCGTGGGCGCGTGGAGCACGCGCGACGGGCGCTTCAGGCCCGGCTTCCCCGCGGTTGTCAACGACCTGCAGTTCCTGACGGGTCCCGCGGTGGCCGACGTGGACGGCCAGGCGGGCGAGGAGGCGCTCGGCGGGACCGCCTCGCAGGACCTGTACGCGCTGCGGGCGGATGGCCGTCCGGTCTCGGCGGCGTGGCCGAAGCTGACCTCCGACTGGATGGTGGCCAACCCCCTGATCGGGTCCTTCGGCGGCTCGGAGCGGAAGGTCGTGGTGGCGATCACGCGGGCGGGCACGATGCTCGCCTACCGCACGGATGCGCCGGCGTGCTCGCCGTCGTCGTGGCCGCGCTTCCACCACGACGAGGCGAACTCGGGCGATCTGCGCCGCGACGCGACGGCTCCCGGCAAGCCGACGGCGCTGCGAGTCGAGAGCGGCCGGCTCCTGTTCGCCTCGCCGGGCGACGATCTCATGTGCGGCCGGCCGGCGGAGTATGAGCTCTCCACCGGTGGCGGAGGCTTCAGGCGCGTCGAGGCGGAGCCTGTCGAGGGCGGTGAGACCGCCGCGGTGCCGCTGCCGCCGCGCGCCCGGACCGTGAGCGTGCGAGCGGTCGACGAGCAGGGCGGCGTGGGCCGGTCGGCGACGATCTCGCTGCCGTGAGCTGACCCCTACCCGCTGGGCGGAGCGGGTGTAGGCTGGTCAGGCGCCGTCTCCGAAGGCGGGGGGGCCGGGGACGGCGCCGGTACGAGCGCGTCCCGGCCATCGCGGTCGGGACGACGCTCGACGTGGCTCTGTCTGGGCGGACGCTCGCGCTCTGGCTTCGGCGGCGGGGCGAGGTTGCCCCCGGTGCGGGGCCGCCGGGTCCGTTCCTGTCGCGCCGGCCGGCGCGCGCGGTTCGCGCGGCGCTGTTGCATACGGCGCGCACGATCGGCACGCCGCCGGGCAGCCCGTTGCTTCCGCGCGCGCCGTTCTCGGGGGCTCCGCTTCGCGTCGCGGCGCTCGGCCGGGCCCTTCTGCCGGGCCGCCTTCTTCCCGGCCCGCGCCCCAGCCGGCTCCGCGGGCGGTTCGGGGTTCTCCGCCGCTGCCGGCTTCGGCGGTGCCGCCGCCGGCTCCTCCTCCATGGCCGGCACGATCAGCGCGAGGGGACCCTCGTGGGACACCGCCACCCAGAGGGCGACCACGCTCAGGCTCACAAGCCCGGCGGCGACCGTGAGGTGTCGCAGGCGGCGCCGGCGAGTCGGCGCAGGCTCGTAACGGTCTGCTTCACGCACGGCATCCCGGGCGGCGCGGCACGAGCGGCAGTGCATGAGGTGCTCCTCGAGCCACCCGGCGTCGTTCGAGCCGGCGGCGAGCCCGCCGTCCTGCTCCAGCGCGATCAGCGGCAGCGCCCGCTCGCAGTCCTCCGACTCCTCCGCCTCCGGGGCAAGCGCCCAGTCGTGCAGCTGCGCCACGGAGTCCCAGTCGATGCCCATGATCTCGGCGATCTCCTCGTACGAGAGGTGCTCGAGCTCGGACAGAGCGAGCACCTCCCGCTCGTGCGCGGCGACCCCCGGCAGGTCGAGACGGCGATGGCAGGCATCGCGCGCCGACGCGAGAAGACTGGGCGCCCCCCGCAGGACGCCGACGAAGGTCTCACGCGTGGCGTCCGCGGCGTCGACCTGCGAGCCGAGGATCCGGAAGCAGAGGTCGTACACGCGACCCTGATTGCGCCGGTAGAGCGTCAGGAACGCATGAACATCGCCCGCAGCCGCACGGCGCGCGAGCGCCACCTCGTCGGCGCCGTGGCTTCGGCTCGGCAGCTCCCCCACTGGCGCCAAAGTAACCCCGCCGGCGCCGCCCCCGGAGGGCGTCTGGACGGATGGACGAGTGGCGTCGGGGCGCGCTAGCGCCCCAGGTGCATCCCCATGGCCCGCGGCGCCGCGCAGATCGCTCGGGTGAGCGGGTCGGCCTTCGAGCCGCGCTCCGCCGTTCGCTCGCAGCGGATCATCGCCGCGCGGACCACTGAGCCGCCCAGCCATGTCAGTGGCTCGGGGGGCACGCGGGCGCCGGGGCCGGCGTCCACGATCGGCAGGCGGGTGTGCTCGTCGCGGCGGTCCAGGGCGAGCGAGGCGAGCGTTCGGCCGGCCATCTGCGACGGGCCCACGCCGTTGCCCGTGTAGCCGAATGCGAAGTGGACAGGCGCGCCGGGCAGCGAGCCGATCTGGAGCATGTGGCTCGGGGAGACGTCGATCGGGCCGCCCCATGCGTGCGTGATCCGCCGGCCCGCCAGGGCCGGGAAGATCCGCAGCAGGCCGGCGTGCGTCTCGCTCGCCACGTCTGGATCGACCTCGACCCGCCCGTTCAGCCGCGCCCCGTACGCCAGCCGGCCGCCGCCCCAGCCCAGCAGGATGCGCCCGTCGTGCGTCGTCCGGAAGTAATGGAGGAGCGTGCGGCCGTCCGTGATGCACTCGCCACCGGTCCACCCGAGCTCCTCGATCACGTCCGGCACCGGCTCCGTCAGGACGATGTGAGAGGACGTCACCGTCAGCCGCCCCCCGAGGCCGGGCAGGGCCCGCGCCGCCCCGCCGACGGCGAGCACGGCCGCGCCCGCCCGCACCCTGCCGGAGGAGGTCTCCGCCACCGCGCCGCTCAGTCGGCGAACACGCGAGTGCTCGAACACGCGCGCGCCGCGCTCGACAAGGCGGCGGCGCAGCCCCAGGGCGAGTCGCGCGGGCTGAAGCGTCGCGAAGTCCGGGACCAGCACGCCGCGCCGGAAGACCGGTGAGTCGCAGCGCGCCCGCACGGCGGCCGGCGAGAGCTCGACCACCCGCTCCGGCGCGCCGAGCTCCGCCGCGGCTGCCACTGCCTCGCGGCCCACCTCGTCGAAGGCGGGCGAGGTCGATACGCACATGTAGCCCGACTGGTCGAACCAGGCCTCGACGCCCTCGCTCGAGCACCAGTCGCGCACGGCCAGCACCGACGCGCTCGAGGCGTCGAGCAGCGCCCGCGCCGGGCCGTCGCCGAAGCGCCGCCGGATCGCGGGCGCGGACAGCCACATCGATTCGCAGAATCCGCCGTTTCGCCCGCTCGGGCCGTGCCCGCACAAACCGCCCTCCAGCACCGCGACGGAGGCCCCCGCCTCGAGCAGGTGCCACGCCGTCCACATGCCGGTGTAGCCGCCGCCGATCACCACCACGTCGGCGTCGATCGACTCGCCGAGGGAGGGGAGAGGCTCTACCGTTCCGGCCTCTTCCAGCCACCACCCGGTAGCGGTGTGACTGTCCACCTGACTATCGTGGAAAGCGATGGGCAAGACCCTAGTCATCGCAGAGAAGCCCTCCGTCGCCCGTGACCTGGCGGCGGCGCTGCCTGGATCGTTCCCGCAGGCGAAGGACAAGACCCACCTCGTGGGCGACGACTACGTGATCACCTGGGCCGTCGGTCACCTGGTCGGGCTGGCCGAGCCCGACGCGTACGACCCGAAGCTCAAGAAGTGGCGCTACGCCGATCTTCCGATCATCCCGGAGGAGTTCAAGCTCGTGCCGAACGACGAGCGTGCCGCGAAGCAGCTGCGGGCGATCCACAAGCTGATGGCCGACCCCGAGGTCGACCTGATCATCAACGCCTGCGACGCCGGCCGCGAGGGCGAGCTCATCTTCGCCTACGTGTACGACACGGCGGAGATCAAGAAGCCGGTCCAGCGGCTGTGGCTCTCCTCGATGACCAAGAAGGCGATCGCGGAGGCGTTCGAGCACCTGCGCGACGGTGAGGAGATGAAGTCGCTCGAGGCCGCGGCCCGGTCGCGCTCGGAGGCCGACTGGGTGGTGGGCATGAACGCCACGCGGGCGGCCAGCATCCGCCTGCGCGCCGCGTTCGACGGCGCCGTCTCCCTCGGCCGCGTCCAGACGCCGACGCTGGCCCTCGTCGCACGCCGCGAGGAGGAGATCCGGGCCTTCAAGCCCGAGCCCTACTGGCTGGTGGAGGCGCGCTTCGAGGCCTCGGGCAGCCGCGCCTACTCAGGGCGCTACCTCGGCGGCAAGCGGCTGCCGAAGGAGGCGGACGCGACGGAGATCGTCGAGGCCTGCACTGACCGCCCCGGCGAGATCACGAAGCTCGAGAAGAAGGAGGAGCGCGAGCAGCCGCAGCTCCTCTACGACCTGACCTCGCTCCAGCGCCACGCCAACACGCTCTACGGCTTCTCGGCCCGCCGCACGCTGGCGGCGGCCCAGCGCCTCTACGAGGAGCACAAGGCCCTGACCTACCCGCGCACGAACTCCCGCTTCCTCACCGGCGACATGATCGGCGAGATCAAGCCGACGGCCGCGCTGGTGGGCCACAACGCGCAGTACAGGCGGGCGTCCGAATACGTCACGGGGCTCGACAAGCTGCCGCTCGGACGTGTGGTGAACGACAAGAAGGTCCAGGACCACCACGCGATCATCCCCACCCGCTCCGAGCACGACGTCGGGCGCATGGGCCAGGACGAGCTGAAGGTCTACGACCTGGTGGCGAAGCGCTTCCTGGCGGTCTTCCACCCCGAGGCGGTCTACGAGCGCACGCGCGTGGAGACGACCGTCGAGGAGCATGGCCGGGCGCAAGCGCCCGGCTCGGCCGGGGGCGCAGCGTTTGTATTCCGCACCAGCGGGCGGCGCCTCGTCGAGCCCGGCTGGAAGGGCGTCTACGGCGAGGAGGCCGAGCAGCCCCGCGCCGACGACGACTCGGGCGGCGACCAGCTGCTGCCGAAGCTCGAGCAGGGCGAGGCCGTGCAGACCCTGTCAGTCGAGTCGCTCCGCAAGGAGACCCAGCCGCCACGGCGCTTCACGGACGCCTCGCTGCTCGCCGCGATGGAGACCGCCGGCAAGGAGGTCGAGGACGCCGAGCTGCGCGAGGCCATGAAGGACTCGGGCATCGGCACGCCCGCCACCAGGGCGGCGATCATCGAGCGGCTCGTGGACGTGGGCTACCTGGAGCGCGAGGGGCGTGCCCTCGTTGCCACCGAGAAGGGCATACAGGTGATCCGCCTGCTGAACGGCCACCCGCTCACGTCCGCCGGCCTGACCGGCGACTGGGAGCGGCGGCTCGGGCTCATCGAGCGCGGCGAGGACACGCGCCCGGCGTTCATGACCGACATCGCCAAGTTCACGACCGAGACCGTCCAGGAGCTCGACAAGCTCAAGGGCGTCAGGATCGAGCGCGCCAAGCTGGGCCCGTGCCCGGTCTGCGGGCGCGAGATCACGGAGAACCGCAAGGGGTACTCGTGCTGGTCGCGCGAGGACCCCGGCTGCGGGTTCGTGATCTGGAAGAAGAAGGCCGGCAAGTCGCTGCCCGTCACGGTGGCCAAGGAGCTGATCGAGTCGCTGCGGGGCTCGCGCGAGGCCGGCCAGGATCCGGGTGTCGGCCGGACCGCCAAGGCCGTGACCGGCTTCCGCTCGCGCTCCGGCCGCACCTTCCGCGCGAAGCTGAAGCTCGAGCAGGTCGAGGAAGGCAAGTGGCGCGTCGACTTCGACGAGGAGTGGGCGAAGGAGCCGCCGAAGGGCGAGGCGGAGGAGGAGCGCGCGGAGGCGGAGGCCCAGGGCGACGCGGCGCAGCCGCAGCCGGAGCGCGCCACAGCCTGACCTACTCCTGGTAACCTACCGGCGGTAAGTGGAGGCTGCCGCCCGCATCGAGGACTTCAAGCACGGCCGCGTGCCGCGCGCCGTGCGCGAGCGCCAGGTCGTCGAGCTCGCGGAGGACCTGTTCTCGGAGCGCGGCTATGCCGGAGCCTCGATGGAGGAGCTCTCGCGGCGGGCCGGCGTGACCAAGCCGGTCGTCTACGAGCTGTTCGGCAGCAAGGACGGCCTGTTTCGCGTGTGCGTCGACCGGGCGATCGAGCGCATGGCGGCCAGCATCGCGGACGCCTTCCGCTCGGAGACCGAGCCCGAGGCGCGCCTGCGCGCCGGCGGGCTGGCCTTCCTGCGCTTCGCCCACGACAACCGCGTGGCATGGGACCTCATGGGGATGCAGGGGCGCTTCGCGGACCAGGCCGCGAGCGTGCGCCGTAGCCAGGCGCAGCTGATCCGGACGCTGATGGAGGAGATCGCGCCGGATGGCACCGACCCGCGGGAGCTCGAGGCGGTCGCCTACGCCGTCAACTCGGCCTACGAGGGCGCGGCGCACTGGATGTGGGAGCACCCGGACGTGCCCGTGGAGGAGCTGGCCGACTGGATCGTCGCCCTGCTGCTGCCCGGGCTCAGGAGGTTCACGTGACGCACCACCGGACTGTCGTGGTAGGGACCGGTTTCTCCGGCCTCGCCATGGCCATTCGCCTGCTGAAGGACGGCGAGCGCGACTTCGTACTGCTCGAGCGCGCCGGCGAGATAGGCGGCACCTGGCGCGACAACACCTATCCGGGCTGCCGCTGCGACGTGCCCTCCCACCTCTACTCGTTCTCGTTCGCCCCCAACCCGAGCTGGTCGAGCACGTTCTCGCCCCAGCCCGAGATCCTCGGCTACCTGCGCGACGTCGCCGAGCGCTTCGGCGTCATGCCGCACATCCGCTTCGACACCGAGCTCCGGTCGGCCGAGTGGGACGAGGCCGAGGGGCGCTGGCGGATCGAGACCTCGCAGGGCCCGATGACGGCCGAGGTGCTGGTCTGCGGCCAGGGCCCGCTGAGCGAGCCCAGGCTCCCCAACGTTCCCGGGATCGAGTCGTTCGAGGGGACGACGTTCCACTCCGCGGAGTGGGACCACGACCACGACCTCACCGGCAAGCGGGTCGCGGTGGTCGGCACCGGCGCCTCGGCGATCCAGTTCGTGCCCGAGATCCAGCCGCGCGTGGAGAGCCTGCACGTCTTCCAGCGCACTCCGCCCTGGGTCGCGCCGCACCCGAACCGTCCGCTCACGACGCTCGAGCGGGCCGTGTACGCCCGTCTCCCGCTCGCCCAGCTCGCGATGCGCGCTGGCATCTACTGGGCACGCGAGTCGTTCGTCCTGCAGTTCAGGCACCGCCGGGTCCGCAAGCTCGCGACGCGCATCGCGCTGCGGCAGCTCGAGCGGCAGGTGCTCGATCCGGAGCTCCGCGGGAGGCTCACGCCGCGCTACGAGCTCGGCTGCAAGCGCATCCTGCCGACGAACGAGTGGTATCCGGCCGTGACCAAGCCGAACGTCGAGGTGATCCCCGAGGCCTTGAGCGAGATCCGGCCACACTCGGTCGTGGGAGGCGACGGGACCGAGCGCGAGGTCGACACGATCATCTTCGGCACCGGCTTCCACGTCACCGACATCCCGATAGCCGGCATGGTGCGGGGCCGCGAGGGGCGCACCCTGGCCGAGGTCTGGGACGGCTCGCCCGAGGCCTACAAGGGCGCCGCCGTGGCCGGCTTCCCGAACCTCTTCCTGCTGGTCGGGCCGAACACCGGGCTCGGCCACAACTCGATCGTCTTCATGATCGAGTCGCAGGCCGAGTACGTGGGCGACGCCCTCGCCACCATGCGCCGCCGCGGCGCGACCCGGGTGGAGGTCCGCCCCGAAGCCCAGGCGGCCTACAACGACCAGGTCCAGGAGCTCACGCGCGGGACCGTCTGGGTCACGGGCGGCTGCGCGAGCTACTACATCGACCGGAACGGCCGCAACTCGTCGCTCTGGCCCACGTTCACCTGGCCCTTCCGGAAGCGGACCAGGGAGTTCGACGAGGGCGCCTACGCGCTCGGCGCGGCGACCGCGTAGCCCCGCAGCGCGTTCTCGATCCGCGGCGGCCCCGCGGCGTCGATCCAGACGATGGTGCCGGGCCAGTAGGGGCTCCGCTCCGCCCGGTCCGTGACGAACGCGCTCTCGTGGAACCAGCTGCCGCTGTTCCAGAGCCGCGTGCCGGACAGCGTCGTCCACTCGGCCTCCTCGTCGCCCTCGAGCGGCCCGGGCCGATGCGTGTGCCCGAACAGGAGATGCTCGGCGCCGGGCGCCAGCGCCTCGGCCACGCGGCCCATGGCGAGCAGCCCGGCCCTGCGCAGCTCGACGCCGGTCAGCTCGGGCTTGAAGGGGCCGATCCCGAGGCGGTTGAGCGCCGCCACCGCGCCCGGGATCGTGATCCGGCCGAGCAGTACCCGGGCGGCCACGCCGTCCCCGGTCACGCGGCTCCAGACCGTTCGGGACACGCTTGCGCCGCGCTTGAGGGTCGCGGACGAGGCGCCCTGGGCGAGACCGGCGTAGAACCCGTAGAGCGGCGCCAGCACCAGCTCGTAGTCGTCGGCGCTCCGGCAGTCTGCCCCCCTGCCGGTGACGCGCGCCATCGCCGAGGCGGCGATCGATTCGAGCCTCGGCACCGTGAGGTGAAGGTCGAGGTAGTGGCCGTGGGTGGCGTACACGTCGGGGCGCAGCCAGAGCCCCGGATAGGCGAGCGTGACCTCGGCCTCCGGCATCCACGAGGCCATGCGCCCCGCCGCCCCGTCGCGCTCGCCCGCCTCGACGGGCCACTCGTTCTCCGCCTCGAGCCGCCGGCCGGCCAGCCGCTCACGCGCGAGCCAGGGCTCCGCCAGGGCATGGTCGTGGTTGCCGGGCACGAGCGTCACGCGCTTCCCCGCCGCGGCTTCGCCCAGCCGCTCGAGGAACGGGCGAGCGGTCTCGAGGAGGTCGGCCAGCGGTCGCTCGCGCATCTCGAGCGCGTCGCCGAGGAGGACGATCCGCTCCGCAGCCTCGACCCCCTCGGCCAGCCGCTCGAGCGCGCCGGGGCGGCGCGCCAGGTCGGCGTCGCTGACGGCGCCGAGGTGGAGATCGGAGAGGACGGCTGTTCTCAAGAGATCGGGACTTCGCCGGTCAACGTGGTGCCGGCGCCCGCCGGGCTGTGGAGGTCGAGCCGCCCGCCGAGCGCCTCGACGCGGTCGGCGAGGCCGCGCAGCCCGCTGCCGGAGCGGAAGTCGGCGCCGCCGACGCCGTCGTCGCGCACCTCGATCCGCAGGCGGCCGTCACCGCAGCGCAGGCGCACGCTCACGGACGTGGCCTCCGCATGCCGCGCGGCGTTCGTGAGTGCCTCGGCGACCACGTAGTAGGCGGCCGCCTCGACCCGTTCCGGGAGGCGCTCGCAGAGGGCCTCGAGCTCGATCGGCACGGAGGCGCGCGTCGCGAGCGCCTCGAGCGCCGGCCGCAGCCCGCGTTCGCTCAGGACCGCGGGATGGATGCCGCGAGCGAGCTCACGCAGCTCCTCGATCGCGAGCGCCAGCTCGTCGCGCGCGGCGGCCAGCAGCTGCCGGGCGGCCGCCGGCTGTTCGTCGAGCCTGGCCTCGACCTGGCCGAGGTCGAGGGCCACGCTCACCAGGCGCTGCTGCGCCCCGTCGTGGAGGTTGCGCTCGAGGCGCCGCCGCTCGGCGTCGGCGGCCTCGACGATGCGGGCGCGCGAGGCCGCGAGCTGCTCGCGGGCGTCTGCGTTGGCGAGCGCGTCCGCCACCAGCTCCGCGAAGCTCGCGACGCGCTGCTCCGTGCCCGGCGGGAACCCGTACGGCTGCCCGGTGGTCGCCACGATCGCCCCCCACAGCCGGCCGGCCACCTTGATCGGCGCCGCCACAGCCGACGCGATCCCGGCGGCCCGGATCATCTCGGCCAGTCCGCCTTCCACCTTGGAGTAGTCGTCGACTCGCTCCGGCTGACCGCTGCGGCTGACCTTCGGCACGGCCGCGTCGCCCTCAAGCGGGACGCCTGGGCCGACCGGGAAGATCGGCGTGCCGTGCACGCTCCAGCCGGCCAGGACGGTCTGGGTCCCGTCGCCCTCGAAGCGGGTCAGGTTCGTCCCCTCGATCCCCAGGACGGTGCCGACCTCTTCGCAGACGCGCTCGAACACCTCGCGCGGCTCGGGATCGCCCGCCACGAGGGTGGCCACCCGGCGCAGGGCGGCCTGCTCGTCGACGAGCGCCTGCAGCCGCGCGAGCGACTCGTCCCTGTCCGTCATCTGGGGCATCGCCCGATTGTGGCGTACGCCGGTGCGTACCATCGATGCGATGCGGCGCCTACGCCGGCCGGACGGGGCCGAGATCGAATGGCGGATGGAGGGCACGGACGGCCCGCTCGTCGCGATCGCGCTCATGGGCCTCCATCCCCCGGAGACCTGCGGCCGCTTGGCGGCCAACCTGGCCGCGGACCATGCCGTTCTCACCTATGACGTGCGCGGCACCGGCAGCTCGAGCCGCATCGGCCCGTACGACATCGAGACGGACGCCGCCGACCTCGCCGCCGTGGTCGAGGAGGCAGGCGGCGACGCGCTCGTGGTGGCGCTGGGCGACGGCGCCCGGCGCTCCGTCCGCGCCGCCGCGGAGCACCCGGACGCGATCCACACCGTCGTGATCTCGGGAGAGCTGCCGCTCGGGAGGATCGGAGGGGGCGGCTCGCGCGAGGCGCTCGCCAACTCGCCGGCAGTGCTCGACGCTCTGCTCGGGCTGATGGCGAGCGACTACCGCGCCGGCCTGCGCACGATGTTCACCTCGAGCGGCGAGGACGACTGGCACGACACCGCGCTTCGCGACCGGCTCGACGCGGTCGAGGTGCACTGCCCGGCGGAGGTCGGGCTGTCACGGCTGCGGTCCTGGATCGAGGACGACTCCCGCAGGCAGGGCCATGAGCTCGACGACCGCCTCGTGTACCTCCACTACCCCGGCAACGCCTGGTTCCAGGGCTCGCTGCAGATCATTCGCAAGAGCCTGCCCGAGGCCCGTCTCGTGCCGGTCTCGGAGGGCGTGATCAGCAGTCCCGCGGAGAACGCGACGGCGATCCGCCGCCTCCTGGCGGCACGGCGGGCCGCCGCGTAGGCTGGGGCCGTGCCCACGTTCTGCCGCCACAACCGGTTCTTCGCCGAGTGCCCCATCTGCTCGAAGGGCACGGTGCTCGACCCGGCGCGCTCGGCGACGCGGCGGCCGCGGGCATCCGCCGCCGCTCCGCGGCGAACCGCCGCACCGGCCGCGGGCGCGGTTCGCACCTCGCGCGGCCCCTTCGCGGCCGCGGGGCCGTACGACGGCGCCGAGATCCGGCTCGAGCGAGTGCCGGGCGGGCTGCGCATGGCCAGCTGGCGCGGCGGGCAGATCGAGCGGAGCGCACCCGTGCTGGACGCCGCGGATGCTCCGGCGCTCCTCGCCGAGGCGGCTCAGAAGGAGATCCTGCCCGCGCCCTCAACCGACGGGGCGGCGGAGGCCGAGGTCGGCGCGTTCGGCGCGAGCCCGGGCCGCGCGGGTGAGCTGCGCGACGAGCTGCGCGTGGAGCGTCTCGAGGAGGGCCGTGTCCGGGTCGCGCGCTGGATCCTTCGCCCCAATCGCGGCTGGGAGCTGCAAGAGGCGCCGGTCATGCTGCCGCCGGCGCGGTTCACGCAGGCCATCGCGGCCGCGGCGGCGCGTGGCGTTCTCATGTCAGACAGTCCGGCCGAGTAGCGACTATCCACGTGTGCCGCTCACGCTCGTAACCGGTCCCGCGAACGCCGCCAAGGCGGGCGAGGTGCTGGGTGGCCTGCGGGCTCGGTTGGAGGAGGAGCCCCTTTTGGTGGTGCCTGCGTTTCAGGACGTGGAGCACTCCCAGCGCGAGCTCGCCGAGCGCGGGGCGGTGTTCGGGGCGCGCGTCCTGCGCTTCGACTGGCTGTTCCGCGAGATCGCCGAGCGCGCCGGCCTTCGGGAGCGCGTGGCCTCCGACGTCCAGCGTGAGCTGATCGTAGAGGCGGCGGTGCGCCGTGCTCGCCTCGAGCTCCTAGCCGAATCCGCCGCGCAGCCCGGCTTCGTGCGCGCGGCCGCCCGCTTCGTCGCCGAGGTCCGCCGCTCCGACCGCGGCGCGGCCCTCGACGGGGGCCGCTTCACGCGCGCGGTCCGGGCCTGGGCGGGGGACGGCCCCCGCAGGCGCTACGCCGAGGAGGTGGCCGCCATCTACCGTGGCTACCACGACGGCCTCGCGGCAGCCGGGCTGGCCGACGCGGAAGGGCTTGCCTGGGCTGCCCTCGACGTCCTGCGCACGGAGCCGCGCCGCTGGGGCGGCACGCCGGTCTTCGCCTACGGCTTCGACGACTTCGACCGCCTCCAGCTCGACGCCCTCGACACGATCGCGCGCCACTGCGACGCCGACGTGGTCGTGTCGCTGCCCTACGAGCCCGGGCGCGTGGCGTTCAAGGCCGTCGCGCGCGTGCACCAGGACCTGCTCGGCCAGGGGGCCGCCGAGAAGCGCCTGCCGCCGCTCGACGACCACTACGCGCCCGAGTCCCGCACCGCCCTCCATCACGTCGAGCGGCACCTGTTCGAGGCCGGGGGCGAGCGGGTCGAGGCCGGCGAGGCGGTCTCCTTCCACTCGGCCGGCGGCCAGCGGGCCGAGATCGAGCTCGTCGGCGCCCGCGTGCTCGACCTCCTGCGGGCGGGCGTGGAGCCAGGCGACGTGGCGGTGGTGCTGCGCCGCCCGGGGGACTACGCGTCGCTGCTGGAGCAGGTCTTCGGGGCGTACGGCATCCCGTTCTCGATCGACCGCCGCGTGCCGCTCGGCCACACCGGGCTGGGCCGCGGATTGCTGGCGCTCGTCCGCTGCGCGTCTCGCGAGGACGCGGGCGCGGAGGACCTGCTCGCCTGGCTCCGCACCCCTGGACTGCTACGGCAGCCCGGCCTGGCCGACCGGCTCGAGGCGCGCCTGAGGCGCGAAGGCGCGCACACCGCGGACCAGGCGCGTGCAGCCTGGGAGTCGGAGCATTGGAAGCTGGACGACCTCGACCGGTTGGCCGAGGCGCGCCGGCCGGCGGATTTCCTCGCCGAGCTCGAGCGCCAGCTGGGCCGGCTCTTCGCGGGGCCGTACCGGCGGCGGGCCGCCGTGCTGATCGGCCCCGAGCTCGACGACCCCCGCGTGTACAAGGCGGCCCGCGATGCCCTGGCGGAGCTGCGCGCGGTGGTGGAGGCCGACCCGCGCACGCGCCTGGGGCCCGAGCGCGTGCTCGCGGTGCTCCAGGAGCTCGAGGTCCACGTGGGCGAGCCGCCGCAGCCCGACCGCGTGTGCGTGGCGGAGCCCGAGGCCATCAGGGCGCGCCGGTTCGAAGCGGTCTTCGTGTGCGGGCTGCAGGAGGGGGAGTTCCCGCGCGGGGCGTCGCCCGAGCCCTTCCTGCCCGACGAGGACCGGCGCGCGATCGCCGCCGCGAGCGGCCTCGTGCTCCCGCTGCGCGAGGACCGCCTCGAGCGCGAGCGCTTCCTCTTCTACACCTGCTGCTCGCGCGCCGAGCGCCTGCTCGTGCTCTCCTCGCGCTCGAGCGACGAGGAGGGGAACCCCCAGCCCGAGTCGTTCTTCGCCGAGGACGTCCGCGACCTGCTGGTGCCGGCCGAGCCGCTCACCCGCTCGCTCTCCGAGGTGGCCTGGCGCCCCGAGGACGCGCCGACCGCCGCCGAGCTGGAGCGCGCCCTGGCCGCCACCGGGCAGCGGCGGGAGGAGCCGCCGCCCGGGACGCTGACCGCCGAGCCGCTGCTGGAGCAGCTGGCCGCCCGCGAGGCCGTATCCGCCGGGGCGCTCGAGCGCTTTGCCGACTGCCCCGTCAAGTGGCTCGTCGAGGACGTCCTGAAGCCGCTCGAGCTGGCCCCCGATCCGGAGGCGATGGTGCGCGGCGCCTACGCCCACTCGGTGCTCGAGTACACCTACCGGCGCCTGCGCGAGGAGACCGGGGAACGGCGCGTGACGCCCTCCAATCTCGCCCAGGCGGAGCGCATCCTGCTCGACGAGCTGCGCGAGCGCCAGTCGCTCTTCCAGCTCTCGCCCAAGCAGACGCGGGTGAAGGCCGCCGCGCGGCGGCTCGAGTTCGACCTGTTGCGCTGGCTGCGCCGGGAGGCGGAGGCCGACGGCGAGTTCGAGCCGGAGCACTTCGAGCTGGAGTTCGGGATCGAGATCGACGAGGGCCTCCGCGTGCGCGGCCGGATCGACCGCGTGGACACGAACGACGGCATGGCGCTCGTGCTCGACTACAAGACCGGCAAGCGCGTGGACCGCTACAAGGTCGCGAGCTGGGAGCCCGAGAACCGCTTTCAGGCGGCGCTCTACATGCTGGTCGTGGAGCGCCTGCTCGGCCTGCGGGCGGCGGGCGGTGTGTACGTGGCCCTCGGCGAGCGCGCGCCGCGGCCTCGCGGGATGCTCGCCGCCGAGGTGGAGGAGCTCGGCTCGGGCTTCGTCAAGAACGACCGGCTCGGCACCGACGAGTTCCGCGAGAAGCTCGACTGGGCGCTCACTCGCATCCGCGAGACCGACAGGTCGATGCGCCGCGGCGAGCTGCGCTGCAAACCCGACTCGTGCGCCTGGAACGGCGGCTGCATGTATCCGTCGATCTGCCGGAGCGAGGCGTGAGCCTGACGCCCGAGCAGGAGCGCGCCGTGGGGCGCCGGGACCGGTCGCTGATGGTGCGGGCGGGCGCGGGAACGGGCAAGACCACCGTGCTCGTCGAGCGCTTCGTGCTGGCCGTCGTCGAGGACGAGGCGCCGGTCGAGGGCATCCTCGCGATCACGTTCACCGAGAAGGCGGCCGCCGAGATGAAGACGCGGGTGAGGAAGCGCTTCCTCGAGCTGGGGCATCGCGAGGAGGCACGCGCGGCCGAGGGGGCGTGGATCTCCACGATCCACGGGTTCTGCTCGCGCGTGCTGCGCGCCCACGCCCTCAGCGCCGGCATCGATCCGGACTTCCGGGTGCTGGACGAGCTCGAGGCCGAGCGCGTGGCCGCCGACGCGTTCGATTCCGCCCTGGGGACCTTCATGGGCGAGGGGGAGGACCCGCAGCGGCTCGAGATGGTCGCCGCCTACACGCCCGACAGGCTGCGCGACATGGTGAGCACCGCGCATTCGCGGCTCCGCAGCCGGGGCGAGCGCAGGCCGCGGCTCCCCGAGGCCGAGCCGCCGCGCGTCACCTCCGAACCAGCTGACCTCGAGGCGGCCGCCTTGGCCGTGCTGGCAGAGCTCGGCGGCGTAGAGGCCTCGGCCTCGGTCACCACAGCCGTGAAGGCCGTCGAGCGGTGTCTGTCCCTGCTGCGGCGCATGCCCGGCGACGCGCTCGCCGAGCCGCCCGAGCTCGACGGTCTGTCGTTCGCGGGTCGCGCCAAGGCGCTCTGCACCGAGGCCTGCGACGCCTACCGCGACGCGCTCGCCGCCTACACGGGGCTCTGCACCGCGCGGCGGGAGTACCTCGACCACACCATGCTGCGCGTCCTGCTCGACCTCTACGGCGAGGGCTACGAACGTGGCAAGCGGCAGCGCTCGGGACTCGACTTCGAGGATCTCGAGCTGATCGCCCGCGACCTGCTGACCGGCGACCTCCGCGAGCAGTACGCGAGCCGCTTCGCGCACGTGCTCGTCGACGAGTTCCAGGACACGAACCCGCTCCAGAACGAGCTGCTCGAGCTGATCGGCCGCGACAACGTGTTCCGGGTGGGGGACGAGCGGCAGTCGATCTACGGCTTCCGCAACGCCGATGTCGGCGTGTTCAGGGAGCACTGGGGCCGCGCCGTGGCGGACGATGCGGCCGAGAGCATCACGGTCAACTTCCGGAGCCGCGGCGAGGTGCTCGACGCGATCGACCTCGCCTTCGAGCGCACCTGGGACGACTTCGAGCCGCTGCGCGAGGCCCCCGGTGCGCGGGCCGAGCGGCCCGCGCTCGAGCCGTGCGTCGAGCTGCTCGTGACCGACCGCAGCAAGCCGCGCTGGGACGCGGCGCTGGGGAGCGAGGAGCCGTTCGGCCCGGCGCTCCGCGGGGCCACGCCGTGGCGTGCCGCGGAGGCGCGCCTGCTCGCCCATCGGATCGAGGAGATCGCCGCGGAGGGTGCCTTCGAGTGGCGCGACATCGTGGTGCTGCTGCGCGCCACCACGCACATGAGCTTCTACGAGCGCGCCCTGGAGGAGCGGGGGATTCCCACCCACGTGGTCGGCGGACGCGGCTACTGGGCGCAGCAGCAGGTGGCGGACCTGCGCCACTGGCTTAGCGCGCTCGCGAACCCGCTGGACGAGCTGGCCGTGTACAGCGTGCTGGCCTCGCCGCTGGCGGGGCTGTCGCTCGACGCGGTGGCGCTGATCGGGCTGCACGCCCGCGCGGCGAAGCGCGACCCATGGTGGGTGCTGTGCGAGCCGGACGGGCTGATGGACCTGCTGCCCGCGGCCGACAGGCGACGCGCCGAGGCCTTCGTCGAGCGTTTTCAGGCCGAGCGCCGCGCCGCTCCGCAGGTCTCGCTCGAGACGCTGATCGACCGGGCCGTGACGCAGACGGGCTACGACCGCCACATCCTCTCGCTGCCCGCGGGCGGGCGGCGTATGGCCAACGTGCGGAAGCTGATGCGGATGGCGCGCGAGTACGAGGGGGACGAGGGCCGCGACCTGCGCGGCTTCATCGACACGCTCAGCGAGCGCGACGTCCTTCAGTCACGGGAGGGCGAGGCGCCGCTCGAGGCGGAGGCGCTCGACGCCGTCCGGATGATGACCGTCCACCGCGCCAAGGGGCTCGAGTTCCCGGTGGTCTGCGTGGCGGACCTCGGAAAGGACGGGCGGGAGGACGACGGCTCGCTGCGCATCTCCGACGACGGCAGCCTGGGCCTGCGACTCGCCTCGCTGGGCGGCGGCAGCGTGGACAGCGCGAAGCTCGAGCGGATCAAGCAGGAGCAGAAGACCGCCGCGGAGGAGGAGGAGAAGCGAATCTTCTATGTGGCGGCGACCCGGGCCGAGCGGCACCTCGTCCTGAGTGGCGCCACCGACCTCGAGGCGCTCCAGGAGCCCGAGGAGCTGAAGGAGCCGATGCGCTGGATGCTGCGGGGGCTCTGCCCCTCTGCCATGGGCTCGCGGGACGCCGAGGGCGTGCACGAGGACCAGCGCGAGGGGCGCGCGGTGAGGGTCCGCTGGGCGCGACTCACGCCGGACACCGTCGACCGGCTGTTGCCGCCGGCCGAGCGGACGCCGGCCCGCCCGGAGCCCGAGCCGGCCGGCGGCGAGCGCCAGCCGGAGCTCGGCCTCGCCGCGCTGCCCGCGCCGCGCGCCCTGCCGGTCAGCCGGCTCTCCTACACCGGGCTCGAGGCGTACCGGCGCTGTTCCTACCGCTTCTACCTCGAGAAGGCGCTGCGGCTGCCCGAGGTCGACCCGCCCTTCACCGCCGATCCGCTGCCGGAGACCGGCCTCAGTGCGCTGCTGCGCGGGACGCTCGTCCACCAGCTGCTCGAGCGGCTGGACTTTCGCCGGCCGGTCGTGCCCGGACCGCAGGAGGTGGCGGCCCTGGTCGAGAGCCACGGCGCCGAGGCGAGCCCGGAGGAGATCGCGGACCTGCGCGGCATGGTCGAGCGCTTCGCCGGGTCGGAGCTGCGCGAGCGCATCGCCCGCGCCGGCCGGGTCCGGACCGAGTTGGGGTTCGCCTTCACGCTCACGCCACCCGGCGCCGGCGGCCGAAGCGTGCTGGTCAACGGCGTGGTCGACGTCCACGCAGCCGAGGCGGGCGAGGGCCTGCTGGTGGTCGACTACAAGAGCGACGCGCTGGAGGGGCGCGACCCCGAGGAGCTGACCGCCGAGGCCTACGCCACCCAGCGGCTCGTCTACGCCCTCGCCGCGCTGCGGGGAGGCGCCGCGCGCGCGGAGGTCGTGCACTGCTTCCTCGAGCGGCCCGATCAGCCGGCTGTCGCGACGTACGGGGCGGCGGACGCCGGCCGGCTCGAGGCGGAGCTGCTCGAGCTCGCCCGCGGCGTCGTGGAAGGGCGCTTCGAACCCGCCGCCGAGCCCCACCGCGAGCTGTGCGCCACCTGCCCCGGACGAGCCGCTTTGTGCTCCTGGCCCGAGGAACGGACGCTAGCCCCTCTTTCCGTCGGGGACCCCACCTAACCTCCAGCCATGCCCCTCTGCTTCATCGAGCCACAGGAAGCCATCAGGGTCGTTGCCGAGAGCGTCGGCCGCGAAGCCCGCCGGCAGTTGCTCGGCGAGGTCGTGCGCGCGTGGGTCGACGAGATCCCCGACGACGAGCTGCAGGTGCACTACGCAAAGGCCGTGGAGGAGCTGGACGACGACGACCTCTCCATCCTCGCCGCGTGGCACGCCTCGCTCGAGGTCGGGCAGCCGATCGCGAACAAGGAGTTCCTCCTGGGGGCCTTCCCGGGCCTGGGCGAACACCGGCGCGAGGCACTCCGGATCGCGGCCGGATTCAAGGGCGACGACGCCTTCGAGGCCGGCGTGAGCGAAGAGCAGGCACTGGACACCGTGCTGCCCTGGCTGTCGGACGAACGCGTGATGGAGCTCGCCGGAGAGGCCGTCGAGCTCTATTGCTGGGACAGGCTGGGTTCGGACAACTAGCCGGCGAAGCGGTTCCCGGGGAGGCCGGGTACCCCAGGCTCCACGGCCAGCAGGGCTCCTGCGAGCGGCTCCGCGGCCGGTTGTGCGCTCGTGATGTACATCGTTCTGAGGTCCGGTCCGCCGAAGGCCAGGCTCGTCGGGTTCGTGACCGGAAGTCGGATCACGGCGTCCAGCGCGCCGTCCTCGCCGTAGCGGCGCAGGGCGCCTCCGCCATACAGGCAGACCCATACACCGCCCTCAGCGTCCACTGCGATCCCGTCGGGGAGGCCGTCCGCCGGCTCTATCGAGGCGAGGACGCGGCGGGCGGCGATCGTGCTGGTGGCCCCGTCGAAGTCGAAGACGTCGATGCGCTGCGTGGCGCTGTCGACGAAGTACATCCGGTCGCCCGCCGCGTTCCATGCCAGGCCGTTCGAGATGGTCGTGTCAGAGACCATCCGCTCGATCTCGCCGCCTGGCCCCAGGCGGTACAGCGCCGCGGCACCCCGCCTCCGTCCCTTGGACATCGTTCCCGCCCACAGGCGGCCCTGGGGGTCGCACTTGCAGTCGTTGAACCGGTTCGCCGGCGGCTCGTGCTCGACCTCCGCCAGGAGCTGCCCGTCGTCGACGGCGATGCGCCGATCCACCGCCAGCACGAGCCCGTCGCCGCCCGAGCGCGGAATCGCCGCGCTCACCTCTCCCTCGACCTCGCGGCACCACGACGCTCCGTCGGACGGTCGCCACCCGTGGACCCTGCCGCGCACGATGTCCACCCGGATCAGCTCGCCCCGCCGCTCGTCCCAGAACGGGCCCTCTCCGAGCTGGTCCCGGCAGTCGAGCGCAACGCGTACGCTCCCCGACGTCATCACGAGTCGTGACCCGCTCGATGGCCCAAAAGGATTCCGTCCACATCCCATCCGACCTCGCTCCGGAGAGCCGCGCCATCCTGGAGCGGGCCATCGAGCTCGGCATCGTTCCGGACGAGATCACCACGGTCGAGGCGGCACGGGCCAAGGAGGTGCGGGAACGGGCGCTCATGCCCGAGCCTCCGTCCCTTGCGGCCGTCGCGGATGTGGCGGTCGAAGGTCAGGACGGCCCGGTCCCCCTCCGGATCTACCGACCCGCCGGGGAGCCGCCCTTCCCGACGCTCATGTACATCCACGGCGGCGGCTGGGTCCTCGGCAGCATCGACCACGCCGACGTGGACTGCCGCTTCCTTGCGCTCGACACCGGATCGGTGGTGGTCTCGGTCGGCTACCGGCTTGCGCCCGAGCACAAGTTCCCGGCCGGCCTCGACGACGTCGTCGCGGCGGCCGAATGGACCGCGTCGCAGGTGGGCGACCACGGAGGCGATCCCGCGCGCCTGGCGGTCGTCGGCTCGAGCGCCGGCGGCAACCTCGCGGCCGCGCTCTGCCTCCTCGCCGGGCAACGCGGAGGGCCGCGGATCGATCACCAGGTGCTGATCTATCCGGTCACTGACTTCTCCTTCGACACCACCTCCTACCGCGACTTCGCCGAGGGCTACTGGCTCGAGCTGGCGGACATGCGCTGGTTCTGGGACCACTACCTCGAGACCCCCGACCAGGCCGCGGATCCGCGGGCGTCGGTGCTGCGCGCGCCCGACCTCGCGGGGCTTCCGCCGGCCACGATCCTCACCGCCGGCTGCGACGTGCTCCGCGACGAGGCCGAGGCATACGGCGAACGGCTGCGCGAGGCCGGGGTCCCGGTGACGGTCCTGCCGTACCCCGGGCAGCTCCACGGCTTCTGGTCCTGCGGCGCCGTGACGTCGCTCCCACGGCGGGTAAATGCCGACATCGCCGCGGCCCTCGGCCGTGATTGAATCGCGCCATGACCGCCACGCTGCCCGCGGAGGTCCAGCAGGTCTTCGACCGCTTCGTGACAACTGAGTTCACGGCCGTCGACGGGCGCGGGCAGCCGATCACGTGGCCGCTCACGCCCTACTACCGCCCCGGCGATCCCTGCATCGACGTGACGACCGGGCTCGGCTACCCCAAGAAGGCGAACGACGCGCGTGCCAATCCCAAGGTTGCGATGCTCTTCTCCGACCCCACCGGATGCGGGATCGAGAGTCCGCCGCAGGTGCTCGTGCAGGGCACCGCCGGGGTGGACGACGCCGACCTCGACGCCAACCGCGAGCGCTACCGGCGCGAGATCCAGGAGAAGCTGCCGGGGGTCAAGGGCCAGATGCCGCCGAAGGCGTTCGATCGCCTGCTCGGGTGGTACTTCACGCGCATCTACATCCGCGTGCGCCCGGAGCGCATCTACATCTGGCCGGACGCGGACGTGACGAAGGAGCCGCAGCTCTTCGACACCCATATGGAGGAGGTCCGCTCGGGCCATGACGAGGAGCCGCCCGGCGCCCACGCGGACACGGAGGGCGGCGGCGTCGCTTGGGACCAGCGGCTGGAGGAGTTGGGCGCCCGCTACACGGACGCCGTCGTCTCGCTCGTCGCGCCCGACGGGTTCCCCTTCTCCGTCCGGCTCCCGATCGCGCTCGACCGCGAGTCGCGCCGCCTTCGACTGGGCGGCGCGCCGGTCGGGGTGCCGTGGCAGCCCGGCCTGGCCTGCGTCACCGCCCACGACCACGGGCCCGACTTCAAGTGGCAGCGCAACTTCCAGGTGCGCGGCGACCTCGTGGAGGAGGACGGCGCCTGGGCGCTGGTGCCGCACAAGCTGGTCGGTGGCTTCGAGCTTCCGCCGGGATCGATGATCCAGCGGATGCGGATCAACATGAAAAAGATGCGCCGCTATCGCCGCATCGCCAAGCGCGAGCTGGCACGGCGCGAGCGCTGAAAAGCAAAGCGCCCCGGCGAGCCGGGGCGCTAAAAGAGACGCGGACTTCACGCTTGAGGTGCGCGCTCGTCAGCCGAAGCCGACGTGCTGCGCGGCGAGCCTCACAACCTCTGGCTTCGCTCTTTGCGTTCCGTCCGCGTCTCGAGGAGCAGTAGACCAGCGGTCGCTCGAGGCGTCAAGAGCCCCCGGGCAGATCACTCCGCACGTTGCGAGAAAATGCCGATTCGAGCTCCCGGATCGCCTGATCGGCGTGCTCGAAGCGCACGGCGGTCATCCCGAGCGCTCGCGCGCCCTCGCAGTTGACCTCCAGATCGTCGACGAACGCGCACTCCTCGGGCCGCAGGCCGCCGCCGAGGCGCTCCACGGTGAGCTCGTAAATCCCGCGCTCGGGCTTGCGCATGCCGACAAAGGCCGAGTCCACGACGACCTCGAAGAGCGCGTCCAGCTCGGGCAGCTTCGCTCGCCAGAGGGGCTCCCACTCGCGCACGTTGTTCGTCAGGAGGGCCGTCCGCAGGCCCCGGCCTCGGAGCTTCTCGATGTAGCGGATCATCGGCGGGTTGGGCTCGATCCGCCCGAGGTGGTGGCGCAGGCGCTCCATGTCGAACCGGTTGTCGAGCTGCTCCGCGACGCGTCGCCCGAACTCGGCCTCGGCGATCTCGCCGCGCTCGAGCGCGTAGAGCGGGTGCTCGCCGTGCTCCTCTGCGGCGCGCTGCAGCGCCCCGCCGAGCTCCTGGAGCGAGATGCCCGCCTCCTCCTGGTAGGCGACGAAGCTGTCAGTGAGCGGCGTGGTGAGCACTCCGCCGAAGTCGCTGATCAGGGCGCGGATCACGCCGCTTCCGGCGGCTCCGCGCGGACCATCAGCTCGTAGGCGCCGATGCCCTCGCGGCCGTCGAGGCGCCAGCGGAACACCGCGGCGTGCACGTGGACGGGGTCGAGGTCGAGCGAAGACCCGGCGATCACCAGGCCGGAGCCGCGGTGCGGGAACTCCTCGCCCGGCAGCCACAGCTCGAGCCCGGCGCTGCGCTGGCGCCCGCCGCCGTCGTACACCGTCGAGATGCGGGCCTCCTCGACCTCGCGCAGCTCGCCCTCCTCGAGCAGCGCGGCCCGCACCAGCTCCTGCCCGTGGCCGGACGCCCCGCGCGGCCGGCGCGCGAGGGCCAGGAGGGCATGCCGGTCGTCCATCAGCGCCGACACGCTGCGAATCGCGTCCAGCTCGTCCCAGCGCGGGGTGACGTCGGTGACCGAGAAGGTGCCGAGGCAGTCGATCGGTCCGCCCTCCGCCTCGCCGCTCACCCGGCACACCCGAGCCGTGACCCCGCCGAGGTCGACCGCGGCGCTGACCGGCTCGAGCCGCGCCGACAGCCGCCCGGCCAGCTCGGCCCGCCAGCCGTCGCCGTCCTGCTCGACCTGTGGTCCGCCCGCGTGCGGAGCGGGCTTGCGGCCCTGGAAGAGGATCGTGGCGCCCGACCGAGCGATCCCGTAGAGCTCGCGGTCGGGATCGAAGAACGAGAGCGCGAACGCCTCGGCGCTCACCGCTCGAGCCGTCCCGGCGGGACGTCGTACTCGGTCGCCGTTCCCTCGACGTCCCCGCGCTGCCTGGTCCTGACCTCCACCCGGCGTCCGAGGCGGCGCACGAGCATCCGCCGCACGAGCGCCCGGGTGGGCGGGATCAGCAGGATCACGCCGACGATGTCCGTGAGGAAGCCCGGCGTGATCAGGAAGGCGCCTCCGAAGATCACGAGCACGCCGTCCATGACCTCGCGATGGGGCATCCTCCCGACGGCGAGGGCGTCGTTGAAGCGACGCCATACCGAGCGTCCCTGCGCGCGCAGCAGAAGCGAACCAAGCACCGAATCGGCCGCCAGCAGGAGGATCGTCCAGACCGCGCCGATCGCGTCGCCGACCTTGAGGATCACGTACAACTCGGCGAGCGGGACGACGATGAAGATGGCGACCAGCGCCAGCAGCGGCATGCGCCGTGACCCTACTACCCTTATCGGCATGCCGACCGTCGACGACGTACAGGATGCGCTCACCAACGTGATCGATCCCGAGCTCGGGCTCGACTTCGTCGAATTGGGCCTCATCTACGACGTCGAGATCGAGGGAGGGGACGTGTTCGTCACCTTCACATTGACGTCGCCCGGCTGCCCGATCGGCCCCCAGGTGTCCGAGCAGATCGAGGAGTTCGTGGCCGAGCTCGACGGCGTGACGAACGTCCACTCGAAGATGACCTTCTCGCCGCCGTGGACTCCCGAGCTCATGAGCGAAGAGGCCAAATTCGCTCTGGGGTACTAGCTGCCCTTTCTATAGGGCAGCCTCGCGGCTGCCGATAACAAGCCCGAAGACCTCCGCCGGGAGCGGCTTTGGGACCCCTGGAGACACACTCACTCGATCAGGATGAGCGAAAGCTCGCGGGCAAGCTCGCTGGCGTGCTGTTCCTCACCGCGGGACTTACGGCGGTCATGCTCCTCTTCCTGCCGGGGATCGAGGGGGTCCACAGGTCGTGGGTCGTCGGTCTCGGCGTCGGCTGCCTGGCCTGGGCGCTCTTCTGCCTCACGGTCGCGCGACCGGCCCAGCACGGGCTCTGGTTCTGGCACCTCCCGGCGGTGAGCGCGCTCGCCGTGACCGCCGGGATCATGGCCGCGACCGGCGGCGACGACTCGCCGGCGCGCTTCTACGTCTTCTTCATGCTCGTCTACGTGACCTACTTCTTCGCCCGGCGCGAGGCGCTCCTCTACCTGCCGGCGTGCGTGGCGGTGGCGGTCAGCCCGCTGTTCTACGACGGGACCGCCCTGGATGACGGCTACCTCGGCGAGCTGATCGTGATCTGCCCCGCCTACGTGGTCCTGGGCGCCCTGATCATGGACGGCAGGAGCCTGCACGTCGCCCTGCGCGAGCAGGCTCGGATGCTCTCGCTCTGCGACCCGCTCACGGACCTGCCGAATCGCCGCGCGATGGTCGAGTGGGTCGGCGAGCGGATGCGCCGCGGCGCCAGCGTCGGCCTGATGCTGGTCGACCTCGACGGGTTCAAGGACGTGAACACCGTGCACGGATACCCGGCGGGCGACGCGGTCCTGCGCGAGACCGCCCGCACCCTTCGCTCGTGCGTGCGCCCGGACGACGTCGTCTCCCGCCTCGGCGGGGACGAGTTCGCCGTGCTGACCTCACCCGCGGACCCGGACGCGCTCGTGATGCTCTCCGACCGCGTGCTGGCCGGTGTGCGCGGGATGGCCGAGCGCCTCGACCTCGCGGAGGTCAGACTGACCGCGAGCGTCGGCTGGGCGCTCTATCCGGACGACGCCGACACGATCGACGAGCTGATCGCGGCCGCCGACATCTGCATGCGCGGTGCGAAGCAGACCGGCAAGGACCGCGCCCTGTCGGCCGTCGACTGGACGCCCGCCGCTTAGGTCTCCTCCGAGGGTACGGTCGCGGCTCGGCGCGCGAGAACCGAGCATCGTCGTGCACGCGAGCGCAGCCAATGCAGCGCATTGGCGAGCATCGCGGGTGCGGCGAGGCGAAGGTTCGCAGCCGCCGAACGCGGTCCGTACTCGAGGAGGAGACCTTAACCTCAGGGGGATGCGCACGCTGCGCGTCCTCCACGACAGCTTCCCCGACGATCCGGCCCTCGACACCGCCGTCTCGCGCGCGATCATGCACGAGGTGGCGGCGGGGCGGCTGTCCGAGACGCTCCGGATCGCGCGGCCTGCGCCGGTGGTCGCCTTCGCGAAGCGGGACGCGCTCGCGCCGGGCTATGCGGCGGCCGTGGCCGCCGCGCGCGCCCAGGGCTTCGGCGGCGTGCTGCGGCTCGCCGGCGGGAGGGCTGCGATCTTTCACGAGGGGACGCTCGAGCTGGCGCACGCGGTGCCGGACCCCGACCCGAAGCCCGGGATCCACCACCGCTTCGAGGCCACCGCCACCCTCCTCGCCGGCGCCCTGCGGACGCTCGGCGCCGACGCGCGGGTGGGCGAGGTCCCGGGCGAGTACTGCCCGGGGCGCTGGAGCGTGAACGCGGCCGGCGCGCGAAAGCTGGCGGGCATCGGGCAGCGCGTCGTGGCTCGCGGCTCGCACACCGGCGCGGTGATCGTGGTGGACGGCGCCGAGCGCATACGCGAGGTGCTCGGCCCCGTCTACCGGGCCCTCGAGCTCGACTGGGATCCGGGCACGGTCGGAGCGGTCGAGGAGGAGGTCGAGGCGCGCGACGGTCTCTGGGAGGCCGTCCGCGACGCGTTGCTCGCCCGATACGCCGAGCGCTACGAGCTGGTGCCGGGGGCGGTCGACGAGGAGACGCTTCGGCTGGCGCGGCGCCTCGCGGCCGACCACCGGCCGCCGGCGGCACAGGCGGCCTGAGGCGGGCCGCCGACCGGCGCGGGCGCTCGGCCGACGTGCTGGAATCAACCCCATGCGGAGGCGCCTGGCAGGGGCTCTCGGGGCGGTCGCGGCCGCTCTTCTCGCCGTGCCCGCCGCGCATGCGTCGGTCGCTCCCCACACCGATCGCTGGCTCGCCGTGCTCGAGCACGCTCGCGACGCCCGCTCGCCGGCGTTGATCGAGCGCCTCTTGACGCGCACCGGCCTGCAGCGGGCCGGGCCGGGGGCGCCGAGCCTCGGCGTCCTCACGCTGCGTGGCCCGCGGGAGGCGGTCGAGCGGCTGCGGCGCGACCCGGCCGTGGCGGGCGTCTCGCGCGAGTGGCTGCGGGAGCTGCGCCGGATGCCGAACGACCCGGCGCTCGGCACGGCCGAGGGCGAGTACGCGGTGGCGAGCGGGACGCCGATCCAGTGGGCCCTCGCCCGCCAGGGCTTCCCGTCCGCCTGGAACGTGACGACAGGGGCGGCGGCGCGCGTGGCGGTCCTCGACACGGGCATCGACTCCGCACACCCCGAGCTGGCGGGCAAGATCGCGAGCGCCGACTCGATCGACGGCGGCGACCCGCGCTCCGACTCCGACGGCCACGGGACGCACGTGGCCGGGCTTGCCTGCGCCGCCACCGACGACGGCCGCGGCGTGGCCGGGGCCGGCTGGGGCTGCGGGCTGAATGTCGTGAAGCTCGGGTCGGACCTCACGGGCGGGATTCCGGACGAGAGCATCGTTCGCGGTCTCGAGCTCGCGATCTCGCGCGCGCCGCAGGCGATCAACATGAGCTTCGGAGGCGGGCCCGACAGCGCGGCGCTCGACGCCGCCATCCAGGCCGCGTACGACCGCGGGATCGTTCTCGTGGCGGCCGCCTCGAACGAGGAGGACGAGGACCAGGGCGCTCCGGCCTCGCAGCTTCAGCCCGGCGACGCCGCCAACATGGGCGCCGGCCGCGGCCTGGTCGTGACCGCCGCCGACTTCGCGGACACCCGCGCCGGCACCGGCCGCGGCGCCCAGATCTCGCTGGCCGCGTACGGCTTCTACGACGAGACCCGCGGACCGCCCGGCCTGATCTCGACGTACCCGGGCGCGGCCACCGTCCGCGACGTGCCGACGTGCACGCCGCTCGTGCTGCCGGGTTGCAGCCGTCGCGAGCTCGGTGGCGACGACGCGTACGCCTACCTTCAGGGCACCTCGATGGCGGCGCCCCAGGTCGCCGCGCTCGCTGCCTTGGTGGGCACGCTTAATCCGCGGCTCTCGGCCGGCGAGAAGCTGCGGCTGATCAAGGCGAGCGCGCGGCGCTCGGGGGGCTGGAGCCCGGAGCTGGGCTGGGGCATCCTCGACGCCGGCGCGGCGGTGGACGCGGCCCGCCGGATCGACCGGCTCGCGCCGGCCTCGCGCGTGCGGGTCACCAAGCGGCGCGGGCGCCGCGTCCGGCTGGCCGTACGGGCCGCCGACCGCGGCGAGGCCGCCGGGCTCGTGCCTTCCGGCGTGAAGCGAGTCGACCTGTTCGGGCGGCGAGGCCGGCACCCGCTGCGGCGCCTCAGGCGGCTCGACGGCCGCGGGAAGATCGTCGTCCGCCTGCGACGGGGGAGATGGCGCCTCTACACGCGCGCGGCCGATGCCGCCGGCAACGTGGAGGCGGCGCCGCGCCGGCCGGACGCGCGCGTGCGCACGCGCTAGCGGCCGCTGGCCGCCGCCGCCGGCTTTGCGTGCCCGCGCGCCGCCTCGAGCAGCTCGGCCAGCGACTCCTCCAGCATGCGCGCGATGTCCTCGAGGTCCGGCATCGCGTCGTAGTCGGCGAGCAGCCCGAAGTCGACCTTGCCGTTGTAGCTGATGATCGCAATCGCGAGCGCGTGGTTCTCCGGAAGGAAGGCGATCGGCACGATCTCCTCCATCTCGCGCCCGAGCAGGTAGAGCGGGAACTGCGGTCCCGGCACGTTGGTCACGATCAGGTTGAACAGGCGGGTCGAGAAGTTGAGCCGCGACGCCTGCGCCAGCAGGGTCGGCGGAGCGAAGTCCTGTAGGCCCGAGATCACCTCGGCCCCGAGCGCCTGCTTCGACTGCTTCAGGTTCCCCATCGCCTCCTGCACCAGGCGCAGCCGCTCGACCGGGTCGTCGACATAGACGGGCAGCGGCCCGCGCATAGCCGCGATGCGGTTGCCCAGCGACCCGCGCTCGTCCTCGGCGCGGATCGAGACCGGTACGAGCGCGCGCAGCTCGAGCCCCTGGCTCCGCACGCCGCGGGTGTGCAGCCAGCGCCCGAGCGCGCCCGCCACCACGGTCAGCACGGCGTCGTTCACCGTGCCGCCGAGGGCGTTCTTGATCTCCTTGAAGTCGTCCAGCCTGCTGCGCACCCACCACACCCGGCGGTGGGGGCCGATCTGCACGTTGAGCGGCACGTCGGGCGCGGGGTTCAGCCCCGCCCAGACCACCTCGCCGACTCCCTCGGCCGCCTCGCGGGCCTGGGCCGCCGTGCGACGGGGGTGCTGGAGCGCGCCGAGCGCGCGGCCGGCGAGCGACAGCGGCGTCCGCACGAGGCCCTTCACCCCCTCCGCCACGAGGTCGACGTCGGACGGGACCGGGGCCGATGCCCAGGGCTCCTGCTCCTCGAGCTCGGCCGGCACGGGCTGGAGGTCGAACAGCACGGTCGCGATGTCAACGCCCGACACGCCGTCGACCAGGGCGTGATGCGTCTTCGAGATCAGCGCAAAGCGGTTCCGCTCGAGGCCCTGGACGAGCCACACCTCCCAGAGCGGCTTCGAGCGGTCGAGCCGCTGCGAGAAGATGCGACCCACGAGCTGGCGCAGCTGGTCCTCCGAGCCGGGCCGCGGCAGCGCCGTGTGCCGCACGTGGTAGTCGAGGTTGAAGCTGGGGTCGTCGACCCAGAACGGACGCCCCATCTCGAAGCGCGGGAAGGCGAGCCGCTGGCGATAGCGCGGCACGAGCCCGAGCCGCGACTCGAGGTGGGCGATGAAGTCCTCGCGCGCCGGCGGCGGCCCCTCGAAGGTGGTGAGCGCGCCGACATGCATGTGCGAGGACTGCTTCTCCTGATGGAGGAAGGAGGCGTCGATGGCGCTCAGGCGGTCCTTGTGCCCCTGCTGCGACACGGCTCGGGACTCTAACCGCCACAATCCCGCCGGTGAAGCTCCTTGGCGGCGCCGTGGCGGCCCTGCTCCTGCTGGGCCTCGTGCTCGTCGCGACCGGCGACGGCGAGGACCAGCGCCCCGCGCGCCCGAAGGTGGACCGGTTCGACTCGGCCGCGGCCTGGCGGCTCCTCGAGTACCAGGTGGAGCTCGGGCCACGACCCGCCGGCTCGGAGCCCTCGCGCAGGCTCGCGCGCCGGCTGCGCCGGCTGCTTCCCCGCGGCCGCTTCCAGGAGGTGCCCGGCGGACTGCGCAACGTGATCGGCACGGTGCGCGGGCGGGAGCGCGGGTACGTCGTGGTGGGCGCCCACTACGACACCAAGGACATCCCCGGGTTCGTGGGCGCCAACGACGGCGCCTCGGGCACGGCGATCCTGACCGTGCTCGCGCGCACGATGACGCGGCCGCGCCACACGATCCACTTCGTCCTCTTCGACGGCGAGGAGAGCCCGCGCGGCTCGGACGACTTTCTCGCCGACGGCCTGCGCGGCAGCAAGGTCGCCGCTCGCAGGTTCCGCGACGCGCGCGCGATGGTGCTGCTCGACTTCGTGGGCGACAAGCGGCTGCGCATCCCGCGCGAGGCCAACTCGAACCCGCGGCTATGGAGGAAGCTGCGGGCTGCGGCTCGCGAGGTGGGCGCCCGCGGGACCTTCCCCGACGCCTCAGCCGGGGCCATCCTCGACGACCACATCCCGTTCCAGCGCGTCGGCGTCCCGGCCATCGACCTGATCGACTTCGACTTTCCCTGCTTCCACCGCACCTGCGACGACCTGTCGGCGGTCTCAGAGCGCAGCCTCGACGCGGTGGGCGAGACCGTGCGGCGCATGCTCGCTAGCCTCTGATCGCAGCATGTCGGCCTTTCCCGAGAAGCTACTGCTGGCGGCGCCGCGTGGCTATTGCGCGGGCGTCGACCGCGCCGTGCAGACTGTCGAGCGCGCGCTCGAGCTGTACGGACCGCCGGTGTACGTGCGCAAGGAGATCGTCCACAACAAGCACGTGGTCGAGCAGCTGCGGGAGCGCGGCGCGATCTTCGTGGAGGAGGAGACCGAGGTCCCCGAAGGGGAGACGGTCATATTCTCGGCCCACGGCGTGTCGCCCGCCGTGCACGCCAACGCCGGCGCCCGCAGCCTGAGGACGATCGACGCCACCTGCCCGCTCGTTACGAAGGTCCACGTGGAGGCCAAGAAGTTCGCGGCCGAGGGCTACACGATCGTGCTGATCGGCCACGAGGGACACGAGGAGGTAGAGGGCACGATGGGAGAGGCGCCCGATCACTTCGTGCTGGTCGAGACCGAGGAGGACGTCGACCGGCTCGAGCTCGAGGACCCGGAGCGGGTCGCCTACCTCACGCAGACGACGCTCTCGGTCGACGAGACCGACCGCATCATCCGCCGGCTGCGCGAGCGCTTCCCCAGCATCACCGGTCCGAAGTCCGACGACATCTGCTACGCCACGACGAACCGTCAGATGGCGGTTCGCCAGATGGCGCGCGAATGCGACCTGGTGCTCGTGATCGGCTCGCGGAACTCGTCGAACTCGAATCGCCTGGTCGAGGTCGCGCGCGACCACGGCGCCCAGTCGCACCTCATCGACAACGAGGGCCAGGTGCGCGAGGAGTGGCTCGAGGGCGCCCGCGTGGTCGGGATCAGCTCGGGCGCAAGCGCCCCCGAGGAGCTCGTCCAGCGCCTCGTCGACTTCTTCCGCTCCCGCGGGACGGAGGAGGTCTCCGAGTTCGAGGTCGTCCAGGAGGACGTGCGCTTCATGCTCCCGAAGGAGATCCGCCGGGAGCTGGCGGCAAGGGCGTGAACTGCACGCCGTGCAGGCGGAGGCCGGGGGACTCGGCCTCGACTGTGCCGTCCACTTCGTAGAGGCCGGGCTCGACCTCGCCGCCGGACAGCACCGCGTAGGCGCCGCCGGCGCGGAAGCTGAAGCTCGCCGCCGCACCGGCGTCGGCCGCCTCGATCCAGTCGTCTCCGTCGTCCCAGTCGCGTACGAGCTCGAGCCGGTCGCGGTCGGCCGGCAGGGCGATGTCGGCCGTTTGCGGCTCGAGCAGGACCCCGGGCTCGTCCTCGGGGCGGATCGGGGCGAGCGGCTCCATGGACGCGCCGATCACCTCCTGGATCGCGAGCTCGGTGTCGAGGTAGGCGCCCTCGCCATAGTGGATGAAGACGAGCCTCCCGGTGCGGTCGAACAGGTAGCGACCGGGCCAGCCCTTGTTGCCGTAGATGCGCCATACGTCGAGCCGCGGATCGAGCAGCACGGCGTAATGGATGTCGAGCCGCTGTACGGCACGCGCGACGAGATCGCGGTCGCGCCCGAACGAGTAGCCGGGCGAATGCACGGCGACCACACGCAGGCCCGCGTCCGCGTAGCGCTCGTGCCAGGCCTTCAGGTAGGGCATCGTGCGCAACGAGTTGACGCGCGCGAAGTCCCAGAACTCGACGAGCACGGCGCCGCGTCCCATCAAGGTGTTCATGCGCAGGAACGCGACGTTCAGCCAGTCCATCTTCGGCGGGAACTCGGGCGCGTAGATCTCCAGGTCGGACGGGGGGCGCACTCCGGCATCAAACCGCAACCACGGGCGGTAACACGTGTTGTAGGGTGGATTCGGCCCGCGCACGGGAACGGACTCGCGCGGGCTCGCTTACCCCCAGATCTCCAGGAGGAGGAATGCGCAAGCTTTGGATGGCGGTTGCCGGGGCCGTGGTAATCGCGGTCGCAGTGGCCGGCATCGCCAGTGCTGTGAACACCTACGACGTGCACCTTGCTGCCAGCAAGCCCGCCAACAAGAAGGGCAAGCTGACCAAGCCGGTGCCCGCTTCGTTCAAGTTCGGCTATCGCGTGGACGACACCGAGGATCAGCGTCCGTTCGTCATCAAGGAGTACCGGATCGCGGGCGAGGGCCTGCAGACCTACCCCGATGCACGACCGACCTGCACGTTCGACGAGGCCAACGCGAACGCGAGCTCACACGACCCGGCGTGCAACAAGGCGGTCGTCGGAAGCGGCACGATCGCGAACGAGGCCGGCGCGCCGAACGACCGGTCGCAGAAGCTCCCGTGCAACGTGGAGCTGACGCTGATCAACATCAGCTCCGGTGACCCGCGCGAGCCCAAGACGGGCAAGCAGATCAAGAAGCGCGGCGGCATTGCAATCCGGATCGACACCGATCCGCCCGCCTGCCCGATCCCGGTGCACTCGGCACTGGCCGCTCCGTACTACGACGTGAAGATCGACGGCATCTCGTCGGCGGAGCTGCGCTTCAGCGTGCCGAACGAGCTGGCCCATCCGGGCGGCCTCGACAACGCCGTCGTGGAGGTCACCTCCAACATCCAGAAGAAGACCGGGATGGCGAGGGTCAAGGGCGGCGATCGGCGGAAGGTCGGCTTCTACTCGCTCGTCGGGCGCAAGGGCAAGAAGCGCACCGTGCGAGTCACGTTCATCGACGAGTCAGGCGCGAAGTCCACGGACACCGCGCAGGACTGAGCACCGCTTCGCTTCAGCGAATGCCGCGACGGGGCGCCTTCGGGCGCCCCGTCGTCGTTCTACGACGCGATCGCGCGCAGGAGGTAGGGAGACACCCAGGTCTCCACGGCGGCGCTCGCCAGCAGCACCGGGACTGCGACCGCCACCGTGACGAACGTGGCGGCGAGGAGGTCCTGCCAGTCGTCCTTGCGGCTCGCGACGATCCACGCGGCGAGCGGGAGGAAGAGCGCGATCAGCTCGGGCAGCGCATGCGGCGCGAGCGCCAGGAGCAGTATGCCCGGCGTGGTGCCCAGCTGCTGGGCGACCGACGCGGCGCCGCCGCCGATCACATACGCCTGGGTGCAGAGCGAGAAAGCGGTGGCGCAGATCACGAAGCCGATGGCAAGCGGCCCGGCCTTCTCGTGCACCCAGCGCGAGAAGCCGGTGCGCCGCGAGGCCGACAGCGGCAGCGAGCTGCCGGCCATGAAGCCGGCCACGCAGGCCAGCGCATGCAGGGCCAGCACGAGCGAGTTCCGGTAGAGCACGTGCAGGTAGTCGTAGAGCGAGGCGTCCCCGTGGTAGCCGGGGATGAAGTAGCGGGTGGAGTCCGGAGTCGTGAGCGTCGCGATCATGTAGACCGCGGCCAGGAGGCCGCACGCGATCAGCGTGCTCAGGAGAAGCCACGGGCGCAGCACGTGGAGCGGCTCGGCGTTCCAGCGCCTGAGCGCCCGCTTCGTGTCGTCCATCCCCTGGACCAGGACAAGCTCGTTCACGTTCATCCCAACTGGCATCGGCCGCTCGCGCCGATTGGTTGAGGGAACCGCCCGGCCGCGAGGGTTGTACCCATGGTCACAGCGTCTTCCAGGAGGCCCTTCCATGAAGCGACTCAGCCTGTGCCTGGTGCTCGCCCTGCCGCTCGCGCTCGCCGCGGCGGCCGAGGCGAAGGAACCCGTGTCCGCCAAGGTCTGCGGCGGGTCCGACTGCCGCACCGTCAAGGATCGCGAGGCGCTCATGGCGCTCGCCGAGGGCGGTCCCCCGGCTGACCCGCCGAAGCCAAGTGCCTTCTACCGCGCGGACCTTACGATCAGGGGCGACGGCGAGCTGTTCACGTTCCCGGTCGTGATCGTGCCCGAGGCCGGGCTCCTGCGCGGAGGCACGGAGGCGGAGGGCTACACCTGGATGCCGGTGTCGGCGAATGGCGCGGTCGAGCTCCGTCAGATGACCCGCGGGCTCGAGCCGCTCCCCGCGGCGAAGCTCGACGGGCTCGACGTCAGGCTGCCCGGGGCCCAGGTCGACGAGGTCGTGCTGCCGCCGGCGGAGCCGCAGTCGAGCGGGGGCGGGGCGCCCGTATGGCCGTGGATCGTGTTCGGGTTGGCCGCGCTCGGCCTGCTGGCCTTCGCTGTGGCGCGCCTGCGGCGCCCGGGTCCGAGCCAGGGTTCCCCGGAGCCCGCCGAGGGGTAGCCTGCCCCGGGTGACGACCTGGGACTACACGACGACCGTCATCACCCACGGCTTCCTCGGGCGCAAGGAGGAGGAGCTCGACCGCAAGGAGTTCGAGACCGCGCTCAACGAGCTGGGTGCGGACGGCTGGGAGCTGGCGGCCACGTTCCTGGACGCGGCCCTCCACCGCGAGAAGGACGGCCACGTCCTGGTGTTCAAGCGACGGAACGAGTAGCGCTCAGCGCGTGCCGCGCGACCAGTCGCGCATCGAGACGCGCTCGTCGCGACCCGACGCGCTGGCCGGAACGTGGGCGCCGGGCGCGCCGCTGTAGATCTTGCCGTGGGGGTGCTCGGCGATCCCACTGCCGCTGACGGTGTAGTAGCCGTAGATGACCCCGACCAGCATGAGGATGGACACGATCACGATCTCCATGAGGCGAGCATCTCGCCCTCGGTTGCGACGGACTGTGACGTTCGTCACGCCCCTACCGGGGCTTCGTGCCGGCGAAGCAGAACTGCATGCAGGCGAAGTAGAACTCGCCGCGCTCCGCCAGCAGGCGCTGCTCGTCGGCCCAGGCCTCGGCCTCGGCGGGGCCGAAGCCGTCGGCCGTGGCGAGGTAGTCCGTGATCAGCGGCAGGAGAGCGGACCCGTAGGCATCCGGGGTGAACTCGGCGGTGGCGAAGGCATGACCCTCCATCTCCACCGCCTCGAATCCGATCGCCCGCATCCGCGGCGCGAGCGTGCGCGGAAGGGAGGGATCGGCGAGGTGCTGGTCCCAGGCGAGCAGGGCGCGGTCCATGCGCGCCGGGTCGTGGGAGTGCCAGGACAGCGTCTTCCAGTCCACGTCCCAGACGACCAGGCGGCCGCCCGGCCGCAGCGCGCGGTGGAGCTCGCCTAGCGCCGCCTCGACGTCCGTCACGTACTCGAGCACCTGGACGCAGACGGCGCGGTCGAAGCCCGCGTCGTCAACCGGCAGCGAGGTCGCGTCGGCCTGGCGGAGCTCGACGCCCCGGCGCCCCTCGCAGCGGTGCGCGGCGACCGCAAGCATCTGCTCACTGGCATCGAGCGCGACGACGGAGCCGTCGGGCCCCACCTGATCGAGCAGCTCCGAGGCATAGAACCCGGGCCCGCAGCCGACGTCGAGGATCCGCTCACCGGGCTGGGCCCCGAGGGCCTCGTAGACGAGCCGCCGGCGGCGCAGGACGTCCCGCGACCGGTAGACGACCTCCATCTGCTCGGCGAGCGTCTCGTCGAAGACCAGCTGCCCCATGGGCGGAGCGAGCCTATCGCAGGCTGCCGGCCGCCTCGGTGACCACGATCGAGCGGCCGGTCTGGCGCGCCCACATCGCGGCGAGGTACCGGAGCCGGTCGGACGGCGCTCCGCTGTGCGGCGGGGTGGTGAGGGGGGTGTTCGCCGGGACCGTCATCTTGGGCCTCCTCCTTAAGTTCACTGTCGTCGGTTGAGACCCTTCGTTACGGCGAAACTAACTGTGATGTAGCGCACGCCAGCGACTTGCGACATCCCGCCGCGTCCTCGCTCCGAGCTTGGTCATCACCGCCGCCACGTGGTGCTCGGCCGTGCGCTGCGAGACGATCAGGCGCTCGGCGATCTCGGCATTGGTGAGCCCGTCGGCGACCAGCGCGAGCACCTCGACCTGGCGAGCGGTGAGACCCGCCGGGTTTTCGAGCGTCGTCCGGCGCGGTCCGTGGGGCACGCGCAGCCCGCGCTCGCGCAAGCGCTCGGCCACGCGCTTCGTCAGCGGTGCGGCGCCGAGTCTGCGGGCGGTTCCGATCGCCTCGGCCAGCGCCTCTTCGTCGTCGAGGAGCGACAGCATCAGCGCCCGGTCGTAGCCCCACCCGAGCTCGCCGAATTCGTCGGCAGCGGCCCGCCAGTCGCGGCGGGCCATCGCGCCGTACGGCCCGGATGCCGGCGGGTCGAGCTCGATTCCGATTCCGGCGACCGCCGCGAAGGCGGCCAGCTGGACCGCGAACCGACCGGTGAGCCCGCCGTGTGCCCGCATCTGGGCGGCCAGCTGCTCGATCCGCTCGCGCGGCACGGGCTCGTCGCCGGTGAGGGCCAGCTCCGTGCTCAGAGCGATCACCGGCGCCAACCGCTGCGGCTCCGCCGCCCGATCGGCGTGCGCGGCCAGGTCGGCGACACGCTCGCGCGCATCGGGGTCGCCCCGGCGGACGGCGAGCTCGGCCAGCACGGTCTTGGCGAGGAGCTGAACGACGGTGATGCCCCGCTCCACCTCGCCCTGCGTGGCTCTCTCCGCCTCGGCCCAGTCGCCGCTTCTGAGGCGGAGCCACGCGAGGCCGGTGGTGACGTAGGACACGTACGTGTGGACCTCGTGCGTCTCGGCGTACGCGAGCGCGCGGCGCAGGTACCGCAGCGCCGGCTCGGGCATGGCCCAGGACATCAGGACGTACCCGAGGTTGCCCATTGCGCGGGTCGCGTCCTCGCGCTCCCCCACGGAGTCGGCGAGGGCGTGGGCCTGGAGGAGGGGCCCGGTCTCGCTTGCGTCGAGCTGTACCTGCGCGCAGCCGAGGTTGACGAGCGCGTGCGCGCGGGTGCTCTCGTCGCCCAGCCGGGTGGCGAGCATCAGCGCCCGCTCGCCCCATGTCAGCGCCTGCTCGCCGTCGTCGGCGAGCATCGCCAGCTGCGCGACGCCGCTGCAGGCGCGGGCGAGCTCGATCGACTCGCCCCGCGGCTCGAGGATCGTGATCGCCTCGAGCGCCTTGACACGCGCCGGTGCGCCGTTGCCCACGAACCAGTGGAGCCGCGACAGGACTCGCGTGCAGCGGCCGAGGGCCTCCTGGTCGCCCAGCTCCCGGTGGATCGCTATGGCGGCCTCGGTCGCCTCGAAGGCCTCGTCGAGGCGGCCGACCAGGTACGCGGCCGTCACCAGCTCCTCGAGCAGGGCGGCCTGCTCGGCCGCCGGCAGCCTCGCGGCGAAGTCCGCGGCGCGCCGGTAGTGGAAGTACGACTCCCGATTCGACTCGAGCCCCGCCGCTCGGCGCGCGGCCACCAGGGCGTAGTCGCCCACCACCTCCTCGGCCCCCGCCGCCTCCGCGTGATGCACCAGGTCGGCGGGATCGGCGTTCGCCGCCAGCAGGGCCTCGAGGACCTCCGAATGGAGCCGCCGCCGCGCCACGAGCGGGATGCTCGACAGGACCGCGTTGCGGGCGAGCTCGTGGCGGAAGCGCACGTAGGCGCCCTCCATCTCGAGCAGCTGGCGGCGCTCGGGCTCCTCCGCAGCGGCCGTCCACCCGGGCATCACGACATCCAGCACGCCGGTCCTGATTCGATTGGGCACGGCGGAGACGAGCTCGACCAGGCGGCGCTCCGGCTCGTCGAGCCGGGACACGCGTGCGAGAACGGCCTTCGCGACCGATGGCGGCAACTCGGCGGAGTCCCGCGATGCCAGCAGCTCGGAGACATAGAAGGGGTTGCCCCCGGTCGCGGCGTAGAGCTCGTCGGCATCGTGCCCGGCGAGCGCGGCCACCGCATCCCGTGACAGCGGCGCGAGCTCGAGCAGCACGAGTTCGTCGCGGCGGGTGGCGCCGAGGGCGGCATGGAGGGGGTGGCCGGGCGGCGCCTCGCCGCCCCGGTAGGTCACGACGAGCAGCGCCGGCAGGCCACCGATCCGCCGCCCCAGGACCGTGATCGAGTCGAGCGTGGCGTCGTCCGCCCAGTGCACGTCCTCGAGCACGAGCACCGCCGGCAGCGGCGGGCGCTCGAGCTCGGCGATCAGCAGGTCCTGGATGTCGTGAGGCGCGGCGTCGGCCGCGAGCGCGTTCTCGAGCGCCGGCGAGACGCTGCCGGCCAGGTCGCGGAAGGGACCCAGCGGCCGCGGGATCGAAAGGTCGTCGCAGGTCCCCAGCAGGACGCGGGCGTCGCCGCCGAGGTCGGCCGTGAAGTGCCGGACGAGCGAGGTCTTGCCGATTCCCGGCTCGCCGCTGATGCACACCATCCGGCCCTCGCCGCCCCCGGCTGCGGCGATCGCCTCCGCCAGCGCCCCCAATGCCGAGTCCCGCTCCAGGAGGTCCACAGCGAAAGTAGACACTTAGGTACCGGCCGGGTCAAACATAGGTAGCGGGCACCGATGACGGCGCAATGGCATCCCCGTACCTTGTCGCGCCGTAAATGGATCGACAAGGAGACCTTTTGTGATCAGCGTCACAGAACTGAAGCAGACACACCGTGCGACCTGGGCCGCCGGGAACTATGCCGCCGTCGCCGAGATGATCGACGAGGCGCCCCCGCGGGACCTGCTCGAGCGCGTGGGGATCGGGGCCGGCGAGGACGTGCTGGACGTCGCGACCGGTACGGGCAACATCGCGCTGCGGGCCGCCCGCAGCGGTGCGCGGGTCGTGGGAATCGATCTCACTCCTGAGCTGTTCGAGACGGCGCGCCGCCGGGCGTCCGAGCAGGGTGTCTCGGTCGAGTGGGTCGAGGGAGACGCAGAGCATCTGCCGTTCGAGGGCGGCAGCTTCGACGTCGTCCTGTCGGCCTTCGGCGTTCAGTTCGCGCCGCGCCACGAGGTCGTGGCCCAGGAGCTGGCGCGGGTGTGCCGGCCCGGCGGGCGGATCGGCCTCGTGAGCTGGACCCCGGAGGGCCAGATCGGCGAGCTGTTCAAGATCATGGGCAAGTACATGCCGCCCCCGCCCGACTATGCCTCGCCGCCGCCGCTCTGGGGCAGCGAGGAGCACCTGCGCCGGCTGTTCGCCGGCACCGGCGTCGAGCTCGAGTTCGCCCGCGGCCAGAACCCCTGGCGGTTCGACTCCGCCGAGCACTACGTCGTGTTCTTCGAGAGCAAGTACGGGCCGACCCTCAAGGCCCGCGAGCGCCTGACCGCCGAGGGGCGCTGGGAGGAATGCCGGGAGGAGATCTACGCGATGGCCGAGCGCCGCAACGAGGCCACGAACGGCGGGCTGCTGATGCACGCCGAGTACCTCGTCGCCGTAGGCTCGAAGCTCGGGTAGCGCCATGCCGAGTGCCGCCGACCATGTGACCGCCCGCCTGCTCGGCCCGCTGGAGGTCGAGCGGGCCGGGCGGGCGGTCCCGCTGGGCGGGCGGATGCAGCGAGCGCTGCTGGCCCGCCTCCTCCTCGATGCCAACCGCACCGTGGCCATCGACCGTCTCGTCGCCGATCTGTGGGGCGAGGCCGCACCGGCCAGCGCGGTGAAGATGATCCACATCTACGTCTCGAAGCTCCGGAAGGAGCTCCCCGCCGGCGTGCTCGTGACACGGGCGCCGGGCTATGCGCTCATGATCGAGCCCGAGGCGCTCGACCTCACCCGCTTCGAGCGGTTGCGCGAGGAGGGCCGGGCCGCGCTGGCGGACGGCTTGGCTGCGAAGGCGGCAGAGCGCATGCAGGAGGCCCTCGCGCTGTGGCGGGGACCGGCGCTGGCGGAGTTCGAGGAGCCGTTCTCGATCGTCGAGTCGGCCCGGCTCGAGGAGCTGCGCCTCTTGTCCGTCGAGGACCGGATCGACGCGGACCTGGCACTGGGCCGGCATGCCGGCGTCCTCGGCGAGCTCGACGCCTTGGTGGCCGGTCACCCCCTGCGCGAACGGCTGTCTGGCCAGCTGATGCTCGCGCGGTACCGGTCGGGCCGGCAGGCGGAGGCGCTCGCCGGGTACCGAGAGCTGCGCGAGCTGCTCATGACGGAGTTCGGCATCGAGCCGTGGCCCGCGCTGCGGGAGCTGGAGCGCCGGATCCTGCAGCAGGACCGCGGGCTGGACCTGGTGGCGGTGCAGCCGCGGCGCCGGCCGCTTCCGGCACCGGCGGCGACCCGCCGACGGCGGGGACCGCGCCTGGCGGCGCGCCGCCTGGGGTGCGTCGGGGGGACGTAGACCCGGTTGGCAGTGGCAGTCGAGTAACCGCAACGTGCCACGATTTCGGGACCAGCTGCAACTCGTTCGGCGCACGGAGGTGCTTCGCAATGGCTGAGAGGAAAGCGTCCAAGGGATTCACCGACGAGGAACGAGCCGCGATGCGGGAGCGCGCGCAGGAGGCGAAGGCCGAGCGCCGCGGCCGGAGCAAGGCGGACGGGGAAAGCGACGTCCTCGCGAAGATCGCGGAGATGCCGGAACCGGATCGCGTCATGGCCGGGCGGCTCCATGACCTCATCAAAACGAGCGCGCCGGAGCTCGTGCCGAGAACCTGGTACGGGATGCCTGCGTACGCGAAGGACGGCAAGGTCGTCTGCTTCTTCCAGAGCGCGCACAAGTTCAAGTCGAGGTACGCGACGTTCGGCTTCAACGACACCGCAAACCTCGACAAAGGCGCCATGTGGCCGACCTCCTTCGCCCTGAAGGAGCTGACCGCCGGCGAAGAGAAAAAGATCGGCGCGCTCGTGAAGAAGGCGGTGAGCTGAGCGCAGGTGTCCGACCTCTCGGACCTGTTGAGGCGTACTGCAGAGCGCGTCATCGCGTATCGAGAAGGTGTCGGTGATCGGCCGGTGGCGCCGCCCGTCGAGCCCGCCGGGCTGCGGGCGGCTCTCGGCGGGCCGCTGCCGGTGGAGGGCGCCGACGCCTCTGACGTGATCGACGAGCTGGCCTCTGCCGTCGACCCGGGGCTGGTCGCATCGGTGGGGCCGAGGTACTTCGGCTTCGTGGTGGGCGGAGCGCTCGATGCCGCGACCTGCGCCGACGTCCTGGCGAGCGGATGGGATCAGATGGCGTTCAACCCGACGAGCTCTCCCGCCGCCGCCGTGGTGGAGGAGATAGCCGGCGGATGGCTGAAGGACGTCTTGGGCCTGCCCGCGGATGCCTCGTTCGGGTTGGTCACGGGTGCGCAGGGCGCGAACGACGTGGGGCTCGCCGCGGCGCGGCACCGCGTGCTGGAGAAAGCCGGGTGGGACGTGGAGGCGCGCGGCATGGCGGGCGCGCCGAGGATTCGCGTGCTCGCGAGCGTCGAGCGTCACGCGACAATCGACCGCTCGCTTCGGCTGCTCGGCCTCGGGAACGAGGCGGTGGAGCCGATCGCCGCCGACGCGAACGGAGCGATCGATCTCGAGTCGCTCGCCCGAGCGCTTCGCGACTCCGCGGCGCCGACGATCGTGTGCCTGCAGGCGGGCAACGTGAACACCGGGGCCTGCGACGACCTCTCCGCGGCGTGCGATCTGGCGCACCGAAGTGGCGCCTGGGCCCATGTGGACGGCGCCTTCGGGCTGTGGGCCGCCGCCAGCCCGTCCAAGCGCGACCTCGTGCGCGGAATCGAGCGCGCCGACTCCTGGGCCGTGGACGGCCACAAGTGGCTCAACGTGCCCTACGACACCGGCTTCGTGTTCTGCGCCGACAGCCGCGCCCAAGCGGCCTCGATGTCATACACGGCCGCCTACCTGGAGGGACGGGACGAGCGGTCGGTGCGCTCGCCCTCCGACTACGTTCCCGAATCGTCGCGCCGAGCCCGCGGCTTCGCGACCTGGGCGGCGCTGCGCCAGCTGGGGCAGCGAGGCATCGGCGAGCTCGTCGACCGCTGCTGCGAGCTCGCTCGCCGCTTCGCCGAGCAGCTCGGTGCTCTGGAGGGGGTCGAGATCGGGAACGACGTGGTCCTCAACCAGGTCCTCGTGAGCTTCGGGTCCGACGAGCGCACCGATCGGGTCATCGCGGCCGTGCAGCGCGACGGCACCTGCTGGATGGGCGGCACCGAGTGGCGAGGACGCCGATACATGCGCATCGCCGTCTCGAACTGGTCGACCACGGAGGCCGACGTGGACCGCTCCGTGGCGGCGATCCAGGCGCTGTCCGCGAGCGCCAGAGCGGTCTAGGTTGAGGGAGGGGCGCCCTGGCGCCCGCCGGTCACCGTCCGCGGAACTCGAAGTGCATGGGGTCGGGCACCGTCGGGAAGTCCCCTCCCCATGAGAAGCCGTGGCGCTCCATCGCCCGGACCAGCCGCGGGTCCTGGTTCGACTCGCCGCCGACCGGGTTCGACGCCGCGTTGAGGTCGACCGCGACGCCCCAGGCGTGGAGGGACAGGGTTCCGCTCGGCTGGATCCGGCGTGGCGCGTAGCAGCCGGCGTACTCGGACGGCTCCACGAGGTGGCCGAGAGCGCGGCGTCCGAGCTCCGCCATGGCTGATCTCAGTGCGGGAATCATCCGGCGGTGGCAGGTCACGGCGCCGAGCAGCGGCACGAGGCGCGTGACGATGTGACGGCGGAGGAAACCGGGATCCAACCTGACCCAGTCGTCCCCGTAGGGCAGGCCAACCGCGGGCTCGCCGAAGCGTGCCTTCAGCTCTGCCGGTCGCGCGGGACCATCCTGAGCCTGACCGGCGTCGTCGCCATCGAAAAGCAGGCGCGCCCGGGTTGGCTCGCCGTCGCTGGCGACGCGCTCGAGCCGCCGCTCGCCGAGGTCGGACGCGGGCCTGAGCAGCGCGAGAACGTTCCGCGGACGCGCCTGCACGCGCCGGTCGCGCAGGTGCGCGAGCAGCTCGGCGGAGTGCGCGACCTCGTCCGGTACGACGCCGCGAACTCTGAGGCGGCCGCCTGCGGCGAGTACGAGCGTCGCTCCCCGGCCGACACCCCGCAGCCGCGCAGCGGTCGCGGACAGCAGCACCTCGCCACGCCGTAGGCGTGCAACCGGCGCCCGTTCGGGCTCGGGGAGCGCCGCCGCCCAGGCGCGCGGCTCGAGCGCGGCCACGTCGAGCGCGAGGGCGAACCCGTCGCGCACCCGCTGTACG
>Ga0081538_10000206_pt1 | contig 65455 bp, 69 predicted proteins | sample TabmetS5T2R1_FD_71022 | JGI IMG/M metagenome (GOLD analysis project Ga0081538, IMG submission 71022) | Tabebuia heterophylla rhizosphere microbial communities from the University of Puerto Rico - S5T2R1 | ecosystem: Host-associated > Plants > Roots > Rhizosphere ... | reverse complement strand
TCGATCCCGGCAGTGGGGATCGAGCAGTCGGGCGTGCCGATCAGCTCGCCGATCGTGAAGTAAAGGTCGTGACCCTCGACGTTCGCCCCGGCCAGCCCCTGTTCGTGCCAGAACTGCGTGAAGCCCGGATCGATGTCGACCATCACGCGGCGGCGAAAGGCCGGCATGAGCGCCCGCGTCTGGAGGTGGCCGCTGATGTTGACAAGCGTGGCCTCGGGCGCCATGGCCTGCAGCTCGGCGAGGCCCGGGCCGACCACGGCCTGGTCGGCACGCAGGAGCGTCGCTGCGCCCTCGAGCCCGAATCGCGTCGTGACGCCCTCGAACCAGCTCACCGCGTTCGGATCGATCTCGTCGCCGGCGAGCTTCTCGACGAAGCGAACGTCTAGACCCAGCGCTTGGAACCCTCGCACCCAGCTCATCCGAACCCAGGCCTCGCCGGCGCTTCCGGCCTTGTTGGCGAGGGCTCCCCCGACGACGACCGTGGTCATGACACACCCAACGCCGCCAGCAATCTCGGGAGCACGCGGCTGGCGGCAAGGTGCTCCTCCGCAAGCTCTCGGGCTGCGCGGCTGTGGCGTTCGTAGTCGTCGGCGATCTCCTCTGCACCAGCCGCCGCCTCGTCGAGCGTGCTGAAGGTCAACAGTCCCTCGCCGGACGGGAGGAGATCCCCGATGCCCGTGTCTTGTGCGAGGACGGGACGGCCACTCGCCAGATAGCACGCGCTGCGGTCGCTGAACCAGCCGCTGCGGGTGTCCACGTAGAGGTTCTTCGCGATCATCAGCTCGGCGGACGAGCCCTCCACGTACTCGCGGTAGCGCAATGGGTCGCCTGCGGCCGCGCGGGGGTCGGCGAGCACCCAACCGGCCTCCTCCAGCCGCTGGCGATCGGCCTCGTCGGCAGCGTCGATGTCGAGCGCGAGCTCGAAGCTGGCGCGCGTGCGACCCGGAAGGTCCGCGAAGCGCCTCAGCTCGTGCACCCGCAGACCGTACGTTCGCCCTTCGTACTCGATCGGACCGAATGGCCCGCGCCAGCTCGCGACGCTGGTGAAGCGATCGCCGCCGCCGGGAGTCACGGACCACTCCGATAGTTCGACGGGCGGCAGCGTGCGCACCCAGTCGATCCCGCACGTTGGGATCGCGCAGTCGTCGGCACCGATCCGGGTGCCTACGGTGACGTGGCGGTGGTGGCCGTCGAAGGGCCTCGCGAGCCCGAGCTCGGTCCACATCTGTCCGAAGCCGGGGTCGATGTCCAAAAAAGCGCGTACGGGGGCGGCAGCGAGGATCTCCTCGTCCTCGAGATAGCCCATCACGTTGAGGAGCAGCGCCGAGTGGCGTGCCCGCTCGACCACGTCCTTACGTTCCAGGCCGGCCGTCTCGCGTCCCGAGTCGAATCGGAGCGACCAGCGTCCTGCGAGGCCGAACCGCTCCATTACCTCCACGAGGTAGCGGAGATTTTCCGAGGAGCGAAACGAGGCGGGGGAGCCCTCCGCGTCGACGCACATTTCCGGCTCGAGCCGATCGACGAAGACGACGTCGAACCCCAGCCGCCGGAAGCCGAGCAGATACTGCAGGAAGACCCAGGCGTGCCCGCCATGCCACGGCCTTTGGGCCAGCGCGCCGGCGACGACTATCGTCTCGCCCATGCGCGCGCTGGCGACAAGGCCTTGGTGAGCGCTCCGGCGGTCATCGTCAGCGGCATGATCGCAGCGACACCCTGGCAGGGTGGAGCGACCTGGGCGGTGCTCCAGTACCTGCTCGGTCTTCGTCGCCTCGGGTGCGACGTCCACCTCTTGGAGCCTGTCGACACGACTCCCCCGCCAGACGCGATCGAGTACGTGCATGCAGTGATGGAGCGCTTCGGGCTGGCGGACCGCTGGGCGCTGATTCCATCGTACGGCGCCGAGCCGGTCGGGCTCTCTCGGCGCGAGCTGCGCGAGGTTGCGGGCAGGGGCGATGTACTCCTCAGCGTCTCGGGCATGCTGGCCGACCGCGACGTCATGGATCGGGTACCGGTGCGCGCCTACCTGGACCTCGATCCAGCGTTCACGCAGCTGTGGCACGACGCCGAGGGGGTGGACATGCGGCTCGACGGTCACACGCACTTCGTCACGGTCGCCGACGCCATCGGCGCGCCCGGCAACCCGATTCCGACGTGCGGGCGCGAGTGGCTCCCGACCCTTCCTCCGGTCGTCCTCGACGAATGGCCGGTCGCGACCGAGCTCACGCGCATCGCCCTGACCACGGTCGGCCACTGGCGAAGCTACGGATCCATCCATCACGACGGGGTGCAGTACGGCCAGAAGGTGCACTCGCTACGCCCGTTGATCGACCTCCCACGTCGAGCTCGATCCACGTTCGAGCTGGCCCTGGCGATCCACCCGGGCGAGTCCGCAGACCTTGAGGCCCTCGCGGAGAACGGCTGGAGGCTCGTGGATCCGGCGGAGGTTGCGCGCACGCCCGACCACTACCAGCGCTTCGTGCAGGGCTCCTGGGCGGAGTTCGGGCTGGCCAAGTCCGGCTACGCCGTCTCCGAGTCGGGCTGGTTCAGCGATCGCAGCACGTGCTACCTGGCGAGTGGCCGGCCGGTGATCGCCCAGGACACTGGGTTCGGCCGGCGCCTGCCCACGAGCGAGGGGCTCTTCGCCTTCACCACCGCCGACGACGTGCTCGCCGCCATCGAGTCCCTGGAGGGTGACTACGAACGCCACCGCAAGGCGGCACGCGACATCGCCGTGGCGCATCTCGACTCCGACCGTGTCCTCGGCTCGCTTCTGGAGCGGCTGACGGCGTGACGGCGCCGAAGTCGGACGAGCTCCTCGCCGCTCTGCGCGACGCCGGCGTCCCGGCGGTCGATCTCACGCGTCGCCCCTACCGCTACGCAACGAGCGCGCCGCTCGAGGAGCTGCGCGTGCGCACCGACGACGGAGACGAGCTGCCGCTGATCTTCAAGGACCTCTCGAGGGAGCGGCTCATCGGCCAGGCCCTCCACTCGAAGCCGCCCTTTCTGTGGGAGCCTCGGCGCGAGCTGGAGTGCTATCGCCGAATCCTGACGCCGGCGGGACTTGGACCACGATGCTTTGCGGTTGTCGCCGATCAGGGGATCCCGCGACATTGGCTGTTCATCGAGAGGGTTCGGGGGGTCGAGCTCTGGCAGATCGGAGAGTTCCCGGTCTGGGAGGAGGTGGGGAGGTGGCTCGGTCGGCTTCATGCGTCGTTCGCGGCGCGCGTAAACGAGCTGCGGGATTCGAACCCGTACCTGGTGGAGCATTCCGACTCGTGGTTCCGAGGCTGGCACGAGCGGGCGCTCTCAGCGCTGTCGCGTTCCGAGGACGAGCGCGCCGGCGCCCTCCGGCGCGCACTGGGGACGTATGACGAGGTGATCGAGACGCTCACCGACCTGCCTCGAACGTTCCTCCACGGCGAGTTCTATCCGTCGAACGTCCTCGTCGTCGCCGAGTCTCCGCCCGTTCAGGTCTATCCCGTCGACTGGGAGATGGCCGCCGTCGGTCCGGGCATCATCGACCTGGCGGCTCTTGTCGGGGGCTGGGAACAGGACGAGAGGCGACGGCTCGTCGCGGCCTATGAGGAGGCATACGCGGCGGGAGGAGAAGGGGGGATCACCTCGGGCGAGCCGGCGGTCGACCTCTCGCGCTGCCGGCTGCACCTCGCCCTCCAGTGGCTCGGCTGGTCCCCTGAATGGCGTCCCCCGCCCGAGCACGCGCACGATTGGGTCGGCGAGGCGCTGGCGCTAACGGAGGAGCTCGGCCTGCGGTGAGCGAGCGCGTACTCATAGTCAACGCCGACGACTTCGGGCGCTCGCCCGGCGTCAACCGCGGGATCATCCGAAGCCACGAGGACGGAATCGTCACCAGCGCGACCCTGATGGTGCGGTGGCCGGCGGCCGCAGCAGCGGCCGCCTACGGGCGTCGCTCCAAGCTCAGCGTCGGCCTTCACGTCGATCTCGGCGAGTGGGAGTACAGCGGGGCCGAATGGCGGCCGCGCTACCAGCTCTTGGCGGAGGAGACGCCGGAGGCAGTGGAGCGCGTGATCCGCGCGCAGCTCGAGCGTTTCGAGCGCCTCATCGGCACGCCGCCGACCCACCTCGATTCCCACCAGCACGTCCACCGCTACGAACCGGCGCGCACTGCGCTGCGGAAGCTAGGCACGGAGCTGGGGGTGCCGGTCCGTCATTTCACGCAGGCGATCCGCTACAGCGGCGCCTTCTACGGTCAGGACGCCAAGGGCGAGCCCGTGCCGGAGGCGATCAGCGTCGACGGGCTCATCAAGGTGATCGAGGAGCTCCCAGCGGGGATTACCGAGCTCGCCTGCCACCCGGCGGACCCGGCGGACCACGAGTCGACCTACGAGCGCGAGCGAGCGCTGGAGGTGGCGACGCTGTGCGACCCACGGGTCCGGGCAGCGATCGGGCGCGGCGGCGTGATCCTGCGCTCGTTCGCCGATCTCGCCGGGCCCGCGGTCGCTTAGTCCGCCGCGACCAGAGCGATCCCTCCGCGATCACCGCTCCCTGTGGAAGAGCGACATCAGGATCTTGAACTCAACCGCCTCCTTGGTGCCGCGCATCGTCTCCTCCCGCTCGAGCGCGTAGCCGACGTGGCCGAAGAGGTCACGGTAGGTGTGGATCAGCCAGGGAGTCATGATGCCGCTCTCCTGGGGCCCGATGGTGTTCGCGAGCAGCAGGCGCCCGCCGGGCGAGGTTGCGCCGCGCAGGCTGTGTGCGAGCCAGGCGAGGTCGAACATGGGATAGAGCCAGCCGAGGTAGTAGGCGGTCTCCGTGAGGACGACGAGATCCCACGTCCCCTCGCGCTCGAGGTCGAGCTCCATCACGTTCGCGACGCGGTAGGAGACGTTGTGGCTTCCGGAGTCGGCGGTGCGCGCCCGCTCGATCGCGCGCTCGGAGATGTCGATCGCCAGGATCTCTTCACAGAGCTCCGCAAGCCCGCGGGTGAACGAGCCCGCGGCGCATCCGATCTCGAGCGCGCGACCGTAACGGCGGTCGCCGAGGAGCTCGAGCTGCCGCGCGTAGCGCCGCTGGTCGAGATCCGAGTCGTCGAGGCCCCACGGATCCGACTCGGCCCACAGCTCGTCGAAGAAGCGGCGAGCCCGTCGCCCGACCGCGGCACGATCGAAGTCGGGCTTGCCGGACTCGTCCACCTGCCCAAGGTACGCGAACGCGACGTTGTGCTTGGCCGGCGATTCACTCCTTGTCAAGATGGAGGCAGATGAGCGGGAACCGGGTCTGGCTGATCACGGGAGCGTCGAGCGGGTTCGGCCGTGCGATTGCCGATGCCGCCCTCGGCCGCGGCGACTCGGTTGTCGCTGCGTCCCGTCGAACGGAGCCACTCGCTGATCTGGCCGACGACGACCGAGTTCACGTCGCCGCTCTCGACGTCACGGATGCCGCCCAACGGGAAGCGGTCGTGTACGAGTCCATCGAGCGGTTCGGGCGCATCGACGTGCTCGTCAACAACGCGGGACGCACGCAGGTCGGCGCCGTCGAGGAGACGACGGACGGAGAGTTGCGAGATCTGTTCGAGCTCCACTTCTTCGCTCCGGCGGCACTCACCAGGGCGGTGCTGCCGCACATGCGCCGGCAGAGAAGTGGCGCGATCGTGCAGATGTCGAGCGTCGGCGGGCAGGTGATCGCGCCAGGGTTCAGCGCCTACTGTGCGACCAAGTTCGCGCTCGAGGGACTCACCGAGACCCTGCACGACGAGGTCAGCGGCTTCGGCATCCGAACGCTGATCGTCGAACCCGGCGCCTTTCGGACCGGGCTGTTCCGCACCGGGGCGGCCTACGAGTCCGCGGAGATGCCCGAATACGCCGACACCGTCGGACCGACCCGCGAGTACGTGCGCACCAACCATGGTCAGCAGCCCGGCGATCCGGACAAGGCCGCGGCGGCGATCATCGCGGCCCTCGACGCGAAGGAGCCGCCGCTGCGCCTGGTCCTCGGAGCCGATGCGATCGGCAACATCGAAACCCGGCTCGAAAGCGTCTCCGCCGAGCTCGCCGCCTGGCGCGACTTCGGTCGGGACACTGCGTTCGACGAGGACGCGTGAGGCACCGCGTCTACCTGCTGCGGCACGCCAAGTCGAGCTGGGACGAGCCCGAGCTCGCCGACCACGATCGTCCGCTTGCCAAGCGCGGGCGCAAGGCGGCGAAGCTGATGCGCGCCCACGTCAGCGAGGCTGGGATAGAGCCCGATCTGGTCCTGTGCTCCTCGGCCGCACGCGCTGTCCAGACGCTCGAGGGCATACGCAAGGGTTTCGGCGAGAACGTCCGGGTCGAGATCGAATCCGGCCTCTACGGCGCCGGCGCCGAGACCTTGCTGGGGCGGCTCCAGGCGCTGCCGGAGGAGATCGGAGAGGTGATGCTGATCGGCCACAACCCGGCGATGGAAACGTTCGCCGAGGAGCTGGCGGGCGAGGCCGGCGACGCCGACGCCGGCGCTCGGATGGCGGCGAAGTATCCGACCGGAGGCCTCGCCACGCTGTCGTTCGACGGGCCCTGGAGCGAGCTCGATTGGGAAGGAGCGCAGCTCGACGCCTTCGTCGTCCCGCGCGAGCTCGCGTGAGCGAACCGGCGTCCGCCGGCCCGCCGATAGCCTCGTGCGCCGAAGCTGACCGGCGGTCAGTCGTCGTCGCCGACGCCTTCGTCCTCGCCGGCGCCTTCGTCCTCGCCGGCTCCCTCGTCCTCGCCGCCGGTGTCGTCGTCGGCCGCGGTCCCAAGCGGCTGGAAGTCACCGCCAATATGAACCTCGACCTGCGATCCGTCGGGCCGCTGGACCTCGACCTCGTAGACACCGGCGCCGCCAGTCTCCTGGTATTCGGCTTCGGTCACGGTCCCCCCACCGACGGCCTCGAGAGCAGCGGCCTTGGCGCGCTCGGCGTCCGGGCCGGTGACCTGCTCCTCCGAGTCGCCACCGCCGACTGCGTAGGCGATACCGACGCCGCCTGCGGCGAGCGCGGCGACGGCGGCGCCGATCGCCAGGACCTTGCGATTTACGTTCATCCGGGTCCACCTCCTGTGGCCATTCCGAAACGACAGCTGTCGCTTTCGCCGCTGATGCGGCTAGCTCGTGCCTGTTCACGCAACTCATAGGCGGGGCCGGTGAAATGACGATGAAAGCGCCTGGCTAGGGTGGGTATATGCCAGAGCGCGCTCGCCTGATCGGAATCAACCACGTCGCCCTCGAGGTGGGAGACCTCGAGGCGGCGCTGGAGTTCTACCGCCGGCTGTTCGACATCGAGCTGCGCGGGCGCGTTCCGGGCATGGCGTTCATCGACATGGGCGACCAGTTCATCGCGCTCTCCGAGGGGCGGACCCAACCTGGCGACGACGCTCGGCATTTCGGGCTCGTCGTCGACGACCGCGAGAGGGTGCGGCGGCTCCTGGAGGAGACCGACGCCGAGGTTATGCGCGGCCGCGGGCTCAATTTCCGCGATCCCTGGGGCAACTACGTGCAGGTGGTGAACTACGCCGACATCCAGTTCGAACGTGTGCCGGGGGTCAAGCGGGCGCTCGGGATCGAGGACCTCTCCAAGAGCGAGGCGGCGCGCCAGGAGATCGCGGACAAGGGACTCGAGTAGCGAACCCTACGCTTGGCGGGTGCCGCGCTGGTAGACGCGCACGTAGTCGACCGCGAAGCGCACCGGGAACGTCGTGTTCGTGGGATCGCCACCGTTCTCTCCCCCGATCGCCTGGCTGAGCAGGAGGAACGCGGGCTTGTCGAGGTAGGGGTTTCGGTCTCCCGCGCCAAGCGCGTCGACCGGGAAGTGATTCACGCGCTTGCCGTCCAAGAAGAGGTCGATCTTGCGCGCGCCCCACTCCATCGCCCAGAGGTGGAACCCGTTTGTCCATGCGTCCCCGCCGAGGCTGGCGAGTGATTGCGTGGTGCTCGACCAAGCGCACTCCTTCCGCTTCGGCTTACAGACATTGGCCAGGACGGTGCTCCCGTAGTACTCCATGATGTCGACCTCACCCGACTGCGGCCAGGCATTGGGGTTGCGCCGAAAGGAGACCCCGAGGGTCCAGAACGCCGGCGAGCTTCCCTGGCGGGTGTCGATCCGAGCAAACATCTCGAAGCGGCCGTAGGTAAAGGAGCGCTTGCTGGTCATCGACGCCGAGGTGTAGCTCGCCGAGGCGCGGTTTTCGCGCCAGTCGGTGCTGTTGGGCCGATAGTTGGGATTCGGCTTTTCCGCCTGCCTTGCCTCGATGACCAGCACGCCGTCGTGACAGGAGGCGTTCTCCGGCTGGTACCACTGCAGCTCCCCGTTGCGCACGAACCCCCGCTCGAATCCCCACTTCGCGCGGTCCGGACAGGTGGCCGCCTGGTTGAACTCGTCGTGCCACACGAGCCTCCAGCCCGCACGGTGGCGCTCCGGGGCGTCGCCCGTAGCCTCCGCCAGCGACGCCAGGGAGGGTGCCTCGGCGCCGCTGCCGCCGTTTGCTCCCTCCCGGGAGCTGGCCACCACGAAGATGATGAGACCCACGACGCCGAGGACGAGGAGCAACAGCCAAGGCCGACGACGCGGCGTGGTCGCCTGTTCCTCCTCGCCGGCGTCCGGCCGAGCGGGACCTTCCGCCTCGAGCTCTGCGTCCGTGGGCCTGCTCTCCGTCGGCGACGTCACCGGCGCCCCACTAGACGTCGGCTCATCGGCCGCTGTGTCCGTGGGGCTGCGCTCGGTCCGCCACGTGGGCGACTCTTCGCTCGAGGCCGGCGTCTCGAGCGCCGCGTCAGTCGGACTCACCTCCCGCCACGTCGGCTGCTCCCCGCTGGAGGTCGGTGTATCCAGCGCTGCGTCGCCGGGGCTGCGCTCCGTCCGCGACGTCACCGGCTCCCCGTCAGTGGTCGCCCTCTCGGCGGGTTGCGCCACAGTGGACGGCTTCGAGACCGGCCGCGCCGGCATGCCGACCACGGTCGCGTTCGGCGGCACGTCATCGAGCACGACGGCATTGGTGCCGACGCGCGCCCTCGCTCCGACGTGAACGTCGCCGAGGATCTTGGCGCCTGTGCCGATCTGGGCGCCCTGACCGATGCTCGGGCCAGCCACGCCGTACCCGAAGGGTCCCACGGTGACCCATGGCTGGAGGATCACGAACTGCTCGATCTCCACCTCGCCGTTGACCACGATCTGCCCGTTGGGAATGAAAACGCCAGGATGGACCACCGCAGTCTCGGCGATCGAGACCTGGCCACAGGCCATCGCGATTCGGTGGGCGAGCCAGGGCAGGATCGGGACGCCGAGTCCGTAGAGGCGCGCCTTCGCGCGGTAGGCGGCAAGCGCCAGAAACGCATCGGTCTGAAGCATCAGCCGCAATGCCTGCAGGACGCCGTCCAGGCGCGAGCGGAACTCGTAACGCTCGCCGCGGAACATGGCCGCGACCTGTGCGTCGATCAGCAGCGCCTCCAGGAACGGCGGGTGTCGCGAGGGGACGAGGGACGGAGGCTGGCGCGCGGGGGCCTCCAGCATCATCGGCTGCCGGGCGCCTCAGTGCCGGCCGGCCCAGGGGTCGGACCACTCACGTGGCGGCGGGGACCTGTTTGTTTGGCGGGGGTGACCTGCTCGAGTGTCATCCGTGACTCACTCCTCGAGTTCTAGAGCGGCCGATCCTACGCCTCGACGCGGTGGATCGCCGCGAACGGCAAGGTTGCGTAGCCCCAAGCAGGGAAAGGCGGGTTTGGGGCGGCCCCCCTAACCGAGCCGGGAGCGGCCCGGCCTTGTTCTCTAGAGCACCCCCGTCGGAAGCGCGCGCTCGCGGAGCACCATCGGCAGTCCGCCGTCCGGGCTGAGCGTCGGCATCTGGCGGATCGTCATCTCGTGGCCCGGCACCAGCTCGGGGCGGAACCGCTGCGTGAGCATCGTGGTCACCAGCTTGACCTCGGTCTGGCCGAAGCGCTTACCGATGCAGATGCGCGTCCCGCCCCCGAACGGAACGTAGGCGCCGCGGGGCAGCGCGGCCTTGCGCTCGCGCTCAAAGCGCTCGGGGATGAAGGCCTCGGGATGGGGGAAAACCTCGGGCAGCCGGTGGCTCGCCCACGACGAGTAGTTGACGTAGGCGCCCGTCGGCACGCGCCAGCCGCCGAACTCGAACTCCGAGACAGCGCGGCGAGGCCCGATCCAGGCCGGGGGATACAGCCGCAGCGTCTCGTCGACTGTCATCTCGAGCTGCGGGAGCTCGCGCTCGAGCTGCTCGGGGCCGGGAGGATCGCCGCCCAGCACTTCGTCCTGCTCGGCCTGCAGGCTGGCGAGGGCAGCAGGGTTCCGCGCCAGCTCATAGAGCATGAACGAGATCGTCGAAGTCGACGTGTCGTGGCCGGCAAACATCAGCGTCATGGCCTGATCGCGCACCTCTTGGTCGGAGAGCCGCGAGCCGTCCTCCGCCTCGGCGGCCAGCAGCAGGCTGAGGATGTCGCGCCGCTGGGGGTCCGCGCGACGTCGCCGCTCGGAGATCTCTCCGAAGACGATCTCGTCGAGGACCTTGCGTGAGGCGTTCATCCGCCGCCACGGCGAGCGCGGCCCGCGGACGAGCCGCAGATGGAAGTCGATGCCATAGAAGCCCAGCGCTCGCTCGAAGTGCTCCGCCGCCAGCGCTCCCTTGCCCCGGTCGTCGGGGTCGAGGCCCAGAAGGGCGCGCATCGCGATTCGCATCGCCAGGTTGCGCGCCCAGTGGTAGACGTCCACGACCTCGCCGGGCCGCCAGCTCGCCATCGCCGCTTCCGCCTCCGCCTGCATCGTCTGCACCGCGGCCATGATCTGCTCGCGGTGAAAGGCCGGCATCATGATCTGCCGAGCGCGGTCGTGATAGGCGCCGTCGATCGTCAGCAGCCCGTCGCCGAGCAGGGGGATCAGGTCGCCGAAGCTTCCCTCGCGCCAGTGGAAGTGCTCGGGATGCTCGACGAGGATGAAGTGGTTGGCCTCGGGGCCCAGCATGAACACGGTTCGCGCGTGGAGGAGCCGGACGCTGAAGATGGCGCCGTGCTCGCGATAGAGAGGCAGCAGGATCGGCAGCGGATCGTGCGCCATTTGACGGCTGCGCTTGAGGTTGAAATCACCCGGGCCCGGTGGAAACGGCCCGCGAGCGCGACGCTCGCTGAGCACGTCATCGAGGACCCTCCGCACCGGGTTGTCGGACATGCGCGGCGGCTTTGAGGCGACCGGGACTGGAGTGGTCATGTGCTGCGCCTGCTGTGCTGCCTGCCTGGCCTCACGCCGGCACCATGTTGACAGAGTGCCAATGAGCCGGCGAGGGCCTTTGCCGCTACCTGCCGGCCAGGCTCTGGGCGAGCGTTTCGGCGCGCTCGGAGTGCATCGAGGCGTCGGCGTCCGGACGGGTGTCGCGGATGGAAACGATGTGGTCCATCCCGGTGAGATCGAGGATCCGGCGCACGGCGCTGCGCGGACTCACCACAACGAGCTCCAGCCTCGGGTCGGTCGCGACGAGTCGCCACGAGGCGAGCGCGAGCAGCTCGAGGCCGCTGGAATCAATGAACGTGCATTCGGTGAGATCGACGACGATGTTGCCGGGTGCGCTGTCGATTCCTGCGAACAGGGGCTCGCGCAGCACCTCGATCGTCGACAGGCACAGCTCGCCCCGCACGCAGAGCAGGCGTCCATCGTCGACGACCTCGACCTCGAGAAGCGATGCGTTGGGCGGCGTGGTCAAAACGGAGACACCTCACTCGATGCGGTCCGAATCCTTGTGTCGTCCCGGGGCCAGTCCCCCCGGACCGTCCCTGAAACCGCAGTGACCCCCCGAGTGTCGCGTCCCGCCAACCGGCGCTCCGCTCGTTGGCCGGAGTGGACTATACAGCGCGCCCAAGCGCCGGCCTCACGTTCGGGCTGCGCTCAGTCGTCGGGTTCCTCGGCCAGCTCCGCCTCGTATTTGGAGACCAACGGCTCCGAACTCGGCTCGAGCACGAACAGCTCGACCGCGAGGTCGGGGTCCTCGTGAATCTGGCTCATGTAGGCGATCACCTTGCGGGAGGTCGCTTGCTCGACGGCCTTGGTGAACTGCTGCTCCATTGCCTTCTGGAAGCTCCGGCGGATCTCGTAGACCGCGTCCGACTGGCCGTCGTCGATCAGCGTGCGCTCCACGGTGGTGAACCCGCCCTCGAGGATGCAGACGACCGTGTCGTCGACGAAGTACGTCTTGGCCTTCGTCGGCCCCTTGCCGTAGTACTGGCGATGGAGCTGGACGAGCCCAGTCGAGATCGCAGCCGCCATCTCGCCGCGCGGACGCGGCTGGCTTCCCTGCCGTGCCTGCTCGTCGACCATCGTGTCATGCCGAAAATACCACCGCTCACTCGAACGGCAAAGAGCCGGCGGACATGGGTTGAGATGGCGCTGGCCGGGTACCCAGAACCCATAGGGGTGTCAGCTGCGCACAGCCGCGACGCGAGGAACTCCTTCAGAGGCCCGAGCCGGCCGGAGCGCCTGAAGAACGCCTTCGGGCTCCATGGTCGTTCGGGCCACGACCGGAAGGAGCTCCGTGGAGGACCTAACGCGTCGGGAACGTCAGCAAGAGGAGCCGTTCGACCCGATCCAGGAGAGCGAGGCGGCCGCCGGGAGCCCGAGCGAGCAGCGGATCGCTGACTCGGTCGCAGAGCAGCTGCTGCAGGTCCACAGGCAGTCGTACGGTCGCGCTGCCCGACGCGTCATCAGCCATCTCATCGACAACACACTGATCGTTCTTTTCGAGGGTCTCGAGCTGCTCCCGAACGAGGAGTTCCTCGTCTCCAACGGCCATGCGGAAACGGTGGCGCACGTGCGCTCGCAGTACCAGAAGGCGATCGAGCCCACCTTCCGCGCCGCCGTCGAGCGGGCGACGGGCCGGCGGGTTCGAGCGTTCTCCAGCCACGTCGAGCTCGGCGACGACCCGTTCATCGTCGAGATCTTCCGGCTCGCGCCGAAGTAGGACTCGCGTTTGCTCGCCGCGGCGCCCGGATAGGGTTGGGCCGCGAACCAGCAGTGGTCAGCGGCGAGGAAGGAGCGAGGCATGCATGCCAGGGTGACGACGATTCAGATGGACCCGGAGCGGGTTGACGAGGCGGTCGCCCAAGTCGAGGAGCAGGATCTGCCGACGTGGAAAGACCTCGACGGGTTTCGCGGCTTCACTCTGGTCGTCAACCGGTCCACCGGCGAGGTGATCGGCACGAGCTACTGGAGCACCCGCGAGCAGATGGACGCCTCCGAGGAGGCGGTGGCCGACTCCCGGCGGCGCGCTGCGGAGACGGGCGGCGCGAGCGACGAGCCGGGCGTGGAGCGCTACGAGGTCGCGCTCGACACGTTTGTGCGGAGCTAGGTGACGCGCGGGCGAACACCGCTTGTGTGCGAGGCTCACACACGGTGTCATCAGCTCGGGTAGGGTCGTTGCAGCCCAGCCCATGGGACGTCCTACACAGGGGTAACGCCATGTCGCACATGACCGAAGCGGATCGCAATCAGTTCGACCGCGCGACCTACTCGGAGCGCAGCCTGCGACCCCGTTCAGCCGCGGGGCGCCGAGCCACGATCACGTTCGTCGTGATCGCGATCGCGATCCTCGCCGCGCTCACCGTTGCGGCGATCCAGGTCTTCGACGGCTGGGCCCACCTGATCGTGATCGCCGACCTGATCATCTTCACCGCGGCGATCGCCGTCTGGCTGAACCGCGACTAAGTCCGACATCCGCCGGGCCCGGCGGCCTGGCGCCTTACGACCTGACGACAGCTGAGCGGCCGCCCGAGGCTCGCTCGGCTGCCTCCAGCAGCTCGTCGCGAAAGTCCGGGTGGGCGATGCGCGCCAATGCTTCGCCGCGCTGGTGCACGGTCAGCCCCTGAAGCTCAGCCGCGCCGTGCTCGGTGACGATCACGTCCACCTGGTGGCGTGGTGTCGTGATCACGGCGCCGGCGTCGAACCAGGGCACGATCCGCGAACGGACTTGGCCCTCGATCGTCACCGTCGACGGCAGGCAAAGCAGCGAGCGGTCCTCCAGCGATAGCGCCGGGCCGGAGATGAAGTCTTCGTGCCCGCCGATCCCCGAGTACTGGGTGCCGTCGATCGTGTCCGCGACCACCTGGCCGTGAATGTCGACCGCCATGGCGGCGTTGATCGTCACCATCAACCGGTTGCGCCCGATCAGATCCGGCGAGTTGATCACCTCGACGGGCAGGAAGGCGACAGCCGAGTTCCCGTCCAGCCACCGGTAGAGATCCTCCGATCCGCCGGCGAACGTCGCGACCGAGACACCGTCGAACTGGCCCTTGCGATTCGTCACCTTGCCGGCTTCGTGCAGGCGCATGAGGCCGTTGGTGAACATCTCCGAGTGCACGCCGTAGTCGCCGCCGTCGCCCTCGGCCAGCCGGCCGACGATCGCCGACGGGATTCCCCCGATGCCGGTTTGAAGCGTGGCGCCATCGGGGATGAACGCGCGGGCGTGAGCTGCAATCGCTTCGTCGGTCTCCGCCGGCTCGGGGTCGACCAGCGCAAACGGCTGCGCCTCGCTTTCGACGAGGATGTCGATCTCATCGAGCGACAGGGCGTGCCGATGCTCGGGCGGCAGGCCGTAAGTCCGTGGAAAGGCGGGGGAGACCTCCACGATCAGCACCCGCTCTGGATCGGCGGCAGCGCGTCGCAGCTCCTCGACCGTGCCGCCTGCGTGCAGTGACAGGCTGCACCAGCCGTCGGCGTCGGGTGGCGAGGCGACGGTCGCCATCACCCGAGGCGCCTGCGCCTCGAGCAGCGGCTCGAACCGCCGGAAGTCGGCGGGGACGAAGCTGAGGTTCGTCCCCTGGTCGCGCAGCGCGCGCTCGACTGGGCCGAAGAAGCCGGAGAGGTAGTGCACGTTGGGGTGCTTGAAGGCCTCTGACCAGGCGAGCAACAGGGCGCCGTACATGCGCAGGTCCTGCCAGTCGTCTCGCTGCCCCAGGGCCTGGAGCAACGCCGGCGGCTGGCCCGTCCCCAAGGGAATGCCCAGGGTGTCGGTCGGCTCCAGCCGTCCAGCCGCCTGTTCGGAGGTCAGCCTCTCGGGCATGGTCGCAACCTATCCGGCTGCGACCGGCGGGACGTGACTGGCCAGGGGTTCGACCGCCGAACCCTAAATGGTTCGTATCGCAAACTATTTGTCGACCGTAGAATGCGTCCCATGGGCGATGACGTTCCACAGGAATCGCGGCTCGCCGGCCCGCCCCCCGAGCCGCTGGCCAGCGCCACGGAGTTCCTGCTCTCGTGGATGGGGCGGAAGACAGCATCGGGCTTCGCGGCCGCGTTGCAGCCGCTCGGGCTTCGCCCTCCGCAGTTCGGGATCCTCAACCTGGTCGACGCCCGCCCGGGCATCACGCAGCAGGAGCTGGTGGCGGGATCGCTCATCGACCCGAGCTCGATGGTCGCGGTGATCGACGAGCTCGAGGAGCTGCGGTTGGCCGAGCGCCGCAGGCACCCTCAGGACCGGCGCAAGCACGCCGTTCACATCACGGCGAAGGGCAGGCGTACCCTCGCTCGCGCCCGGGACGTCGCGGTCGACTTCGCGGATGACCTTCTGGCTCCGCTCGACTCAGACGAGCAGGAAACTCTGAGGCTCCTGTTGAGAAAGCTGGCGGGTGTGGAGAACTAGGCGGCGGGCTCGTCGGGGCGGGCGCGCAGGCCGGCGAGCACGATCTCCAGGTAGCGCTCCCAGTCCATCGGCGGCGGTCCGTCCGCGCGGGGCGCGGTCGCCCGGCCGAGGCCGCACATGACGCTCGGGATGTCGTCGACGCTGAAGTCGGCGCGCATCGCTCCGGATTCCTTGGCCTGCTCGATCAGCTCGGCGGTCAGCTCGTCAAGGCCGGCGTTCTCGGCCGCGCAGTGGCAGAGCCCGGAGAACTGGTCCATCGCCTCCGACACCGCGCGGTCCTCTGCCGTCACCCGGGCCGACTCCCGCATCAGGGTGCGGAAGCCGTTCCAGGGGTCCGGATCCTCCAGCGCCTCCCGGGCGACTTCCGCGAAGTAGGCGAACCGCTCGTCGACAAGCGCCTCGAGCATGTCCTCCTTGTTCGGGAAGTGCCGGTAGACGGTTCCGACTCCGACGCCGGCGGCCCGCGCGATCTGCTCGACGCGCACATCGAGCCCGTGCTCGGAGAACTGCTCGCGGGCGGCCGCGAGGATACGCTTGCGGTTGCGCCGCGCGTCGGCGCGTTGCTTGATCGCCACCGGTGGGGCGGGAGGGGGTGCCTGTGTGACGGGCGTCGGGGCCATGTCTATTTCCAAGTTCGCCGTTCGTCGTATCTATGACCCAGCACGCAAACGGAATCAAGATTCCGTATAGTGCAGGTAACGAAACCGGAATTCAGCTTCCGATTATGCCACAGCCCGCAGGAGGACTCACATGATGACCACCGCTCAAGAGTTCGAGCGACGCCGCTGGATCGCGCTGGTGTTGCTGTGCTTCGCCCAGTTCATCGTCGTCCTCGACGCCTCGATCGTCAACGTCGCGCTGCCCTCCATCGGCGAGGGCCTCGACTTCTCGCAGAACAACCTCGCCTGGGTCGTCAACGCGTACGTGCTGACGTTCGGCGGCTTCCTGCTGCTTGGCGGGCGCATGGCGGACTTGCTCGGTCGCCGGCGGGTGTTCATCGGCGGTCTGTTGCTGGTGGCGGCTGCGTCGCTGCTGGCCGGCTTCGCCTCCAACGAAGGGCAGCTGATCGCCGCGCGCGCGGCACAGGGCCTCGGCGCCGCGATCATCTCGCCGGCGGCTCTATCGATTGTGACGACGACGTTCCAGGATGGATCTGAGCGCAACAAGGCGCTTGGCGCCTGGGGCGCTGTAGCCGGCGCCGGAGGCGCCGCGGGCGTTCTCTTCGGCGGCATTCTCACCGACGGTCTCGGCTGGGAGTGGGTCCTGTGGATCAACGTTCCGGTCGCACTCATCGTCGCCGCGCTCACGCCGCGGCTGATCGCCGAGAGCCGGTCGGAGTCGGCCACGCGCCACTTCGACGCGGCGGGGGCAGTCACCGTCACCGCCGGCCTGTCGCTGCTGGTCTACGCGATCGTTGATGCCACGGACGCGGGCTGGGGCTCCCTGCAGACGCTGGGCCTGATCGGTTTGTCCGCGGCCCTGATCGCCACGTTCATCGCCATCGAGCTGCGGTCCGACTCGCCGCTGATGCCGTTCCGGATCTTCCGGTTGCGGACGCTGACCGGCGCCAACACCGTCGGGTTGCTCGTCGGCGGCTCGCTCTTCTCGATGTTCTTCTTCATCACGCTGTACATGCAGCAGGTGCTCGGGTTCAGCGCCATCGAGGCGGGGCTGTCGTATCTGCCATTGGCGCTGATGATCATCGTCGCCTCGGGCATCGCCTCCCAGCTTGTGACCCGGATCGGGTTCAAGCCGGTGTTGGCCGCCGGAATGGCGATGATCGCCGGGGCGCTAGTTTGGTTCTCGCAGGTGTCGGTTGGCGGCAGCTTCCTGTCCGACATCCTCGGCCCCTCGCTGCTCGCGGCCGTCGGTCTGGGCTTCGCCTTCGTCACCACGACGATCGCCGCGGTCTCGGGCGTCCGCGACCAGGAGTCCGGGCTTGCGAGCGGGCTGATCAACACCTCCCAGCAGATCGGGGGCGCGCTCGGCTTGGCGGTCCTTGCGACCGTGGCCAACTCCCGCACCGACGATCTGGTCGCATCGTCCGGCGGTGACCCGTCGGCGCTCACCAACGCCCTCAACGAGGGCTTCCAGTCGGCGTTCCTCGTGGGGGCCGGAATCGCGGCGCTGGGCCTAGTGCTGACGTTCGTGCTGATTCGCAGCCGCGACAGCCGCGCCCACACCCAGCTCGGCACGGCTCAGGCCGGCGAGCTTGCCTCCGAGAGCGCCTAGGCCGACTGACCCGTCACGGAGCCGCGAGCCGCCGACCCCGCCGGCGGCTCGCGGCGACCGATCGCGATCCGTTCCTCTGGGCGCCTGACGAACCGAAACTCGCTCTCGCGCTCCCATGCGGCCAGGACCTCGGTCTCGCCCGGCCTGTTGACGTCGTCGAGTACGACGATCCCGTCTTCGGCGAGCCGATCTCCAAGCACGCCAAGCGCCGGGTAGCGCGACCGCTCGAGGCCCGGCTCGCTCGCCGGCGGTCCGTCGACGAGCAGCAGATCGACCGGGCCGCCGGGAAGGCGCGCCACGGCGCGCTCGTCGTACCAATCCGCGCCGTCGAGGGCACGGGGATGGGGGCGCAGCGGCGCGTCGATCACGGTCGCGTTGGCCTCGAGGCCCTCGCGTTCCAGCGAGGCGACGACGAATACGGCCCACCCGGCGTCGTGCTCGAGCGCGTGCAGTCGGCCGCCGGACTCGCGCAACGCGCGCGCGAGCGCGATCGTGCTGACCCCCGAGCCGCACTCGATCACCTGGCGCCGACCGCGTTCGACCTCGGCCAGCAGGAACTTGAGCGCGCCTGGGAGCAGCGCCCAGTCGCTCCACGGAAGCTCGTCGCCGGCGCGTGGCGCCGGCGACGAGGTCCGACGATCTGTTGCCGAGGGAGACGTCCTAGATGTCGTCTTCGCCCGCGGACTCCTCGTCGAACTCGCCCTCCTCTTCCCCGAGCTCGTCGGCGCTCAGCTCGAGCTCCTCGGCGTCTTGCTCGACCTCCTCGAGTTGCTCCTCGCCGGACTGCTCCTGGTCGAATTCCTCCATGAGTCCTCCTCTGGTCGAGTTGCGAGTGGCGGAAGCCTAATCACCTGACCGCCGCTTGAACAGGGGCGCACGGCGCTCCGCTGATGCGCTCAGTACCCTCCGCGCCGCAAACCGTGCCAGCAGTTCGCAGGACCGCCCGTCCAGGGCCCCTTCGTGCCGCAGCACCCGCAGCCCTGGAGGGCGTAAATGACAGGTACCGTGAAGTGGTTCAACGACGAGAAGGGCTTCGGCTTCATCACTCCCGATGAGCCGGGCCGCGACCTCTTCGTGCACCACAGCCAGGTCGAGGGAGGAACCCTCACCGATGGCGCCAAGGTCAGCTTCGAGTCTCAGGAGTCGGAGAAGGGCCCCCGCGCCATCAACGTGCGCCCGGCTTAGCCGGGTCCAGCCGACGCTCCTGGGGCTCGCCCCGGCTCACCGTGCGCGGCGACGACGGCGCATGCGCCGTCTGCCGCGGCACAAGGTTCGCCGGACGAGCCCCAGTCGCGCCGGCTAAGTCGAGCTAGCTCCAGCGGTCCCACTTGTGGAGCTTGCGCGTGACTGAGCGCAGGTGATGGCCGCCTGCGAACCAGCCCGGGGCGATCCAGAGCTCGAAGTGCAAGTGGCAGCCCGTTGCGTTCCCGGTGCGGCCGACACGCCCGATCCGCTGGCCCGTCTTGACCCGCTCGCCCCCGCTCACGCGTGGCCGCCGCGAGAGATGCATGTAGACGTAGTCGAGCCGCGTGCCGCGGCCGTCGATCACCAGGTAGCGGCCTGCGCCGCCGCGCTGGTTGTCGACAACCTCGACCTTGCCGCCACGCGCGGCGCGGAGCTTGGCGCCGCAGCGTGCGAAGACGTCCTGTCCGAGGTGGCCGCGACCGGCACCGACGCTGTCGCCGTAGGTATGGCGTGCGCGGACCGGGAAGCGGTGGTCGGCCTTGCCGTTCCAGCTCAGCCTCTGGCGGTCACGCGACGTCGGACAGGCTCCAGCGCCGGTACAGCCCGCCCCCCGCGCGCACCGCCTCGACCGTGAGGTCCCGCGCACGCTGGCCGTCGATCTCGAAGTCAAAGCCGATCAACCCACCGCTGGCGCCGAACAGCTTCGAGGGGCTCGCGTCGTCGACGCGCAACCGCAGCGAGTCGGCGGCGCTCGAGCTCGACGCCATGATGCCGAGCGCCGCGATCGTGATCGCTCCGGTCACCGCCGCCGCGATCAGGGCGCCGAGACCGGGCCGGCGCGCGCGCTGTCGGCGGGCCGGGGGCATGGGTAGCTGGTCCGCGTCCGAATGCCCTGCCACTTGTCCTCCTTGTCAGGGTTTGCTCAGGATTTCGTGAGCAAACACTAAGAAACGGACGGAGTTGCGGTCTCCGCCGCTTCCAGCCCGTAGACGCCGCCGAAGCGATCCCGCAGGTAACCGAGCAGCGGTGCCGGGTCGAGCGACCCGCCGCACACGCGGTCGACCATCTCGGCCGGCAGCAGCTTCGCCCCGTGGCGGTAGAGCCGCTCGCCGAGCCAGTCTCGGAGCGGACCCATCTCGCCGGCCCCGAGCTGAGCGTCCATGTCCGGCAGCTCCATCCGCGCCGCCTCCCACAGCTGGCCGGCGATGACGTTGCCGAGCGAGTACGTCGGGAAGTACCCGAACGACCCTGAGGCCCAGTGGATGTCCTGCAGCACGCCATGGGCGTCGTCGGGAACCTCGAGGCCCAGGTAGTCGCCGACCAGGGCGTTCCAGGCCTCGGGCAGGTCGCTCAACGCCAGCCGGTCCTCGATGATCTGTAGCTCGAGCTCGAACCGCAGCGCGATGTGCAGGTTGTAGGTGACCTCGTCGGCCTCGATCCGGATCAGCGACGGCTGCACCCGGCTGGCGGCCTGATAGAGCCCTTCGGTGTCAACGTCCGCGAACTGCCCCGGAAACAGCTCCCTGAGCCGGGGGTGAAGGTGGGCGAGATACGGCCGGCCGCGGCCGATCCAGTTCTCCCACAGGCGGCTCTGGGACTCGTCGAAGCCAAGCGAGACCGACCCGCAGAGCGGCGTGCGCTCGAGCGCCGGGTCGATGCCGTTGTGGTACATCGCGTGACCCGCCTCGTGGATCACAGCCCACAGCGCCGCGCCGATGTAGGCGCGGTCGAAGCGGGTCGTGATCCGCAGGTCCGAGACCCCGATGCCGGTTGCGAACGGATGGACGGTTTCGTCCACTCGCCACGCGTCCTCCTGGAGCGGCAGGGCCTCGAGGACTTCCCGGGCGAGCCGCTTCTGCGCGTCGACCGGAAAGTCCCCGTACAGGCAAGAGTTGTCGACCTCGGCCCCGCTGGCCGCGATGTCCGCCAGCAACGGCCGTAGACCGTCGCGCAGCGCTTCAAGGACCGGTCGCACCTCCGCCGTCTTCATGCCGGGCTCGTAGTCGTCGAGCAGCGGGTCGTATGGGTGGTCGAACTCGAAGCACTCGAGATAGCGGCGGGCCAGCGCCGTCATTCGCTCGAGGTAGGGGAGGAAGGCTCGAAAGTCGGACGCGTCCCTTGCCTCCTCCCAGGCGTGCTCGGAGATCGACGTCTGGCGCGTGATCTCGGCGCGGAGCTCCGGCGGGACGCGCCGGGCCTTCTCCCAGTGACGAGTGGTCATCCGAACGAGGCTCGCCTCGAACGAGTCGTATGGCGCGTCCTTCACCTCGGCCCGCGCCCGATCCAGCAGGCGTCCGAGGTCGTCCGACGCCAGCCGCTCGTGGCGCAGCCGGCTGAGGGTTGAAAGCTGCTCGGCGCGCACCGCCGCCCCGCGAGGCGGCATCTGCGTCCACTCGTCCCAGGAAAGGAGCGCCCGGGCCCGACCGAGGTCCGAGATTTCGGCGAGGGCCGCACGCAGGTCGTCGAGCGCAGACATGGCCGCTCAAGCTACCGGAGGGCGACCCCCCGATCGTGCGAAGCTGCGGGCCATGCGCCTCGGGACGTTTCGCGACCCCGATCGAGGCCTCTTCGTCGGCGAGGTCGACGGGGAGCGGGTGCACGTGCTCGAGGCGCCGACCATGGTCGTGTGGCTGGCCGGCGAGGGGCGAGCGCGGACTGGTGTGGAGCTCGAGCTGCCGAGCCTGACGGCGCTGGCCCCGGTTCCAGACCCACCGAGCCTGCGGGACTTCTATTCGTTCGAGCGGCACGTCGAGGCGGGCGCGCGGCGACGGGGGACCGAGATCGCGCCGTACTGGTACGAAGCTCCTGCCTTCTATTTCTCGAACCCGGCCTCGATTCTCGGTCCGGGAGAGCCGCTGCGCCGCCCGGACGCCACCGAGATGCTGGACTTCGAGTTGGAGATCGCGGCTGTGATCGGGGTGCCGCCGGGTGGGGGAGACGGCGAGATCGCCGGCTTCACGCTGATGAACGACTGGTCGGCGCGCGACGTGCAGGCGGACGAGGTCACGGTCGGACTCGGCCCGCACAAGGCGAAGGACTTCGGCACCAGCCTGGGCCCGTACCTCGTCACCCACGACGACCTGCCGTACGACGACGGCCGCTTGAAGCTGCGCGGGCGCGTGGAGCTGAACGGCGAGGAGCTCACAACTTCCGAGAGCGCCGAGCAGCACTTCAGCTGGCCCGAGATCGTCGCCCACGCGGCGCGCGACACCCGTCTCCGACCGGGGGACGTGCTCGGGTCGGGCACGCTGGCCGGGGGCTGTTTGCTCGAGCTCGGGCCGCTGCCGGTCGAGGGACGGCCCGAGGGACGCTGGGTCGAGCCCGGCGACGTGGTTGCGCTCGAGGCCGACGGGCTCGGGCGCCTGCAGACCCCTGTCGGCTAGGCACGCACGGCGGGCAAGGCACCGGAGCCCAGGAAAGGCCGCGTCGCCGCCGAAATAGGCGAGGCGATGATGGCCGTGATGACGCCCCGGGACCCCTTCGGGCGCGCAGTCCTGCGCGCGGTCCTGATCGTTGTCGTCGTCGCCCTGGTCCTCTACGTGATCGTGCTCCTGCGCCGCCCGATCACCTGGATCGTGATCGCGGCGTTCCTGGCGATCGCGATGTCGGGACCCGTGAACCTGCTCCAGCGGCACATGAAACGGGGATTCGCGATCGCGATCTGCTACGCGGCCCTGGTGTTGATCCCGATCGGGATCGCGGCGGCGCTGATCCCGTCGATCGTCGGCCAGGCCGAGGACCTCGCCGCCGACGTCCCGGGCTATGCCCAGGACGTGACCAACTTCGTCAACGACAACAAGACGCTGCGGGACCTGAACGAGAAGTACGACTTCACCTCGGAGATCGAGAGCGCGGCGAGCGACATTCCGGGCAAGATCGGCGATGCCGCCGGGATCCTGCGCGACATCGGAGTGGGGATCGTGAACGGGATCTTCGCCGGCGTGACGATCCTCATCCTCAGCATCTTCATGGTCGCGGGAGGCAGGCGCTGGGTTGAAGCCTTCTTGCGCACCCAACCTCGAGAACGGGCCGACCGGCTGGAGCGGGCCTTGCAGCACATCGCGGATGCGGTCGCCAACTACGTCGGCGGGGTCCTCGCCCAGGCGACCCTGGCCGCGCTGGCGGCGTTCCTGGTGCTGACGATCCTCGGCGCGCCGTTCGCCGGCGCGCTCGCGCTGATCATCTTCTTCTTCGACCTGATCCCGGTCGTGGGCGCCACGATCGCGGCGGTGCTCGTCGGCATCGTGATGCTGTTCGTCAACTTCCCGGTGGGCCTCATCATCTGGATCGTCTACGCGATCGTCTACCAGCAGGTTGAGAACTACGTGATCCAGCCGCAGATCCAGCGGCGGGCCGTCGCCGTTGAGCCCTTCGTGATCCTGGTCGCCGTGCTGTTCGGCTCGACCCTGTTCGGCATCATCGGCGCGATCCTGGCGATCCCGGTTGCCGCGTCGATCCAGATCGCGATTCGCGAGTACGCGCTCTACCGGCGCGAGGTCGTCGGCGACACGGTCGGCGCGCCGGAGGCGATGGGGCCGAGCCCGCGGGCAACTTAAGCCACGAACGTTCGGCGAGGCGGACGTTCGTTGGCTGGCAGGGGGACTCCGCTCCCGCGCTCGGCATCTCCGCCGACCGGTGGATTTGTCATGCCATAGGTGGCAAATCCACCCTTCGGCGGACTGACCTCCTTACCCAGCCAGGTCCTGGCGCGGGCTCAGCGCGGGAGCCGTAGGGCAGGTGGTCGTGCGGCTACGCCGCGCTGGGCGTCTCGGTCGGAGCCCCCGTGCGGTCGAGGCCATCACGCAGCTCGCTTACCTTCCGTCGATAGGCGGCCTCGTCGCCGCCGAGCAGATGGCTGCCCCACCGCACGCCGTTGTGGACGTGCGGCACCTCGTCGGCGAGCAGGTAGTCGAACACCTTCGCGACCTGCTCCTGACCGCGGTCGACGAGCACCCGCCGCCGGTGGGAGTGCCGCCACATCGCCTTCTGCTCCGAGGTGGAGTTGAACAGGGCCAGACGCCCGAGCAGGTCGTGCGCGTAAATCGAGCGGAAGTAGCTGAAGCCGACCGGATAGTCGCCCCACCGGCAACCGAGCTCGGTCGGCATGAGGATCTCGTGTACGTGCGCGTGCCGGACCTCGTCCCAGACCTGGCGCGACATGTCGACGTGAAAGTCCCAGGGCATCTCGGGGTGCTCGTGCGAGTTGCGCGCCATCAGCTCGGCCGCGCAAAGCTCGGCGTCCATCAGCGCATGGAAGAAATGCCGCTGCTCCTCGGGCTCGATCGGCACGTGGTTTTCGTCCGGATCGTTGACGTACAGCTCCTCGGACAGGAACGGGTCGCCCTCCGGCGTGACGTCGATGAAGTCATCGCGCGCGGGCTCGACCAGTGGGGGCAGTACGCGAAGCTCGCGCGGCGGGGCCTTGAGCTGGATCGCCAGCGCTCCAAGGTCCTCGATTCCGGCGTCCTCACCGCCTCCAGCTCCGAGCTCTGAGATGTGGCGTTGCTGGCGAGCGCGCAGCTTCTCGAGCAGCAGCAGCGAGGGCTCATCGGTGATCGGATCCAGCTCGGCCAGGTCCACCTCGACCGCGGCCAGCAGGAGCGGCTTGGCGGTCCCGTACGTCAGGGCCAGGTATTCCTGCGGCGACTCTGCACTCGCCAACCGGTCGAGCAGCGCCGCCAGCTCGGCGCCGGGCGCTCCCGGATAGTCGCTGGGGTGGCGAAGCTCGTACAAGCGGCGCTTGATCCGCGAGACGGCCCGGGCATCGTCGTGGATGTGCTCCCCGAGGCGAAGCTTGTCCTCGAAGGCCGGGACGAGCGGAAGCCAGCCGCAGCTCAGATGCACGAGCTCGCGCAGGACGTGGAAGTAGTTGGAGAAGCGGATCGCGTTCTCGTCGACGTCGTAGCCGCGTTTCAGTGGGTCATGTCGGAGCGCCACGAACCTCCTCCTCTTGCTCGGCGGCCTCTTCGACCAGCAGCCGTCGCTTGTGGCGACCGACCACACAAGGCAGCAAGCCGCCGCCTGCCGAGACGTTGATCACCGCCTGGTCCGAGATCCGCGTGATCGTCCCCGCGTAACGTCCACCCAGCCCGAACGGGTTGATGTTGAATCGCTTCAGCCGCATCTGCACGTGGCCGCCCTCGACCGTCGGGAACATCTCCTCCGGGACGGGCACGTACTCCTGGGCGATGAAATCTCCCTGGTCCGAATGCTCGGCAACCAGGCGCTCCCACTCGGACTGCTCCGTCTCGATGCCCAGCGCCACGCCGTGTCCGCCATAGTCGGAGGCCGGCTTGAGCACGAGGCGCTCGCGATTGTCCGCGACGAAGTCGAGCAGGTCGACGACCCAGCGCCCGTAGGTGACGCGCCCCGGGCGCAGAACCCGCGTCCAGGGAATGGTGTGGGCGATGACTTCTGCCTCGCGCGGCTCGACGAGGTGGGCGAAGCGCGGATCGTCCAGCAGCGCGAAGAGCTTCTTGTTGTTGGCAACGCGTGCCCGGGGCGGGTTGACCACGACGGCGCGCCCGTCTCGGTACGCCGAGGTCAGGTCGCCTTCTGAGAGATCCTCGATCATCGCCCGCCGGTAGACGAGGTGGACGGGTTCGTCGGCGGCGCGCAACACCGAGCCGTCGTATGTCAGCTCTTCCGTGCTCGCCCACAGGGCGTCGATGCCGGCCGCCCTGGCCGCCGCGCAGATGATCCGGAACTCGGGCACCGACGGACTTTCCGGAGCGTCGACCAGCGCCAGGCGCGGGCGCTCCGGCAGGTCGCCGTGGCGCCCGCGAGCCTGCGCGTAGGCGTCGAGCAGCGTGTCCAGCAACAGCGGCAGCATCGCCTCGTACGCGCAGTCGAAGTCGGCCTCCACCTGAGGCAGGTGGATGGCGTCGCGCAGGCACTCGTGCAGCACGTCCGTGTAGCCGATTCCGGCAGGAGAGTCGGCGTTGAACTCGAGGAAGCGCACGTCGTAGCCGGTGAGGAACGCGTCCAGACGGCAGATGCGCAGCGGACGGTCGTATCCGGGATCGACACGGACCAGTGAGTCCTCGAAGGCGGGGAGGTCGAGCTCCTTTCTCAGGAGCTCGTCCTCGGGGTACGCGTCGCAGAAGCGGTTGAGAACCCGGCAGAGCGCCTCCACGGAGCGTTGGATTCTCGTCACCTGCCCCGGCGAGACGAAGTGGGGCATGAGGACGAACGGGATCGTGTGCTCGGCGAAGACGACATCGCGCTCGGAAAGCGAGCGCTCGACGCTCGCCTCGAGTCCGGCGCATTCGTCTCCGAGCTTCGAGAGCTCGACCAGGTGCTGGAGCTTCAGATCGCTGGCGTGGTCAACCAACCGCAGGCCCCTTGCCGTTCGCGACGGGTCGCTCGAACAGCGTCGAGAGGACGACCTGCGTCTGCGTGCGCTGCACGCCCGGGACCTCTCGCAGCCTCTCCAGTGCCTGCTCGAGGTGCGCGGTGTCCTTGGCCCGCAGGTGCAGGATCGCGCTGGGTGCACCGGCGATCGTGTACGCGCCCTCCACCTCGGGATGGTCGGTGACGGCCTGACGGACCTCATCGCCTGACATCCGGCCCTCGCAGAACAGTTCCACGAACGCGTGTGTGTTCCAGCCGAGGGCGGTGGGATCTACGTTCGCCGAGTAGCCCCGGATCACGCCCTCGCGCTCGAGCCGGTCGACCCGGCGCTTGACCGCCGGCGCCGACAGCGACACCCGGCCGCCGATGTCCTGGAACGAGCGCCTGGCGTTCTCGCGCAGCAGCGCAACGATCTGATGGTCGATTCCGTCCATCATGTGGCCGTTGGTAGGCATAGACGCAATGAACCGCGCTTGAGTAACGCCGGTCAGCGGGCAATCATAAAGCGACGAGCCACGCTGTCAAGGAGGAGTGATGGAGAGCCAGACGGTTGCGTCCCGCCCCCAGACCACCGACGAGATGCCGCTGCTGGGCATCGACCACGTCGAGCTCTTCGTCGGCAACGCGCGCCAGGCCACGTACTTCTTCACCCACGCGCTCGGCTTTCGCCACACCGCCTACGCCGGCCTCGAGACCGGGATCCGAGACCGAGCCTCGCACGTGCTCGAGCAGGGCCGGATCCGCTTCGTCCTCACCTCACCGGTGCTCGGAACCAGCGAGATCGCCCGGCACGTGGCACAGCACGGCGACGGGGTGCGGGTGATCGCCCTCTCCGTGCCCGATGCAGAACACGCATACCGCTACGCCGTGCGCCACGGCGCCCGCGGCGTGCGCGAGCCCTGGGAGGAGTCCGACGACCAGGGCACCGTGCGGATGGCGACGATCGCCACCTACGGCGACACGCTTCACACTTTCGTCCAGCGCGACGGCTATGAGGGCGCCTTCATGCCCGGCTTCCAGCCCACCGAGGACGCCCAGGCGGACGACCCCGGGCTGCTGGTGGGGATCGACCACGTGGTCGGCAACGTCGAGCTCGGCAGGCTCGATGAGTGGGTCTCCTACTACGAGCGCGTCTTCGGCATGACCGAGATGATGCACTTCACCGACCGCGACATCTCCACCGAGTACTCGGCCCTGATGTCGAAGGTCATGGCCGACGGCAAGGGGCGCGTCAAGTTCCCGATCAACGAGCCGGCGGAGGGCAAGCGCAAGTCGCAGATCGAGGAGTTCCTCGAGTACTACGGCGGTCCGGGGGCGCAGCACGTCGCCCTGGCCACGACCGACATCGTCCGCACGATCAAGGAGCTGCGCGAGCGCGGCGTGCGCTTCCTCGCGACGCCGACCAGCTACTACGAGGAGCTGCCTGACCGGATCGGCGAGATCGACGAGGACCTGGCCGATCTGCGCGACTTGGGCATCCTCGCCGACCGCGACGACGAGGGCTACCTGCTCCAGATCTTCACGGCAACGCTGTCGGATCGCCCGACCCTGTTCCTCGAGGTGATCGAGCGCCACGGCGCGCGCGGCTTCGGCGAGGGCAACTTCAAGGCCCTCTTCGAAGCGATCGAGCGTGAGCAGGAGAAGAGGGGGAACCTGTAGTGGCGAGGTTCACGATTCTCAGGAGGAGTAACTGAATGGAACCACTAACGGCACATGCTTCTTTCGCCCCTAAAGGGGCTCACCGATGAGATATCACGCCCTTGGCGACGTCCCGCGCAAGCGCCACGTCCAGTTCCGGGACAACGGCCGGCTGCTGGTCGAGGAGGTGATGGGGTTCGAGGGGTTCTCGGGCAACGAGTCGATCCTGTACCACCTCCAGTCCCCCTGCCGGATCTCCGAGGCGGGCGAGCATGAGCCGATCGAGCACGTCGAGTGGGTCCCGGATGCGCACGTGCATCGCCACCTCGTCACCGGCCCTTCCCCTCCGGACGGCGACCCGATCACTGGCCGGCGATGCCTGATGTGGAACTCCGACCTCGAGGTCTCGCTTTGTCGCCCCGACTCGGAGGCCGAGGCCTTCTACCGCAACGGCGAGGGCGACGAGGTGATCTTCGCCTGCGAGGGCTCGGGGACGCTGGAGACGATCTTCGGCGACGTGCCCTTCCGCGAGCACGACTACATCGTGATCCCGCGGGGCACGACCTACCGGTTCGCGCTCGATTCGACGCCGCAGACGTGGCTGATCTTCTGCACCCCCGGCGAGATCGAAACGCCGAACCGGTATCGCAACCGCTACGGGCAGCTGCTGGAGTCGGCGCCTTACTCCCAGCGAGACTTCCATCCGCCGCAGGAGCTCGACACTCATCGTGACGATGGCGAGTTCGAGCTGATCGTCCGGGTGCGGGGCGGACTTCAGCACTACACGCTCGACTACCACCCCTTCGACGTCGTCGGCTGGGACGGCTACGTCTACCCCTACACGTTCAACGTGCACGACTTCGAGCCCCGGACGGGACGGCTGCATCTGCCGCCGCCGGTTCACCAGACGTTCCAGGGCCCGAACTTCGTGATCTGCTCGTTCTGCCCGCGCGAGCTCGACTACGACCCGGAGGCGGTGCCGCTGCCGTACCACCACTCCAACCTCCAGTCCGAGGAGATGATCTATTACGTCTCCGGCGAGTTCGGGAGCCGCAAGGGAATCGAGGTCGGGTCGATCACGGTCCATCCGTCCGGGCTTCCTCACGGCCCGCAGCCCGGCCTCGTCGAGAAGGCGCTCGGCATGCGGCGCACGGAGGAGCTGGCGGTGATGTGGGACACGTTCCGGCCGATGCGGCTGGCCGAGTTCGCGCGCGAGCTCGACGATCCCTCGTATGCCTACTCCTGGCGTGAGGGTGTGCCGTCGCCGGTGGCCGAAAGCACGACTGGGTAGCGAGGGAGCTCCTGGCGAGCAAGGGAACGACGGGGAGAGGCGCCGCTCGGCCCGGATTGAGCCGGATGGGCCCCGGGGACCGCGGCGCCTCCCCGACCTTAGGTCGGTGAGGGCACGACCACGCGCACTCGGATGACGCGCCCGGCACGTCGCATGCCTTCGTCCTCGGTCGCTCGTGTGGCGCTGCCACACATCGCTCCCTGCGTCCTCGGCCTGCTCGGCCGGGCGCGCCACCGAGCACACGCGGCCGTGCCCTCACCGACCTCCACGTAGGCTGAGCGCGTGAGGACGAAGGATTCCGGGCGCGGGCAGGCCGAGGTCGAGGCGGCGGGAGGCGTGGTCGTGCGCGAGGGCGATGGACCGCCTCAGGTGGCGGTGGTCCATCGAAGGCGCTACGACGACTGGTCGCTTCCGAAGGGCAAGCTGACGGAGGGAGAGTCCGCCGAGCAGGCAGCGCTGAGAGAGGTGGAGGAGGAGACGGGCCTTCGCTGTGAACTCGGCGAGGAGCTCACTCCGGCGCATTACCGCGACCGCAAGGGCCGCCGCAAGCGGGTGCGCTGGTGGCGGATGCGCCCGCTCTCCGGCACCTTCGAGCCCGACACCGAAGTCGATGAGCTGCGCTGGCTTGCCCCTGAGGAGGCCGCGGAGCTGCTCGACTACGAGCACGACCGCGCGTTGGTCAAGAGCCTGCTAGGCAACTGACTGAGCGCCGGCGGGCCCTGGACCGTCGGCGCTCGTGCTAGCGCTGACGGCGCGCGTCGAAGCCGTGCTCGCGCACGGCCTCGAGCACCTTTCCCGAGTGCTCGGCGCCGTCGGTCTGGAGCACGAGCTGGATCGCGGTCTCGCGGACATGCAGCTCGACGCCCTCGCGGATGTGCTCGACGTCGACGACGTTCGCGCCGCACTCGGCGACCACTCGCAGCAGGGCCGAAAGGGCGCCGGGGCGGTCGGGAACGACCGTGAACAGCACCATTCGCCGGCCAGCCGAGGTTTCGCCGAGGCGAATGCACTCCGCGAGCAGCGACGCGTCGACGTTGCCGCCGGAGAGCACGACACATGTCTGTCCGGTGGTGGGGGGCTTGATCTTGCCGGTATTCAGGGCGGCAACGCCCACGGCGCCGGCGCCCTCGACCACGAGCTTGGAGCGCTCCAGCAGCAGCACCATTGCCTCCGCCACCTCGTCGTCGGACACCGTCACGACGCCGTCGAGGTAGCGGTCTACAAGCGGCAGCGTGATCTGGCCCGGGCGCTTCACGGCGATGCCATCGCAAATCGTGTAGGCGGAGCGCGCGCCGATCGGGCGATGCGCGGCCAGCGAGTCGAGGTAAGGGGCGCAAGCCTCGGCCTGTACGCCGATCACCCGGGCGTCGGGCAGGCGCGACTTGATCGCGATCGCAGTGCCCGCGGCGAGCGAGCCGCCGCCGAGCGGAACCACAACGAGCCTCGTGTCAGGCGCCTGCTCGGCGATCTCGAGCCCCACCGTGCCCTGTCCTGCGATCACGTCGACGCTGTCGAAGGGCGGCACGAGCGCCCGATCGTGGCGCTCGGAGAACCGCAGCGCGTCCTCGGCGGCCTCGTCATAGGAGGCCGGGACGAGATGAACCTCACCGCCGTACCGGCGCACCGCGGCGATCTTCGCGAGTGGCGCCTCAGCCGGCATGAAGATGTCGGCCGACACTCCCAGGCGACTGGCAGCGAGGCAAACCGCCTGCGCGTGATTGCCGGCACTCGCGGCGACCACGCCGCGTTGGAGGTCCTCGCGCGTCAGCCGCTCCATGATGTGGAAGGCGCCGCGCACCTTGAACGACCCCGTGAGCTGCAGGCACTCCGCCTTGAGCACAACCGGGGCGCCCACCCGCCGCGAGAGCTCCCCGGCCTCGAGCACCGGGGTCCTGCGCACCTGTTCGGAGACCAGCTGCGCCGCCCGCTCGATGCCTGCGGCGTCGACGTCCTGTCGAGCCGTATCCGCCTCCATGGGGCCAGCGTACTCCGACCGCCAAGGCACATACGTCCATCCGCGCCGGCTGGGCTACGGAGTGCGCGCCGGCCGCCCGATGGGACGGCAGGGCGCTGGCGCGCCCGAGGGCAACTCCCTCAGCGAACATAACCCCGAGTGGGGCCTGCACGGTCACTTCGCGGGGGCACCTCCGATGCCAGAGGCGGGGCGCCGCCGAGACGCCTCGCCTCATTTACTTAAGCCGAGCGCCCAAGCTGCCGACAAAGGGGGAGCGAATCCCGCTCTCTTTGCGGGTGGAACATCCGATCACCTCCCATGTGACAACGTGAGACGGGGCGCCGGGCGGGCGCCCCGTTTCGCTGTCCGTGGGAGGTGTCGTTCAAGCGAGCTGAGCGGTCGCGCGCGCGACTGGGGGGTCGGCCGGCGCGCGCCACCCAGCCAAGGTGCTACTTCCCGGCTGCCCTGGCGCTAAACGCCTGCTCGCGGGCGGCGAAGCCGCGGGTCGCGGCGCAGCCGAAGCCCCCCGACGATCAGCGCCGCGGCGCCGCCCAGGGCGACGAAACCGCCCAGGCGCAGGCCGACGTTCGTGCTGCCCTCGAGCTCCTCGGGTCGATCGAGCATGAGGTACGCGATGAGCACGCATGCCCAGGCCCCTGCGACCGCCAGCAACACGCCTTCGGAAAGCGGCCGCGGCAGCACGTAACCCCTCGCTGCGCGCACGATGAGCACGACCGCCGCGGCCACCGTAACCAGCAAGGCCACGTGGGCGAACCCGAAACTGTCGAGGGCGGTGCGGGAAATGTGGCTGAACGCCACGTCGTACCAGGGGAGGATCAGGCTCACCACAACGATCACCGCGCCGAGGACGCAAAGCCGCTCCGCCGGGCGCAGTCCGCGATGCGGGGCGGCGCTTCCGATTGGCTCAGTCGAGGGGCTGTCGCCCGCCGAACCCGGCGTCGAGGTGATGCCAGAAGCCGATTCCATTCTCGCCCTGCTCCCAGCATAGGTAGACCTCGCGTCCTTCGAGAATCGCGGGGAAGTCGATCAGCCCCCGATCGATGTCGCGGAGCACCAGGCCAAGCTCCTCGAGCGCCCCGAGTATCCGGCGCACCTCCAGGAACGCCTCGCCGACCTGACGTCCCGAGCTGCCCCCGCCGTTCCCCTGCGCAGCTCCCGCCAAGGCCTCGTGCGCTTCAGCATCCGTGAGCTCGTCCCTGGCCTTGCGCAGCTCCACGAGCAGCGGCTCGAGCTGCGGCAGCAGTGCGTTTGCCTCCTCGCGCGTGAAGTGGCGTTCGTGGATCACTCCGCGAAAACGGCGACGGCCGAGGAGATCCGCTCTGAAAGCAGCGTCCCATCGGCGTCGCTGACCGTGCGCAGCTGGCCCTGGAAGGCAAGGTGCCAGTGCTCGAGCGGCCACTTACGAACGTGCTCGAGCCCGGGGGCGAGCTTCTCCGCGGGAACGAAGCTCTCCTCGTCCAGGATCGCGACGGGCTCCGCCTCCACTCGCCAGGGGTAGTCCTCAGCTTTCGCTCCCCTGGGCCAGACCGGCGTGCGGTCCTCGAACATCTCCGAGCGCACCCGTGCGATCCCGCCGAACGCCTGAACGCCGGTGAGATAGAAGACGATCTCGTCGCCCGGCTCGAACTCCGCCGCCTGCAGTCGTCGCCGCTCCTTGAACCCGATCACGTCAAAGCCGCGCTCGACGTTGATTCGGAAGTTCTCGAGCGAGCCGGTGAGGATCCAGGTGGTCACCGGCCGGAGCTTATCTCGGCGGTGTGGAGCTACTGCGCCAGATCGAGGCCAATGGCGCCTTAGTTCCGGTATGCGGAACCAACGGGCCACTTCGCCGCGAAGTGATCGCAGAGGCTCGGGCCGATTTCCTACCCAGCCCCGTCCGCTCCGCGCTACGCGAGCTTTTCGGTCTGCCGCTCCGGCGTGATCTGCACCACGTTCCAGGCGAGGCCGAGGCGGCGCATGGCGCGGATCACCCAGCCCGACGGGTCGAGCTCCCACCAGCGCAGGCCGTGGAACGCGGAGCGTGGGAAGGCATGGTGATTGTGGTGCCAGGCCTCGCCAAGCGATGCCGGCGCCAGCCACCAGACGTTGGTGGATCGATCCTCTGTTGCGAAGCGCCGGCGGCCGTGGAAGTGGCAGATCGAGTTGATGCTCCAGGTGACGTGGTGGACGAAGAAGATGCGCACGGCGCCGCCCCAGAGCATTCCCGTCAGTCCTCCCACCAGCGCGCCCGAGATGGCCCAGCCGACCCCAAACGGGATCAGCAGGGAGAGCAGCACCAGCGCCGGAAACGCGTTGGTGATCCAGCGCATGCCGCGATCCTCGACCAGCTCGCGCGCGAAGCGCCGCCGATCTTCGACGCCGCACTCCTGCAGCAGCCAACCGACGTGCGCGTGCCAGAGCCCAGCCAGGCCGCTTCCGTGGCCGACGTGAGGTGAGTGCGGATCGCCCTCTTCGTCGGCGTTGGCGTGGTGGCGACGGTGGTCTGCGACCCAATCGGCCACGGGGCCCTGCACCGCCATCGAGCCGAGCACCGCGAGCAGGTATTCGATCGGCTTGTAGGTCGCAAAGGACCGATGCGTCAGCAAGCGGTGGTAGCCGATCGTGACACCGCTCGCGGTGACCACGTACATGCCGGCGAGGATCGCCAGATCGGTCCAGCCCGCGGCCTGGTTCCAGAGCAGCACCAGTGCGGCGATGAAGCCCAGAAACGGGATCACGACGGCCGCGAGGTTGATGTTGCGCTCGAGACGTGTCATCGCTTGTGACGTTACGCTGACTCCGGGCGCCAAAGTTCGCGCCTGCTCAAGACTTTCGACACGTTTTTGTGACTAGGGCAACAGAACAGGCCGACGCGAGCATCGAGCGCCCGTGGGAGGGGATCCCGCCCCGGGTCGCGGAGCTGCTCCGTCCGGCCGTGCCCGGGATGAGCGACGCGGTGATCGCCGCCATCCGCGAGCGCGTGCCCGCATACCGTCGCCCGCTGAGAGGCCGGTTCGGGGCGGGCATCAGGCGCGGGGTGGAGGAGGCCCTGGCGCAATTCGTCGACCTGATTGCGGAGCCCGGCGTGGACCGGGCAGCTCGAGACGAGGTCTACCGCGGGCTGGGCCGCGGAGAGTTTCGCGAGCGCCGCTCACTTGATTCGCTGTTGGCCGCCTACCGGCTCGGGGCGCGGGTGGCCTGGCGTCACGTCGCCGCGCTGGCGATCGACGCCCGGCTCGACCGCAACAACCTCGCGCTACTCGCCGAGGCCGTGTTCGCCTATATCGACGAGCTGTCGGCGCTCTCGGTCGAGGGCTACGCCGAGGCGCAGTCGGCCGCAGCCGGCGAGCTCCAGCGCCGCCGCCGCCGGCTCGCCGCGCTATTGCTTGCGGAGGGCCCGATCGACGAGGAGGCCGCCCGCGAGGCCGCGAGCGCCGCCGGTTGGGAGCCGCCGCGCCAGCTCGCGGCACTTGCCTGGACCGGAGGCGACCGACAGTTGCTGTCCCGTCTACCTGCCGAGTCTCTGACCCTCGAGCCAGACCGGGACACGCCGGGCATCTCCCTGATTCCGGATCCCGACGCTCCGCGGCGCCGGGCCGAGCTCGAGCGCGCAGCGCGTGACTCGGAGGCGGCCCTCGGCCCTCCCGTCCCTTGGCTCGAGGCGGCGACGAGCGCAAAACGGGCGCTGACGACCCGACGGCTGGTGACGGCGGGCCTCATCGACGCCGGCGAGGGCGTCGCCGTCGCCTCCGATCACCTGGCCGAGCTTGTCGCCCACGGCGACGAATCGCTGATCCGGGATCTCGCGATCCGCCGCCTCGCAGCGCTCGACTCCGAGACGCCGGCGTCGCGCCGAAGACTGACCGAGACGCTTCGATCTTGGCTCGACCATCAGGGCGAGGTCGCCCGTGTCGCCGCGGAGCTTCACGTCCACCCTCAGACGGTCCGCTATCGGCTAGGGAGGCTGCGCGAGCGCTTCGGCGACGCCCTCGACGACCCGCGAGCCCGTTTCGAGCTTTCCCTGGCACTACGGGCTCCGAGCTCGAACCGGTCAGAATGACAATGCGCGAGAGCGGGTAAGAACAGCCCGAAAGGAGTGTGCGATGACCGAAGTCCAGACAGCCAACGGCGACATCCTCGCGGCGGAGAACACCGAAAAGCGCGACGAGATCGTCGAGATGCTGAAGAAGGCCTACTGGATGGAGATCGAGACCGTGATGAGCTACATCGCCAACTCGGTCAACCCCGACGGCGTGCGCGCGCAGGAGGTCAAGGAGTCGCTCGAGGAGGACATCACCGAGGAACTCGGGCACGCGAAGCTATTTGCCGAGCGCATCAAGGAGCTGTACGGCGTCGTTCCGGGATCGCAGAAGTTCGGGGCCGAGCAGTCCTACCTGCAGCCGCCCGCGGACGAGGTCGACATCGTGCACGTGATCCGCGGGGTGATCGAGGCCGAGAAGGGCGCCATCGAGCACTACAGCCGGATCGTCGCGGAGACCGACGGCGTCGATCCGGTCACCAACGACATGGTCATCGACATCCTCCACGACGAGCAGGGCCACCTGCGGCTGTTCGAGGGCTTCCTGCGCGAGTACGAGGCGGCCGGACTGGCGTAGTCGCGCTCTCGGCGGCTAGGTCGCCGAGTGCGCTCGGTCGGCGGCGAGCGCCTCCCGCAGGCCGTCGATGGCGTCGACCGCTGCCTCGCGGAAGGGGCGCTTGCCGAGCACTCCGAACAGCAGGCGGTACTGGAACGCAGCGGGATCGAGGCCGACCTCGACGTCCACGAAGGTAGATCCGCGAGCCTCCGTCAACCACCAGTGTGAGTACCAGCCGCTCTGCTGACACCGCATCCTGACCTCGCGCAGCTCGTCGAACGCTTCGACCTTGTATGTCGTCGTGATCGTCGAGCGGCCAACGGGAGCTCGCTCGGTCTGCTCGAACTCCGAGCCGAGCTCGATGGTCGGCGGGCCCGTCACGGCCAGCGCAGAGGAGCTCCACCACTCAGGGAAGCGATTGGGATTCGCGATCAGCTCCCACACCGCCCGCGGCGGCGCCTCGAGCACCGCCTGCTGTCGCCAGGAGGGCATGCCTACCCAGCGACTCGCTCGGCCAGGCCGGCGGCCCGCTCCGCGTCGAGCGGCCGGCCCAGATCCGACCACGCGTCGCGCGCCTGCGCGAGGAGCCCGGTGCGTTCCTCGGGGTCGGCCGCGGCGGCTCCGCGCGCCTCCAGGCTCGCGGCGACGCCGATGGGATATCGGAGCCGGTCGGCGAGGCTCTCGGCCTCTGCCGCCGTCTCGGCCGCCTGCTCGGCCTTGCCCCAGACGGCCAGGTTCACCGCGCGCGCAGCGGTCGCCTCAAGCGACTGGGCGATGAGGCCGGCCCGCTCGCAGACGTCGAGCGCGCGGGCGAGCGCCTGATCTGCGGCGGCCAGGTCTCCGCGCTCGCCGAGCGTGCCGGCGAGCCAGAACAGCGCTTGGAAAGCGACCTCCGAGCGACCCACCTGCTCGGCAAGCTCGAAGGCGCCCTCGAGGGCATCGGCCGACGCGTCGAGGTCGCCCTCGCGGCGCAGCAACACGCCTCGCATCGAATACGGAAAGCAGAGCTTGCCCTGCAGACCCTCGCGCTCGGCCAGCGTCGCAGCGGCCTCAGTCTTGCCCTCGACCGTGTCCCAGTCGCCTCGGTGCAGGGCGAGCTGGGCGAGCGCCGCGTAGAGCTCAACCTGGGAGGGGAGGTCCCCGGTCTGCTGGGCGAGCTCGAGCGCCTGGTCGTACGCCTTGGCGGCACCCTCATAGTCGGCCTCCGACACCTCGAGGTGGTAGCCGAGGGCGAGGAGGGCGCGAACGGCCTCGCCGGGATCGGTGTCGCGGGCCAGCTCCACCGAGCGCTCGAGGTTCTCGCGGGCGCGCTCGGAGTCGCCGATGCGCCCGAAGACGCGGCCGAAGATCCCGTGCGCGCGGCTCGCGGCCCCCGCCTCGCCGAGTCGCTCGGCCAGCCGCAGCGCCTTTTCGGAGGCGTAGATCGCGAGCATGTTGTCGCCCGTATGCATGTAGAGCGACGCGGCCTCTTCGTACAGGCGCACGAGCTCCAGGCAGGGTGGGCCGTCTTTGAGCAGGTCGATGCCGCGCTGGTAGTGCTCGATCGATCCCTCGCGGTCGCCCTTGTGCCACAGGCCCGCTCCGATCTTTCGATGCAGATCGCCGACGCGGGACAAATCCTCCTCGCGCCGGTGATGGTCCATGCAGCGCTCCCACGCCTCGACCGCCTGGTCGACGTGCCCGAGGCGCAGCGCGACGTCGCCGAGCTTCTCTTCGATTCGCGCCCGGGTGGCAGCGTCGAGCTGGCGGCGCAGCGACAGCGCCATCTCGTAGTGGGCGAGCGCCTCCTGGTTCGAATACAGGGCGGCCGAGCCGTCGCCCGCCGCCTCGAGCGCATCGAGCGCGCGGGCGTCGATGCGCTCCAGCTCCGCCGGATCGAGGTCGGCCGACTCCGCCAGCGCCGCCGCCCGGCCGTAATGCTCGGCGACCATTGCGACCACGCCCTCGGAGCGGTCGGCCGAGCGCTCCTCGATGAACGCGCCCACCTCGGCGTGCTTGCCGGCCCGGACTGCCTTGGGAAGAGTGGAATACGCGACGTCGCGAATCAGCACGTGCTTGAAGGCGTACTCGCGCTCGCCCGCGAGTCGGCTGCCCGAGCTGGGGATGATCAGATCCTTCTCCTGCAGGGCCGCCAACGCCGGGCCGAGGTCGACTCGCTCCTCCGTGGTGAGGCCCGCGAGGGAGCCCTCCCAGAAGGTGTGGCCGACGACCGAGGCGTGCTGGAGCACCCGGCGCTCCGGGCGCGGCAGGGCGTCGAGCCGGGCGGCGAGCACCGAGTGCACCGTCTCGGGCAGGGCCTCGGTTTCGCTCGTTCCCTCCTCGCGGATCCTGTTGACGATCTCCTCGGCGAACAGCGGGTTGCCGCCTGAGCGCAGCGCCACCTGCTCGGCAAGCTGGCCGTTGCCGTTGCCGCCGGTCCCCGGAAGCAGCGCATCCACCAGTTGCCGCGCCCGGTCCGGGGCGAGCGGGTCGAGGGTGATCGTGGTGGCGTTCAGCCGACCGCCGCCCCAGCCCGGACGCCGGTCCAGCAGCTCGTCGCGCGCGAGGCACAGGAGCAGGGCAGGGCCCCGAACCCAGCGGGCGAGATATTCGATGAGGTCGAGCATTCCCTCGTCGGCCCAGTGGATGTCCTCAATCGCAAGCAGCAACGGCTGATGCCGGCTCGCGCCCTCGACCAGCGACCGCACTGCCGAGAACAGCCGATCGCGAGTCTGCTGCGGGTCCTCGCCCTCGCCGATGGGGTTCTCGAAGCCCTGCGGCGGCTCGATTCCGAGCGGCCGGCCGACGATCGCGGCCACGCGCTGCGGCGACTCTTCGGTCTCCGCCTCGGAGACGAGGTCTTCGATGCCGCGCCGTAGCTTGGCGAAGGCTGCCTCCGAGTCGTCGGTGTCGACGATTTCGAATTGACCGCGGACGACCTCGCCCAGCGCCCAGTACGCAAGGCCCGCCCCATACGCGGGACAGCTGCCAAGCCGAATCGCCGGCTTCTCCTCGGCGCTCGCAACCCTGCCGGTGAGCTCCCGCAGCAGTCGCGACTTGCCCACGCCGGCCTGGCCGACCACCGTCACGAGATGCGGTCGCTGTTCGCGCACCACGCGCTCGTAGAGCGAATACAGCAGCTCGGTCTCGTCCTCGCGCCCGATCAGCGGCGTCGCCGTGCGGAAGGCGCGCGGTCCACGGCCACCGACCACCACGCGCACTGCCTCCCAGGCGGGCACCGGCTCGGACTTTCCCTTCAGGTCAAGGGGCTCGAGCTCGGCGTACTCGATCGACTCGTTCGTCAGGCGGTGGGTCACCTCGCCCACAGTGACGCTGCCGGGTCGTGCGGCGGCCTGGAGCCGTGCCGCGACGTTGACCGGGTCGCCGATCACCGTGTAGCCGTCGCCAACCCGGCCGGCCAGGACCTCGCCGGAGTTGATCCCAACTCGCAGCAGGAATCCTGTCTCGACCTCGGCCGCGATCCGCTCGTTGACCTCGGTCATCGCGGCCTGCATCGCCAGGCCCGCGCGGACAGCCCGCAGCGGGTCGTCCTCGTGAGTGACCGGCGCGCCGAACACAGCCATGACGTTGTCGCCGATGTACTTGTCGACGGTGCCGCCGTAGCGCGCCACCTCCTCGCCGAGGCGCCGCAACGAGCGGTCGACGATGGACTTCAGCCGCTCCGGATCGGTGCGCTCGGCAACCGACGTGTAGCCGGAGAGGTCGGCGAACAGCACGGTGGCCTTGCGCCGCTCCTCCGGCAGCGCCTCAGTCTCGTCCGCGGCTGGCGGGGTCGGGACTGGCGCCGCGAGATCCGACCCGCACTCGATGCAGAACTTGGCTCCCTGTGGGTTCTCCGTGCCACAGGAGGGGCAGGTGGGCGCCAGCGCGGCACCGCACGACATGCAGAACCGCGCCCGCTCCGGATTCTCCGTGCCACACGCCGAACAGATCATCGTCGGAGAAAGATACGCCCGCCCGACGTGGGCGATGGGCGCCGCCGCTCAACTGCATCGCCGCCGCGCTTTATTCCGCTACCCTGCCCGCGTTCTGCCAACGACCTCGGTGACCGGTCGCATGGGACCGATCATCAGAAGGAGCCGGGACTTGAGCATCCGCACCTTGCTCGCGATCTGTGTCCTCGCCGTGCCGATTCCGGCCGTGATCGCGGGTTGCGGGGATGACGACGGCGACACGTCGGCGAGCGACGCCGACCCGCAGGAGGTCCTGAGCGCGACCTTCGACAACGAGAACTCGATCTCGAGCGGAAACGTCGATCTGAGCGTGTCGCTCTCCACCGACGGAGACGAGTCGGGAAGCTTCGACGCCACTCTCAGCGGTCCCTTTCAGGGCGACGCCGAGAATCCCAACACGCTTCCTCAGCTCGATTGGACACTGACCGCCAGCGGTGAGGGCTCCGGGCAGGAGATCGACTTCGAAGGCGGGGCCGTGGTCACCGAGGACAACGCCTATCTGGAGTACGGCGGCGAGGCGTACGAGGTCGGCAGCGAGGACTTCCTCGCCACCAAGGAAGAGCTCGAGTCGCAGACTCCGAAGAACGAGAACCTCGGCTTCTCCGAGGCGTTCCGGCAGGGGTGCGTGCAGGCGGCTCGCCAGCAGGGCGGCGATCCCTCGACCTGCGATTTCGACGTCTCGGCCTGGCTGACGAACCAGACCACGGAGGGCACCGAGGACGTCGAGGGCACCGACACGAACCATGTTTCGGGGGACCTGAACGTCGAACAGGTGCTGACCGACATCGGCGGGATCGCAGCGGGCTTCCCGGAGGCCGAGCAGGCGCCGTTCGACTTCAACAGCCTGGGGCAGTTCTCCAGCGCCGTGGAAGAGGCTTCCTTCGACGTCTATTCCGGGGTCGAAGACAGCCTGCTGCGCAAGCTCGAGTTCAACCTCTCGATCGACCCGTCGGCGGTCTCTGCCGGCGCCGACGTCCCCGTCGACGCAATCAATGTCGACTTCTCGCTGACGCTGAGCGAGGTCAACGAGCCGCAGACGGTCGAGGCGCCGAGCGACGCTCAGCCGATCGACGAGCTTGCCGGCCAGCTGGACCTGGGCGGCCTCGGCCTCCAGGTCCCCGGCCTGGAGGGCGGCGGCGTGCCAGACCTCGGCGGCGGCGGTGGTGCCGGCGGCGGTGGCGCCGGGAGCGATGCGGCGCAGGCCTACCTCGAGTGCATCTCGCAGGCGCAGACGGCCGAGGACCAGGCGGCCTGTGTCTCGGAGCTCCAGTAACGCCGTCCCGGCCTTAACGACTCCGTGACAAGCGCGGTGGGCGCTGCCGCATAGCGTCCCCGAGATACGAAACGACTTGCAGGTCTTGCGTCCCTGCTAACCCTCGGCTCGCTCGCAATCGCGCCGGCTGTGTCGGCGGCGCCGAGGTCGCTCGAGCTCGAGTTCCTCGGCCGCACGCCGGCCGGCGGCGAGGCGACCGCGGAGATCGCGGCCCTGAACCCGGCGACGGCGACCGTCTACGCCACCAACGCCGCCGCGAACTCGCTCGACCTCTAGGACTTCTCGGACCCGAGCGCGCCCACCGTCGGCGAGAGCATCGACCTGGGCCCGTACGGTGGCGGACCGAACTCGGTCGCGTTCTCGCCTCGCAAGGGCGGGATCGTCGCGGTCGCGGTCGAGGCCGACGAGAAGACCGATCCCGGCACGGTCGAGCTGTTCGACGCCGACGGAAGCCACCTGCGGACGATCCCAGCGGGCGCGCTTGCGGACATGCTCACGTTCGCGACGGGTGGCAGCTTGCCTCTGGTCGCCAACGAAGGGGAGCCCGCCGACGACGGGAGCGTCGATCCGCCGGGCTCGGTGACGATCGCGAACCTGAAGAAGTTCGGCCAGCCCAAGATGGGGACCGCGGGACTGGGCTCGATGAAGCTGAGAGGCCCGGTGCGGATCTATACGTCCTGCCGGGCGAGTAACAGGCCCTAGCCCGCCTCAGGGAGCCGAAGGCGACCGGTCGCGCGGCAAAGCCGCGCGCGGACGCGGAGCGGAGGATGTCGGCGGAGTTGTGTCCGGTTCGACGTGGAAGTTTCGCTCGTAGAGCTCGGCCAGGCGCTGTAGCTCGTCGGACGTCAGGTCCGGAACATCGGCGGAGCCGGCGTACTCGCGCAGCTCGGCTTCGTTGGTGATGGTCGGCACCACGACCGCCATCTGCGGCTGGGCGAGGATGAAGCGCAGCGCCGCCTGCGCCATCGTGCGGCCGGTGCCGGGCTCGCAGAGGAAACGGATGCGGTCGATCTTCTGCAGCCCTTCGACAAGCCATTCGCGTGGCCGGTGGCGGCGGTGGTCGCCCGGGCCGAAGGTTGTGTCGGGCGTGAGGTTGTCATCGAGTAGGCCCGAGGAGGTCGGGACGCGGGCGATCAGCCCGATGCCGTGCTCCGCAGCCGCCGCGATCAGGTCGCGGCCCGGATCCTGCTCGAGCAGGTTGTAGACAGTCTGGACCGAGGCGATGTCCCGGCGCCGGATCGCTTCGAGTCCTTCCTCGCGCCATCCGATCGCCGGCCCGAGCGCGACGCCGTAGTGGTGGATCTTGCCCTCGGCGCGAAGGTCTGAGAGGGCGGCGAAGCACTCGTCGTGATCGATCGCGTCCATGCGCGGGTTGTGCAGTTGGTAGAGGTCGATCCGGTCGGTGCCCAGGCGCTTCAGGCTGGCCTCCACGGCGCCGCGGACGAAGGCCCCGTCCCAGCGTTGCGGCCGCTCGCCCTCCTTGTGCACCTGACGGTCCGAGTCGAGCTCGTAACCGAACTTCGTCGAGATCTGCACGCGGTCGCGATGCGGCGCCAGCACGCGGCCGACCAGCTCCTCGTTGCGCCCCTGGCCGTAGGCATCGCCCGTTTCGAAGAACGTGATCCCGAGCTCGAGGGCGAGGTCGAGCAACCGTTCGCCCTCCCGCTCGGAGACGTCCCCCCACCAGGTCGAGCCAAGCGCCCAGGTGCCGAAGCCGATCTCCGAGGCCTCGAGGTCGGTGTCGCCGAACCGTCGCCTCCGCATCGCGGCCAGTCTAGTGACACCTCCCGCACGGCTTGCTGAGCGTGCCAGTAGATAGCTTGCATGGGTGGAAGCGGGCGGCGGCACTCATCGGCCTCGGGGCGTGCGGTTTCTCCGGAGCTCGGAAGGCTGGCCCTACCTGCTCGTGCCGTTCATCCCGGGGGCTGTGGTGCTCGAGCTCGCGCACGCCGAAGCCGGTGTGATCTTCTTCGCGGCCGCCCTCGGCATCGTCCCGACGGCTGCGCTGATGGGCCAAGCGACCGAGGAGCTGGCGGCGCGCTCGGGACCTGGCATCGGCGGCCTGCTGAACGTCACTTTCGGCAATGCGCCCGAGCTGATCATCGCCTTCTTCGCCCTCTCCGAGGGCCTGCACGAGGTCGTGAAGGCCTCGATAGTGGGCTCGATCATCGGCAACGTGCTGCTCGTCCTCGGGGCCTCGATGCTCGTCGGCGGCTTGCGGCACCGCACGCAGCACTTCAACGCCACCGCGGCGAACGCGCAGTCGGCGATGTTGTTGCTCGCGGCCGCCGCGTTGATGATGCCGGCGATCTTCGAGCTCGTCGAAGGCCAGGGCCTTCCCGATCCGACCGCTGAGCTCGTCGATTACGGGTCCACCGTCGAGAACCTCTCGCTCGCTGTTGCGATCGTGCTCATCGGCAGCTACGTCGCCGGTCTGTTCTTCTCCCTGCTCACCCACCGCGACATCTTCAACCCGCCCTACGCAGAGCAGGAGGAAGAAGGCTTCGGCTGGACCGTGCGGCGGTCGATCGTGATGCTGTTCATCGCCGGGCTCGCCGTCGGACTGATGTCGGAGATCCTCGTCGGCTCGATCAGCGAAGCCTCGGAGGCCGTAGGACTGAGCGAGTTCTTCATCGGGGTGATCGTCGTCGCGATCGTCGGCAACGCAGCCGAGCACTGGGTGGCTGTCCTCGTGGCGTTCAAGAACAAGATGGATCTTGCCGTCAACATCGCGATTGGCTCCAGCGCCCAGATCGCGCTCTTCGTCGCGCCGGTGCTGGTGATCGCCTCGTTCTTCGTCGGTCCCGGGCCCCTGCCGCTCGTCTTCAACGGCTTCGAACTCGGTGCCGTGCTGCTTGCGATCCTGATTGCCAACGTGGTCACCAACGATGGCGAGTCGAACTGGTTCGAGGGCGTGCAGCTCCTCGCCCTCTACGCGATCGTCGGGATCGCCTTCTTCTACGCCTAGCGTGCCCGCGGGACGGAGGACTTCTCGTGGGTGAAGCGCTGCTGCTCGCGCTGAGCTTCGCCGTGATCCTCGCGGGCGCGCTGCTGTTCACGAGTGCCGTCGAGTGGGCGGGCCACCGCCTGGATCTGGCCGAGGGCGCCACCGGGAGCGTGCTCGCCGCGGTCGGCACGGCGATGCCCGAGACGCTGATCCCCATCGTCGCGATCATCGGCGGTGCCGCCGGCTCGGAGGACGTGGCGATCGGAGCCATCATCGGCGCGCCGTTTCTGCTGGCGACGATCGCCATGGCCCTGGTCGGGATCTCGGCGCTGATCTACCGGCGCCGGCGCGAGCAGGGCATCCACCTCAACGCCGACGCGGAGATACTCGATCGCGACCTCGTTTTCTTCGGAGTCTTCTTCGCGGCGGGGCTCGGACTTGGGCTGGGGGTCCCTGACGCGATCCAGATCCCCGCAGCCGTCGCGTTCGTGCTCGCGTACGGGGTGTATGTGCAGCGCACGCTCCGACACGGAGGCGCGGTACAGGCCGAGGAAACCCTCCGACCGCTTCTACTCGATTGGACTCCCGGGGACGAGCCTCATAACCCCTCGATCGCGCTTCAGTTCGTGGTGGGGCTCGGGGCGATGGTCGGCGGGGCGCACCTGTTCGTCGAGCAGCTCATCCACGTTGCCGAAGACCTAGGAACGGAGCCCCTCGTCTTGTCTCTGATCCTTGCCCCGCTTGCGACCGAGCTGCCCGAGAAGGCGAACAGCTTCTTCTGGGTTCGGCAGGGCAAGGACGCGCTCGCGCTGGGCAACATCACCGGGGCGATGGTGTTTCAGTCGACGATCCCGATCGCGTTCGGCCTGGCGTTCGCCGACTGGGACCTCGACGACTACGCGGTGGTCTCGGCGCTGCTGGGGTTGGCCGGCGGCGCCGTCGCCTACTGGGCGCTGCGACTGCGTGGCCGCTTCGAGCCACTCCCGATCGTGCTCTGGACGGCGCTGTTCGGCGCCTTCATCGTCTACGTCGCCGTGGCCTAGGGGCGCGGGCACTAGGCCGGCCAGAAACCCTGCTGCTGCTCGGTCGTGGCGTGCGGATCACGGGTCGAGAACAGGAACAGCTCGGCGTCGACATCCGAGTCGTTGTGGACCGAGTAAAAGGCGTCCCCCGTCATCTTCACCGCCGTCTGGGGCCCAGCCTCGAAGACGTCGTCTCCGACTTTGAAGGTCACGCTCCCCGAGATCACGAAGTAGACCTCCTCCTGGCCGGGGTGGCGATGGCCGTAGCTGCCGCGCCCCCCGGTGTCGGGGGGCATCCGGCGCCAGCTGAAGGACACCTGCTCCGTGCCACAGGCGTCCGAGTACCAGCGCATCTCCCCGAAGCCCGGGTACTGGGCCATCCAATCCGTGGCGTCCTCGCGCAGGGCGACCGAGTAGCCCTTGCCCTCGGCCATCAGTCCTCGCGTCCCGGGTCCTGCCCGTCCTCGTCGCGGTCGTACTCGTCGTCGCCCTGCTCCAGCGCCGTTCCCGACACCGACCCCCGGGCGCCGGCGTGGTAGCTGGTCTGAAACTCCTGCAGCGCGGTGTCAAGGGCGTCCGAGTCGACCGGCACGTCGTCGGTGATCCGGACCCAGTCGGCGCCCTCGTAGGCCTCCATGTTGAAGACCTCCTGATCGATCGAGACGGAGTCGTCGACGATCACGACGACCTCGGTCTGCGGGTTGAAGTACGTGCCCGGGCGCACGAGCAGGTCTTCGAGCTCGACGATTCGATCCTCGGTGTTGGGGTCGGCCGCCACCGGCGCAACATATCGACTACGCGAGGCGACTACTGCCCGAGGTTTTCGAGCTCTCGAAGCTGGCGCTCCACCTCAGCGTCGACGTCGAGCGGCTCCTTGCCCTGACGCTCGCGGCGCGCGTTGCGAGCGACCACCAGCTGGCGAACCTCCTCGCGCAGGGCGGCGTCGTCTGAGGGTTGCTGCGCGCTTGATTCCTCGCTCAGCAGCCGATCGAGCTCCGAGTCGATGTCGATCGGCTGCTCGCCGCGGCTCTCCTGGCGGTAGGCCTTGGCCTCGAGCAGCTGGCGAATCTCGTCCTCGCGCTCTGAGACGTCGGCGGCCTCGGCGTCCGTGTCGCGCAGCTTCTGCGGCATGTCGCTCTCGAACTCGACGGAGAAGGCTCCCTTGCCCACCTGGCGCAGCGCGTTGCCCGCCCCCGCGATGAACGCGAACGCTGCGATGGGGATCGCGGCGAAGACGATGATCAGGATCACCTCGCCGTTTGTGATCGCGAGCGCCACGCCTCAAGGGTAGACCCGGTTAACCCTGGGGGTGGGTGGACGGGGCTTGGTTGTGGATTTCGGGGGATTCGGCACGACGTAGGTGTCAAATCCCCCGATTCCAAACGCCCGGCCGTCTCTGTCCTCTACCCAGCCTGTTTCCCCGACGCCACGCCTACCGGCGCCTGCAGGAATCGCGCTTGGTACCCTTCTGCGACAGGTTGACTGACCAGTCAATCGAGAGCTCTGAAGCACGGATCTCAACGGCACATGCCGCTTTTGCCGCTAAAGCGGCTCACCTGAACAAAGGAGCCTGTACGCAGTGGTTGACTTCACGCTGACTGACGAGCAGAAGGACCTGCGCGAGCTCGCGCACAACTTCGCCGAGAAGGAGATCAGGCCCGTCGCCTGGGACTACGACCGTGACGGCACCTGGCCCCAGGAGATCATCGAGAAGGCGTGGGAGGTCGGCTTGATGAACACCCATGTCCCGGAGGAGTACGGCGGTCCCGGGCTCGACTTCCTCTCGGGCGCGCTGATCGAGGAGGAGTTCGGTTGGGGTTGCTCCGGAATCGGCACCTCGCTGGCAGCCAACGGCCTGGCGATGACGCCAGTGGCACTCGGCGGCTCGGACGAGATCAAGAGTAAGTACCTCGGAATGCTCTCGGAGGAGCCGAAGCTGGCCTCGTTCTGCCTCACCGAGCCCGATGCCGGCTCAGATGTCTCAGGCATGAAGACCACGGCGACCAAGCAGGGCGACAAGTACGTCCTCAACGGCTCCAAGTGCTTCATCACCAATGGCCAGTACGCCGACTGGTACACGGTCTACGCCAAGACCGACAAGGACGCCGGCCACCGCGGCATCTCGTGCTTCGTCGTACCTCGTGACGACACGATCACCATCGACAAGAAGGAGGACAAGCTCGGACAGCGCGCGTCCAACACCGCGACGGTGGCCTTCAACGAGACCGAGGTGCCGGCCGACCACCTGCTCGGCGAGGAGAACCACGGCTTCAAGTTGGCGATGATGACCCTCGACCGCACGCGTCCCGGCGTTGCCGCGATGGCCGTCGGCATCGGGCGCGCCGCATTCGAGTTCGCCGCCGACTACTCGAAGGAGCGCGTTCAGTTCGGAGTGCCGATCGCCATGCACCAGGCGATCGCGTTCATGATCGCCGACATGGCGACCAAGGTCGAGGCCGGGCGCCTGCTCACCTGGCAGTCGGCCGCCCTGCTCGACCAGGGCATCCGCAACACGCTCGCCTGCTCGCACGCCAAGCGCTTCGCCGCCGACTCGGCGATGGAGATCACCGTGGACGCGGTTCAGGTCTACGGCGGCTACGGGTTCATCAAGGAATACCCCGTCGAGAAGCTGATGCGCGACGCGAAGATCATGCAGCTGTACGAAGGCACCTCGCAGATCCAGCGCCTGGTGATCGCCAAGGAGGTGCTGATGGGTCGCAGCGTCGACGAGCCGATGCCCGAGTCGGTCAAGACACAGACCGAGGTGGCCTCCAAGCAGTCGGAGACCGCGGCCGCCACAGTCTGACGACTTCTCAAACGGCATTCGGGTGAGCCGCTTTCGCGGCGAAAGCAGCATGTGCCGTTGGGTCCGTGAGATGCGAAGGGGCCCCGCGTTCGCGGGGCCCCTTCTTGTTCCCCTTTGGGTCCTCCCTCAGTCCCTGCGCAAGGGGTCTACGGCGATCATCACTCCGATCGTCGCGAGGACGATGCCGGCGAACACCATCAGGTGCCCCCAGCTAGCGAGTCCCTCGACTGAGACGTAGATCAGCGCGCCAAGGACCCCCATCGCGATCGCCGTGTAGGCGACCACCGCGGCGCGCTCTCGCTCCCGCGTGCCGGTGCGCGGGAGGGGCAGATCCACATGCTCGGCGAGGCCGGTCTGGGTGACCCGCGTGCTCGCCGTTGATCTCTCCTCTTGACCCATCCGGTAGCGACGCTATTCGCGCCGCCACGGCCTGTCCGTGACCGCGATCACGCCAACGCCATTGCGTGACCCTCCTCACGCGGCGTCCCTTCTGGGCGCCCACACCTATAGTCGGCCCATGGCCGAAGGCCGAGGCCGAAAGCCGGTCGCCGACGCGGTCGCGCGCGCTGCCCGCGCGGGCCTCGACACCGGGACGCGCCGGCCCAGGCGGGCGGGCAGGTCGATGGACGTCTTCGGAGGCGAGATCCGTCGCCGCGACGTCGTGCCGCTGCTGGTGCTGCACCTGATCCAGCGCGAGCCGGCGTACGGCAACCGCCTCATCGAGGAGATCGAGGAGATCACAGAGGGCGTCATCTCCGTCAACCCGAACACGATCTATCCGCTGCTGAGGGAGCTCGAGGAGCAGGGCACGATCGAGGGCCAGTGGGAGCACCCCGATCGCCGCACTCGCCGCTACTACGCGATCACGTCCGCCGGGCGCAAGGAATACCGCCGTCTCGTGAGCGAGCTCGAGCCGTTCCTCGACTCGGTGATCCGCTCGGTGACGCTGATCAAGCGCGAGATCTACGGCAAGTGAGCAACGGGAAGTGAGTCAGGTTCAGGCCTCGATCCTGGTCCGCGCCTCGCTGGCCGAGACCTGGGACCACTACTTCGACCGGAGTGGATGGACGGTCTGGGTGGACGGCTTTCAGGCTGCCGAGTCGGCCGAGGGATACCCGAAGGAAGGCGGCACGCTTCAATGGCGCTCGGTCGAGGCAGGCCGAGGCCGGGTGGTCGAGCGAGTGCTCGAGCACGAGCCGCGCCGGCGCCACAGGATCAACTTCGCCGACCCGCAGAGCGAGGGGGAGCTGCTGACCGAGATGACCATCGAGGGGGAGGGGACGAGGGTGACGCTGACGATGGACTACCGCCTGAACGGCCGCGGCCCCTTCACGTGGGCCACCGACCGCGTGTTCGTGAGGACGCAGGTGCGCCGCTCCCTCGAGCGCACCCTGCTGCGGTTCAAGCACGAGGTCGAGGAGATCGCGGCCCTGGATAGTCTGACCTCAACCACTACAGAGGAGTGAGCATGGGAGAAGAGGGACAGAACGGCGAGGTCGAGGCGCTGCGCGAGGGGTTCGGCGGCTCGGCGCTGACCGAGCCGGACAGCGGCTACGAGGAAGCGCGGCAGATCTTCAACTCGATGATCGATCGCAGGCCCGCCGTGATCGCGCAGTGCGAGAGCGCGGCGGACGTCGCGGCGGCGATCGCCTTCGGCCGCGAGCGCGAGCTCGAGCTGGCCATCCGCAGCGGCGGCCACAGCGTCGCCGGCGCGAGCCTCGCCGACGGCGGTCTGGTCGTCGACATGCGGCGAATGAACGCGGTCACCGTCGACGCGGAGGCCCGCACGGCCAGCGCGCAGGGCGGCGCCACCTGGCACGACTTCGACACCGCCACCCAGCCGTACGGGCTGATGGCGCCCGGTGGGAGGGTCTCCACGACCGGCGTCGCAGGACTGACGCTCGGAGGCGGGTCGACCTGGCTGGAGCGCAAGTTCGGCTTCGCCTGCGACAACCTGCTCGCGGTCAAGCTGGTTACAGCCGATGGTCGCCAGGTCACCGCATCGGAGGACGAGAACCCGGAGCTGTTCTGGGCGCTGCATGGCGGCGGTGGCAACTTCGGCGTCGCCACCGAGCTGACCTTCCGGCTGCACGAGCTTCCCGCCGCGACATTCGCGTTCCTGCTCTGGCCCGCTGACCGAGGCCTGGACATCTCGCACACGTACCGTGACCTGATCGATGCGGGCGCTCCTGACGAGCTCGGTGGCGCCCTGGTGTACATCACCGGCCCGCCCGAGGACTTCGTCCCGGAGCAGCTCCACAACGAACTTTGCGCCGGGGCGGTTGTCGTCTACGCCGGAACCGAGCAGGAGATGCGACAGGCGCTCGCCCCGATCCTGGCGCTTGGACCCGAGGCGGAGCTGATCGCCGAGATGCCCTATGCCGAGATCCAGTGCGCCATCGACGACCCGCCCGGTTACCGCAACTACTGGTCGGTCGAGCACATGACGGGGTTCCCCGACGAGGCGGTGGAGATCTTCTGCCAGCGCGCTGCCGACATGGTCGTTCCCTCGCCCTCCCAGCACGTCATGTTCCCCTGGGGAGGCGCGGTCGCCCGCGGCGCGGGAGATTGGCCGCTGCCGCACCGAGGGGCCCCGTGGGCAGTACACCCGTTGGGACTCTGGGAACGCCGAGAGGACGACGACCGAGGGATCGCCTGGGCGCGGGGAACCTGTGCCGACATGCACCCGTGGGCGACCGGGGGCGTCTATCTCAACTTCGTCGGAGACGAGGGGGCGGACCGCGTGGCCGCCGGCTACGGAGACGCGAACTACGAACGCCTGGCGACGGTCAAGGCGGAGTTCGATCCCGAGAACGTCTTCCATCTGCACCACAACATCAAGCCGCTGCAGCCCGCCTGACCTCCCGTGGCGTCCGACCATTAGCCTTCCGCGTCCCCGAGACCGGAAGGACTGAGATCAGGCATGTTCGTTTTCAAGGCCGCGGTGGTCGGCGCGGGCACGATGGGCGGAGAGATAGCCCAGGCGATTGCCGCTGCCGACATCCCCGTCGTGCTCAAGGACATCGAGCAAAAGTTCGTGGACCACGGCCTTGAGAAGGCCCGCGAGGTCACCAAGGGCCAGCTCGACCGGCTCGTCGCCAAGGAGAAGCTGACCCAGGAGCAGGCCGACTCCAGGTTGGAAGAGGTGATGGACCTGATCGCGGGGACGACGACGTACGAAGGCTTCGGCGACGTGGACTTCGTGATCGAGGCGGCGCCGGAGCGCATGGAGATCAAGCAGTCGGTCTTCAGCGAGCTCGATGCGGTGACCCCCGGCCGTGCGATTCTCGCCTCCAACACGTCCTCGCTCTCGGTCACCGAGATGGGCTACGCGACCCTACGCCCCGACAAGGTGATCGGGTTTCACTTCTTCTACCCGGCGTCGGTGATGCCGCTGGTGGAGATCGTCGAGGGTGAAGAGAGCTCCGAGGAGAGCGTCCAGGCGGCCATCAACTTCGCGCAGACGATCCGCAAACAGCCCATCACGTGCGCCGAGGTCCCCGGCTTCGTCGTCAACCGCATCCTCAACTCGGCGGTGGGCGAGGTCTGGCGCGCGCAGGAGGAGCAGGGCCTGTCGATCGCGAAGATCGACGAGGCGATCACCGCCGCGAACATCGCGCCGATGGGCCCGTTCGTGCTCGGCGACATGCTCGGGCTCGACACGATCGTTCACGTCGCCGAGCACCTGAACGAGGCCTACGGCGAGAGCTTCTACGTCCATCGGGGGATGAAGAAGCTGGTCGAAGAGGGCAAGCTCGGCGCGAAGACGGGGGGCAGCGGGTTCTATGAGGACGGCCAGCCCCAGCTCGAGGGCGACGCCGAGCCCGACGGCGAGGCGCTCGCCGAGCTGATGTCGCTCAAGGCACTCGTCGAGGCCTGCCTGCTCCTCGAGGAGGGCGTCTGCACCGCGCGCGAGATCGACCTCGGGATGATGGCCGGAGCCGGCATGGACCCGCGCCGTGGCATCTTCCCGCCGTTCATGGGCGCGGACCTGAAGGGCCTCGACGAGATCTACGCCAAGCTCGAGCAGGCCGAGTCCGAGCACGGCGAGCGATTTGCAGCTCCGCGGATCCTCAGGCGCCTGGTGGCCCAGGGCCGCGTCGGCCAGAAAGCCGGGCAGGGCTTCTACGCGTACCCGCAGCCGGCCGACGGCGAGCAGACCGAGACCGTGATGCTGGAGATCCGCGACGACGTCGCGATCGCCTGGCTCGCGAATCCGCCGATGAACGCAATCTCGCCGCAGGTGATCAAGGACCTGCGAACCGTCTGGGACCGCGTGCTGGAGACCGACGGGGTCGGCGCGATGCTGATCTGCTCTTCGATCCCCGTCGTCTTCTCGGCCGGGGCCGACATCAAGGCGTTCACCTCGATGGACGAGGCCGGGGGCAAGGACCTGATCGACGGGGGCCACGCCCTGCTTCGCGAGCTCGGGCAAAGCAATGTCTCGACCGTGGCGGTTGTGAACTCGATTGCCTTCGGGGGAGGCTGTGAGCTGGCGATGGCGTGTGACTTCCGGGTCGCCGCAGAGTCAGCGATCTTCGGTCAGCCGGAGATCAAGCTCGGGATCATCCCGGGCTTCGGCGGCACCCAGCGGCTGCCGCGACTCGTCGGCCCGGGCAAGGCGCTGGAGCTGAACCTGATCGGCGACGCGATCACCGCTCCAGAGGCCCTGGAGCACGGACTGGCGACTCGGGTGGTCCCCGACCACGAGCTGTTTGAGACCGCCCTCGCGTGGGCCCGCAAGCTCGCCGGTCAGGCGCCCCTGGCCGTCGAGGCGGTAAAGCGGGCGTCGGACGATCCCGACCTCGACGAGGGGATCGAGCAGGAGAAGAGGGGCTTCGCGAAGGCCTTCCAGACCGAGGACGCACGCGAGGGGATATCGGCCTTCCTCGGCAAGCGCAGTCCGAGGTGGCAGGGGAAGTGAAGACGAGTCAGGCGTCCGCCGCAGAACTAGCCGAACTGATCCGTGGGGCGGAGCGCACGATTGCGCTGACCGGTGCGGGCATCTCGGTGCCCTCCGGGATCCCCGACTTTCGAACGCCGGGCACGGGCATCTGGGAGAACGTCGACCCCCTGGAGGTGGCTCACATCGACGCCTTCCATCGCGACACCCGACGCTTCTGGCAGTTCTACCGACCGCGCTTTCACACCCTGGCCGACAAGCGGCCGAACCCAGCGCACTGCATACTGGCCGACCTCGAGGCGCGCGGGATGCTCGAGGCGGTCATCACCCAGAACATCGATCGGCTGCACGCGAAGGCCGGGACCGAGCGACTCGTGGAGGTCCACGGCTCGATCGCAACCTCGAGCTGCACCACGTGCCGTGCCAGCTATCCGCTGGAGAGCGTAGGCGAGCTCTTCGACGATGACGGCGTCGCCACATGCGTCTGCTGCATGGGCAAGGTGAAGCCCGACGTCGTCCTCTTCGGCGAGCTCCTGCCGGAGGCCGCGATGGCCGAAGCGCAGGAGCTGTGCGCCTCGGCCGACCTGCTGCTCTGCGTGGGCTCGTCGCTCGAGGTCTATCCGGTCGCTGGGCTACCAGAGCTGACGCTGCAGTCCGGCGGCCGAGTCGCGATCGTCACCAAGGGTTCCACGCCCTATGACTCCGAGGCGGCGGTGCGGCTCAACGGCGATGTGGTCGACGAGCTCTCGGCCGTGGTTGCGGCGATCTAGTCCAGCGCGTCAGCGATACGCGTGGCGCTTGCGAAGCAGGCGCTCGCAGAGGTACAGCGTCTCGGCAACCTCAGCCTGGCGCTCCGGGCGCAGCTCCCCGCGAAGGGCCTCGTTGGCGGCCTGGCCCGTGATCGGACGGCGCTCTCGCAGCTCGGCCATCTCCTTTGCGAGGCGCGGTGCCGTGCCCTCGACGTCCGCAAGCAGGGCCTCGAGCGCCACGCGCAGCTGTAGCGCGGCGTCGCGGACGCGGCCAGCGTTCAGGTCGGCGCGTGCCCGCACCAACAGCGACTCGTGCGGAGCGACTACGGCGCGATGGCTGAGGACTGCCGCAACTCGTTCCTGCGGTCGCAGGACCTCTGCGCGCCTGCCGCGCGCCTCGGGGGGAAGCTCGACCGCCTCCTCCCAGCGTCCCCGCGACAGGCCTTCGCCCGTCCCATAGCCCAGCCGAACGGCGAGCGCGTGGGAGGCCGAGGCATCGGCGACCGCTGGGTCGAGGGTGGCTGTTCGATGCGCGTGCAGGGCGCGGTTGACGATCCTCAGAGCGTGTTCGAGCTCGTCCGAGAGCGCCTCGACATCGTCACGGATCCGCTCGAACCATTGAGCGGCCGCCTCGACGTCGCTCAGCACCTCGGGCCGAACGACCGTGAGCGTGGTCAGCGGCACGGACTTCGGCTTCGCATCGGGGTCGACGTCCTGCGGGCGCGGGCGTCGCAGCCGGCGTCGCGGCGCTGGCGGGGCGTCGGCGACGGCGACCACGAGAACGCGCTCGGGCTCCCGGACGAGGTAGCGGCCCTGGTCGAGCCCCAGTGCGCCGGCGAACTCGAGCTGGACGAACCGGAAGCGCTCGGAGTCGCGAGCCATGGCGGGGACGCTACTGGTCGTGCCCGCGGACGCCGCGCGAATCGAAGTCCCGGCGGCTACTCGCCGATGTGGGCGCCGGACGCCCGGCCCGAGCCCTTCTCTGAGTGGCCCTTGCGCCTCGGCGTCGTGAAGCGCGAGGGCGAGGTGGGGACGTTCGGGTTGTCGATCTCAGCGATGCGCTCGATCAGGCGCTGCCACTGGTCGGGCTTGAGGATCTCGTTGAACTGCTTGGAGACTGAGCCTGCGCCCGGGCCGTACAGCGGCTGGTAGCCGACGTGGACGTGATCGGCGTGGTCGCCCATCGCGAACGTGTTCTCGCCGAAATCCATCAGCGAGATGATCTGGTCGGCCTCCATCGTGCCCTGGAGGGCCATCACATCCTGGACCAGCGCCTCGGTGATCGAACCACGCCCCTGGTTGCCGAGCACGGGGATCCCGTTGATCTGGGCGATGTCGACGGCGTTCCCGGACGAGTGGTGGCTGACGCTGCCCGACGCCGTGTAGTAGCTGTGCCCGCACTCCAGCGAGGTGATCGTGAGGCGGAATCCGCGCTCGGCCAGGTACTCGAGCATCGCAAGGATGCGCCTGTCGATCTGGCCGGTGCGGATGTCCTCGCGGCCGCAGGAATAGATCTCGAGGCGAGGATCCGCGAGCACGCGGCGCACCAGCTGCGGCTTCGACATCAGCAGCACCTGGCCGGTGCTCGCCTCGCCGGCGAACGGGTCCTCGCCGGCGGCGCGGTAGATCGCAGTGGCCTCGAGCAGCTTCCAGCCGTCGAGGATCGGCTTCGGATCGATCCGCGGCGCGCCTCGTCCGGCCGGCTGGATCGCGAAGTGCAGGTGCGGCGCGAGCTTGTCGGTCTTCTCGATCCGGCCCAGCACCGTGCCGGCGACCACCTTTGAGCCTTCCTTCAGCTTGCGCATCTCCATCGTCTTGCGGTCGAAGCGCAGGACGCCCGAGAAGTAGGCCTTGAAGCTCTCGTACCCGGGGAACCGCTCCGCCAGCAGCTCGTTGAGCTGGCCCGAGAGGTCGGCGCGATCGACGTTGCGCGGTCGCTCCGGGAACGCGTAGAGGCGCTGGCGCACGTCCTCGGTGTTCACCGGGGCGTCGCCGGTGGCCGTGGCGGCCTTCTTCGAGCGCTTGGCGGTCGTGCCGGCGCTCGCGGGCTGCGTGGGCTTGTCGTCGGCCTTCGGTGACACGAGCCGGAAGTCGTCGGCGCTGAGGCGGTTGCGCTTCGGGACGGGGTACACGTCCGAGATCCGGCCGAGCTGGGCGTAGGTGAACCTGTTGCCGTAGGCGTCCTGGAGCACCAGGTAGTTGCCCAGCTTCTTGTTGTGACCGAGCTCCTTGATGACGCCGTCGTTGACGGCGACCACGGGAGCCCCCTCGCGCGAGTAGATGTTGATTCCTCGACGTGTGGGTGAGCTTGAGACAACGTCGGCGACATTCCCGGCGGCGCGCTTGCTCGGCTTCGCCCGCTTCAGGGCCTGGCGCTCGGAGATGTCGTCGGCGTACCTCGCGCTGGCGGCGACCGGGAAGCGCGCGCCCTCGGTGAGGCCGGTCAGCGAGCCCACCAGGTCGTCCGGGAGGCGGCCGTACTGGCGGGCGTAGAGAATGACCTCGTCGACGTACCAGTCGGCGTGGTTGTAGGCGAAGATCGCCGTCTGCAGATCCTCCTCGCCGCCGGCCGCACGGAGGTAGCGGGCCGCGGCGCAGATCGCGTCGAGCGGGTTGTACGGATCCTTGCGGCCGTCCTCGTTGGCGTCGACGCCGTAGGCCTTCCAGGTGGAGGGCAGGAACTGCATCCAGCCCACCGCTCCGGCGGTGGAGACGTTGAGGTTGGTGCCGAAGGCGGTCTCGATCCGGTTGATCGAGGCCAGCACCTGCCAAGGGATGCCGTACTGGGTTCCGCACGCCTGGTAGATCGGGAGCAGGAAGGGCGGAATCGTGAACTGATCGATGACGAAGTTCGGGACCCCGATCGGGGCCGGGCCAAAGTCAGCGATGGTCAGGGACGGGTTGGCCTTGGTCGGGGTGCCGTCGGGCTTGCGCATCGGCGGCTCTTCCATCGGCTCGCGGTCGCGGTCGCGGTCCCCTCCGCCGCCACCCTGCTCGCCTCCGCGGCGCTCGCCCGCGCCATGGCCGCCGGTTGGGCCCTGGCCGGTGACGCCGTTGCCGTTGCCGCCGCCGACGCCCGGGAGGCTGCCGGGGGGCGGCGTTTCGCCGCCGGGGGGCGGCGGAACCGTGCCGCCGCCACCGCCGCCGGGCGGCGCCGGCGCTGGGTTGGCCTCGCTGTTGTCGACCGCGCCGTTACAGCCCGGGTCCGCGAGGTCCTTGAGCCCGTCGCCGTCGTCGTCGGCGAGGTTTGCGCACTGCGGGAGGACGTTCAGGTTGAGGTCGCTGCCGCCCGGGAGGTCGACCGAGACCCCATCCTGGCCGATGCCGAGCAGGGGATCGGCGGCGTTGACGCTGCCCGCCGAGACCGCGACGCCGAGTCCGGCGAGCGCGATCGCGAGTAGAAACTTCCTTCTCATCCCTAATCGTCCCTTTGCTGAGGCCTTCGGCGACATTCCCTGTCGCTCAGCCTGGCGAATCGCCTGCTCCCGGACCGGGGGAACGCTACTTGGTCGCCCAGAGCTTTGCAACGTTGAACCGTGCCTGTACCCACCTTCGTTCAATCGGCACATGGGGCCCTCCTCTTAACGCGAAAAACGCATTGGGGATGCGGGTTTTGACGTGAACGAGCCGTCGATTTCGAGGCCGGCGCGGCGGCGGGTGATTCTCTACGCTGCGCGCAGCCGTGAACGAAGGGCCCGAAAGCAACAGCCTGCGGGCGCGCGGCGAGGAGGCCGTTGGCGAGCTCGCTCAGGCGCTGCTCGAGAACCCGCTTTTCAACAGTGCCGTGTCGCGGGCGCTTGGCGCCGGCGAGCGTGCCGTCCAGGCCCAACGGTCGGCAATGGGCGCTGCCGGAATCGCGTCCCAGGCCGACGTCGAACGCCTTGAGAAGCGCCTGCGGCTCATCTCCTTGCGCATCGACGAGCTCGAGGACCGGCTCGACGAGCTCGACTCGCGCAGCTAGCCGCCGAGCGCTTCTGAGGCTAGCCGTCCGGCGCGTACGCCGGCGGCGTCCAGAGCCTCATCGTCGAGGCGAGCCCCGTCGGCCAGCTCCGCGACGACCAGACAGGAAGCGACGGCAATCCCGCGCCTGCGCCCGACCTCGAACAAAGCGGCAGAGCCGAGTTCCACGGCGCTGGCCCCGGCCTCGAGCCAGCCAGCGCGCCGATCGCGGCTGGCGGGGTCATAGAAGAGGTCCGTGCTGGCGACGACGGCCCTCTTGGCGGTCCCGTCGCGTTGAAGCTGCGTCTGCAGCGCGGGCTCGGGCCGAGAAGCCGGGTGGGCCCCGAGCGCCCGACTCGTCCCGTCGTCGCTGAGTGCCTCTTCGACGAGCAGGATGTCGCCAAGCGGCAGCCCGCGGTCCAGGGAGGTGCAGGTGCCGACCCGAACCGCCCGGCGCACGCCGAGGTCGGCGAGTTCCTCGAGCACGACCGCGCTGCTCGGACCCCCGATGCCCGTCGATTGGATGGTCAGCTCATGGCCTGCCGGCGTGCTGCCGCTGTAGCCCCAGAGGCCGCGGGCGTGGTTTGCCATTCGCGGGCGCTCGAGGAGCGCCTGCGCCAGCGCCAGCGCGCGGCCGGGATCACCTGGGAGCAGCGCGTCGGCGGCGATCGGTGCCGTGGGGCGGAGATGGACGGTCACGGGGGGCGGATTATGCTGCGCGTCGTGAGTGGCGAAGGGCCAGGACGGCCGCGGGAAAGCGGCGACCGAGGCGTCGCCGACGCCCTGCGCTCGGCAATTGCGCGCACGCTCGAGGCGACCACTCGTCCCGAGACGCGCGAGCGCGCGGCGGACCTTCTCGATGAGGTTGCGCGCCGCGGTGTCGAGGCGCGCGACGAGGTGGCGCGGCGGGGCCGGGAGGCTCGCAAGGAGGTGACGCGGCGCGGGCAGGAGGCCGGGACGGAGCTCGCCAAGCGAGGCCAGCTTGCCCGCGACGAGCTCGCCAAGCAACTCGAGGCGCTCGAGGCACGCCTGGCTTCGATCGAGGAGACGCTCCGCCGCCAGGAGTCCGGCTCCGCGACGGGACAGGGCCCGACGCCGGACTCGGAGGCGGGAAAGCCAAATCCTCAACATAAAGCTGAGAGTTAGATGAGCGGACGCCGCGTGGTGATCACCGGCATCGCGAGTCAGTGGGGGGCCGAGCTCGCGCGCCGCCTGGCGCGCGACCCGGCCCTCGAGTACGTCGCCGGGATCGATACCCACCCTCCCAGCGCCGACCTCGAGCGGACGGACTTTATCGAGGCCGATCTGCGCAGCCCGTTGCTCTCGCGGCTGCTGCCTTCGACTGAGGCCGACACGGTCGTGCACTGCGGGATCCTCTGGTACCCCGAGCTCGGCAAGCCCGCGGGGGCGCTCCACGAGATCAACGTCATCGGCACCCTGCAGCTCCTCGCCGCCTGCGAGCGGACGCCAACGCTCGAGCGCGTCGTCGTCCGGGGGTCGGCGGCGATCTACGGGTGCGAGGCGGCTTCCCCTGCGTTCTTCACCGAGGACCTGGCTCGCCGCTTGCCGCTTCGCACACGGTTTCAGCGCGACATCTCCGAGCTCGAGGAGTACTTCGACAACTTCTCCCGCCGCCACTCGAGATTGACCTGCTGCATGCTGCGCTACCAGCCCGAGATCGGGCCCGAGCTCGAGACCCCGCTGGTCCGTTACCTGACGCTCCCGGTGGTTCCGACCCAGCTCGGCTACGACCCCAGGCTGCAGCTGCTTCACGCCGACGACGCGACTGGCGCCCTCGAAGCGGCCGTCCGCAACCCGGTCCGCGGGCCCGTCAACGTCGCCCCGACTGGAGCGATCTCGCTGAGCCGCCTGTTGCGGCTGGCCCGCCGGCCCGGGGTGCCGCTTCCGCACCCGCTCTTCGGCCCGGCGATGGAGCGGGTGGGACGGCGGCTCGGGGTGGGGCCGTTGCTCGGCGATGCGATTCGCATGCTCCGCTACGGCCGCGGGATCGACAACCGGCGGCTCCGCGAGGAGGTCGGATACGAGCCGAGGTTCGACGCCGTCGACGCCGTCCGTGACTTCGCGGGCAAGACCGACGGCCGACGGCTCGGGCCGCGGCTGCACGCCGGCGCGCTCGCGGAGCGGCTGGCCGGGGCCGGCCGATGACCGTTGGAACCGACACGCGGGAGGGGCCCCTCGCGGGGCCCGAGGCGCTGGCCGACTTCCTTCGCAACATGAGGGTGGGAGTCGAAGCCGGGCTCGACCCGCTGACGGCTGCCCAGCGCGCGGCGGGGTCGCTCCCGACGCAGCTGCGCGAGGCGGCGGACGCGATCGCGCGCCGCCTCCAGGGGGAGTACAGCGAGGACGAGTGGGGGTTCGACGAGGAGTTCGCCGAGGCCATGTTCCCGATCTTCGACTTCCTCTACTCGGTGTGGTGGCGAGTGGAGGCGGAGGGTGCGCGCCACGTGCCGTCGCACGGCCGTGCGCTGCTCGTCTCAAACCACGCCGGCTCGCTGTTTCCGTTCGACGCCGGGATGATCACGATGGCGCTGATGAAGACGCACCCGCTGCCTCGGTGGCCGCGGTTCATGGTCCTCGATTGGGCCTTCGCCCTTCCCTTCATCTCGAGCTTCATGCGCCGCGTCGGCGGCATCCCGGCCAGCCCGCACAACGCGCGCCGGGTCCTGGAGCAGGACGAGACCGTGATGGTCTTCCCCGAAGGCGTCAAGGGAACCGGCAAGCCGTTCAGCGAGCGCTACCGGCTGCAGCGCTTCGGCCGCGGCGGCTTCGTGGAGGTAGCGCTCCGGACGGGGGCGCCCATCGTTCCGATCGCCGTCGTCGGCTCGGAGGAGATCTATCCCAAGCTCGGCGAGAGCCGAACCCTGGCTCGCGCTACCGGTGCGCCGTTCGTTCCGCTGACGCCGACCTTTCCGTGGTTCGGGCTGTTCGGGTTGATCCCGCTGCCGTCCCGGTGGCGGATCGAGTTCTGCGAGCCCATCCACCTCTCGGATCATCCGCCGGAGGCCGCCGATGATCCTCGGGTGGTCTTTGACCTCTCGGAGGAGGTGCGCGAGACGATCCAGGCGAAGCTGTACGAGAACCTCGTCAAGCGCGGGTCCGCCTTCTTCTGAGTGCCGCACGCTGACGGGCCCCATGTGGGGTCTGGCCCAGGTGACCCCTCTGGTTATGCTCCGCGGCGGAGATGGTTGCTGCCGCTGCGACGCAGGGGGGCGAGGCGAAGTCGGGCGGCCGCGTGTCCGCCGAACAGCTGCGTGAGCTGCTCGACCGGACGCTGACGGAGCTCGATCGCGATGAGCGACTCGGCCCGCTGATCCGCGCCACCGGAATCCGGCTGCGACTCGACTGCCCGGACGTCGGATTGGTCTTGAACGTTGCCGCCTCCGAGCGAGGAGACCGGCATCTGCGCTGGGCGTTCAGCGACGACGTGGACTGGGATCCGCGGCTCGAGCTGCGGATGAGGTCCGATGTGGCGAACGCCTACCTGCAGGGCAAGGAGAGCCTCGCCGTTGCGATCGCGCGCGGCAAGGTCCGGGTTCGGGGCGAGTCCAAGGTGGCGCTCCTGTACGTCCCGACGACGCGGCTCATCGAAGAGCCCTACCGCCGCTGCGCCCGGGAGCTTCACCCCGATCTCGTCCTGACCTAGTAGTAGGTCGCTCGTCCGGAACTCGAAGGGGTTTTGTTAATCCCGATTGACGTGGGACGCGCGTCGGCGTAGCCTGCGTCCACGCGATACGGCAACAGGCCGCAGTGGGCCAAGCCGCCCGACCGCCCCCTGGCGACTGGGGCGCGAGCGTGAAGCCCGCGAGGTGCCGAAGGCGCCGCAGGCCGACGAAGCGGGCCGTGAAGCCCGCAGGCGACGGGGCAACGCGACCCCGTCGCCTCACGTCTAGGGACGAGTACGACCTGCCGGGCAGGTAACGCGCCCTTGACCGCCGACACCGGGTGTGCTGGGGCGGTGCCGTCCGGCACCGCCAGAAGCTGGTGCCGTTATTGAGATTCGCGCGGACGATGTCGGCGGATAGATTGCTTCGGTGGCGGACGACTCGATTTCGATCAACGAGGCGGCGCGGATCTCGGGGGTACCGGGTTCGACCCTGAAGCGGTGGGCGAACGACGGCGTGATCCCCGTCCGGAACGATCGCTGGACGGTCGCCGCAGCAGCTCAGGCTCGCGTGGTCTCGCGGATGCGCGACCGCGGCCACGCGCTCGACGAGCTCCGCCAGGCGGTGCGCGACGGCCGCCTTGCCTTCGGCTACGTCGAGGACCTGCTCCCGGCGAGCGAACGGGCCTACACCCGGGGCCAAGCCGCCGAGCGCGCAGGTCTCGAAGAGCAGCTGGTCGAGCGGATCATGAGCCTGCTCGGCACGCCCACTGCGATCGAAGGCACGCTGACCGAGCAGGACGTCGAGGCGATGGAGCAGATCGCCCAGGTGCTCCAGGCGGGCTTCCCCCTGGTCGCCGTGCTGCAGCTGATCCGCGTCTACGCGCAGTCGATCCGCAAGATCGCCGAGGCCGAGGTGAGGCTGTTTCACCTCTTCGTTCACGAGCCGTTGATTCGCCAGGGAGTCGACGCGCTGCAGATGGCGGAGGAGATGGAGGGGATGGCGCGGGATCTGCTCCCGCTCACCTCGCCGCTGATGGACTACGTCCACCAGCGGTACCTGCGCTTCTACATGGAGCAGGACGTTGTCGGCCACATGGAGACGGAGCTCGGAGAGGCCCGTCAGCTCGGCCGCGTCCAGATGGCCTTCTGCTTCGTCGACCTCACCGGGTTCACGCGCTACACCGAGGAGGAGGGCGACGAGGAGGCGCTCGACCTGGTCGAGCGCTTCGTCGAGACGGTCGAGGCCACGCTCCCGGCGGAGGCCCTGGTGGTGAAGACCATCGGCGACGAGGTGATGATCGTCTCGCCGGACCCGGTGACGCTCACCGAATGGGCTGTCGGCTTCCTGACCCTGTTCCAGGAGCGACCGCAGCCGCGGGTTGGAATCCACCGCGGGCGGGCCGTGTATCGAGACGGCGACTACTTCGGCGGCGAGGTGAACCTGACCCATCGCGTAGTCGCCCGGGCGCTGGGCGGCGAGGTGATGGTGACGGCGGCCGTCGTCGACGCGATCGGGCGCTCCGACTACCTCGAGTTCGACCCCATCGGCCGGGTGGAGCTGAAGGGGTTCGGCGAGCCGGTGGAACTCTTCGTCGTGCGTGCGAAGGAGCCCGAAGAGCCGTAGCTAAAGCGCCCCGAATCCGCGTCCGCGCCGCGTAAGCTTCGGCGCGTGAAGGAGGAGGCGCTTTCGGAGCTCGCTGACGTGGTCCGGTCGACTGGCTTGATCGACCCTGGCCACGCTGTCGTCGTGATGATCTCCGGAGGACCCGACTCGGCCTGCGCTGCGGCAGGCCTGGCCCGCGCTCTCGGGCCGGCCCACGTGCACGCCCTGCACGTCAACTACGGCTTGCGCGAGGAGGCCGCCGCCGACGTCGCCGTCTGCCGCCGCCTGTGCGCGGCGCTGCGAATCGACCTGCACGTCGAGCGCGCGACTGTGGACGAGGGCAACCTGCAGGCCGAGGCCCGCCGGCTGCGCTACGACGCCGCCGAGCGGCTTCGCGCTCGCACCGACTCGCGCTGGATCGCCACCGGCCACACGCGCACCGACGCGGCCGAGACCACGCTCTACCGTCTCGCCACCTCGCCGGGCTCGCGCGCGCTCATGGGGCTTCCACCGCGCAACGGGCGCGTCGTGCGGCCGCTGCTGGCGCTGGAGCGGGAGCGGACTCGCGAGCTGGCGCTGGCGGCGGGACTGCCGTTCGCAGACGACGCTTCCAACGAGGACGAGAGGTTCGCCCGCAACCGGATTCGCGCCCGCGTGCTGCCGGAGCTGCGCGAGCTCAGCCCCGAGGCCGAGCGCAACATCGCCGAGACGCGCGCCGAGCTGATGGAGGAGGCCGAGCTGCTGGAGCGGGTGGTGCTCGAGTCGCTCGACGCCGCCGGCGCGGGGGCCGGCGCGGTTGCGATCCGGGCCGATGCGCTGGCTGAGGCCGAGCCCGGTCTGCGGCGCCTTGCGCTGCGCGCGCTCGCCGAGCGAGCCGCTGGGCGCTCGGTGCCGCTGGGACGTGCCCGCGCCGCCGAAATTCTGCGCCTGGCCGCCGACCCCGAGGGCGGGACCGTCGAGCTCGGGGGCGGCTTGTTCGCTTACTGCGAGGCCGGCTTCGTCCGCTTTCAGGCCTCCGAGGCCGAGGCGGCTCCGCAGCCGGTCGGCCTGGGGCTGCCGGGGCGCGCGCGGATCGGCCGGTGGGAGGTGCGCGCCGAGATTCATCCCGGTCCGGTAGATCCTGCGGGCCCCGATCTGGCGACCCTCGACGCCGCCGCCCTGGGCGACCGGGTGGAGGTGCGGACGTGGAGGGAGGGGGATCGCATCCGCCCGCTGGGCATGAAGGGATCGAAGACGTTGGGTGATTTGTTCGCCGACCGCAACGTGCCCAGGTCGCTGCGCCACAGCCTGCCGGTGGTCACCGTCGATGGTCAGGTTGCCTGGGTGGCGGGAGTCGCCGTTTCGGAGGACTTTCGCCTCGCCCCTGACACGGAGCAGGTCGCGGTCCTTACCGCGCGCGTGCTGGAGTAGCGCCGTGAGCGACCCGGGCATTGGGGAGGTCCTCGTCTCGACCGAGGATCTCGAGCGCAGGGTGAGCGAGCTCGGCGCGGAGATCAGCCGCGACTACGAGGGCCGTGACCTGGTGATGATCGGGGTCCTCAAGGGCGCGGTGCTGTTCATCGGCGACCTGATGCGGGAGCTCACCGTGCCGTGCGAGATCGACTTCATGGCGGTGTCGTCCTACGGCTCGGCGACCGACTCCTCCGGGGTGGTGCGCATCCTCAAGGATCTCGACTCGCCGATCGACGGCCGCGACGTGCTCCTCGTCGAGGACATCGTCGACTCGGGGCTCACTCTCCACTACCTGCTCAAGAACCTGTCGGCGCGGAATCCGGCTTCGCTGGAGGTCTGTGCGCTGCTGACCAAACCGGAGCGCCGGCGCATCGAGCTGCCGATCCGCTATGTGGGCTTTGAGATCCCGAATCGCTTTGCGATTGGCTACGGGCTCGACCACGCGCAGCGGTACCGCAACCTGCGCTACGTGGCGGTTTTGGATGAGTAGGTCCAGTGCGTCAGCAGGCGTAGATCAGGCATAGGCACCCTGGTACGCTGGTCCAACCGTCGTGGGGCAGCGCAAAGCACCCCTAGCCATGCCGGAAATCGCACCCGATAGTTCGAGCCCACTCAGATGAGACGCTTCTTCCGCAGCGCGGCGTTTCCGATCCTTATCGTGATCGTGCTCGCGTTTTTCGCGCAGCGCCTGATCAGCCCGGGCGAGCGCGAGGAATCGACGACCTTCGGCGAGTTCAATAAGCAGATTCAGGACGAGAGCGGTGCCGCCGGGATCGAGTCGGTCACCTTCGAGCAGAAGACCGACACGATCAAGGTCAAGCAGACCGACGGCACCGAGTTCTCCACCGGCTATCCGACGGAGCTCGAGGCCTCGCTGATCAACACCCTTGAGCGCCAAGAGGTCGACTACGACGTCGAGGGCACGGGGGGCTCGAGCTTCCTCTCGATCCTCACCTACATCCTCCCGTTCGTCCTGTTCTTCGGGTTCTGGCTGTTCTTGATGAACCAGATGCAGGGCGGCGGGTCGAGGGTGATGAGCTTCGGCAAGTCGCGCGCGAAGCGCATGTCGGTGGACGCGCCCAAGATCACCTTCCGCGACGTCGCCGGCGCCGACGAGGCGGTGCAGGAGCTGCACGAGATCAAGGAGTTCCTCGAGAACCCCAAGAAGTTCCAGGCGCTCGGGGCGCGGATCCCCAAGGGCGTGCTGCTCTACGGCCCGCCCGGCACCGGCAAGACACTGCTCGCCCGCGCGGTTGCGGGTGAGGCGGGCGTTCCCTTCTTCTCCATCTCCGGCTCTGACTTCGTCGAGATGTTCGTCGGC
>Ga0081538_10000205_pt1 | contig 65480 bp, 67 predicted proteins | sample TabmetS5T2R1_FD_71022 | JGI IMG/M metagenome (GOLD analysis project Ga0081538, IMG submission 71022) | Tabebuia heterophylla rhizosphere microbial communities from the University of Puerto Rico - S5T2R1 | ecosystem: Host-associated > Plants > Roots > Rhizosphere ... | reverse complement strand
ACCGACCAGGTGCGGATCGACCGCGAGGAGATCTACGAGATCCTCGACCAGATGCGCGCGACGATCCCGGAGGAGATCAAGCAGGCCCGCTGGATCGTCAAGGAGCGGCAGGAGATGCTCGCCGAAGCAAAGCGCGAGTGCGACCGGATCCTCGGCGAGGCGCGGGAGCAGGCGGCCCGCGAGGCCTCGCAGACGGAGATCGTCAAGCTCGCCGAACGGCAGGCGCAGGAGATCATCGACGACGCGCGGCGGCAGGCCCGCGAGACGCGCCTCGAGATGGAGGACTGGGCCGACAGCATCCTCTCCACCCTCGAGGTCAACCTCGACAAGTTCCTCGGCGCCGTCAAGCGAGGGCGCGAGCGGCTGCACGAGCGCTCGCAAGAGACGGTCGTCGCGGGCATCGCGGCTCCGGGCTCCACCAACGACGACCAGCCCTACGAGTAGCGCTCGGCACGTAGCCGCGCTCTACGACGTCCACGGGAACCTGCCCGCACTGGAGGCCGTCCTCGCGGCGACCGCAGACACGCCGCTCGTCTTCGGCGGCGACGTGGCGTGGGGGCCACTACCCGTCGAGACCGTTGACCGGATCCGCTCGCTGGATGCACGCGCGATCCGGGGAAACGCCGACCGCGACCTCGACGACGAGTGGCTCGAGCAGCAGCTCGGCCCGGAGCGCCTCGAGTGGCTGACGTCTCGTCCCGAGCAGCTCGAGCTCGAAGTCGAGGGTCTCGGCCGGCTGCTGTTCTGCCACGGCTCCCCGCGCAGCGACGAAGAGATGCTCCTGAAGACGACGCCGCAGGAGCAGCTCGCCGAGCTTCTCGACGGCGTCGATGCCGATGTTGTGGTGTGCGGCCACACGCACATGCAGTTCGATCGGACTGTCGGCTCGAAGCGCGTGGTCAACGCGGGCAGTGTCGGACTTGCCTACGGCGCGCGCGGCGCCCACTGGGTCGAGCTCGGCCCTGACGTGGTGCACCGACGGATCGAGTACGACCCGTCGCCGCTCCGCGGTTCCGGGTGGCCGCGCGCCCAGGAGATCTTGGCCGTGATCGAGTCGCCGCCGAGCGAGGAGAAGGCGATTGCGGAGTTCGAGGCGCTGATCGAGGCAGGCCGCGACGCTACCCTCGTCGAGTGACGACGTTCGACCTCAGACAAGCGAAGCTCAGGCCGGGAGAGGAGTATCGGGACGAGCAGGAGATCGCGCTCTCGCCGTATGACCTGGGCGGCCAGCGCTACCTGCCCGTGCCGGACGTGGTCAGCGCCGAACTGGCGATCACCCGCGGCACGAGCGGGACGACGTTCGAGCTCCGTTTTCCCGTCCGGCTCCATGGCCCGTGTTACCGCTGCCTCAAGGACGCCGCCCTCGACCTCTCGATCCACGCCCGCGAGTACCAGGCGACGAACCCCGGCGAGTCCGACGAGCTGCGCACGCCGTACGTTGTGGACAACAAGCTGCAACTCTCGGACTGGGCCCGCGACGCGATCGCGCTCGAGCTGCCGCAGCAGATCCTCTGTCGCCCGGACTGCGCCGGCCTCTGTCCAATCTGCGGTGAGGACCTGAACGAGAACCCGCACCAACATGAAGAAGAACAATCGGATCCCCGCTGGGCCGCGCTGGAAGAGCTGAAGGGGAAGCTCTAACTCGCCGCGAAACGGGCTCTGCCCGTTTCGCCGCTGCGGTACTTCGAGAAGGAGCTACGACCCACGTCATCACCCGGCTCCGGTGGCTGAAAGTCGTAAGACTTTCAGCCAGATTTAGCTACACTCCGCCGCCGCGATGGCAGTCCCCAAGCGAAAAACGACGAAGTCGCGCCGTGACAAGCGCCGGGCGCAGCACAAGCTCGAGGCTCCGCGCCTGAACGAGTGCCCGGTCTGCCACCGCCCGAAGCGGCCACACCGCGTCTGCCCGACCTGCAAGACCTATCGCGGGCGCGAGGTCGAGCCGCTGCGTGCCCCGGTCCCGTAGAATCGGCGCCCGTCCTTTCCCCCGATCGCAAGCGAGGTGACATGGCAGCGTCCCGCGACGAAGTCTTCGAGCGCATCAAAGAAGTCCTGGCCGAGCGGCTGAGCGTCGAGGAGTCGGATATCACCGAGGAGGCGAACTTCCAGGAGGATCTGGACGCCGACTCGCTCGATCTCGTCGAGATGATCATGGAGCTCGAGGATCAGTTCGGGATCAAGATCCCGGACGAGGATGCCCAGAAGATCCAGACGGTCGGGCAGGCTGTCGACTACGTCACTTCGCACCAGTAGCAGCGGCGCGCCGGCGGGGCAGCCGACCCGTCTCGCGGAGCTGATCGAGCAGCTTCCATCGGAGCGGCTCGACAACGCGTTTACGCACCCCTCGTGGGCGGCCGACCGCTCGGAGTCCTACGAGCGGCTCGAGTTCCTCGGCGACAGCGTCCTCGAATTGGCCGTCGCGCGGGCGCTCTACGAGCGTTTCCCGGACCTGACCGAGGGCCGACTCGCGAAGATCCGCTCGCACGTCGTCTCGCGCGCCAGCTGCGCCGTCGTCGCGCGAGAGCTCCAGCTGGGCACGCAGCTGGTCGAGCGAGGCCGGAAGGTCGTTCCGCCCGACGAGCTCGACCGCTTGTCCCGGAACCGAAACGTCCTCGCCGCGCTGGTCGAGGCCGCGCTCGCCGCGCTCTTCCTCGAGCACGGATTCGAGGCGATCGAGGGGCCGATCGTCGAAGCCTTCTCCGGGCGGATCGAGTATGCGGCGACGACGCACGTCGATTTCAAGACCGAGCTCCAGGAGGCGCTCGCCGCTCTGGGTCAGCAGGTCAGCTATTCGGTGCTCGACGTCGAAGGGCCGCCGCACGACCGCCGCTTCACGTCGGCGGCGGTGATCAACGGCGACCAGGCCGGTGTCGGCTTCGGCGCGTCGAAGAAGGCGGCGGAGCAGGAAGCCGCCCGCCAGGCGCTCGAGAAGATCCGGGCGGCGTAGCCAGGCGCCATCCGCCACACGGACTAGCGTTCCGCCGGCGTGCACCTCCGCGCGATCCGCATCCGCGGCTTCAAGTCGTTCCCCGAGCCGGTCGAGGTTCGCCTCGATCCGGGCGTTGCCGTGGTCGTGGGGCCAAACGGCTCCGGGAAGTCAAATGTGGCCGATGCGCTGCTCTGGGCGTGCGGGAGCCTCAGCCCCAGCGAGCTGCGGGCCGAGAAGCCCGACGACGTGCTCTTCGCGGGCTCGGGCGGCCGCGCAGCCGCGCCGTACTGCCAGGTCGAGCTCGTCCTCGACAACGAGGACCGCGGCGTTCCGGAGCTGGAGTACGCGGAGATCTCGATCATGCGGCGTCTCCACCGGGGCGGCGAGGGCCAGTACCTGATCAACGGGACGGCAGTCCGGCGCACGGACCTCGTCGAGCTGCTTGCCGACATCGGGCTCGGAGGCGCCGCGGGCTCGGTCATCTCCCAGGGTAAGGTCGAGGAGATCCTCGCCTCGAAGCCCGAGGAGCGGCGGGCGCTCGTCGAGGACGCGGCTGGACTGGGGAAGTTCAAGCGCCGCCGCCATCGGGCGGAGCTGAAGCTCGCCCGCGTCGCGCAGGACGTCGCGCGTGCGCTGGACGTCGAGGCCGAGGTTCGCAAGCGACTTCGCCCACTGGCACTCCAGGCGACCGCGGCCGAGCGGGCGGAGAAGCTCCGCGTCCAGATCGCCGGTCTCGAGGCTGCGGTCGCGAGTCTCGACCTCGCCACGCTCGACGAGCAGATCGGAGCGGCACAGGAGCGCCGCTCGGCTGCCGATCACGCCCGCAGGCGCAGCGACGCGAGGCTCGAGGACCTCCTCGCCGAGCGTCGTCGCGCGGAGGAGGAGCTCGCCGACGCCGCCGGGCGGCGCGAGGGCGCCACCGCCGCGCTCTACCGGCTGCGAAGCGCCGGCGAGCGCGTCGCGCTGCGGCGCGAGGCCGCCGCTGACCTGCTTGCGTCCCTCGAGGACGCGGCGGCGAAACAGAGACTGCCGGTCGACCTGACGCGGCAGCGTCGTCGCGAAGAGGCGCAGGAGCGGCTCCGAGCGCTCGAGCGGATGCTGGCCGAGCGTGAAGGCGTTCCTCCTGCTGCCCGGGCGTTCGCGGAAGCCGGCCACCCGCTCGTGCTCTCCCGGCTGGACGTGCCTCCCGGGGACGAGCGAGCGATGGCGGCTGCGCTTCGCGGTCACGGCGCGGCGGTGGTCGCTCCTGACGCGCAGACCGCGCTCGAGCTCGTCCGGGAAGCTCGCCGCCGGGGACTTGGGAGCGTCACCGTAGTCGTCGGCGAGCGGCCCCTCGAGGACTTCGACATCGTCGACGAGCACGAGCTGCTCTCGGCGGAGAGGCTCGCCGTTACGCGAGACGGCCTCGCCTTCGACCCGGTACGGACCGAGCTGTGGTTCGCGGGGGAGGCGGCCGAGGCGGTTCTGCTCGAGCTCGAGGGTAGGCGCCGAGCGCTCGCCGGCGAGGTCGCCGAGCTCGACCGTCGACCTCCCCCGACACCCGTCGTCGACGACGCGCGATTCCGCCCGCTGATCGCCGTCGCCGAGCGGCTCGACGCGGCGCTCGCGGCGGCGGCTGTCGTCGCCGACCGCGCGGAGCCGACGCTGCGCGCGCGCGCCGATGCCGGCACGACGCGCACCGGGGAGCTCGCTGACGAGCTCCGGCGGCTGGGAGCCGCCGAGGCGGAGGTCCGGCGCGAGGCGGCCGAGGTCGCGGCGAGGACGAGCGCGATCGACGTCGAGCTCGCCCGGCTGGAGGCCGAGCGCGGCGAGGCGGAGCGCCGCCTCGAGGCCGCCGGGGTCGAGCCCGCGGAGGGGGAGGACCGCGAGGCGCTCGTCGAGCGGGCGGAGCGTCTACGCCGTCGCCGCGAGGAGCTCGGGCGCGTCAACCCGCTCGCCGCCGAAGAGTACGAGCGGGAGAAGGAGCACCTCGCCGACCTGACCGCGCAGCGGAAGGATCTGGAGCAGAGCCTCCAGGAGCTCGCCAAGCTCCGCGACGAGCTCGACGAGACGGTCGAGCGGCGGTTCGCAGAGACCTTCGACGCGGTGAGAGCGAACTTCGAGGAGGTCGCGGAGACGCTCTTCCCGGGCGGACGGGGTCGGTTGCGCCTGACCGAGCAGCAGGGAACGGACGACGAGGACGCGACGCCGGGCATCGAGGTCGAGCTCCAGCCGGCGGGGAAGCGGGTGACCCGCCTGTCGCTCCTGTCGGGCGGCGAGAAGGCCCTCGGCGCGATCTCGTTCCTGTTCGCGCTCTTCCTCGCCAGGCCGTGCCCGTTCTACCTGCTCGACGAGGTCGAGGCCGCGCTCGACGACACGAACATCGGCCGCTTCGTGCAGCTCCTCCGCCGCTACGCCGACCGTGCGCAGTTCATCGTCATCACGCACCAGAAGAAGACGATCGAGGCGGCGGACGTCCTCTACGGCGTGACGATGGGCGCCGAGGGCGTCTCGGAGATCGTCTCGCGGCGGCTGCCGCGTGACGAGGCCGCCGAAGCAGCCGCGTAGCTAGCCTCCCGCGATGACCAGGAGCTGGGGCGAGCTGCTCGGGGACACCGAGAACCCCGACGAGACGGCAGAGGAGCGCGCCGGCTTCTTCACGCGGCTCCGCGACTCGCTGGGCAAGACCCGGCGCGCGATGACCGACCAGCTGGCGGCCGCGGCGTTCGACCCGGCCGACGACGAGTCCTGGGAGCGGCTCGAGGAGGCGCTGATCGCGGCCGACGTCGGCGTGCCGACCACGGCGGAGCTCGTCCAGCGGCTCGAGGCGCGCCAAGACGTCGGCGAGCTCGGGGCGACCCTCGCCGAGGAGGCGGCCGAGCTCCTCGGCGACCCCGGGCGGCTGACGCTCGACGGGCCGCCGACGGTCATTCTCGTCGTTGGCGTCAACGGCACCGGCAAGACGACGACGATCGGCAAGCTCGCCGACCGCCTTCGCGAGCACGGGCACTCGGTGATCCTTGCCGCAGCGGACACGTTCCGCGCCGCGGCCGAGGAGCAGCTCGAGATCTGGGCGCAGCGCTCAGGCGCCGACTTCGTTGGCTCCGAGCGCGGGGGAGACCCCGCGGCGGTCGCCTACGACGCGATCGAGGCGGCGACGGCGCGCGGCCGCGACGTGGTCATTGTCGACACTGCCGGCCGGCTCCACACACAGACGAATCTGATGCAGGAGCTCGCCAAGGTGCACCGGGTAATCGAGCGCCGGCTCCCGGGCGCGCCGCACGAGACGCTGCTCGTGATCGACGCGACGACTGGCCAGAACGGCCTCCAGCAGGCGCGGCTCTTCAGGGACGCCGTGAACGTCTCCGGCGTCGCGCTGACGAAGCTCGACGGCTCGGCCAAGGGCGGCGTGGCCCTGGCGATCGCCCACGAGCTCGGTCTGCCGGTCAAGCTCGTGGGCGTAGGGGAGGGGATCGAGGACCTGAGGCCCTTCGATCCCCAGGATTTCGCGCGAGCGTTGCTCTCCTAGCCGGCCGACCCGCCCGATTCGACACCGAAGGCGATGTCGACGGTCGTGCGGTACTCGCTGATGTGGTCGCCGTCGACGACGGCGCTCATCATCACGACGTGGGCGCCGGAGATCCCGCGGACCGTCTTCGCCGCTTCCCTGACGGCGGCGTCGGCCGCCTTGGCGAAGCTCTCCGGCGACGAGCCGATGACTCGGATGACTTTTGCGACTTCTGCCACGCACGTCCTCCTTGAATGGTTTGCCGTTGACCTACCCGCTCGGCCGCAAGATCACGCGGTATTCGTGAAGCGGGTTCTTCTTGCGCACCTCGATCGCCTCGATCACGGCCGTGGTGCCGACCGGCCGGTCTTCCATGGCGGCCTCGACCGCTTCCTTGATGGTTTGTCTCCATTTGTCCGCAGCCATGAGTCTCCTTTCACTAGCCGCCTGTTCCGAGCACGACGATGTAGTCGCCAATAGGGTTGGTCACGGTCACGTACATGTCGACCACCCTCAGCTGATGGGGCGGACGCCACTGTCTGCGTCGCTTGAGATCCCTCTCGGCTTTCAGGACGGCCGCCTCGGCCGCCTTCGCAAAGCTGGTCTTGGACTTACCCTCCCAAGTCTTGATGACAGGCATTCCCTCCTCCCTTCCGCCGCTGTCGGCTCCGATCCTATGACGACGCGGCTTGACGAGCCAAGAGGCGTCTCGCCGCGGCGACATTGCCCTTTGCCTCATGGGCGAGGCGGGCCCGTTCGAAATCCCCGGCCGCGGTATATGCACGAGCCTTGAGGTCGGGGGAATCGGTCCGCTCGGCGAGCTCGACCGCCTCTCGAGCCAGCTCCGTGTCCGCGGTCGCTCTGGCGAGAGCGATGCGCCACATCACCTGAGCGACGACGTCCACCGGCGTGGCCCCATCTCTCGCGAGCTTCGCGAAATGCTCGGCCTCCTCGAGGTGGCCTTCCTCACAGAGGGCATCTGCCAGGAAGGCGCTGACCGGCGGGATGACGCTCTGTGCCCCCATGGCGCGGAGCTCCGTGTACGCCCACCGTAGAACCGCCGTCGCCTCCTCAGGCTGGTCCGCCAGGAACTCGATGTCTGCCGCGATCAACGAGCGCATTGCGATTCTGAACCGCTGCCCCTGCTCCTGCCAGATGCTGCGCGCCTCCTGGTGAAGGCGGCGGCCCTCTTCGAGGTCGCCCTGCATTGCTCGAAGCCCCGCGAGGGCGCCCGTCACAGAGGCGCGTAGTGACTGGGTTGTCGGCACTTCCCGCAGGAGCTGCTCGCAACGCTCGATCGCCGCGGGAACCGGAGTCGGGCCGTAGTAGACGGCTTGGGCGAGCTGCGCGGCAATTGTGGCCTGCTCCCCCGCGTCGCCGGCGCGACGGGCGTACTCCAGGGCACGCTCGAGATGCTCGGTGCGCGCAGCCCAGCGAAACGCGTGGAGATGCGCCTCGCTCTTTAGCCACCACGCCTTCGCCAAACCGATGTTGTCGCCAAGTTCCTCCAGCAGCGGGATCGCGCTGTCGGCGACGGCGACGATGTCTTCGACCGATTCCTCGGGATGTGTGAACGCACGGTAGAACTCTCGCTCGATCATCGTCCGAAGCTCGAGTCGCCGATCGTCGGCCGATCGTGCGGCCTCAAGAGCCTCGGTCAGGACGCGCTCGGCGCGCGGGAAGTCACCGGTCCGCATGAGCGCACTGCCGAGCATGGGGAGGAGCTCACGGCGTTCCTCGTTCGAGTCCGGGAGCAGCGACGTTGCCCTGGTGAGGAGGCTGACGGCGGCGGGGTTATCCCCGCGGTCGACGGCTCGTCGCCCGGCGCTCCCCAACCGCTCGCCCGCGCGCTCGGCGAGCTCGACGCGGGACTCGCCCAGCTCCTGCCGGAACCGAAACGCCTGCTCCAGGTGGTACCCGAGGATCTCCTCCTGCTCGGCGCTTCGCGGCCCGCCGGCGGTCTCGAGCCAGCGTGCGAAGCGCTCGTGGAAGTCCGCTCGAGCTGCCTTCGGCATCTGCCGGTAGGCCGCGTCACGGACCAGGCTGTGACGGAACCGATAGGTGTTCTCGCGCCCGAACCTCGTGTGGTGGGGTCGGATCAGCTGCTTGCGGACGAGATCCGCGAGGTGGTCGTCGACCGACGGGTGCTCTTCCGGCCTGGTCAGCACGCGGACTGCGCTGCGCGAGAAGATCCGGCCGGCAACCGCTGCGCACTCGAGCACCCGACGCTCCTCCGCGGGCAGGCGGTCGAGCCGGGCGTCGAGCAGCGCCTGAATCGTCGGCGGGACGGCCAATGACGACAGGTCGGTGGTCGTCACCCAGCGCCCAGCTTCGCGTCGGAGGGATCCGTCATCGACCAGCATTGCGACGAGCTCCTCGACGAAGAGGGGATTTCCCTCGGCCGAGCGGGCAATCCGCTCCTTCACCGTCGTCGTCACGGTGCGATCGAGCAGGTTCTCGATCAGCGTCGCGCATGCCTCGTCCGGAAGCGGCTCGAGAAGCAGCGACGTCGAGTTCACTTTGCCGCCGGCCCACGCAGACCGCTCTTCGAGCAGCTCCGCTCGGGCGAGGCAAATGACCAGGATTGGCGCATCACGGGCCCAGTCGGTGATGTGGTCGATGAGATCGAGGAAGGTCTGCTCGCCCCAGTGGACGTCCTCGAAGACGACCACCACCGGCCGGTCGTGGGCCAGCGCCTGCAGCAGCCGGCGGACGGCCCAGAAGATCTCCTCGGTGCCGCCTGACCCGTACCCGAACAAGCTGCCGAGTCGGTCGACGATCGCGTCACGCTCAGGGTCGTCCGAGACGATCGAGGCCAGCCGTCGGCGGCTCTCCGACGCCGCCAGGGACGCTCCCAGGCCTGCGGCCTGCTTCACGATCTCGACCACCGGCCAGAACGTGATCCCCTCGCCGTAGGGCAGGCAGCGGCCGACTAGCACCGTGGCGCGCTCGCCGACCTCTCCGAGGAGCTCTGCGGTGACACGCGACTTGCCCGCGCCGGCCGGACCGAGGATCGTCACGAACTGACAGGTCTGGTCGTCCGCGGCGCGATCGAACGCATGGTGGAGCATGGCGAGCTCACGTTCCCGGCCGACGAGCGGTGAGTCGAGCCGGCGGGCGACCGCGGGGGCGCCGGAGACGACTCCGAGTACGCGCCAGGCCGTGATCGGCTCGGACTTGCCCTTGACGTCGAGCGGGTCGCACGGCTCGACGAGCACGGCGTCCCGCACGAGCCGGTACGTCTGGTCGCCGATCAGGATCTCGCCTGGTCCCGCGGCGTGCTCGAGCCGCGACGCGACGTTAACCGCATCCCCGGTGACGAAGGTCTGCCGGGTTGCCGGATCGCCGGCGACGACCTCGCCCGTGTTGACGCCGGTGCGGATGCTGACGCGGATCCCCCAGCGATCTTGCAGCTCCCGGCTCAGGTCGGCCAGGACCGTGCGCATCTCGGTCGCGGCGCGAACCGCCCGTAGCGGGTCGTCCTCGTGGACTCGGGGCGTGCCGAAGACGGCCATGACGGCGTCACCGATGAACTTCTCGACGGTCCCGCCGTGGCGCTCGATCACCGCCCGGACTTCACCGAAGTATCGGTTCATCACCTGCCGCGTCGCCTCCGGGTCGAGCTGCTCGCCGAGCGGCGTCGAGTCCTTGATGTCCGAGAACAGCACCGTCACCGTCTTGCGGGCGCGGGTCTCGGGCTTCGGCGCCTCCGTCAGCGAAGCACCGCAGGCGAGGCAGAAACGCGCTCGCGCAGGGTTCTGCTCACCACATTGGGCGCAGGCCGCCATCTACCAAAGATACGTCGCGGGCAAAGCGACTCGTGTCGCCGTCACTACACTTCTGCGGCCTTGTTCGACACACTCGGAGACAAGCTCAACGCCGCTCTCGGCCCTCTTCGGGGCCGCGGGAAGCTGGACGAAGAGGTGATCTCGCGCGCTATGCGCGAGATCCGCTTGGCGCTGCTCGAGGCTGACGTCAACTTCAAGGTCGTGAAGGACTTCGTCGCGCGTGTGCGGGAACGGGCGCTTGGCCAGGACGTGATGCGCAGCCTCACCCCCGGCCAGCAGGTCGTGAAGATCGTCCACGAGGAGCTGACGGACCTGATGGGCTCGGGCGGCTCGAAGCTCGCGTTCGCCGGCAAGCCTCCGACGGTGATCCTGCTCGCCGGCCTCCAAGGGTCGGGGAAGACGACCGCCGCGGCCAAGCTCGCCGTGCTTCTGCGCAAGGAGCACCACAAGCCGGCGCTCGTCGCCGCCGACCTCCAGCGCCCAGCGGCGGTCGACCAGCTCGAGCAGCTCGGGAGGCAGATCCAGGTACCGGTCTTCACGGGGCCGGACCCCGTGAAGGCGGTCACCACCGGCATTCAGCGGGCGAAGGAGCAGGACGCGGACGTCGTCATCCTCGACACGGCCGGACGGCTCCACGTCGACGAGGAGCTCATGGACGAGCTGGCGCGGGTCCGCGACGCGGCCAAGCCGACCAACGTCCTGCTCGTCCTCGACGCGATGACGGGCCAGGAAGCCGTTTCCGTCGCCGAGGCGTTCCAGGAGCGGGTCGCGTTCGACGGCGTGGTGCTCACCAAGCTCGACGGCGATGCGCGCGGCGGCGCTGCGCTCTCCGTCCGGGCGGTGACCGGGAAGCCGGTCAAGCTCGCCTCCGTCGGGGAGAAGATCGACCAGCTCGAGTACTTCCACCCCGACCGGATGGCCTCGCGGATCCTCGGAATGGGCGACGTTCTGACCCTGATCGAGAAGGCCGAGGAGGCCGTGGCCGATGAGGATCAAGCGGCCATGGAAGCCCGCATGCGGGCGGGGGAGTTCACCTTCGACGACTTCCTGTCGGCCTACCGGATGCTGCGCCGGATGGGCCCGATCAAGGGCGTCATGTCGATGATCCCCGGTCTCGGAAGGCAGCTCCAGGGGCTCGACGTCGACGAGGGCGAGCTCAAGCGCGCCGAGGCGATCGTCCTGTCGATGACGCCGCAGGAACGGCAGATCCCGCACCTGATCGACGGCTCGCGTCGCAAGCGGATCGCGATGGGCAGCGGAACGACGATTCAGCAGGTAAACAAACTGCTCTCTGCTCGGAAGCAGATGCAGAAGATGATGAAACAGATGGGCAAAGGAAAGCTCCCGGGCCTTCCGCAGGAGTTGGTGAAGCAACAAAGGCGATGACCGTTCGAAAGCGACAACGAAGGGCCGCCGGAGCGCGGCTTTGCCGCGCGGGAGGCTCACGAACACAAGAGCGGTGGACGAGGGACGACGCTACGCCGGCTCCGTCGACCGCTGATCAACGATCCCGTCCGCGAGGAGGGGGTCCATGGGGGAACCAGGGGTTCCCCCACGCTGAGATGGGCAAAGGAAAGCTCCCGGGCCTTCCGCCGGAGCTGACGAAAGCAAGTCGGAGGTAATTCATGGCAGTACGGATGAGACTGACGCGGGTGGGGTCGAAGAAGAACCCGCACTACCGCGTCGTCGTCGCCGACTCGCGCTCGCCGCGGGACGGCAGGTTCATCGAGATCGTCGGGCGCTACAACCCCCAGACCGACCCCTCGACGATCGAGTTCGACGAGGAGAAGGTCAAGGCCTGGCTCGACAAGGGCGCGCAGCCGTCGGAGACCGTCTCGCGGCTGCTCAAGGCCAAGAACATCGGCATTGGCGTCGGGTCGCCGAAGGCATGAGCCTTCGGCTTCACGACGCCGGGGGAAGGGTTCCGGGAAACCGGGAGGTGTCCCGCCCGTTCATCCGCGCGAAGCGCGGAGACCTTGGGAAAGAAGGGGGTCCGTGGGGGACACCTGGTTTCCCCCACGACCGCTCTCCGGAGGAGAGCGTTGGCTGAGCTGCTCGCGTATCTCGCGCGGCGACTCGTCGACGATCCGGACGCCGTCCGCGTCGAGGAGGAGGAGCGCGACGACGCCGTGGTTCTGCGCCTGTACGTCGCGAAGGACGACGTCGGAAAGGTCATCGGCCGCCAGGGGCGGATCGCGCGTGCGCTGCGGGCGATCGTTCGTGCCGGCGGAGCCAGGCAGCGGCGCCGGCTGGTCCTCGAGATCGCCGATTAGCGAGCAACTCGTGACGATTGGCAGGGTCGGGCGTCCGCACGGCCTGGACGGGGCCTTCGTGGTCGAGAACGCGAGCGACGATCCCGAGCGGTTCGCGCGCGGCGCCGCTGTGCTCCTCGACGGCGAGGAGGCGGAGGTGGTCGAGAGCAAGCGTGCCGGGGGCCGCCTCGTGATCCGGCTCGACCGGCCGGCGGCGCGCGGGACCGAGCTCCAGATCCGCCGCGCGGATCTTCCCGACCCCGAGGTGGGATCGTTCTACGTCTTCCAACTCGTCGGGCTGGACGTCGCCGAGGAAGACGGCCGTCCGCTCGGCAAAGTGACCGACGTTGCGCCCGGTGTTGCCAACGACGTGCTCGAGCTCGACTCGGGCCTTGCCCTCCCGCTGGTCGAAGCCTGCGTCCGAGAGGTCGATCTCGAACGACGGCGAATCCTGGTGGCGCCTGGATTCGCACCGCGTGACTAACCTGCTCGGACTTTGCGCATCGACGTCTTCACCCTGGTTCCGCACGTCTTCTCGGCCGTCTCCGAGCAGCGCCCGTTGGCGTCGGTCCTCGGCGGAGAGCTCGACCTTCGTCTCTTCAACTACCGCGACTGGACGCCGCTCGCCGGCGGTCAGGTCGACGACGAGCCGTACGGCGGCGGAGCCGGCATGGTGTTGCGGGTCGACGTCGTCGCCGCGGCGCTGGACGGTGTCTACGGGGCGCAGCCGGAGCACCGCGTGATCGCCCTTACGCCGCAGGGCCGACAGCTCGACCAGGGAGTCGTCGAGGAGCTCGCCGACGAGGAACACCTGACGCTGCTGTCCGCGCGCTTCGAGGGCTTCGACGAGCGCATCCTCGTGCACCTGGCCAACGACGCGATCTCGATCGGCCCCTACGTGCTGTCGGGCGGCGAGCTGCCGGCCATGGTCGTGCTCGACGCGGTCGCCCGGCGGCTGCCGGGAGCGCTGAGGCAGGGCTCGGGCGAGGAGGAGAGCTTCTCGGCCGAGCTCGCGGGCGGCTTCGAGTATCCGCAGTACACGCGGCCCGCCGAGTTTCGCGGTTGGCGGGTCCCGGACGTGCTCGTCTCGGGGGATCACGCCCGGATCGCCGACTGGCGACTCGCGCAGAGCCGGGAGCGCACCCCCTCGTGAGGAATCCCGTCGACCGCCTCACCGGACGGCTGCCGCGGCCGTGGCGCATCGCCGTCGACTGGGTGGTGACGATCGTCGGCGCGGTCCTGATCGTGCTCGCGATCAAGCAGTGGGTCGTCAACCCGTACCGGATCCCCTCGTCGTCGATGGAGCCGACGCTGCACTGCGCGGGCGCCGGGCTCGGGTGTACCGCTCGTTTCTCCGACCGCGTCCTCGCGAACCGGTTCATCTACCACTTCAAGGATCCCGAGCGGGGCGACATCATCGTCTTCGAGACGCCGCAGCAGGCGCGCAGCCAGTGCGGGGCCGGCGGCACCTTCGTCAAGCGGATCATCGGCCTCCCCGGTGAGACCTGGGAGATGCGGAACGGCTTCGTCTACATCAACGGGCGACGACTCCAGGAGCCGTACGTGCGCACCGACCGGCGAGATCCCGAGACGAGCCCGCCTGAGAAGATCCCCGAGGACTCCTACTTCGTCATGGGCGACAACCGCGCTCAGTCGTGCGACTCGCGCGTCTGGGGAGCGCTCCCGCGGGACAACCTGATCGGCAAGGTTTTCGCCGTCTACTGGCCGCCGAAGCGGATTTCCTTGCGCTAGCATGCCCGGTCGGCCTCGGCCGATCCTTTCTCATGGCCAATCCGATCGAGACACTCGAGCGGCGTCAGCTGCGCTCGAACATCCCGCCCTTCAAGGCGGGTGACACCGTGCGCGTCCACTTCCAGGTGATCGAGGGCGAGCGCCGGCGTGTCCAGGTCTTCGAGGGCATCGTCATCAAGCGCCAGGGCTCCGGCGTCCGGGAGACGTTCACGGTCCGCAAGCAGTCGTTCGGGGTCGGGGTCGAGCGGACGTTCCCGCTGCACTCGCCCAAGATCGAGAAGATCGAGGTGGCCGCGGTCGGGGACGTCAATCGCGCCAAGCTGTACTACTTGCGCGGGAGAGTGGGTCGGAAGGCGCGCGTCCGCGAGCGCCGTGAGGGGCAGCGGCTATCCTCGGCCGGTGCCGTCGCCGTCGACGAGCAGCCCGCCGAGACCGAGGCCGACCGGGCTCCTGAGGGCGAGCCGCAGGCGGAAGCCGCTGCGGACGAGTCCACGGAATCGAGCTAGGCGGCTTCTCCAGTTCGACCGGCAGTTCGGCCTGCGATTCGTCGCCGGGGTCGACGAGGCCGGACGCGGCTGTCTGGCCGGCCCGTTGGTCGTCGCCGGCGTCCTGTTCGACTACGAGCGCCTTCGCGATCACCGTGTCCGTCCGCTTGCCGGGCTGAACGATTCGAAGCAGCTCTCCATCGCCGAGCGCGAGGAGCTGTTCGCCGGAGTCGTGTCCTGTGCGCGATCGTTCACGGTGCGGGTGATCTCGGCCGCCGAGATCGACCGCAACGGCCTGCACAGGTCGAACCTCGAGGGGATGCGCTCGTGCCTGCGCTCTCTGGCTCCGCCGGCAGAGGCGTGTCTCGTCGACGGGTTCCGGCTCGGTCCGGCCGCGCCGGAGCACCTGGCCGTCGTCGACGGCGACGAGCGCAGCGCGGCGATCGCGGCAGCCTCGATCGTCGCGAAGGTGGTGCGGGATCGCGCCATGCGCCGGATGGACGCGCTCTTCCCGCACTACGGCTTCTTCTCCCACGTCGGCTACATCACGCCGCGGCACTCGGCCGTCGTGCGCGAGCGCGGTCCGTCCGAGATCCACCGGCGCTCCTTCCAGGCGCTCTGCTATGAGGAGCTCGTCGAGCTCGAGGAAGCGCGGAGCTGACGCGGAGCGCCGCGCGCGCCTTCACTACCGGCTCCGCGGCTACCGGATCCTGGAGACGAACGCCTGGGCGGGCGGCCACGAGCTTGACGTCGTCGCGAGGCGCGGCCGGCAACTGGTCTTCTGCGAGGTGAAGGCGAAGCTGGGGGCAAGGTACGGCGATCCGGCCGAGATGGTCGACGACGAGAAGCAGCGCCGGCTCTGGCGCGCGGCAGAGGCGTGGCTCGCGCGGCACCCGGAGCTCGCCGGGCTCGAGGTCCGCTTCGACGTCGTCTCGGTGTCGTCCCGCGGGGTCGAGCGGGTCGTAAACGCGTTCTAGCGGCCGACTAGGACTCCCACGGCCTCCGGCGAAGGGCGTTCCTCGTGGCTCCGACCCAGGACGCGCTCTACGCCGAGCTCGACTTCGACCTCTCCTGGTCGGAACGGGATCTCCCCGAGCGTGAGCGAACCCGCCACGTCCACCGACTGCACCCGTACCTCGGGAAGTTCATCCCGCAGGTCGTGGAGGTGCTGCTCGCCCGCTACGTCGAGCCGGGCGGCCGCGTGCTGGATCCCTTCGCGGGGTCGGGAACGACGCTTGTGCAGGGGCTGGAGAGCGGACATGACTCGGTGGGCGTCGATCTCGCAGCGTTCAACTGCCTGTTGATGCGGGTCAAGACGCGGCGGTACGACCTGTTCCGGCTGGAGACGGAGATCCAGGACGTCGTGCGCCGCATCGAGCCGATGGACGGTCCGGCGGCGCCGGCCGGCGAGGGCTACGCGCGTCGGTGGTTCGCGCCTCGGGCGCTAGCCGAGCTGCTCGCCTTCCGCGAGCTCGTCGACGAGCACGAGCACGGCGACGTTCTCCGTGTGGTGTTGGCTCGGGCGGCACGGTCCGCACGCCTGACCACCCATTTCGACCTCGACTTCCCGCGGGCACCGCAGAGGGGCGAGTACTGGTGTCACAAGCACAAGCGGACCTGCCGTCCGGTCGAGCGGGCGGAGCATTTCCTCCGCCGCTACGCCCTCGACACGCTCGCGAGGATCAAAGAGTTCTCGCGCGTGCGCGCCCGAGATCGAGAGGCGGTGGTCCTGCACGGTGACGCGCGGCAGGTCGAGGTCGGAGGCCCCTTCGACGGCCTCGTCACGTCGCCGCCCTATCCCGGCCTGATCGACTACCACGAGCAGCACCGCTACGCGTACGAGCTCCTCGGGCTGGAGGATCTCCGCGAGCTCGAGCTCGGCTCCGGTGAGCAGGGGACGAGCGCCGCCGCGCTTGCGACGTACGTCGAGGGCATCTCGACCGTGCTCGCGCGCGGAAAGCAGGCGCTCCGGGCGGGCGCACCAGTCGTGATCGTCGTCAACGATCGGCGCAACCTCTACCCCGAGATTCTCGAGCGGGTGGGCCTGCGCCTCGAGCAGCGCCTGCGGCGTCACGTCAACCGCAGGACCGGCCGGCGGGCGGGCGAGTTCTACGAAGACGTGCTCGTCGCGCGGTAGACACAGATTCGGCTCAGACACGTGCGTCTTGTCCGCATAGCGTCGGACGGTGCTCGCACGAACCGTCACCCATGCCCTGGTCGGGCTCGATGCCCGCAAGGTCGAGGTCGAGGCCCACCTCCAGAACGGCGTTCCCAGCCTCGCCATCGTCGGACTTGCCGATCGCGCCTGCCAGGAGGCGAAGCACCGGGTCCGGAGCGGGATCACCTCGGCCGAGCTCGAGTGGCCTTCCCGCCGCATCACCGTCAACCTCGCCCCCGCGGGACTGCGGAAGGAAGGGTCGGGGTTCGACCTCCCGATCGCGCTGGCGATCCTCGGCGCGTCCCACCAGCTCCCGCTGGACCGATTGGGCGCGCACGCTGCGATCGGCGAGTTGGCCCTCGACGGCCGGATCCGGCCCGTCCGGGGAGTGCTGGCCGCCGCCGAAGGAGCCCGGCGAGCGGGGTTCCGACGGCTGCTCTGTGCGGAGGCTTCTGCATCGGAGGCCTCGCTGGCGGGCGTGGAGCCGATCCCGGTACACCACCTCGCCGAGGTCGTCGCCTACCTCCGCGGTGAGATCGACCCGCCTCCGTTCGAGTCGTCGACCAATGGCGTGGCCGAGCGGCAGGATGACCTCGACCTCGCCGATGTTAGGGGGCAGGATCGGGCGCGGCGAGCCCTCGAGCTGTCGGCTGCGGGAGGGCACAACCTGCTGCTCGCCGGCCCGCCCGGTACCGGCAAGTCGATGCTTGCCCGGCGACTCCCGGGCATCCTCCCGGCGCTGACGGCGGAAGAGTCGCTGGAGGTCACGCGGATCTACTCGGCGGCAGGCCTGCTGTCGCCGGAACGGCCGCTGATCGACCGCCGGCCGTTCCGGATGCCGCACCAGAGCTCGTCCGTGGCGTCAATCGTGGGCGGCGGTCCCGGTCCGCGGCCGGGCGAGGCGACCCTCGCCCACCACGGCGTGCTGTTCCTCGACGAGCTGCCGGAGTTCCAGCGCCCCGCGCTCGAGGCGCTCCGGCAACCGCTCGAGGACGGGTTCGTCAGCATCGCCCGCGCGGAGGGCCGGGCGCTCTTCCCCGCCCGGTTCCAGCTGGTCGCCGCGATGAACATGTGCCCCTGCGGCGGGCGTGGCGACCCGGCCTCCGAGTGCGTCTGCTCCGTGCAGAAGCTCGCGGCATTCCGCGAGAAGCTGTCGCGGGCGCTCGTCGACCGCTTCGACGTCGTCGTCGCCGTCCCGCGTCCCCGGGCGATCGAGCTCAGCGGTCGGGCGGGCGAACGCTCGGCGGTTGTTCGGGAGCGCGTCACGAACGCGCAGACGCGCATCAGAGCGGGCCCGTTGCGTCGAACCGAGTCGGCGAACGTTCTCCTCGACCGGGCCGTCGATCGGCTGCCCCTGTCCGGTCGCGGGCGGGTCCGAGTCGCGCGCGTGGCGCGAACGATCGCCGCGCTCGCCGAGTCGGATTCGGTCGCCGAGGAGCACGTCGCCGAGGCGCTCGCCTACCGATCACCCAGGGAGCTGACCGGATGATCCGCCTCAGGCCTCGCGACGCGCTGTTTCCCGACCGACTGGGTGCGATCTTCGACCCACCGCCCTCGCTGTACCTCCGCGGCGGCGGAGACCCCGAGCTGCTCGCAAGCCGGTCGGTGGCCGTCGTGGGTGCGCGTGCCTGCTCAGCGTACGGGGCTCAGGTCGCACGGATGCTGGGGCGTGAGCTGGCATCGGCCGGACTGGTGGTCGTCAGCGGGCTTGCCCGGGGGATCGACGGCGAAGCGCATCGCGGCGCGCTGGACGCGAGTGGGCCGACGCTCGCCGTGCTCGGCTGCGGCATCGATCGTGACTACCCAGCGTCGCACGCGCAGCTCTCGCGGCGAATCGAGGAGTCGGGGCTGGTCGTCTCCGAGTACGAGCCGGGTGTCGAGCCCGCGCCGTGGCGGTTCCCGGCCCGGAACCGGATCATCGCGGGGCTGTCCGAGGCAGTCGTAGTCGTCGAGGCGCGGGAGCGGAGCGGAGCGCTGATCACGGCCGACTTCGCGCTCGATGAGGGTCGCGAGGTCTTCGCGGTCCCCGGTGAGATCACCTCGTCGCTTTCGGCCGGGACGAACGCCCTCCTGAAGCTCGGAGCCACGCCGCTGACGTCGTCCGACGACGTGCTGGACGTCCTCGGTGTCGACCGTCCGGACCCGAGCGCGGCCGTCGAGGTCTCGCCCCAGGCAGCCAGACTGCTCGAGCTCGTGCGTGAGGCGCCGGGCGGCGCCGACGAGCTGGCGGCCCGTGGGGCGCTCGCTGCCGGCGAGGCCAGTGTCGCCCTGACCGAGCTGGAGCTGGCCGGCCTCGTCGCGACGGCCGACGGTGTCTACCGGGCCGCGAAGGCTGCAGGAACACGGTGATTACGATCGCCGAGTGGCCGACTCGTTCTGGCTCGAAGAGCCCGCCGAGCCTCTCCGCGCCCGGGTATCCGAAGGCGGGGTGGACGTCGCCGTGGTCGGTGGAGGGGTTACCGGCCTCGCGTGCGCGCTCACGCTGTCGGAGGGCGGAAAGCGTGTCCGCGTCTACGAGGCGCGCACGATCGCCTCCGGTGCAAGCGGACGCAGCGGCGGATTCGCACTCCGGGGTGGAGCGATGCCGTACCACCGGGCCAGGGCGATGCTCGGCGCCGAGCAAGCTGCGGCGCTGTGGCGACTAACCGAGCGCACGCTGGACCGGATGGAGAAGCTCGCCGGCGACGCGCTTCGGCGGGTCGGAAGCCTCCGGCTGGCCGTGGATGCAGCGGAGCGCGCCGATCTAGAGGCCGAGCACGAGGCGTTGCGCGATGACGGCTTCGCGGTCGAATGGGTCGACAAGCCGGCCGGTCGCCTCGCCGACCGTTACCCGGGAGCGCTGCTGCACCCGCGCGACGGGGCGCTTCAGCCTGCGCGGTGGATCAGGCGGCTGGCTGCCGCGGCGGCAGACGCGGGCGCCGCGATCTGCGAGCACGAGCGCGTGGACTCGCTCGACGAGCTCGAGGCCGAAAAGGTCGTCGTTGCCACTGACGGCTACCCGAGCGGGCTCGGTGCTCTCGATGAGGTCGTGCGGCCGATGCGTGGGCAGGTGATGGCGACCGAGCCGCTGGGGGAGCGGCTCTACGAGCGCCCGCACTACGCGCGTCGCGGGCTCGATTACTGGCAGCAACTCCCGGACGGGCGGCTGGTGGTCGGCGGGCGGCGTGACGTGGATCTGGCGGGAGAGTCAACCTCGGTAGAAGGGACGACGCCGGAGATCCAGACCGCCCTGGAGGCGCTGATCGGGGAGCTCGTCGGGGCGCAGCCTGCGATCACGCACCGGTGGTCCGGGATCTTCGGCTTGAGCCCGGATGATCTCCCGCTAGTCGGCCCGGTTCCCGGACAGGACGGCCTGTGGGTCGCGCGCGGCTACTCGGGTCACGGGAACGTGCTCGGGCTCGCGTGCGGCGAGCTCGTCGCGAAGGCGATCCTCGGCCGCCGCGAGCCCGAGCTGGACCTGTTCGACCCGGCGCGGCTCGCCTAGCGGCCTACTGTTCGGGCTGAGGCGTGTTCTCGTCGCTCTGCCAGAGTGAGAACTCGTTGCCCTCGGTGTCCGTGGCGCGGGCGTACCAGCCCATTCCTGGCACCGGCTCCTTGCCTTCGACCGCGCCGCCGAGCTCCTGGACCTTCTGGCTCGCGGCGTCGATGTCGTCGACCGCGAAGTAGGTGATCAGGCCCGTCTCACCCTGCTCCTGCGGGTAGATGCCGCCGCCTTCATTCTCGCCGGTCTGGAACATGTGGTACTCCTGCGGCCCTTCCATCGTCTGGAACTCGTAGCCGAACAAGCCGCCCCAGAAGCTCTTGGCGCGGCTTGTGTCCTGCGCCGGGATCTCGAAGTGGATGATTCCTGGCATCCGGTCTCCCTCCTCGATTCGACGGAAGGCGGGAACGCTAGCGATGCGGAACGCTCAACGCTCGGCTCTTTGCTTGAGCGCCTCGTTCATTGCCGTGAAGCCGCGTGCGGTCTTCTCGAGTGTCGAGCCGAACAGCGGGACGAGAATGCCTCGAAAGCGCTCCGACTGGACGAAGTGGACACGCGTGTCATCGATCGGCTCGATGCGGAGACTGTGCTCGCCGTCGAAGACGCCGGCCGTGAGCACGCGCCCGAGCCAGCGGAGCTCTCGGCCCGCCTCCGCGGCGAGCACTCTCGGCTTGAATGTCCTGGCGTTGGCGCCGGGCGGCGCGATGCGCACTTCGAGCGTTGAGCCGGGAGTGGTGTCGCCCGCGATCGAGGTGATGAAGGGGTTCCACTCGGGGTAGGCGGGGAAGTCGGTCAGGATCCCCCAGACCCGGTCGGCCGGTGCGTCAATGTCGATATCCGCGCGCAGCTCTCGCATCGGCTAGAGGTTGAGTATCTGCAATTCCAGCTCGCTGCGTTGGGCGTAGGCGGCGACCGCGATCGCGAGATCCTGAATCGCGAGCCCCGTTGAATCGAAAACCGTGACCTCCTCGGCCGACCGCCGACCCTCGGCCGTTTCGGTAAGGACGTCCCCGAGCTGCGTCACGTCACCGCGACCCACGACGCCGGCCTCGACGGCGTGGACGAGGTCGCCGTTGTGGCTCGCCTGTTCCCAGTCGTCGCAGGAGACCCGTACTCGGGCGAGCTCTTCGACCGCAATCTCAGCCTTGCCCGGCCCGTCCGCGCCCATCAGGCTCACGTGCTGGCCCGCACGCAGGCTTCCCACCGTGTAGACCAGCTCGTGTCCGGGCGTGACCGTGGCGACGAGGTCAGCGCGAAGCGCCGCCCCGCGGCTCGGTGCGACCTCGGCGTCGAGCTCCTCCGAAGCTGCCGCGGCTCGCTCCGGGTCGACGTCCCAGAGGGATACCGGGCGCCCGCGTGCGAGGAACGTCCGCGCGACCGCTCGTCCGTTCACCCCGGCCCCGATCACCGCTGCCGTTGCAGCGTCCGGCCGGCCCAGCGTTTCCGCCGCGAGCACCGCCGCGGCCCCGGTCCGCAGCGCCGTCACGGCGCCGGCATCGAGGACCGCGACCGGCATCCCGTTCGAGGCGTCCGACAACAGCACGAGCCCGGTGACCGTCGGCAGCCCGAGCTCGGGATTGCCCGGGAACGACGTGACCCATTTCAACAGCGCGAACCCGCTCCCCAGAGCCGGCATGGCGCGGAAGTCCCCGGCCGGGTACGCCGGCACGTAGACCTTGGACGGCATCGACCACTCGCCGCGGGCGTAGGCCACGAACGCGTCGCGGACGACCTCCACCGCTCGCTCGGGCGAGACCGCGACCTCGACGTCCCGCGCCGCGAAGACGGGGACTGCGGTCAAACGCCCTTGACCGACGCGACGAGCTTCTCGAGCGCGGCCTTCGCATCGTCGAACAGCATCACGGTCTTCGGGTCGTAGAAGAGCGGGTTGTCGACGCCGGCGAACCCCGGCGAGAGGCTTCGCTTGATCACGACGACGTTCTGTGCCTTGTCGACGTCGAGGATCGGCATCCCGTAGATGGGATTGCCCGGCTGGTTACGCGCCGCTGGGTTGACGACGTCGTTGGCTCCGACGACGACGACCACGTCGGTCTGCGGGAACTCCGGGTTGATCTGCTCCATCTCGAAGAGCTCGTCGTACGGGACGTTCGCCTCCGCGAGCAGCACGTTCATGTGGCCCGGCATCCGCCCGGCGACCGGGTGGATCGCGTACCTCACGTCCACGCCCTTGCCCTCGAGCAGGTCACCGAGATTCCTCACGTCGTGTTGCGCCTGCGCGACGGCGAGCCCGTAGCCGGGGACGAAGACGACACGGCGCGCGTACGCCAGCATGAACGCGATGTCGTCCGGCGACGCCGTCCGGACGCCGTCGCCGCCGCCCACCGCCACGGCCGCCGCCGCGGGCTCGGGAGCCGCGCCGAAGGCCCCGAAGAGCGTCTGGCGGAGCGGCCGGCCCATCGCGCGGCCCATCAGGATCGTCAGCAGCGTTCCCGAGGCTCCAACGAGCGTGCCGCCGATGATCAGCGCCGCGTTGTCGAGCACGAAGCCCGTCGAGGCTGCCGCGAGGCCCGTGAACGCGTTCAGAAGCGAGATCACGACCGGCATGTCGGCGCCGCCGATCGGCAGGACGAAGAGGAACCCGAGGACCAGCGCCCCGATCATCAGGAGGACGAGCCACACGCCGTTCTCCGTCGTGGCGGTGAGCACGATCAGCGCGACGAGCGCGACCCCCAGCACCGCGTTGATCGCGTTCTGCGCCGGAAACACGATCGGCCGGCCCGGGACGAACTCCTGGAGCTTCCCGAACGCGACCAGGCTCCCCCAGAAGCTCACGGAGCCGACCAGCGCGGAGAACAGGATCCCGACGACCTCCTCGGTCCTCATCCGCCCCTCGAGCGGTGCCAGCCGGTGAAACTCGGCAGCGGCGATCAGCGCCGCGGCGCCGCCGCCGACCCCGTTGAAGAGCGCGACCATCTGCGGCATCGCGGTCATCCGCACCAATCGCGCCGACACCACGCCGATGACGGACCCGACCGCGATCCCCGTCAGCATCAGCCAATACGTGTCAATCTCCTCGATCGCGAACGTGGCGCCGACTGCGATCGCCATCCCGGCCGCACCGATCAGGTTTCCGGAGCGAGCCGTCCTCGGATGGGACAGGCGCTTGATCGCGACGATCAGGCAGATCGCCGCGACGAGGTAGGCGAGGTCGATCCAGGTCCTACTCACGCTCGTCCTCGTCGCCGTCCGGCCGGCGCTGCTTGAACATCTCCAGCATTCGGTCGGTGACGAGAAAACCGCCGACGATGTTGATCGTCCCGAACACGCAGGCGACGAACGCGAGCACCTGCTCCAGCGTCGAGTCGGCGGTGCCGGCGATCAGCATCGCGCCGATGAGCACGATTCCGTGGATTGCGTTCGTGCCCGACATCAACGGCGTGTGCAGCATCGTCGGGACCTTCGAGATCAGCTCGAAGCCGAGGAAGACCGCGAGGGCGAAGACGGTGAGCTGCGCGACGAGCTGTCTGTCTATGCCGCCACCGCCTCTCGCGTGACACACGTGCCGGCGGTGATCTCGTCGTCCCAGTCGAGCGCGAGCTCGCCGTCCGGTGCCAGGTGTGTAAGTAGCGCCTGGACGTTGCGGGCGTACAACTGGCTGGCGTGGACGGGGACGGTGCTGGGCAGGTTGGTCAACCCGACGATCGTCACCCCCTCGTGAACCACCTCCTCGCCGGGGACGGTCAGCTGGGTGTTCCCACCCGCCTCTGCGGCGAGATCGACGATCACGGACCCCGCCCGCATCCCGGCGACGGCGGTCTCGGGGATCAGCTTGGGCGCGGGCCGGCCCGGGATCAGCGCCGTCGTGATCACGGCGTCGAACTCGGGGATCCGGCCCTCGAGCTCCTCCTGCTGTCGCCGCTGATCCTCATCGGTCAGCTCGCGGGCATAACCGCCGGCCGTCTCCTCGCCGATCACGCCGAGGTCGAGGAAGCTCGCGCCCAGGCTCTCGACCTGCTCACGCACGGCCGGGCGCACGTCGTACGCGGCGACGACCGCTCCCAGGCGGCGGGCGGTTGCGATCGCCTGAAGTCCCGCGACGCCGGCTCCGAGCACGAGCACTTTCGCCGGCGCGACGGTCCCGGCGGCGGTCATGAGCATCGGAAAGAACCTCGGGAGCCGCTCGGCGGCGAGCAGGACCGCCTTGTAGCCGGCCACGGTCGCCTGGGAGGAAAGCGCGTCCATCGGCTGCGCGCGCGTGATTCTCGGGACCGACTCGAGCGCGAAGCCGACGACGCCACGGCGAGCCAGCCGCTCGATGCCCTCGGCATCGGTGAGAGGCTCGAGGAACGCGATCAGGATCGAGCCCTGCGGGAGCAGCTCGATCTCCTCGGCGCCCGGCTTCCGGACCTTGACGATCCCTTCGGCTCCGCGGAAGACGTCGTCCCGCGACGCCGCGATCGCTGCACCCGCAGCTTCGTACTCGTGGTCGGAGAACGACGCTTCCTCGCCGGCGCGCGCCTCGATCGTGATCTCGAACCCCTGCTCGGTCAGCTTCTGCACGATCTCCGGCACGAGCGCGACGCGGCGCTCGCCCGTAGCAGTCTCCTTCGGGACGGCCACCTTCACGCCGCCGGAACTCTAGAGAGGGATTGACCGAGCCGGGCGGAAGTACCGCGCCGTGGTGCTCACCGCCCTGTCGCACGCGATCGAGGAACGGGATCCGTACACGCGCGGGCACTCGGACCGCGTGAGTGCGCTCGCCGAGATCGTCGCGCGGCGGCTCGGCTGGAAGCACGCGCGCTTCGGCGCGCTCAGGCTCGGCGCCGAGCTCCACGACGTCGGCAAGCTGAACGTCGACGGCGCCATCCTGCGGAAGCCTGGACCGCTCGACGAGAACGAGTACCTCGAGATCAAGCGGCATCCACTCGACGGGGCCAGGCTGATCCGCCGGTTCGAGCCGCTTCGGCCGGCGCTGCCATACATCCTGTTCCACCACGAGCGCTGGGACGGAGGCGGCTATCCGAGCGGGCGATCGCGGGAGCAGATCCCGGTCGGCGCGCGGATCGTCGCGGTCACCGACGCGTTCGACGCGATGACCTCGCTCCGTCCCTACCGCGCCGCGCTGCCCGTGCACCGTGCCTTGGCGGAGCTCCGCGCGTGCGCCGGCACCCAGTTCGACCCGGCCGTCGTCCGCGCGTTCGTCGCAGCCTGGACCGAGGGCGAAGTCGACGAGATTCGGGCCGCTTAGGACTTAGTAACACTGTGTTACTAGGCTGCTCGGCCCTTTCGGAGCGCGCCTCGGAGAGCTTGTAACACAGTGTTACTTGGCCTTCGAGGTCTCGACCACGTCTGAACCGACGCCGGGAGCCTGCGGCCTAGACGTCGACGACGAGGGTGTCGTATGCGAACGAGACTTGGAGGCCGTCGGCCTGCAGCCGTCTTTCGAGCTCGACCAGGTCGTCGTATCCGAGCTGGTCCATCTCCTCGATGTGCGCCAGCACGACCCGTTTGGCGTCGAGCTGTTTCACGATCTCGAGTGTCTCGTCGAATGTCGCCTCCGTTCGCAGCACGTCGTGGTCCGCATGGATCGCACGCTCGCCTGTGCGCGGATCGAACTCCGAGATGCCGTTCGGGAGAACAGCGAGGTCGACGCCCCACACCTCGGGCGGGGGTGACCACCCGTTCAACTCGTCGGGAGCGATCAGAACACGCTTGCGGCCGTCCTCGAGGAGAAACGCGTAGACATAGTCCTCCGCCAGGCGCACCGAGCTGATTGCAACGCCGCTGAGGGTGACCTCTTCTCCATCAGCCAGCTCGTGAACCGAGACCGTCCGCTCCGCCTGCTGCATGTACTCGAAGTGGTCCCACAATCCCTGGCGCTCCCGGAAGTCGACGGCAACCTGCTCGGGCAGATACACGTCCGTCGTCCCTCGAGGAGCTCGGGGCCACGCCCGCCAGTCGATGTTGAGCTCTTCGAAGACCCGGCGACCGGCGGTGTGGTCGGGATGCCAGTGCGAATAAAAGCACGCGGCGATCCGCGAGATCTGTGATCTGTTGAGCTGGTACTTGATCTCCTCAGGCGTATCGATGAGGACGTCCGGCCCGTGGACGAAGAAGGCCGGGCCGGTGCGCGCGTAGGGAACGCCGTTCGCGCGTGCTTCCGTACAAACGGCACAGGTGCACAACGGCCGTGGGGTCGTCGTCGCGCCGCCCGAGCCGAGGACTTCGACCCGCACGCCTAGAGCGCGGCCCAGACGTCGAGCTTCTGCTTCGCGCGCCGGATCACCTCGTCCGTGAACTCGTCCGTCGCGGCGTGGCCGGCGAGATCCGCGGTGCGAATGCCGTCGGCGACCGCCTCGAGCGCCGACTCACGGATCGCCCGTCCCGCCTCCTGCGCCTGCTCGCCGCCGTACCCGAGCAGGGCTCCAGCGGCGAGGATCATTGCCATCGGATTGGCGACGTTCTTCCCCTGGAGCGCCGGCGCCGTCCCGTGCGCCGCCTCCGCCATGACCGCGTCCGGAACGTAGTCGTCGTCGAACGCGACGAGCAGCGACTCCGCGCCGGCGATCGACCCGAAGAGCGGCAGCACCAGATCCGACAACACGTCGCCGTCGCGGTTGAGCGCGGGGATGACGAGCGGCGCTCCGCTCGACGTCACGAGGTACGCGAAGGTTGCGTCGATCAGCTGCGGGTCGTACGGAATGTCCGGGTGACGTGAGGCGGCGGCGTCCATCTCCTCCTTCAGCAGCCCTTCGTAGACCGGGCTCACCGTGTACTTCGGGCCGCCGAAGACCTTGGCGCCGGTGCGCTCCGCAAGGCGGAACGAGAACTCGGCGACGGCGCGGCAGATGCGGCGCTCGATGCGCTCCGTTCGATACGCGACCTCGTCCTCACCCTCGCCCTCGCGCCACTCCTTCGCCCCGTAGGCGTCGCCGACCGCCATCCGGACGACGGAGATCGGCGCGTGGACGCCGCCGAGGGGCACGACGCCCGGGATCCGCCGGCCCGTACGCACGATCACGCGACCGCCGATCTCCTCGCGGATGATCCGGTTCGGCGAGCCGACGTCCCCGGCGCCCTCGGGGGTGACCGTCGCCGCCTTCAGCCCGAGCCCGTGCTCTCTGATCGCCGCAGCGGCCTCGTACACGACTGCGTTGTCCGTGGCCCGTCGCGATTCGAGCGAAAGGTCGAACCGAGGCAGATCGAGCTGGATGCCCGTCACCTCCGGGTCGAGCACGCGGAGCGCTTCCTCGAGCAGCTCCTGCCCGGTCTCGTCTCCCTCGAGCACGACGATCGTATCCGCGTCCATCCGGCGCGATTCTGGCAGGTGGGGATTGAAAGCGGCCCGGGGTGGAGAGAACACGCCGACCATGGCAAGAAAGGGAGGATGGAGACGCGTCGGCTCTCGCCGGCACTTCCGGTATCTGGATTCGAAAGGCCGGCGCATCACCGCGCCCGATCGGCTGGAGCGGATCGAAGCGCTGCGCATCCCGCCGGCCTGGAAGGACGTCTGGATCTCACCCAGACCGGGAGCGAAGCTCCAGGCAACGGGCGTCGATGCCGCGGGGCGACGGCAGTACCTCTATCACCCCGCGTACCGAGCTCAGCAGGAGCAGGCGAAATACGACAAGCTCGTCCGCTTTGCCGAGCGCCTTCCGGACCTCCGGGAAGTGATGGCCGAGCACCTGGCGGGCGAGCAGTTCACCTCTGACTGGACGTGTGCACTAGCCGTTCGCCTGATCAACCTGGGGTGGTTCCGTGTCGGCTCCGAGCGGTACACGAAGCGGCATCGGACGTTCGGAATCACGACGCTGAACAAGAATCACGTGAGCGTTCGTGGAACCCGGGTCTCGTTCCGCTACCGCGGCAAGCATCGCGTACTCGTTCACACGGCTCTCGTCGACGATGAGCTCTCGGCGTGCATGCGCGTGATGATCGGCCTCGACGGTGGCCGGCGGCTTTTCCGCTATCGAACGAACGGGGAGATTTTCAATCTCACCGACCGCAAGCTGAACGAGTACATCCGGGAACACCTGGGTGACGAATTCACCGCGAAGGACTTCCGCACTTGGGGCGGCACGTTGATCGCCGCCATCCTCTTCGCCGAGCACGGTCTCCCGGAAACCGAAGCGGGTGCGAAGCGAACGGTTGCCCGCGTGATGCGATCCGTGGGCGAGAGGCTCGGAAACACGCCGGCGATCGCGCGCTCCTCTTACGTCAGTCCGGCGGTGGTCGAGCAGTATCTCGACGGCCGCACGATCGACGACTTTCGTCCGCGTCATTTACGCGTCGTCGGTGCACGAGATATCGGCCTCGACAAGGAAGAGCAGGCGCTGCTTTCGCTGCTTCGTTCGTGGCGTATTCGCCAGTCGCGCGCTGCAGCCTAGAATTCTCGCACGAATTTCTGTAGTCTCATCGCCGCCGCTCAGCAAATCGAGAGGAGATACCTTGGCTCGCAAGACCGTACTGGTGTGTGACAACTGCGGAAAAGAAGTGGGCGAAGGCAAAGGCGCGACGCTCCGGCTGACCTATACCGACGCTCGCCGCGGCGCGAAACAGGCCGATCTGTGCGACGACTGCGCCGGCGGAATGCCGGGTCGCGCAGCCGCCCGCAGAGGCCGCCGCCCGAAATCCGCAGCCGCGTAGAACCGACCGTCCAACGCGCATAAAAAGGGGCCGCCTGGGCCTCGAGGGGAGCCGTCAGAGGGCGGGTCTACGATAGACCGATGCCCCTCCGGCTCCTCGTCGGACCGGCAAATGCCGGCAAGGTCGAGCAGCTGCTCGACCGGTATCTGGCCGCACTCGACCGCGACCCGATTCTCATCGTGCCGAACCGGCCGGACGTCGACTGGGCGGAGCGTGAGCTGCTCACCCGCCGAGCCGGGTTGATCGGCGGGTGGATCTGCACGTTTCCCGACCTGTTCGAGCGCATCGCGGACGCGCATCCGGCCCGCCGGAAGGTCGCCTCCGGGGTTCAGCAGTCGTTCGTGATCCGGCGTGCCGTTGCGCGGACGGCGCTCAACGGCCTGGGCGCTTCCGCGCGTTCGGCCGGCTTCGCCGATGCGCTCCGCGATGCGATCGCGGAGGTCGAGTCGGGGCTGCTGTCGCCGGACGATCTCGTCGGGCCGTTCGCGCGCCTCTACGCCTCGTATTGCGATGAGCTCGACCGTCTCGAGCTTTGGGATCGCCACCTCCTCCGCGCGGCCGCAGCCGAGCGGCTCGGCCGTGATCTCGACTCGTGGGCCGGCCAACCCGTCTTCGCCTACGGCTTCGAGGATCTGACGACGGCGGAGTGGGCGCTCCTGGAAGGGCTCGCGGGTCGCACCGAGGTCGTGGTCTCGCTGCCCTACGAACCGGGCCGTCCCGCCTTCGAGTGGCTGTCGGACACCGCGGCGGGGCTCCTGCGGCTCGGGGGGAAGTCCGTCGAGGAGCTCGCTCCGCGCTACGCCGAGGTTGCCCATCCGGCCCTCGTTCATGTCGAGCGTTCGCTCTTCGGCGCGCACGCCGCCGAGGCTCCGCCGATCGAGGGCGCGGTCCGCTTCTTCGAGGGCGCGGGCTCCCGCGGAACGCTCGAGCTGGTCGGCGAAGAGGTGCTCGCGCTCCTCCGCGCCGGAACCGCCCCCGCCGAGATCGGTGTCGTCGTGCCCGCGATCGAGCGCTGGCGCGGCCCGCTCGAAACCGCGTTCGGCACGCTCGGGATCCCCTACGCGGTCGACATGCCGCTTCGCTTCGGCGAGACCGGGTATGGGCAGGCGCTCCTGGCGCTGCTGCGCTTCGCGTGGACCGGCGGACGCCGAAGCGAGCTCTTCCGCTACCTCCGTTCCCCCTACTCGGGCCTGAGGCGAAGCAGCGTGGACTTCGTCGAGGGCCGGCTTCGCGGACGGGCAGTCTCGGCGCCCGAGCGGGTCGAGGAAGAGCTCGAGGCGCTCCGGGAGGCCCGCCTGCCCGCGCTCGACGCCGTCCGGGCCGCGACCTCCCCGATCGAGGCGGTCCGAGAGCTGGCCGTCTCCATGCTCCGAGCGGCCTACGGCCTGGAGCGGCCGCCGGCCGACGAGCCCTCGCAGGACGACCTCCGCGCCTTCGAGGGGGGCCGGCGCGTCCTCGCGGAGCTCGAGGGCTGGGAGCAGCTCGGGGAACCGGTCACCCGCGAGGACGTGGTCGCGGCGCTCGAGCGGGCGACCGTGCGCCGTCCGAGCGCCCGCGACGCCGGCCGCGTTCCGGTGCTCGACCTGATGCGGGCCCGCACGCGCCGCTTCGAGCACGTGTTCGTCCTCGGGCTCGAAGAGGGGAGCCTTCCGCGCCGCTCGCCGGCGACGCCGTTCATCGACGACGACGAGCGGCGCCGGCTCGGCCCACGCCTCCGCCGCGCCGACGCGGTCACCCGCGATCGATACCTCTTCTACACCGCCTGTACGAGGCCGACCGAGCGCCTCTATCTCGTCCGCGAGGCGGCCTCGGACGAAGGCAGCCCGCGCGAGGCGAGCCCGTTCTGGGAGGAGGTCGCCGGGCTCTTCCCAGCCGACGAGGTCGCCCGCTGGACGGTGCGGCGGCCGCTCTCCTCGCTGACCTGGCGGCTCGAGTCGGCGCCGACCGAACGCGAACGGCTGCGCGCGCTGGCGATCCTCTCGACCGACGAGGAGCGGCGTGACGAGGCGGAGACGCTGGCGCGCGCGAACGGCTGGGAGCGGCGACTCGACCGAGCGCGGACAGCCTCGAAACGGCCGACACGCCTCACCCACCCGCGGGTGCTCGAGGAGCTTCGTGCGAAGAACGTCTTCAACGTCACCGAGCTCGAGCGCTTCGCCGACTGCTCGTCGGCGTGGTTCATCGACAGGATGCTCGACCCGAAGACGATCGACCCGGAGGTCGACGCGAGGCTGCGCGGCTCGATCGCGCACAACGCCCTCTTCAAGTTCTTCACCGGGTTCCCAAAGGTCCTGGGCAGCGACCGCATCCACCCAGAGCAGGCCGAGGACGCTGTCCGGTTCATGCGGGAGTGCCTCGGCCAGGCACTCGCCGCGGTCCGGCTCGAGATGACCGACCTCCAGCGACGGGAGCTGGAGCTGACGCTCTCGCGCGACCTCGAGCGTCTCGTGCGGGCGGAGGCGGCGAGCGACACGCCGCTCGAGCCGCGCCAGTTCGAGGTCTCGTTCGGCCTCGAGCGCTCGGCGCCCGAGCTTCAACGGGGGCTCGAGCTCGGCGACGGCGCCGTCCTCTCGGGGAAGATCGACCGGATCGACGTCGAGCCCCTGAGCGCGCGCGGGATCGTCCAGGACTACAAGGCCGGGAAGCATGCGCCCTCGGCGCGGGAGATGGAGAAGGAGCTCAGGCTCCAGATCCCGCTCTACATGCTCGTGCTCCGCGACCTGGTCGGCATCGAGCCGCTCGGAGGGCTCTACCGGCCGCTGGCCGGAGGGCGCAGGCCGCGGGGGCTGCTTCGCGCCGACGCGAAGCACGACGTCCTCGCCGGCTTCGCGCGAAACGACTACCTCGACGACGAGGCCTTCTGGGCCAAGGTCGACACGGCCCGCGAGACCGCCCGCGAGCTGGCCGGACACATCCGCACGGGCAACGTCCGGCACAACCCGAAGGGCGGCGAGTGCCCGTCCTGGTGCGACCTCTGGCCGATCTGCCGGGTGGACCGCCCATGAGCTGGACACCGAACCCCGAGCAGCGGGACGCGATCGAGGCGAAGGGGCGCGTCTTCGTCTCCGCCGGCGCCGGGACCGGGAAGACCGCCGTCCTGGTCGAGCGCTTCGTCCGCGCGGTCTGCGACGACGGCGTCGACGTCGACTCGATCCTCGTCATCACCTACACCAACCGGGCGGCGGGTGAGCTGCGCGCGCGCATCCGCGCGGAGCTGCGCTCTCGAGATCGCGCCGACCTTGCCCGGGAGCTCGACGGGGCGTGGATCTCCACGATCCACGGCTTCTGCAACCGCCTGCTCAAGACCTATCCGTTCCAGGCCGGGCTCGACCCGCGCTTCCGCGAGCTCGACGAGTCGCAGGCCGCCGTGCTCTCGGTCGAGGCGTTCGACGAGGCGCTGGCCTCCTTCTGCGCGGACGGGCACGAGCGTCGCCTCCAGCTCCTGACGACGTACGGTGCCCGCGGGCTCCGCCGGATGATCATCGGCATCTACGAGACGCTTCGGTCCGCGGGCCGCGACCTCGTCCTGGAGCTCGGCGAGCGTCCTGCACTAGAGGAGCGCCTCGAGGAGCTGCGTGACGCCGCCCGCTGCCTCGTCGACGACCGCGGGGCCACCGACCTCCAGCGGTCGAGCGCCTCCGCCCTGCTGGACGCCGTAGCGGGCGAGCCGCGACCGGACGACCTGCTCGACCTGTCCGCCCATCGCGCCCGGGGCGAGCGCGCCGCCACCGTCGAGGAGGCCCGGCTCGCGGTCGAGCAGGCCGCTCTCGACGAGCTGGCAATGCGCGACCGCGACCTGGTCCAGGAGCTCCTCGACGGCTTCGCCGCCGCCTACGCCGACGCGAAGCGCCGTGAGTCCGCGCTCGACTTCGAGGACCTCCAGCTGGTCGCCCGTGGGCTCCTTCGCGACCACGCGGAGATCCGGGACCGCGAGGCGCTGCGGTTCCGCGCGATCATGGTCGACGAGTTCCAGGACACGAATCGACTCCAATGTGACCTGATCGACCTCCTCAGCGGAGGGCCCGGCGAGCGCGACGTCTTCTTCGTCGGCGACGAGTTCCAGTCGATCTACGGGTTCAGGCACGCGGATGTCCAGGTGTTCCGCGAGCGGCGGGAGCAGGAGGGAGGCGGCCGGGCGCTCGTCCGCAACTACCGGTCGCGGCCGGAGGTGCTCGCCGCCGTCAACGAGCTCTTCCGGAGCGACTTCGGCGACGACTTCCAGCCCCTGACCGCTTCCGGTGAGTTCCCGGATCCGGTCTTCGGCCAACCGGTCGAGCTGCTCGTCACCGACAAGTCGAGCTATGCCGAGACCGAGGTCCACTGGCGCCGCGCCGAGGCGAAGCACATCGCCCGGCGCGTCCGCGAGCTGATCGACTCCGGCGCGGCGACGGCCGGCGACATCGTCCTGCTCTTCGCGGCCGGCACCGACGCCGAGTGGTACGAGCAGGAGCTGCGGCGGCAGCGAATCCCGACGTATCGAGCCACGGGTCGCGGCTACTTCGGACAGCAGCAGGTCGTCGACGTCCTCGCCTACCTTCGCCTGCTCCAGAATCGCTACGACGACACGGCGCTCCTCAGCGTGCTCGCCTCGCCGTTCGTCGGCGTGTCCAACGACGCGCTCGCGCTGCTTCGGCACGCGGCCGGCCGGCGCCCGCTGTACACGGGGCTCGAGCGCACGCTGCCCGAAGGACTGGGCGAGCGGGACGAGCGGTTGCTGCTCGCCTTCAAGCAGCGCTACGCCCGGCTGACCGAGGCCTCGGAGCGGCTTTCGCTCGAGCGGCTGTGCGAACAGATGCTCGTCGAGCACGATTACGACTTGGCCGTCCTCGCGCAGTGGGACGGTCGTCGGCGCTACGCGAACATCCGCAAGCTCGCGCGGATGGCGCGTTCCTTCGAGGAGCTGCGCGGGCGGGATCTCGAGGGCTTCCTCCGCTTCATGGCGGAGCAGGAGGCCGTTGGGGCTAAGCAGCTCGAGGCCGTCGCCGAGGAGGAGGGTGCGGACGCGGTCCGCCTACTCACGATCCACGCCGCCAAGGGGCTCGAGTTCAAGGTCGTGGTCGTGGCCGATGCCGGGCGCGACCGGCGCGCCCCGGCCGCCGACGAGCTGCTCGCCCTCTCCGACGGACGGTTCGGCTTCCGCGTCGTCGACCCGCTGACGAGCGAGCGGCGGGGCGCGTTCGGCTACGAGGAGGTCAAGCAGGCGCGGGAAGCCGAGGACCGGGCCGAGCGGTTGCGCCTTTACTACGTCGCAATGACGCGGGCGATCGATCGCCTGATCGTCTCGGGCGCGGTCGACCCAAGGAGCACTGCCGACTCCTCGACGCCGCTCGGGTGGGTGCTCGGCCGGCTCGACGCCGACGAGCAGATCGAGTCGGCGGGCCGCGACCCGGTCGAGCTCGTGCGGGGGCAGGCGACGATCCTGATCCGGGTCGACCGCTTCCGGCCCGAGGAGGAAGCCGCCCCCGTCGCGGAAGAGCCGCCTGAGGCGCCCGAGACCGGCCAGCTCGAGCTCTTCGCCGCGAACGGCGGCGGCGCGCTGCCCCCGCCGGCCCCAAAGCTGCCGGAGCTCCGCGCCGTGCCTCCGCCGCCGCTCCACACCCTCCGCTCGCTCTCGTACACGTCGCTGTCGCTCTTCGAACGCTGCTCGTACCGCTACTACGCGGAGCGCGTCGTCGGCCTGCGTCCGGTGGACGGGAGTGGACGGCTGCCCGGCCAGACCGGCCTCGCGGCGACGGAGATCGGCGACGCGGTGCACAGGCTCCTCGAACAGGTCGACCTCTCGGAACCTTCACCGCCCGACCTCGCCCAGGTACGCGCCTGGTACCCGAGCGTGAACGACGAGGAGCTTGCCCTCATCGGCCGCTTCGTCCGCTCCTACTGCGAGTCCGACCTCGCACGGAGGCTCGCCGGGCTCACGGGGGGCACGGTCGAGCGGCCCTTCGCCTTCGAGCACGACGGGGTCCTGCTCCACGGGCGGCTCGACGTGCTGCACCGGGAAGGCGGCAGGGCACTCGTCGTCGACTACAAGACCAACACGCTCGAGGAGGCGTCGCCCGAGGAGATCGTCGACGGGGAGTACCGCGTGCAGCGGCTCGTCTACGCGCTCGCCTGCTTCCGCGACGGCGCCGAGGAGGTCGAGGTCGTCTACCACTTCCTCGAGCGCCCCGACGCGCTGGTCAGCACGACCTACGAGAGGCATCAGCTGCCCGAGCTCGAGGGTGAGCTCTCCCAGGTGATCGCGCGGCTCCGCGCCGGTGACTTCAGGCCGACGCCGAGCGAGTACGCCTGCGCGGGCTGCCCGGCGCTCGACCTCGTCTGCGCCGGCCCGCGCCTCCCTCGCCCAGCCGCCGCGCCGCCGGCGGCCGCCCTTGCCACGTAGCTACGTCCACGAGGCGCGGAAGCGAGTGGGGCCGAAGCGCGCGCGAATCGGGGAGATCATCAGTCGACTGCTCCGAGAGCACGCCGACGCAGCGATCGCGCTCCGCTTCCGCACCGACATCGAGCTGCTCGTCTCGGTGATGCTCTCGGCCCAGACGACGGACGTGAACGTCAACCGGGTCACCGAGCGGCTGTTCGACAAGTACCGACGGCCCGAGGACTACCTCGCGGTGCCGGCCGAGGAGCTCGAGCGCGACATCTTCGCCACCGGCTTCTACCGGCAGAAGACGAAGGCGATCCGAGGGACGATGGCGATGCTGATCGAGGACTACGACGGCCGGGTCCCCCACCGGATGGAGGACCTGCTGCGGCTCCCGGGGGTCGCCCGGAAGACGGCGAACGTCGTGGCGGCGGAGCTCGGAGAGCCGCAGGGCATCGTCGTCGACACCCACGTTCGCCGGCTCTCGCAGCGGCTCGGACTGACGAGGCAGGAGGACCCGGTGAAGGTCGAGCGCGACCTCCAGAGGCTCGTGCCGCGCGAGCACTGGGGGATCGTTCCCCACCTGCTGATCTGGCACGGACGCCGCGTCTGCATCGCCCGCGCGCCGGAGTGCGAGCGCTGTGTGCTGAACGAGCTCTGCCCGTCGAGCCGAATCTAGACGGGGACGAGCTTGTAGCCGACCTCGCGGACGGTGAGGATGCGCTCCGGGTGGGCCGGGTTGCGCTCGATCTTCCGCCGCAGGTTCGAGACGTGGACGTCGCAGGCCCTCGGGTCGCCGATGTACTGGGTCTCCCAGAGATGTTCCATGATCTGCCTGCGACTCAGCACTCGATCGGGCTCCCGCGCCAGAAGCGCCAGCAGCTTGAACTCCGAGGGCGTCAATCGGACCTGCTGCCCGTCGACCTCGACCCGGTGACGCGCAGCGTCGATCCGGATCCCGCCGACGGTCTGGACCGGCCCGGCCTGGGCGGCCGCGGCGCGGTCGAGCTCGCGCCGGCGCAGCAGCGCCCGAATGCGGCTCATGAGCTCTGCGATCGAGAACGGCTTCGTGACGTAGTCGTCCGCACCGAGCTCGAGGCCGAGCACTCGGTCGATCTCGGCGTCCTTGGCCGTGAGCATGAGGATCGGCAGGTCGCTCTCGGCCCGCAGGATGCGGCAGACGTCGATCCCCGACAACTTGGGCATCATCACGTCGAGAACGAGGACGTCGTAGTCGCCGGTGCGCGCCTCCGCGAGCGCCGCCTCTCCATCTTCGACGGTCTCGACCTCGAGTCCGTCGCGCTCGAGCGCGTAGCCGACCGTGGTCAGGAGGTCCCGCTCGTCGTCGGCGACGAGGATCCGTGCAGTCACGCAGCCTCCGCACTGGCGCCGGCGAGGATCACCCGCGCGGTCGTCCCGCGGCCCGGCTCGGACTCGATCTCGACGACGCCCCCCAGCGCCCGAACCGCGTCGCGGACGATGGGCAGCCCGAGGCCGAACCCGGTGCGGCTCTCGTCCCCGGTGTAGAAGCGGTCGAAGATCCGCTCTTGCTCCGCCGCGGGTATGCCCGCCCCGGTGTCGGACACCTCGATCACGACCGAGCCGTTGGCGGACGGCCTGGCGGCGAGCAAGATCCTGCCCGTGTCGGTGTGCTTGACCGCGTTCCAGGCGAGGTTCGCGAGCACCTGCGCGATCAGATCGGGCTCGGCCAGGACCGCCGTCCCGTCGGGGCAGGAGATCTCGACCGAGACACCGTCGGGAGGATCGAGCTCGGACCCGATCTCGGCGAGCAGCGGACCGAGCTCGACCGCTTCGAGCCGGAGCGCCTGCTGGCGAGTCTGAGCGCGCGCGAGGACGAGGAGAACCCGCACGAGGCGGCCCAGGCGTGCGGCCTGGTGACGGATCATCGTGAGGAAGCGGTCGCGGTCCTCGGGAACCGCCTTGGCTCCCTGCTCGAGCACGTCGATCGCGCTCGCGATCACCGCGATCGGCGTGCGCAGCTCGTGCGCGGCGTTGGCGACGAACTCCCGCTCGGCGCGTTCGCGGCGCTCCCGCTCCGACACGTCCGAGAGGACGAGAACCGCGAGTGCCGAGCCCGGCCCGGCCGGAATGCCAACGAGCGCGTACGAGAGTTCGTCCCCGGGCGAGACGCGCGCCTGCGCGATGCGGGCGCCGGGCCTGAAGAGGCCGTTCGCGAGCCTACGCAGCGACGGCTCGGGCCAGGGGTCGGGCAGGGGCTCGCCCTGCTCGACGGAGCCGATGAGACGCGCGGCGGCCGGATTCGCGAACGCCACCCTGAGCCCGCCGTCGACCGCGATCACGCCCTCCTGCAGCTGCTCGAGCAGCAGCCTGAGCCGATCGCGTTCGGCCTCGAGGCTCTGGAACGACCGCTTGAGCTGCTCGCGCATGCGATCGACGGAGACGGCCAGCTCGCCGAGCTCGTCGCGAAAGCCGGGGCGCAGCGGTGTGTCGAAGCTTCCGCGCTCGATCTCGGCCGCTGCGCCCGCGATCCGCCGCAGCCGCACCGAGATCAGGTAGGCAACGAGCAACCCGACGAGCGCACCGATCACGACCGCCGAGAGCACCGATTCGACCATCGTGCTCCGCAGAATCCCGAGCTCGGCGACGAGGTCCGGTCTCGAGGCGACGGCGACGACCGCCGACGCTCCAGCGGCCGTGATCGGAAGCCCGACGACGATCGTTCTGCCGTCGTCCGTACTGCCGACGTAGCGGTCGCCGACCAGCGCCGCAGCGACGGCCCGATCGTGGAGATCGAGAGTCCCGAACTGCACCCGACGCGATCGGCTCGCCGTCATCGGGATGCCGTTGCCGTCGAACGCGAACAGCGCCAACCGATATCGCCGCGCAATCGTCCGGATTCCGGGCTCGAGCGTCCCGGGGTTCAGGTCGCGAATCTCGTTCGCAGCCGCGACCGCGCGGCCGGTCGTGAGCTCCTCGGCGCGGTCCCGGAAGGCGTTCTCGGCCCGTTGCGTGAAGACCGTCGCGACCGCGACCGCGGTCAGCGCGGCGATCAGGGCAAACACGAGCGCGAGCCACCAACGCATGCTGAGTCCGCGAAGTGGCACGGCAAAAGTATCGCGGTCCGCTGCAAACGCACCGGCCGCCGATGTGAAGAAACCTTGATCTGGCCCTGAGGCCGCGCTCACGGGCTCCGAAACCCAACTCACGGCGGAGTCCTATCGTGGCCGCATGCGGCGATTTCCGGTTGCCCGCGAGCGGGAGGCGCTCGCCTCCTGCAACGACTACATCGTCGATGCAATCGACGGTCGCGTCGGCGAGATCGAGACTCCGCTGTTCCCGCCGGACGGCTCCGAGCCCGACTACCTCGTCCTTCGCGTCCTCGGCCCGTCGGGAGTGCGGCGGCCCGTGGTCACGACGGCGGTCGTCGAGGCGGTCGACTCGCGACAACGGCTCGTCCGGCTCCACCTGACGAGGGAGCAGATCGAGAGGCTCCCGGAGGATCTTCCGCTCGCCAATGGCTCGTGAGCAAATCTTTACGCCGCGCTCAGACGACGCTTGAGAGGCCGGGAGCGATTCTCGCCGCTCGACCGTACTTTCCGGACCGTGATTTCGCGCCCGACACCCATGGTCCCACTGCGGCGGCGAGCCCGGCTCCGTCGACCGGACCTGTTCATCGCCGCCGGACGGCTGACCGAGACGAACGCCTCGCTGATCCGCGCCCTCGGAGGCTTCGACGTCGATGCCGAGTGGCTGAGGCCGCGTGAGATCGCGCGTCGCCTCGCGCCCAACGACGCAGTCCTGTCGCGACTCGACGTTCGCTCGACCCTCGACGGTGTCGAGGACGGGATCTGGGAGCTGTGCCGCGCGGAGCGGGACGGCGTCACGGTGCTCAACACCGGGTCGTCGCTCCTCAAGAGTCACGACAAGCTGGCGACGGCACTCGCGCTCGGCTCCGCCGGCGTCCGCCATCCCCGAACGGCTCAGGTCAGCGAGCAGGGAACGGAGCCGCCGCTCCCGCTGCCCGTCGTTCTCAAGCCTCGATTCGGGAGCTGGGGCAAGCACGTCGTCCTCTGCCGAACTCGCGAGGAGTACGACCGCTACTTGGCCGATGTGTCGGGGCGCACGTGGTTCCGGACGCAGGGAGTTCTCGTGCAGGAGCTCGTCCAGCCGCAGGGCTACGACGTCCGGCTGATCGTCGTCTGCGGGCGAGTCGTCGGGGCGATCGAGCGCCACGCGCAGCCCGGCGAGTGGCGGACGAACGTCGCGCTCGGCGCTCAGCGCCGCCCCGCTGCTCCGGACGACGCCGCGATCGAGCTCGCGGTCGCGGCGGCCCGCGCGGTCGGCGGCGATCTCGTCGGGATCGACCTGCTGCCGCTGCCGGCCGGCGGCTACGCGGTGATCGAGGTGAACGGCGCCGTCGACTTCACGAACGAGTACTCGCTCGACGGCGGAGACGTCTTCGAGGACGTCGCCGAGCTGCTCGCGGCGGCCGTTCGTCCCGAAGAAGCCGTCGCCGCGGCAGGCGCACTCGCCCCACCGGAGCCCTCGCTCGGGCTCGGCGGCGTCGCTTGACGAGCAGCTAGGCCGGAGCGGGATCGCGCGGCGCCGCGAGCGCGTCGAAGGGATGCCCCTGACGCGCGGTCAGCCACCGCTCGACGTCGAGGGCAGCCATGCAGCCCATGCCGGCCGCGGTGACCGCCTGGCGGTAGGTGTGGTCGACGACGTCGCCGGCCGCGAAGACGCCGTCGATGTTCGTCGCCGTCCCGTCGTGGGTGATCAGGTACCCCGCCTCGTCCATGTCGAGCCAGTCCTCGAAGAGCTTGGTGTTCGGATCGTGTCCGATCGCCACGAACAGCCCGTCGGCCGGGATCTCCGTGACCTCGCCGGTGTTCACGTCGCGGATCTTGAGCGCGACGACTGCGTTCTCGCCGATGACCTCGTCGACGACGGCGCTGGTGATCCACTCGATCTTCTCGTTCGCCCGCGCGCGATCCTCCATGATCGGCGATGCGCGGAACTCGTCGCGGCGATGGACGATCGTCACCTTGTCGGCGAACTTCGTCAGGAAGGTCGCCTCCTCCATCGCCGAATCGCCGCCGCCGACGACCACGACGTCCTTCTCGCGGAAGAAGGCGGCGTCGCAGACGGCGCAGTACGAGACCCCGCGACCCTGGAGAACGCGCTCGGACGGTAGCCCGAGCTTCCTGGCCTCGGCGCCGGTGGCGACGATGACGGATTCCGCCTGGTACTCGTCGTCGCCGACGTAGATCTTGAAGGGGCGCTCGGAGAAGTCGACGCGCGTCACGTCGTCCGAGATGAACTCGGCTCCGAAGCGCTCGGCCTGGCGCCGGAAGTCCTTCATCATCTCCGGCCCGAGCACGCCGTCGGCGTAGCCCGGGTAGTTCTCGACGTCGCTCGTGATCATCAGCTGGCCGCCCCATTGGAAGCCTTCGATCACCAGCGGCTCGAGGTTGGCGCGGGCCGCGTAGAGGGCGGCCGTGTAGCCGGCTGGGCCGCCGCCGATGATGATGACCTCACGGACGTTCTCGTTCATACATTTCTCCAGACGAATGAGGCCCTACTGGGCCTGTCACAGTATTCAACGAAACGGACGACTTGAATCTTCCCGCCTCAGGCGACGAGCTCTCCGCAGAGATAGAGCCGTCCGTCACGAACGTCCGCGTCGTCGGAGAGCCGGTGAGGCTCGACCCGGCCCGGGAGCAGGTGGAAGACACGATGACCGCGGGCGACGAGGAGCTCCGCGATCAGCTTACGGTGACAGCGCCACCAGACGGTCTCGGCGCAGAGGAAGCAGGGCTTCGGCTCACCAAGCGCTGCGGCGAGGGCGTCCTGCCACTCGCGCGTGCTCATGTTCGCGGCGTAGCTCCGGAAGGCCGCCGTGCGAATGCAGGCGAACCGCTCCTCCCCGGGGATGCCGCTGAGCCGGCCGCCAAGCGGCTCCGCGTGCCGGTACGTGATCCCTTGGGCGGCCAATGTCGCGGCCAGCGCACTGCGATTGAACTGCGGGTTTCGCCGCGAGCCCGGGTAGCGCCTGACGTCGACCAGCGTTTGGATCTGCGCGCGTCGGAGCATCTCCAAGAAGTCCTCCGTCGTTTTCGTGCCGTGGCCGACCGTATAGACGTCCATCCCCCTAGAATCGCGGTTCGTGGCCAACTCAGTGACGTGGGACGGGCTGCGGCAACTCGCCGGCTTTCGGGCAGAGAAGGGCTGCGCGATCAGCCTCTTCGTCGACCTCGATCCAAGTGTCTCGCCGACGCCGAAGGACGCGCAGACGAGAGTCCACTCGCTGCTCGATGAGGGCGAGAAGCAGGTGGGCAGCGCGGCGAACCAGACGCACGAGCAGCGGCTCGGGCTCAAGGCCGACTTCGAGCGGATCCGCGAGTTCTTCAGGGAGGAGTTCGAGCGCGACGGGTCGCGCGGCTACGCCGTCTTCTGTGCCGGGCTCGACAACTTCTGGCAGACCGTGCCGCTGAGCGAGCGGGTGCCCGATGGGGTCAAGGTCGGCCGCGACCTCTACCTCGCTCCGCTCGTCCCGCTCGTCGGGCGCGGGGACGGGGCGGTCGTTGCGGTCGTCAGCCGCGAGCAGGGGCGCCTCTACCGGCTTCGCGCCGGGCGGCTCGACGAGGTCGCCGACCTTTTCGAGGAACAGCCACGCCGCCACGACCAGGGCGGGTGGTCACAGGCCCGGTTCCAGCGTCACGTCGACGAGCTCGCGCGGGACCATCTGAAGGACGTGGGGGAGGAGCTCGAGCGGAAGCTCCGCCGGCTCCGCTTCCCCAGCGTGGTCGTCGTCTGCCCGGAGGAGATGAAGAGCGAGTTCGCCGAAGTGCTTTCCTCGGACGCGCGGAGCGCGATCGTCGGGTGGACGACCGCGCCTGCGCATGCGGGGCCGGCCGAGCTCTACGGAGCTGCCCTGCCCGTGCTCGAGGGTTGGCGGGAGCGGCGCGAGGCCGAGACGGTCGAACGCTGGAAGGAGGCGGCGGGCCGCAACGGACGCGCTGCGTCCGGGTGGGAGAAGACGCTCGAGGCGGCATCCGACGCGCGTGTCGAGTGCCTCCTTTTCGAGGAAGGTGCGGAGCACTCGGCCTACGCGTGTCCGGCGTGCGGGCGTGTGAGCCTCGCGGGTGGGCGCTGCCCACTGGACGGCACGGAGATGGAGCAGCGCGACGAGGGCCTCGACCTTGCCGTCCACCAGGTTCTCGTCCACGGCGGCCAGGTCCTCGCCCTCCGACACCGTCAGGATCTCGCGCCGGTCGGCGGCATCGGTGCGCTCCTGCGCTTCTGAGCTGAGCGCGTTCGGTCTCGTCATCTTCGACTGCGACGGCGTGCTCGTCGACAGCGAGCGCATCGCCACGCGAATCGACGTCGAGGTGCTCCGAGAGCTCGGGTGGGCGATTACCCAGGACGAGGTGATCGAGCGCTTCGTCGGCAAGACGGATGCTGCGATGAGGCAGGAGGTGGAGGAGTACCTGGGCCGGCCGGTGAGCCGTGAGTGGGACGGGTACGCAGGGCGCTATCGCGATGCCTTTGCCGCCGAGCTCAAGCCAGTGGACGGCATCGTCGAGGCGCTCGACGCGATCGAGCTCCCGACGTGCGTCGCGTCGAGCGGGACGCCGGAGAGCATCGAGGCCAAGCTGAGGCTGACCGGGCTGTGGGAGCGCTTCGCCGGCCGGATCTCGAGCGCCGCGGATGTGGAGCACGGGAAACCGGCTCCGGACCTCTTCCTGCTCGCTGCGCGTGCGATGGGCGTCGCGCCGACGGAGTGTGCCGTCGTCGAGGACAGCCCCTTCGGCATCCAGGCGGCCCGCGCCGCCGGGATGCGCTCGTTCGGCTACTCGGGCGGGGTTACACCGGCCGAGCGCCTCCGCGACGCCGACGTCGTCTTCGACGACATGCGTGAGCTCCCGCGCTTGCTCGGGCTCAGCCGCCGGCTCGGCGAAGCGCCTTGATCAGGTCCGACTTGCCCATCTTCGAACGGCCCGGGATGTTCTTCCGCTTCGCGAGCTCGTAGAGCTGCTCGCGGTTTCGATCCTCGAGCCGACGGCCGGCCCGACCGCCGCGGGCCCGACCGCGCGCCGCCTGCTTTCCCAGCTCGCGACGGGTGCTCGCGGGGAGCTTCGCGATCGTCCGCTTCTTCTTCGCCCCGGCCTGGGCCTTCTTGACGTTCCGCTTCGCCGCCTGAACTTGTCTCTTGGTGGCCATGCTGGTCCGGTACCCGTTCGCGGCGGAACGAATCACGGCAAGTAACACAGTGTTACTTGGGCTCGGCCCGGCCGCAGTTCCCGTCCCAGAGCGGCATCGCCGGGCCGCACGAGCTTTGTAACAAGGTGTTACTTGGCGGTTGGCGCGAACGGGCAGGGCGGCCTGGGGCCTCCGGGCGCCGACGACCAGCAGCTAGTCGCGCAGGAGGCGGCGCAGGACGTACGGGAGGATGCCGCCGTGGCGGACGTACTCCCGCTCGCGGGGCGTGTCCAGCCGCAGGCGGGCCTTGAACTCCTTGTCGTCGGCCCGCAGGGTCACCTCGCGCGCCTCGCCGTTCTCGACGCCTTCGATCGAGAACTCCTCGCGGCCGGTCAGCCCGAGCGTCTCGAAGCTCTCGCCGTCCATGAACTGGAGCGGGAGGATCCCCATCATCAGCAGGTTGGAGCGGTGGATCCGCTCGTAGGTCTCCGCGATCACCGCTCGGACTCCGAGGAGCTTCGGGCCCTTCGCCGCCCAGTCGCGTGACGAGCCGGAGCCGTACTCCTTGCCCGCGATCACGATCAGCGGCGTCCCCTCCTCCTGGTAGCGGACCGAGGCGTCGTAGATCGTCATCTCCTCGCCGCTCGGGACATGGACGGTCCAGGTGCCCTCGCTGCCCTCGACGAGCAGGTTCTTCAGCCGGACGTTCGCGAACGTCCCACGCACCATCACCTCGTGGTTGCCGCGGCGCGAGCCGTAGGAGTTGAAGTCCTTGCGCTCCACGCCGCGCTCGATCAGGTACTGCCCGGCAGGGCTGTCCGGCTTGATCGCCCCTGCGGGCGAGATGTGATCCGTCGTCACCGAGTCGCCGACCCTGACGAGACACCGCGCGCCAGTGATGTCGTCTACTGGCCCCGGCTCCGGGGACATTCCCTCGAAGTACGGCGGCCGCCGCACGTAGGTCGATTCCTCGCGCCAGTCGTAGAGGTCGCCTTCGGGGATCTCGAGCGCGCTCCAGTGCTCGTCGCCAGTGAAGACGTCGGCGTAGGTGCGTCGGAACATGTCGCCTTCGACGGCCGCCTGGACCGTCGCGTCGATGTCCGCGGCGCTGGGCCAGATGTCGCGCAGGTAGACGTCCTCGCCGTCCTGGCCCTGGCCGAGCGGCTCCGTCGTCAGGTCGAGGTCCATGCGACCGGCGAGCGCGTAGGCGACGACGAGCGGGGGAGAGGCGAGGTAGTTCGCCTTCACCTCGGGGTGGATCCGCGCCTCGAAGTTGCGGTTCCCCGACAGCACCGAGCAGACGACGAGATCTCCCTGAGCGACGGCCTCGGAGATCGGCTCCGGCAGCGGGCCGGAGTTCCCGATGCACGTCGTGCAGCCGTAGCCGACGGTGTGGAAGCCCAGCTCCTCGAGGTAGGGCGTCAGCCCTGCGCGCTCGTAGTACTCGGTGACGACCTTCGACCCTGGGGCGAGGCTGGACTTGACCCACGGCTGGCGCTGGAGGCCCCGCTCGGCGGCGTTCTTCGCCAGGAGGCCGGCGGCGACCATGACGCTCGGGTTCGACGTATTGGTGCAGCTCGTGATCGCGGCGATCACGACGGCGCCGTGTTCGAGCTCGAACTGCGCTCCGTCGAGCTCGACGGGGACCGCCTGGGCGCGTTTGGCGACGACAACGTCCGGGACCTTCGCAGGCTCGGAGAGCGCGACCGGGCGATGCCCCGGCGAGATGTCCGCGACTGGATCGCTCGCCGGGAACGACTCGGCGACCGCCTCGTCGAGCTCGTTGCCGTAGTCGACGCCGAAGCTTTCGAGCGCAGCGAGGAACGACCGTTTTGCCTCGTCGAGCGGCACCCGATCCTGCGGGCGCCGCGGCCCGGCGAGGCTCGGCTCGACGTCGCCGAGGTCGAGCTCGACGATCTCGGTGTAGGTCGGCTCATGCTCGGGGTCGTGCCAGAGCAGGTTCTCCTTGCAGTAGGCCTCGACGAGCGCGATGCGCTGCTCGTCCCGTCCGGTCAGTCTCAGGTACTCCAGCGTGACGTCGTCGACCGGGAAGAACCCGCAGGTGGCGCCGTACTCGGGCGACATGTTCCCGATCGTCGCGCGGTCGGCGAGGGGCAGGTTCGAGACCCCCGCGCCGAAGTACTCGACGAACTTCCCGACGACGCCGGCCTGGCGAAGGATCTGCGTGACCGTCAGCACGAGGTCCGTCGCCGTCGCCCCCTCGCGCAGCGCGCCGGTCAGCCGGAAGCCGACGACCTGGGGGACGAGCATCGAGACCGACTCGCCGAGCATCGCCGCCTCTGCCTCGATCCCGCCGACGCCCCAGCCGAGCACGCCGAGGCCGTTGATCATCGTCGTGTGCGAGTCCGTGCCGAGGAGCGTGTCCGGGAACGCCTGGCCGTCCCTGGCTTCGACCACGCGGGCCAGGTACTCGAGGTTCACCTGGTGGACGATCCCGGTGTTCGGCGGGACGACCCGGAGGTTGTCGAACGCCTGCTGACCCCAGCGGAGGAACGCGTAGCGCTCGCCGTTCCGCTCGTACTCCCGCTCCGTGTTGACGGAGATCGCCATCCGGTTGGCGAAGGCGTCGACCTGCACCGAGTGGTCGATGACGAGCTCCGACGGAAGCTGTGGATTGGTGCGCGCCGCGTCGCCGCCGAGGTCGTGCACGGCGTGGCGCATCGCCGCGAGGTCGACGATCGCCGGGACGCCGGTGAAGTCCTGGTGGATGACGCGGGCCGGGGTGAACGCGATCTCCCGCGACGGCTCCTCCTTCGCCGCCCACTCCGCGACGGCCTCGACGTTCTCGGGCGTCGAGGTGCGCAGCACGTTCTCGAGCAGGATCTTGAGCGTGTAGGGAAGCCGCTCGACGTCGTACCGCGCCTGGAGCGGTTCCAGGCGGAAGATCTCGTAGCGCTCGCCGCCGACCTCGAGCGACGAGCGCGCTCCGAAGGGATCGGCCATACGACCGATGCTAGTTGACGCTAAGCCGCGTCGAGCGCGCGCGGGAGCTCTTGGGCCACCGCGGCCGGCTGGAGCTCGGCCTCGGTCTCCGCCGCCTGCTCGAGCTTCACGTCGAAGCGGTCGAGGCGCTTCTCTGCCTCGGCGAATCGGGACTGCGCGTTGGCGATGTGCTTGCCGACCACCTGGAAGTCGTCGCGGAAGCGCCCGAGGTCGCCCTGGAGCTGCGCGACGTACGCCATCACCTCGTGCGCCCGCTGCTCGATCTGCATGCCTTTGAGCCCGAGCGCGATTACCTGGAGCTGCGACGTGAACGTGGTCGGCGAGACCGGGAAGACGCGTTTCTCGTGCGCGTACTGCAGCAGCGCCCCCGTCTTGCCGCAGACGAGCTCGTAGTAGACGCCCTCCGACGGCAGGTACATCAGCGCGAAGTCGTAGGTCCCCTCGTCGGGGCGGATGTACTTCTGGGCGATCGCATCGACGTGGTTCTTCAGGTCGCGCGCGAACGCCTTCTCGTGGAGCGCACGGTCGTCGTCCGCCTCGGCGTCGGCCAGCCGCTCGAAGTTGTCGAGCGGGAACTTGGCGTCGACCGGGACGAGTCGCTCCACGCGGATCACGGCGTCGACCCGTTCACCGGTCTTGAAGCCGTACTGGAGCGTGTAGGCATCCGGCGGCAGGCGGTCGCGGAGGAGGTTGCCGAGCAGGAGCTCACCGAACCCTCCTCGCGCCTTGGGCGGACGAAGCGCGTGCTCGAGCTTCTTGAGGTCGTTGGCGCGGGCCAGGATCTCCGCGTTCGCCTGGCCCAGCTGCCCGAGCTGCTGGTGGATCGCGCTCGTCGTCTTCGTCGCAGTCTCGAGCCGGCGGTCCATCGTCGACGTCATCGCCTCGAGGCGGCGATCGACCTCCGCGTTCCGTTCCGCCAGCTGGCGGGCCGACTCGGAGCGAAGCGCCGTGAGCTCGGCACGAAACACGCGCAAGGCGCGGAGCCCCGCATAGGCGAGCCCGGCGGCAAGAAGGGTCAATAAAACAGCCGTCACGATCATTGACCCACTAACGGTAGGAGCCCAGTCGGACGGCGGTGGCTTGGGGGAACCCGAAGTTCCCCCAGCTCACCACTGACGGACTACGGGTTGTCGCGGCCGGGCGTGTGCTCTTCGACCTCGGTCTTGACGTCCCGCGCCATGTCTTCCGCACGCTCGGCGCCGGACTCGCCCATGGTCTCGGCCTTCTGCCCCGTGTCCTTCGCCATCTCCTCGGTCTTGGTCATTGCCTCCTCGGCCGTGTCCTTGCTTCGTCCGAGCAGCCTGTCGAGAAAGCCCATGTCCCCTCCTATCGTGGGTGGCGGCCCCGACGAGTATGGGGCATCAGCGCGCCAGGCGCTAGCTACCATGGCGCCCGCCTTGCCTGGGAAGTCACGAACGCCACCGCCGCCGAAGCGGCCGGTCCAGTCGCCGAAGGTGCGGACCGCGCCCCGCGACGAGCGCAGGACGCGCATGATCCTCTACGCGCTCGGGGCCTCGGGTTTCGTGATCCTCGCGATCGTCGTGGCCGCCTTCACGCTTGCCGGCGGGAACGGCGACAGCGCCTCGAGCGCCCAGGACGCGATCACGGCGCTGCGTCAGGCGGGGTGCACGTATCAGAACCCGAAATCCCAGGGCCGCGACCACGTCGAGGACTTGCCGGCCGACTTCAAGGCGAACTCGACGCCGCGGGCGAGCGGGCCGCACTCGAACCAGACGATCATCTACGGGACGTACACGGACACCGTCCCGGAGCTCAACGCCGTCCACAACCTCGAGCACGGAGCGGTGATCATCTGGTACGGCCCTGATGTGCCCGAGTCCACGATCAATCAGATCAACGACTTCTACGACCAGGACCCGAACGGGCTGATCGTCTCGATGCACCCCCAGCTCGGTGACGAGATCGCGCTCGTCGCCTGGACGCAGGTCGCCCGTTGCCCGAACTTCGACGAGAACGCAGCGAGCCGGTTCGTCGACCGGTTCGGGTTCCGCGGCCCGGAGTCGTGCAAGAACGACATCGAGCAGGGCTGCTTCCGGCGCGAGAACATGACGCCCGGAAATCCATAGATACTCTGCGGTGGGCCGGGGTGGCGAAACTGGTCATACGCGCCTGACTTAAAATCAGGTGTCCCCTTAGGGGGCGTGCGGGTTCGACTCCCGCCCCCGGCACTCCGTCCGTTGCTTCTGCTCTTCGCGCTCATCGCGGCGATCTTCTTTCTCCCCGCGCCGTGGAGCTACCTCGCCGTGATCGCTGCGGGCGTGGTCGAGGTCGTCGAGGTCGCCGTCTTCGTCTGGTACTCGAAGCGGCGCCGTGCGACGACCGGCGCCGAGGCGCTTCCAGGCCGGCGTGGGACGGTCGTCGAGGCTTGCCGGCCGACCGGTCAGATCCGAGTCGACGGCGAGCTCTGGCGCGCCACCTGCGAGCAGGGCGCCGACCCCGGGGAGACCGTCGTCGTCGAGTCGCTCGGAGCCGATCTGACGCTGATCGTGAAGCGGGAATCTCCCTAGACTCCGGGCGTGGCCGAGGTCGACGAGAGGTCGCTCGAGCGGCTCGCCGTCGAGTGGGATACCCCGCTCTACCGCATGGCACTCGGCCAGTTCGAGCAGGCGCTCGAGCACGCGGACGTCCCGGAGTCGGTCTCCGAGCGGCTGCGCGTTCCCGAACGCTCGACGATCGTCGGCGTGCCCGTCCGGCGTGACGACGGCACCTGGAAAGTCTTCCCCGGCTACCGGGTCCAGCACTCGACCGTCCTCGGCCCGACGAAGGGCGGTCTGCGGTACGACACGCACGTCGACCTCGGCGAGTGCGCGGCGCTTGCGATGTGGATGACCTGGAAGTGCGCGTTGCTCCAGCTGCCCTACGGCGGCGCCAAGGGCGGGGTGCGCTGCAATCCGCGCGAGATGTCCGTCGCCGAGCTCGAGCGCCTGACCCGCCGGTACACGGTCGAGATGCTGCCGCTGATCGGTCCCGTCGAGGACATCCCTGCGCCGGACATGGCGACGAACGAGCAGACGATGGCCTGGATCATGGACACCTACTCGATGCAGCTCGGACACGCCGTCCCCGAGGTCGTGACCGGCAAGCCGATCGCGATCGGCGGCTCGGTCTTCCGGCGCGAGGCGACCGGCTCGGGCGTCGTGATGGTGATCGAGCGAGCGTGCGAACGGTTCGGCTGGAACCTCGCCGACCAACGGTGCGTCGTGCAGGGATTCGGGAACGTCGGCGGCGTCGCCGCCAGGGAGCTGGCCGAGCGGGGCGCGACGGTGACGGCGGTGTCGGACATCACCGGCGCGATCCACAGCGAGGACGGCCTCGACCTGGACGATGCCCGCCGGTGGCACGACGAGCATCGGTCGCTCGAGGCGTACCCGCGCGCGGACCACCTCTCCAACGCCGACCTGCTCGAGCTTCCGTGCGACATCCTCGTCCTTGCCGCGCTCGAGGATCAGGTGACCGGCGAGAACGCCGGCCGGATCGAAGCGCGGATGATCGCCGAGGGCGCCAACGGGCCGACATCGATCGAAGCCGACGCGATCCTCGCCGAGCGCGGGATCCACGTGCTCCCGGACATCCTCACGAACGCAGGCGGCGTCACGGTCTCGTACTTCGAGTGGGTCCAGGACCTCGGCCGCCTGTTCTGGACGCGGGAGGAGACCCGTGCCAAGCTCGCCGAGAAGATGGGCGATGCCTTCGACCGCGTCTGGGAGCTCGCCGAGCAGCTCGCGATCACCCCTCGCCGCGCGGCGATGGTCGCGTCGATCCGCGAGGTCGCCGGCGCGCTGACCGCCCGCGGCCTCTATCCCTGATGGCGATCCTCGTCCGCGAGGCGATGCTCGTCGAGCCGCGCACGCTCGGCGTCGACGCGACCGCCCAGGAGGCGGGAGAGCTGCTCGCGAAGCCCGATGTCCGCGCCGTGTTCGTCTGCGACGACGAGCGCTTCGTCGGGGTCGTGACCCGAAAGACGCTCGTCCGCGAGGTCGTTGCGCCGGGCAAGGATCCCCGGACGACGCAGCTCGACGAGATCGCCGAGCCGCCGCACTACACCTTCGAGGCCGAGTCGCCGGCCGAGGAGGCCTTCCGGTTCATGGAGGCCAAGGACGCGGAGCGCGTGCCGGTCGTCGAGGACGGCCGGCTCGTCGGCGTCCTGTCGCGGGTCGTGCTGCAGCGGCGGCTGGCCGAGGACGAGCCCCCTCAGCAGCAGGTGTAGGCGCCGGGCGGCGCCGCCCCCTCGACCGGCTCGGGTAGCCGAGCGGCTTCGAGCGCCGCGCCGTGGAGCATGTCCCGCTCGCTGACCTCGAGCGCCTCGAGGCCGTACTCGTCGATCACCTGCTCGACGAGGATCGCGCCGCCGACGATGACGGGCGCGCGCTCCGGGTGGAGCCCCGGCAGGCGGCGTCGCTCCTCGAGCGGAAGCGCTGCGAGCCAGAGGCGCTGGGCGCGCACGGCGCCGGGGGTCAGGCGGTGCCCGTGGGTGCCGAGACCCTCCGCATTGCGCTTGCCGAGATCGAGCGCCGCGAGCGTCGTGATCGTTCCGGCGACGCCGAGGGCGTTGTCCACCTTCGGCACGGGTGGCAGCGACGAGCGGACGTACTCGGCACAGGCCAGCTGCTCGGCGGTTGTCGGCGGGTCGGAGTGGAGGAAGCGTTCGGTGAGCCGCACCGAGCCGATGTCGACGCTCACCTGGGAGCGGACTATGCCTGCCTCCCCGACGACGAACTCGGTCGAGCCGCCGCCGGGATCGATGACGAGCGTCATCCCGACGCGGCCCTCCGCGGCGCCGCGAAAGGTCAGCTCCGCCTCCTCCTCGCCGGTGAGCAGCCGCGTCGTGAAGCCGTAGCTCCACTCAATCTCGCCCAGGAACGCCTCGCCGTTCTCGGCGTCGCGAACGGAGCTCGTCGCCACGAGCAGAATCCGTTCGGCACCGAGGCGCTCGGCCTCGCGACGGTAGTCCGTGAGGACGTTCCGCACGCGGGTGATCGGCAGGGGAAGCAGGCGCCGCCGCGAGTCGACGCCCTCGCCGAGCCGTGTGATCACGGTGTGCTTCGCGACTTCACCGACGACGCCGTCCTCGACGTCGGCGACGAGGAGGCGCGTCGTGTTGGTGCCCTGGTCGATTGCTGCGACTCTCAACTACGCCGCTACGCTAGTCGTATGTTCCTGTTCCGCGACAAGACGGAAATGGTCGAGCCGCGCGACGCACTCGCGGGGCGCGACCAGGCGATGCCGGTGCCTGAGCGCCATGACGTGCTCGGGACGCCGATCCAGCCGCCGTTTCCCGAAGGCCTCGAGCGCGCGCTGTTCGGGCTCGGCTGCTTCTGGGGCGCAGAGCGCGTGTTCTGGCAGGCGCCGGGCGTGTACACGACGGCGGTGGGCTACGCCGGCGGCTATACGCCGAATCCAAGCTACGAGGAGACGTGCAGCGGCAGGACCGGGCATGCCGAGGTCGTCCTCGTCGTCTTCGACCCGGAGAAGACGAGCTACGAGGAGCTGCTGCGGCTGCTCTGGGAGAACCACGATCCGACCCAGGGCATGCGGCAGGGCAACGACGTCGGCACGCAGTACCGCTCGGCGATCTACTGGGAGAACGAGGCGCAGCGCGAAGCCGCCGAGCGCTCTCGGGAGATCTTCCAGCGCGAGCTGGATGCCGCGGGCTACGGGCCGATCACGACCGAGATCGCCCAGGCCGGGCCGTTCTACTACGCCGAGCCGTACCACCAGCAGTACCTCGCGAAGAATCCGAACGGCTACTGCGGCCTCGGCGGGACGGGCGTCACCTGCCCCGTCGGCCTCGCGACTTCGAAGACCTGACCGCGCTACAATGGCCCCCACGCCGCGGGGTGGAGCAGTCAGGTAGCTCGCCGGGCTCATAACCCGGAGGTCGCGGGTTCAAATCCCGCCCCCGCTACTTACTCGGCCGAAAGTCTTCCGACTTTCGGCCGTTTCGTTTCTCACCGAGGCCGTAGCGGCGGATGCCGGCAAGTCGGCATCCGCGGCGAAGGGCCGAAGTTGAACCACAACGGGAGGAGGCCAAGCGGCGCATGGCAATGCGCGACCCCGAGGATTGGCCGACCGTTGCTCTCGCCCTGACCCGCTCGCTGCCGATCTGGTCTCAGGACAAGGATATGGAGGCAGCGGCCATCACCGTCTTCACCACCGGCGACCTCATTGACGCAATGCGCGAGGCGGGCTGGGGCTTTGGCAGCCACGGATAGCGGCCGCGCCGGCCGCGGTTCCGCGGAACCGCGGGCCCTCCTTCGGCGCGCATCGCCGCGAGTGCCCGCAGGAGCAGCTCGGCTTCGAGCTCGTCGAGGCTGAACACTGCGACGTCGGTGAGCTCTGCGCCGTTGCCATCTCTGCTAACAGGCTAACGAGCCCATCGGACGGAGTGGGCGCGCACCGGCTCGAGTCGTTCGGGCGCTGGGCTGAGCTGCGGCTACGACTCGGTCTGCGTGCCGCGTGCCTCGGCTTCGCGGACGCGCTGCGCCAGTGCCTCGAGGAGCGACCACACCATCTCGGGGTGACTCTCGACGAGCGGTCGAAAGCTCCAGACCGGCAGCTGGTAGCCGTGTACTTCGGTAGTCGCGGTAACGGTCGCGCTTCGCGCGGACTTGTCGATCAGCGCCATCTCTCCGAAGGCGTCGCCGGGGCCGAGCCTGCCTACCTCTTGGCCGTGGACCGTCACGGCCACCTGACCCGTCTCGATGACGACGAACGTCTTCCCGGCCGCGCCCTCCTCGGCGATCACCTCACCAACGCTGTACGTCCGCTCCATGAATTCGCCGGCGAGCTCCTCGAGGAAGCGGTCGTCGGCCGCGGAGAAGAGCGACACTCCGCGGATCAGGTCGAGACTCGGGCGCGCCACGAACGGATCCTACTGGCGGCGCGGTCGCGCAGACTCCCGCGACTGAGGATCTCGCGGGCCGCGTTAAGACCGGGCGTACCCATCACGCCGCCGCCGGGGTGGGCGGCCGCGCCGCACAGATACAGGCCGCGGATCGGCGTCCGGTACCGCGCGTAGCCGGGCACGGGGCGGAAGGCGAAGAGCTGATTGGGCGTCATCGCGCCCTGAAAGATGTTGCCGCCGGTGAGGTTGAAGACGCGCTCGAGGTCGACGGGCGTCAGCACCTGCCGGTCCAGCACCGCGTCCTTGAAGTTGGGCGCGTACTCGTCGAGCAGGTCGAAGCAGCTGTCCGCAAAGGTCTCGCGGTGGTCGTCCCATGTGCCGTCACGAAGCTCGTACGGCGCGTACTGCACGAAGATCGACATCAGGTGACGGCCGGGCGGCGCGACCGTCGGGTCGACGACGGAGGGAATCGTGCACTCGAGCACGGGCTGTTCGGAAGCACGGCCGTACTTGGCGTCGTCGAACGCCCGCTCGATGTAGTCCTGATCGGGGCAGATGTGGATCGTCCCGCGATGCTGGGGCCCCGGCTCCGTGCCCGGCAGCGCGCGGAAGCTCGGAAGCTCCGCCAACGCGACGTTGATCTTCAGCGAGGCACTGGCGTAGCTGATCCGCTCGACGTCGGCCACGAACGCCTCGGGCAATGCGCTCCGGTCGAGCAGCTGCAGGAACGTGACCCGGGCGTCGGCGTTGCTGGCCACGATCGGCGCGTGGTACTCGCCGCCGTCGGCCAGCGCCACACCCGCGGCGCGGCCGTCGTCCACGAGGATGCCCGCCACCTCCGCCTCGCAGCTGATCTCGGCGCCGAGGTCGCGCGCGGCCGCCGCGAGCGCCTCGGTGAGCCCGCCCATGCCGCCGCGCATGTACCCCCAGACGCCCCGCTTGCCGCCGGCCTCGCCCATGACGTGGTGGAAGAGCACGTAGGCCGTGCCCGGCATCGAGGGGCTCGCCATCGCGCCGATGACCGCGTCGGTGGCAAGCGTCCCCTTCAGCTCCTCCGACTCGAACCAGCGGTCGAGGATCGGGCGCGCGGCTCCGGTGAGGATCTCGACCGCCTCGCCGGTCCCGTCGCGGAGCCGTCGGAAGGCGAGGCCCAGTGAGAACAGCGTGCGGAGGTCGCCGAGGCGCGGCCGCAGCACGTCGGGCGGCGCCATCGTCAGCGTCGGCTCGACCACTGCCGCGACCCGCTCGAGCATCGCTTCGTACTCCGGGTACCGCTCGGCGTCGCGCGCGCTGAACTTGGCGATCTCCCTGTGCGTCTGCTGCGGGTCGGGACCCATCAAGAGCGAGCGCCCGTCGGGAAACGGCGTGAACGACGAGGGGTCCCGGGGGAGAACCTCGTAGCCGTAGGCGGCCAGGTTCAGGTCACGGACGATCTGCGTGTGGAAGAGGCTGTTCACGTACGCGGCGGTCGAGACCTTGAAGCCCGGGAACGTCTCCTCGGTGACGCAGGCGCCGCCCACGACGTGCCGGCGTTCGAGGACGAGCACGCGAAGGCCGGCCCGTGCCAGGTAGCACGCGGTGACGAGGCCGTTGTGACCCGCCCCGATGACGATCGCGTCATAGCTCGATGGGCTCCCGACCATGCTCGTCGCTACCCCGTCTGACTCGCCGGGGAGGGGTGACCAGATGGTTCGGGCAAGGCATCCGGTGCAATGTCGTCGAGTGCACGGCGGTTGACGCCACGGATCAGCAGGTAGCCGATCATCCAGAACTCGCCGACGCTCGCCGGGATGGTCAGCGCCTCGGTGAGGACGGGTACGCCGGGGGCGAGGTAGTCGACGAACGCGCTCACCACGTACCCGACCCCGCCGGCGATCAAGATCCAGCCGAGCGGACGGGGCATCCATCCCGACCGCAGCACCAGCCAGCCCATCGGGATGAGCCACAGGCCGAAGAACAACGCGCCGACTCCCCACAGGTTGCCGCTCACGAGGGTCAGCAACTGGCTAGTGGCGGACGCGTCGTCCAGGGGGTCGAGGGCTACCTCGAGCGCCGTGGCGAGGAACGCCGCGCTGCACAGGATCACGACCGCGTTCACCAGGCCGAAGGCGGCGAGCGCACCCGCGGCGAAGGTGTCGACCGAACGGAAGAGCCGGTAGAACCACACCGCTGCCAAAGCCTGGGTGACGACGATGCCCAGCTCGAGTGCAATGGCGAGGCGGGCAAGCCTCTCGTGCTCGACCAAGTTCGCGAGCGTCGCCTCCGGGTCGTCCGAGTCGAGCAGGCGCGGGCGGATGATCAGGAAGCCGAGCACGCCGCTAACGGCGAGCCCGAGGTAGAACAGCCCTGTGATGCGGGCGGTGCGGACTTGCGTCTGCACGGTCCCGGAGAGTAGTTGCGGATCAGCGGCGCGTCGCGATCTGCAGCGGCCCTCGGCGCCGGTGGACGGACAGGTACCGAACGCCGTCCGGCCCGGCCGAGATGCCGCGTCGCCGACCCTTCTCGACGATCAGCGCCTCGCCCGCATGCACGGGCTGTTCTTCGCCGTCGATCGTCACCGTCGCCGATCCTGCGAGGACGACCATCATCACGTCGCGCTCGTTGTTGACCTGCTCCGGCTGGCCGCCGCGAAATGCCTGAGCGTCTCGGTCGAGAAGAAGCGGAGGAAGCTCGTGGCTGCCCGGCGGCGCTCGGGGTCCGCCGCATCGGCCGCCCGCGGGAGGCGACGCGCCTCGACAAGGGCGTGATGGTGATCGTGCGAGAGCGGAACGAGCGAAGGGTGGCGCTTCATGGTGGGTGCACTCGGCCACGATTGTGTACCGGGACCCGGCCGACGAAACGTCGCCGTCTGCGCCTGGCAAGATCGGTCTCGTGACCGAGGTGAGCGTGCGTTCGCTCGGCGGGTTCCAGGTCTCGGTCGATGGAGTCGTCGTTCCTGCCGAAGCCTGGCGCCGACGGCGAGCCGCCGAGCTCGTCCAGATCCTCGCGCTTGTCCCTGCGCGGCGCCTCCACCGTGAACAGATCATCGACGCCCTGTGGCCGGAGCTACCTCCGGAAGCCGGCGCTGCGAACCTCCACAAAGCGGCGCATTACGCGCGGCGGGCGCTCGGGTCGGCGGCCGGCATCGTCCTGCGCAGCGAGCACGTCGCGCTCTGGCCGGACGCGGCGGTCGGCGTCGACGCGCTGCAGTTCGAGGAGGCGGCCGAGCGCGCGCTGCGGTCAGGCGATGCGGACACGTGTGCGACGGTGGCCGCGACCTACGCCGGGGAGCTCCTTCCCGACGATCGGTTTGCGGAGTGGCTCATTGACCGCCGTGAACGCCTGCGGCAGCTCTATCTCCAACTCCTTCGCCGCGCCGGGCTCTGGGAGCGCGTTGTCGCCCAGGAGCCGACGGACGAGGTCGCGCACCGCGCGCTGATGCGCGCCTACGCAGAGGCTGGGAACCGCTCCGCGGCTCTGGAGCAGTTCTGGAGTCTGCGCGACGCGCTGGCACGCATCGACCTCGAGCCGACGTCGCAGTCCCGTGTCCTCTACCACGAGATTGCGCGGGCGCCGCTCGTCGCATCACCGGTGCGTTACGCGCGGGTCGGCGAGGCGAGCATTGCCTACCAGGTGGTCGAGGGCGGGTCGGCCGACCTGCTGATGATCCCCGGCTGGGTCTCGCACCTCGAGCTCGACTGGGAGGAGCCGACCTGGGTGCGCTGGTGCGAGCGCATGACATCGTTCGCTCGGCTCGTCCGCTTCGACAAGCGCGGGACCGGCCTGTCCGATCGACCCGCGCAGATCCCGTCGCTGACGGAGCGGACAGCCGACGCACTCGCCGTACTCGATGCGGTCGGCCTCGAGCGGGCGCACGTGATGGGCTGGAGCGAAGGTGGCCCGCTCGCGGTGCTCCTGGCCGTCGAGCATCCGGAGCGCGTCCAGAGCCTCGTCCTCTACGGAACGCAGGCCTGCTTCCGGCGCGGACCCGACTACCCGTGGGGCGTGACGGACGAGGAGCGTGAGTCGGCTCTCGCCGACGTCGAGCGCACGTGGGGCGAGCTCGCGTTCTCGAGGCTCTTCGCGCCGAGCGGCGGCGACCGTTTCGCGCGCTCGTGGGCCGCCTACTCTCGCGCGGCTGCGAGCCCGTCCGGCGCGGCGGCCCTGAGCCGGGCCAACCTGACGACCGACATCCGCGGTCTGCTACATCGCGTTCAAGTCCCGACGCTCGTCCTGAGTCGGCGCAGCGACGAGATCGGCCCCCCGAAGGCGGCTCGATACATGGCCGAACGGATCCAGGGCGCTCGATTCGTCGAGCTCGAGGGCGAGGACCACGTCATGTGGGTCGGCGACATCGAGACGCTCTGCACAGAGATCGAGCGCTTCGTGAGCGCGCCTGTGGCCGCGTCGCGGGCCTGAGGAAGGTTTCGGGAAGAGCCGCCTCCTAGCGTCGGCGCGCGAAGTCCATTCAGGAGGTGGAGCCATGAGGGGGCAACCCCTAGTTCTGTCGGCGCTTGCAGTCTTCGTCCTCTCGGCGGTGGGCGCGGCGTCGGCGCCGGCGAGTCCAGGTTCGACGGCTGCCGTCGCGAGCCCGCAGGTCGTGCTCGACTGGAACGCGACCGCGGCTGCGACGTTACTCGCGAGCGGGAAGCCACAGCCGGAGTCGATGGTCTACATCGGCTTGACGCAAGCTGCGGTGTACGACGCGGTGATTGCGATCGAGGGCGGGTTCGAGCCGTACCGGATCGTGCCCGGAGTGCCGCCGGGCTCGTCGGCGGAGGCGGCGGCGGCCGCGGCCGCGTACGGCGTCCTCGTCAACTACTTCCCGGCGCAGAAACCGGCGTTGGACGCGGCCTACGCGGCCTCCCTGGCGGTGATCCCCGACGGGTCGTCGGAGGACCGCGGGGTACTCGTCGGTCAACAGGTCGCAGCGGGGCTGGTCGCGGCCAGGATCGACGACGGGCGCGACGACCTCGAGCCGTTCGTGCCCGCGCCTGCGCCCGGCGTCTGGCGTCCGACGCCGCCTGCATTCCTTCCGGCGCAGACACCGTGGATGGCGACGATGAAGCCGCTCCTGCTCAGAAGCGCGGCGCAGTTTCGGCCCGAGCCGCCGCCGGCGCTCCGTAGCCGGCGGTACGCGCGCGATTTCGAGGAGACCCGGCGATACGGCGCGAAGAACAACTCGCTCCGGACGGCCGGGCAGACGGAGACGGCGCTGTTCTGGACGGAGCTCGTGCAAGCCCAGCACACCCGGACGCTCCGAAATCTCGTTACTCGACTCGGCCTCGACCTCAGCGAGGCGGCGCGGGCCCTCGCTCTGGGGACGACGGTGATGGCGGACGCGCTGATCGCCTGCTGGGACGCGAAGTTCGCCTACGGTTACTGGCGGCCGGTGACCGCCATCCCGGCGGGCGACACGGACGGGAACCGTCGCACCGCGCCCGAGCCTGGATGGGAGCCGCTCGCGCCGACACCCAACCATCCGGAGTACCCGTCCGCGCACGCCTCGGTGACGGCCGGTCTCGGCGCAGTCGTCGCCGAGCTGGTCGGCCGCGACCGGATCGACCTCGACGTTGCCAGCACGGTGACCGGCACGACCCGCCACTTCGGCCACGTCGGCGACCTCGAACGCGACATCGAGGACGCACGTGTCTACATCGGGTTTCACTGGCGCATCTCGGACGAGGTGGGCACTCAGCTCGCCCGCAGGGTCGCCCGCTGGGCGACCCAGCACTACTTCCGGGCGACGCACGAGCGCGCGAACGACGACTAACTCGTCACTTGTGGGCCCGTCCGGCATCGTTTCCGGGCGGGCCCGCTCGAGAAACCGCGGCCGCCTCCAAGCCGCATACTCGTTCCGTGAGCGAACGTCTCCTCACGCCGGCGTTCGTCCTCGTCTGGCTCGCGACCTTCGGCGCCTTCGCGTCGTTTGGGGTCAACCTGCTCACCCTGCCGCTCTTCGCTGCCGACGAGCTCGAGCGGGGCAGCATCGGAATCGGCGTTGCCGTGGGTGCCGCGAGCCTGACGGCTGTGTTGTTCGGCCCACCGGCCGGGCGGGTCGCCGACCGGCGCGGGCGCCGCGTCATGCTGTTGGCCGGCGCGGCGGTCATGACCGCCTGTTACGTCGCGCTCGCACTCGAGCCGTCGCAGCCTCTCGTCGTCGCGATCCGGCTGCTCGGCGGCGCCGGCGAAGCGGCCTTCGCCGTGGGCGTGTTCACCATCGCGGCCGACCTGGCGCCGGAGGCGCGGCGAGGTGAGGCGATGAGCCTCGTCACGACCGCGTCGTACCTCGGCCTGGCGATCGGACCGGTCGTCGCGGATCTGGTGCTCGGTGACGGCCGCTTTGCGCTGACGTGGCTCGTCGCGGCCGCGCTCATGGTCGTCGCGACCGCTGCGGTCCTGCCACTCGGAGAGACGAAGCCCGAGTCCGACGAGGAGGCCCCGGCCGGCTGGCTTCCGCCGCGAAGCGCGCTCGCGCCCGGCCTGCTCGTGCTGCTCGGCCTCACGGGCTTCGGGGGCTTCGTTGCGTTCGCGGCGCTCTATGCGCGCGAGCTCGGCTTCGAGCGACCCGGCGTGGTCTTTGCACTCTTCGGGGCGGTCGTCGTGCTCATACGCACCTTCGGTCGCAAGCTCCCCGACCAGCTCGGCGCCCGCTCAGCGCTGATCCTCTCGTTCGTCAACCTCGCGGTCGGCCTGGCGACGATGGGGACCTGGCAGACCGAAGCCGGCCTGCTGCTCGGGACGGCGATCTTCGCCGTCGGGCAGGCGCTCTGTTACCCGTCCGCAGTCCTGCTCGCCATGCAGGCCGCGACCGCCGCCGAGCGGAGCGCTGTGGTCGGAGGCGTGACCGCCTTCGTCGACATCGCGCTCGCCCTCGGCGCGCTCACCCTCGGGGCGGTCGCCTCCGTCACGGGCTACGCAGGGGCATTCATCGCAGCAGCCGCGGTCGCGCTCAGTGGGCTGCTCGTCTTTACGCAGTCCGCCGAATGGCGGCGGGTTCCCAGCGAGGAAGCGGCGCCGTGAACCTGGTAGTAGGTTCGCGGCGATGACGGCGGGCGACGCCGCAACCGGGATCAGTCAGGCGTATCCGGACCGGGTAGAGGTGCGCGGGCGCGACCTCAGCGCCGACCTCATGGGCCGGCTGAGCTTCACGGAGTACTTCCACCTGCTGCTCACCGGTGAGGAGCCGACCGACGACCAGCGGTTCTTCCTCGACCTGGTGCTCGTCTCGATCGCCGAGCATGGGCTGATGCCGACGAACGTTGCCGCGCGGATGACGTTGGCGGCCGATCCCACCTCTTTGCACGGAGCCGTGGCGGCCGGGATTCTCGGCGCCGGCCCGGTCGTCCTCGGCACCTCCGAGGAGTGCGCGCGGCTGCTCGAGGAAGCGCGCGCCTCGGGTCGCGACCCGGTCGAGATCGCCCGCGAGATTCACGAACGTGGCGAGAGGGTCCCCGGCTTTGGCCACCCGGTTCACGAGCCGCTCGACCCGCGCGCCGAGCGGATCCTCGAGCTCGCGGACGAGCGCGGGGTCAGCGGGTCGCACGTCGCGCTCGCCCGCGGGTTGCGCGACGCCGTTCACACGGTCTGGGGCAAGCCGCTGACGATGAACGTCTCCATGCCGATCGCCGCGGTGATGCTCGATCTCGGGTACTCGGCGACCGCCGTGAAGGCCGTTCCGATCCTGGCGCGCACCGCCAGTCTTCTGGCGCACCTGGCCGAGGAGCAGGAGCATCCGATCGGCTTCCGGTTGGCTCGGGCCGCCGAGGAGGCGGTTGGCTACGAGCCCTGACATCGAGCGGCGGCCCTGGGCGGAGCAGCTCGCCCTCGACGCCGAGAGCTTCCGCACCCAGCTCGCCTACCTGCTCGACCGCTCGCCGTTCTACCGCGAGAAGCTCGGGGCTGTGCAGGTCAGCGTCCGGCTTGCGGACATCGCGCAGCTGCCGCTGACCGAAAAGGCCGAGCTCCGGGCGACGGTCACCCCGGACAACCCGTTCGGCGCGCATCTCTGCGCCGAGCCGTCCGACATCGTCCGGATCTACTCGACGAGCGGCACGACCGGGGCGCCGAGCTACATCCCGCTCACGGCCGGCGACCTGGACAACTGGGTCATCGGCTCGGCGCGCAGCTACGCGGCCTCCGGCGTCTCGCCCGGCCAGCGGATCGTCTCGACCTACAACGCCGGGCCGTTCGTCGCCGGCGCGGCGCTCGCCGCCTTCGACCGGATCGGCCTCGCCCACATCCCGGTCGGGACGGGGAACACGGAGCGCCTGATCAGGGCCATCGAGCTCCTGCGGCCCGAGGCCGTCGTCCTCACCCCGTCGTACGCCGCGTACCTCGCCGAGAACTTCGACCTGCGCGGGTCCAGCGTGGAGCGTGTCCTCGTGGCGGGCGAGCCCGGCGGCGGCGAGGCGGCCTTCCGCGCCAGGCTCGAGGAGGGCTGGGGCGCGAGGGTCACCGAGGCGATGGGCATCGGCGACATCGGCGTCTCGCTCTGGGGGGAGTGCGAGGAGCAGGACGGGATGCACCTCGGAGCACGCGGCTTCGTCCACGCGGAGCTGATCGAGCCCGAGACGGGCGAGGCGGTCGAGCTCGACGACGGAGCCTCCGGCGAGCTCGTGCTGACGCACCTCCAACATCGCGCCGCGCCGCTTCTGCGCTTCCGCACGCGGGACCACGTCGAGGTACGGACGAGCCCGTGCAAGTGCGGCCGAACGGGCCTACGCATCCGGTGCGTCGGGCGGACCGACGACATGCTGATCGTCCGCGGGGTCAACGTCTTCCCGTCGGCGATCCGCGAGGTGGTGAGCGCGTTCGCGCCCGAGGTCAGCGGCCAGATCCTCGTCAGGCCACGGGGGGCGGGGGTGAAGCAGGAGCCGCCGCTGCCGGTCAGCGTCGAGCTCGCCCGCGACGCCTCCGCCGACTCCGAGCTCGCGGACGCGATCCGCGAGCGGTTGCGCGCCGTCCTCGTCGTCCAGACACGTGTCGAGCTCGTTCCCTGGGGAAGCCTGCAGCGGAGCGAGTACAAGTCGACGCTGGTCGAGCGCTGATGCTCGTCACGACGGTCGTCGGCAGCTATCCCCAGCCCGACTGGCTGATCGACCGGGAGCGGCTCGGTGCGCGGCTGCCGCCGCGCGTGCGTGCGCGGGAGCTCTGGCGTGTCGCTGAGCCCTACCTCGAGGAGGCCCAGGACGATGCGACCCGGCTGGCGGTGCAGGACATGGAGCGGGCCGGCGTCGACGTCATCACCGACGGCGAGATGCGGCGCGAGAGCTACTCCAACCGGTTCGCGACCGCACTCGACGGCGTCGACCTCGACAACCCCGGCGTCGCACTCGATCGCACGGGCCACGAGAATCCCGTCCCGAGGGTCACCGGCCCGATCCGGCGCCGCGGCCCCGTCGAGACCCGCGACGTCGAGTTTCTCCGCGCGATCACCGATCGGCGGATCAAGATCACCGTTCCCGGGCCGTTCACGATGACGCACCAGGCCCAGAACGACCACTACCCGGACGAGCGAAGCCTCGCGCTCGCCTACGCGGAGGCCGTCAACGAGGAATTACACGACCTCAAGGCGGCCGGCGCCGACGTCGTCCAGATCGACGAGCCGTACCTTCAGGCGCGGCCCGAGCCGGCCCGCGAGTACGCGGTCGAGGCGATCAACCGCGCGCTCGAGGGCATCGAGGGCGAGACGGTCCTCCACACCTGCTTCGGCTACGCCCACATCGTCAAGGACCGGCTCACCGGCTACCCGTTCCTCCGCGAGCTGAGCGACTGCGCGGCCAGCCACATCTCGCTCGAGGCGGCGCAGCCGAACCTCGACGTCTCGCTGCTCCGTGACCTGCCCGACAAGACGATCGTCCTCGGCGTGCTCGACCTGGGCTCGAGTGAGGCCGAGACGCCGGAGCTCGTGGCCGAGCGGATCCGGCGCGCCTTAGCCGTGGTCGAGCCCGAGCAGCTCGTCGTCGCGCCGGACTGCGGGATGAAGTACCTGCCGCGCAGCCTGGCGTACCGCAAGCTTCAGGCGATGGTTGCCGGAGCGCGGCTCGTCGGGGAAGATTTCGCCTGAGACGACCTACCAAGGGAGGGTTCGGTCATGCCACCACCGATGAAGCTGAACATGCTGCCGCCCAGCGTGAACAACATGTGCGTCCGCGTGTTCGTTCGAACTGCGGACCTGCCGGTCGAGGAGGAGAACGTCTGGGGCCAGACGCAGGAGGACCCCTACCTGTCGAAGTACCCGGCCGGCCTGACGCCGACGATCGAGACCGACGAGGTGCCGAAGGGCGTCCTCGGCGAGAGCTGCGCCGTGATGATGTACCTCGCGAGCCGCGAGGGACGCGACGACCTGTACCCGACGGATCTCGGCCGTCGCGCGATGGTCGACAGCGCGAACTTCTACACGCTCAGCATTCTGTATCCGCTCCTGACCCGCGCCACGTATCCGCGCCTGGGCTTCAGCGGGTATCCCGGCGAGGTTTCCACCTCCGAGGCGCCGGACGACCAGAAGGAGGCAGCACGCAAGTCGGCCGAGGAGGCGCTCCCGCGCATCCTCGACGTCTATCCGGCCTTCTACGGCACCGACACCGGCTTCATCGGCGGCGGTGATAGCCCGACGATCGCCGACATTCGTCTCGCGGCAACGCTCGAGTTCCTCGCGGTGACGGACGCCGGGCTTCCGAGCTGGGCGACGGGCTACATCCAGCGGGTCGAATCGGCACTCGGCGAGGCCTACAGCGAGCCGGCGGCCGACGTTCGCGGATACGTCGCGCAGGTCAAGGGCGAGGCGGTCGCCACCTAGCCGGGCTCACTCGACAGCCTCGAGGATCTCCCACTCTTCGGGGACGCCCTTGAGGGCGTGAGTGCCGCGCTCGACGAACCTGAGGCCCGACCCCGTCACGAGGTCCCTCACGGTGCGTGAGACGAGTACCTCGTCGGCACCGGCCAGCGACACGACGCGGGCGGCAATGTGGACGCCGATGCCGGCGATGCCGTTTTCCCTTCGCTCGATCTCGCCGCTGTGGAGACCGGCGCGCATCTCGAGGCCGAGGGCTCGCAGCCGATGGCGCAGGGCGAACGCGCAGTGAACGGCACGTGCCGGGCCTTCGAAGCTGGCCACGAGCCCGTCGCCCGTGAAATCGGCGATCGTCCCGCCGAAGCGCGCGACCTCCATCCGCGCGTACTCGTCATGCCGCTCGAGCAACTCACGCCACCGCGCGTCACCGAGCTCGACCGCGCGTGGCGTGGAGTCGACGATGTCGGTGAACAGAACGGTCGCCAGCACCCTGTCGGTGGCGTGGGGAGGCCGCGAGCCGGTGAGGAACTCCTCCACCTCGTCGATGACGACGTCGATGTCGCCGATCGCGAGGCCGTAGTCTGCGCCCGGGACGGCGACGAACTTTGCGCCCTCGATCCGATCTGCGACGTACTTTCCTTGATCGACGGTGACGATCGGGTTGTCCTGACGGTGGACAACGAGTGTCGGGACGCTGATCGCCGGGAGGACGTCCCGAATGTCGAGCTCGAACAGCATCCGCATGACTGCCGTCGCCGTTGCCGGGCTGGCCGAGAGCCGGAAGAAACGTCCCCACGCTTCGGCTGCGCCGGGAACGCCGGCGAGGCTCGGATTGATGCCCAGGATGATGTCCCCGCTGCCCCACGTCTGCTCCGTCATCGCGACGAGACCGTCCCGTACCTCGGGCGGAGCGCCGATCTCGTACCCGGGCGCTGCCGAGATTCGTGCGGTCGCGTTCACCAGGACGAGCGCGCTCGTCCGTTCGGGATAGGTCGCGGCGAAGAGCGCAGCCATCGGCGTCGCTTCGCCGGCACCCATGATCACGGCTCGCTCCAGGCGCACGGCGTCCATGACCGCGGACACGTCGTCCATCCAATCCTCGAGCGCCGGCAGCTCCCTCGACGGGATCGGGTCGGAGAGGCCGATTCCGTACTTGTCGAACGAGATCAGCCGGCTGAAAGACGACAGGCGACGCAGGTAGTGCACGTAGCCGGGAAGATCCCACCGAGCCTCGACATGGCTGAACCACGTGGAGACGAGCACGATGTCGAGTGGCCCCTCGCCGACGACCTGGTAGGCGATGTGGGCGTCGCCCTTCTTCGCGTACTGCGTCTCCACGACCTTGAAAACGACGATGCGACGCCGCTCAGTCCGCGTCAAGTCGGAGTTGACATGT
>Ga0081538_10000204_pt1 | contig 65722 bp, 60 predicted proteins | sample TabmetS5T2R1_FD_71022 | JGI IMG/M metagenome (GOLD analysis project Ga0081538, IMG submission 71022) | Tabebuia heterophylla rhizosphere microbial communities from the University of Puerto Rico - S5T2R1 | ecosystem: Host-associated > Plants > Roots > Rhizosphere ... | reverse complement strand
TGCGACCCGTGCGGTCGCAACCGCCAGTCGATGACTCCCTCGCCTGGGCGCCCGAGTTCCCGATCTGTGTCTTGCACTTCCCGGTGCGCTCGGAGGCGCAGTTTCGGCGGCGAGTGGAGGGCGCCCTCAAGGGAGGGTTCGACGATCAGGGGATGATTCGCCAGCTCCGGGAGCGCTACGAGTCGGAGGGCGTCGGCGGACTGTACGCGGACCTGTTGCTCTCCGATGACCAGCTCGAGGCCGCGCTGCGAGACGGTCGCCTCGTCCGCGACACACGCGTGCGTGACTTCCTCAAGAAGTGCCCCGACCCGCTGGCGACACCTGGCCCCCTGCCGACGCCGGCCCGGCGGTCCGGCGCCGAGGTTGAGCAGGACATCGCACAGGCGAGGAGCGAGGCCCTGGCCGCGCTGGCCAGAATGCAGCGCTCGCTGTTCGCCCAGGCGCGTAATGCACAGTCACGGCAGCGCGTCCTCAGGCAGCGGCTCGACGAGGAGCGCGCTCGCAACCGAGACGTCGGCGCAAAGCGCACGGGAATTCCCCGCCTGGGTCGGCTGCCGCGCCGCCGCGCGCGGTGAGGCTGCCGTCCCGAGCTCCGCGCCTAGAACGTCGGCGCACGGTCCGGGCGTGGTTGGAGGAGTTTCACCAAGCGCACGCCGATGACGAACTCGCGTGGATCGCGCTTCCGCCGCTGATCGTCCGACTCGGTCATCGCACCGGCAGCTTCCGCCCCCGGCGACTGCCTCCGCAACGCACGGAGCCCCTGCGCCGCAACCGCCCCACCCGGCCAACATCGGGCTGGAGTCTCGCCGGGGAGCACCTCTTCCTGGCGTTGACCGAGAACCAGGCCCGCGCCCAGGAACCGATCGGCGCCCGCTTTGAGAGTCGGCGTGTGCCCGAGCCCACCCCCACACCTGCGGCCCGGTGGGAGGATCTCTCCCGGCGGGCGGTGGTGGTGGCCGATCGACTCTTGGGGGTGGCGCGTCGGCGGTCGCTCGAGCTGCCCGCAAAGCCTCGCTTGGTGTACCGCCATCTGATCAGTTCTGCTCGTGCGCTGGCCGCATGCGAGGCGATGCTGGCCGCCGCGACTCCGCGCACGGTTGTGATCGGGTCCACCCACGCGATCCCCCCGCGCGCGCTCGCGCTCGCCGCTCGCCGGCGAGGAGTGCCATCGATCTACGTTCCACACGCGCCGGTGATCGCCGACACGCGGCTGGTGGATCTGCCGGTCGACTTCGCTGCGCTGCGCGGACCGGCCGAAGTCGACCTCTACCGCGACCTCGGGGCCAATCGCTCTGGCCTGGAGGCGGTCGGAAACCCGGCTGTCGACCTCCCGGGCGCGCCGCCGGAGCTCCGCCGCGATCGCCCGGTCGCCTTCGCGCTCCCGACGGATGACGATTGGGCGCTCCGCCGCCTCGTTGAGCTTGTGCATGCCGCACTCGGCGGCGATGTCATCGCGTCTCCGCATCCGCGCGCGGACCGGGATGCCGTTCGGGCGATCGTGCCAGCCGAGTGGAAGCTATGGCAGGGACGGACCCTCGAGCTCTTGCGGACGGGCCCTCCCGCCCTCATCCAGTTCTCGAGCGGGGCTGGACTCGAGGGTTTGCAGCTGGGCATACCGACGATCGATCTTCGCTTTCCCGGCGAGCGCCCGAACTACCCGTTCCTCGAGGACAACCGGATCTCGTCCGCCGAAAGCGGCGACGACCTGCGGGATGTGGTCGCTGCGGCCCGGCGGTTCCCGGAGCAGAAACGCGATGAGTTGATCGCGCTCGCGAGGCAGTGGGTCTGCGCGGGAGGGGACGCGGCGGCGCGCGATGGCGCCGAGCTGCTCGCCCGGGCCGCGGCGGCGGGACCCGCGACACGGCCCGTGTGGGATGCGTGGCGCCCGCCGGGAAGGTTCCGACGGTTGTTCAGCGCCTTGCGGCAGCGAGCCGCCGTCTGAGGCGGCGCACCAGCGGGACCCGTTTGGCACGGCGGGGCGGGTCTGGCGGCCCCGGCAACGGGTTTGCGTGCGTCGGCGTGAGCGGGAGGATCTCCCGCAGCCAGCTGTAGCGCTCGGAGCCTTCGCGAAAGGGAGGCTGGATCTCCTCTAGCAGACGCTCGTGGTTGAACCAGGAGTGGTAGTGGATGCTCACCAGCTCGTCGAGGTCAAGCGACCGCCACGGCTCGGGTAGCCGCGCGCGGCGGTGAAGGTTGTAGTTGTAACGAGGGTCAAGCTGCAGGACGGCTCGGGGCTCGCGGGCAAGCAGCGCTGAGAGCGTCAGCTCGTCGAGGTTCTGCATCCCGCCCGCTGGAATGTGGCCGGCGTCGAGCGCCTGTGAGAGCAGCTTCAGCCACCCCTGTCCGAGTCGCGCCGAGCGGCGAAACACAACCAGACCGCCGTTCCAGAACGCCCGCATTCGCTTGCCGTCCTCGAGCCCCGTGACGTAAGGCTCCTCGTTGGCGCCGGCAAGCTCATACAGGCGCTGCCAGTACGGGTCCGCGGGATGCCCGGGGCCGCTGCTCTTGCCGCCGTAGCCGGCGCGCGAGAGGTAGTACGGGCCGGTGACCGCCGCGTCGATGCCGGCCGGGAGGGCGAAGGAAGTGGGCTCGGAGAGGAAGACCTTGTCGCTGTCGCAGAACGCGAGCACCTCCTCGTCCAGGAGCTGCTCGGCGCGCCGAAGCACGTAGATCGTGTTCGCGTGCACGTACTCGTGGTGCTCGCGGTTCAGCACCTCTTCGTGGACGACCACCCCGAGCCGTTCGAGCGCGTCGTACGTCTCGGCCGCAAGGCGAGGCCCCTCACGCGGGCGAAACGCGTGAATCGGCGCGTCCGAGTAACGCCCGGCCCAGCGCCGAATCGACCGAGCCAACAGCAGGGACTGGGCTTCCAAGGGCCCGGCTTCCACGCAGAGCAGAAAGCTGAGGGCGGTGCCGCGGTCGTTTTCACCGGTCACAGACTGGCTAGGGTAAATGTCGTGCCGACCTCGCGACCTCCGCAGCCGTTATGAAGCTCGCCCGGCCATCTCCACGGGGCCGCGGGCGCCGGCGCCAGCAACGACGGCATGCGTTCAACCGCGAGTTCCTGCCGGCCCTCCCGCGGGAGCTCCGGCCGGCGGCGGAGTTCGCGTTCGAACGCGAGCCGACCGACGACGAGCAGCGGATCGTGGACACGATCGAGACGCTCCGTGGCGAACTGGAGCGCGCCGAGGGAACAGCGCTGTCGTACTCGTCACCGCACTCGGGCACGTTTCGGCGCGCCGACGACGGCCACGTCGAGCCCGGGCCGGCGAACCGCTCTCCGCTCGGTGTGCACGCGAAGACCGGCGCCGGCCGGCGCGGAGGAATTCTGCTGCGCCGGTTGGCTGAGGGCCTCGGCGCGACGAACGTCCTCGAGCTCGGCACGAACACGGGCTTCTCCGGCATGTACTTCCTGTCCGCTGGATCGCGCCCGCGCCTCGTGACCATCGAGGGCTCCGCCGACCTCTGCCGGATCGCAGAGCAAAACCTCACACGCGTGGCCGATCGGACTCGGTTCCGGGTGATGAACCGCCTCTTCGATGACGCGCTCGACGAGTTGGAGCAGAGCGGCGAGCGATTCTCGTGCGGGTTCATCGACGGCCAGCACGAGCAGGCGGCGACGTTGCATTACGCGACCCGCGTCATCAGCTTGCTGGAACCGGGCGGTGCCGTGATCTTCGACGACATCTACTGGTCGCGGGACATGCACGAGGCATGGCAGAGATTGCGAATGGACGACCGCTTCGCGGTGACATGCGATCTGAAGTGGAAGGGCGTCTGCGTCACAGGCGCGGGTCCCCCGCGCACCTTCGACATCTGCGAGTTCATCCGCCGGCCGTCGTTCGCCCGCGGCGACTGGTAGCTAGCCGGCCGGCAACTGCTCCACGGTCTCGCGCATGACCGGCCAGGTTCGCTCAATCTCCGCCACCGCACGCTCGGATGCCTCGAACCGGTTCGCTTCCTCCTGGGCGAGCGCATCGTCGAGCTGCGCCAGCACCGACGGGGATCCCGCACGCAGCCGGTAGGGATCGCCAAACGTCACGGACTGCCCCTCGCCGCGGCCGTCCTCGATCAACAACAGGCTCGGCCGGCGGTAGCTCAGGAAGCAGAGGTGGGCGTGAACCCGGTACCCGACATGTAGATCGCATTCCCGGTAGGCCTCCATGAGATCGAGGTTTCGGCTGGCGTCCACCACTCGGTAGCCCAGCGCCCGCGCGATGGCTGCCGTGACCCGGCGCTGGGCAGTGGATGTCTCGCCTTTGAACTCCGCCCGCATGCCGCGGTGAAAGACGCACCAGCGCTCGGCGTTGCGGTAGCGCGCGCGAAGCAGTCGCAACACGCCGGCGATCTCGCGCAGCCTGCCTTTGCCCGCCTTGACCGGTGGCGTCACCACGACGCGCCGGATACGCTCCGGCGGCGCGAACGGCGAGCCGAGCGAGCGCAGGTCGTACCACGCCACGCAGCCAGTCCTACGCACATCTCCGACGTCGAGGCTTGCCAGCAGCGCCAGCGAGAGATCGTCCCGTACCCCGCTCCACCCGATGCGGGAGTGGATCACCCGCAGGGCTTCGGTGCTGCGCTTGGAGAAGAACCGATCGACGTGGCCCGATCCGCTTCCACTCCAGCCAAGGGCCAAGGGCAGGATCTGGGTCGGGTGGCGCTCGAGGTTGCGGACCAGCGGATACACCTTCGGGTAGAAGCGCGGCGCCAGACCGGGTCCGCCGCAAAGCACGACCGCGTCGGCCCCGTCGTAGAGCTCTGGCTTGACCCGTCGCCAGCGCGGGCGGAGGATCAGTTCTTGGTCGGGCCGCACGTGGCGAAGAATGGCAACGCCGCGATCTCGGATCAGATAGTCGCCGGCGTTGACCTTGGCGCCATGGAGGACAACCAGCATCAGTCGACGTCTTCGGGCCCGAGCACGGTCCCCGCCACGAGGTCTCTTTGTGCCCGCCGCCCCACTACGCGGTCGAGATCGAAGGGCGGCAGCCCCGTGCCGGGCCGCTTGAACCCCAGATCCCGGAGGCGAATCTGCGCGCCCGTTGCCACGTCGCGCTCCAGGACGATCGAGCGCCGAGCGTTGGCGCGTGCGGGCTGCTCGGACTCCCGCACGCCCACCCAGTCCGTGCCCCTCAGGACCGCTGCGCGATCGCAGGCAGCGACCATCTCCGCAAGCTCGGCGGGATCGACGCTGATGGCGTGATCGGGCACGTCGGGGAGCGACTTGTCGAGCGTGTAGTGCTTCTCGATGCAGACCCCTTGGAGCGCCCCGGTCATCCACGCGCCGGCAACGCCGAGCGTGTGGTCGGAGACGCCGCAGAGGTACGGGTGCAGTTCGCGCCTGAACGTCTCCAATCGCGCGAAGTCCGCGTCTTGGTCGGGAGTCGGATAGGTGAGGGTGCACACGAGTGGCACCAGCGACTCGGGGCCGAGCCCGGACCAGTCGATCGCCCGCTGGACCTCGTCGAGGGTGGCCGCGCCGGTTGAGAGCAGGAGCGGCTTCCCGGTCTGCGCCACCGCCTCGATCAGCGGGCGGTGGGTGATGTCTGCGCTCGCGATCTTGTAGATCGGCGCGCCCATCTCCTCCAGGGCCTCGACGGCAGCGAGGTCGAACGGCGTCGCGAAGAAGATGATCCCGAGGTCCTCGCACGCGGCCGCGACCTCGCTGTAGTCGGCGTAATCCAGCCGATCCGAGAGCTTGAACGCCTCGTACTGGCTGCCCGTGCCGATCTCGTCCTCCCAGTACTTGGGCGAATCCGGCACGCTGATCGACTCCGCCTTGTAGAGCTGGAACTTGATCGCCCATGCGCCCGCCTCCTTCGCGGCACGCGACATCTCGATCGCGCGGTCGATGGAGTTGTTGTGGTTTGCCCCACCCTCGGCGATGACCCGGCAGGCACCCTCGCGCAGGGGCGGATGTCCCTCAACTGAAACCTCGGCCGACACCGCGCTAAGGCTAGAGGTCCGCCAAGAGAGCCCGGATTCGATGAGCGATGCGGGCCGCCCCGCGTTCGTCGATCGATGCGCGCAGGCGCCGGCTCAGCTCCGCTCTGAGCGCGGGGTCGGCGAGCAGCCGCTGCACGCTCTGCACGATGTGGTCGTCGTCCACGAGCGACCCGATGCCCAGGAACACGACGCCGGAGGAGTATCCGAGATGCGCGTGGGTGGCCTCACGCGCGTTGGCCGCCAGCACCACCACGGGCGTGCCGGTCGCCGCCGCCTCATAGACGGTCCGCCCGGCGGAGGTGACCGCCAGATCCGCGGCCATCATCTCTTCGGCCATGCTCACCTCGCCCGAGACGACCTCCGCGTTGCTCGGGTACGGCTCCGTCGAGGCCCCGAAGCCGGTGACGACCCGGATGCGCGCCCCGATGGAGCCGGCCAGCAGGCGCGCACAGCGGGGCCCCAGCCCGCCGGGGTCCGTGCCGCCGAAGGTGATCAGCACCCGCTCGGGCTGGTCGCGGATCGGTTTCTCGGGCAGCTCCAGGAACTCGGACCGAAGCGTTGCGTAGGCCGCGCCCCAGGATGCGTTCGGAGCCGCATCGCGAATCGGATACAGGGCGTTGACGACCCAGTCGGCGAATCGTGCTCCGGGCCCGAGGTCCTCCACGTTGACGACGAGGAAGCCGGCGGTTCGCTCCGCGAGGATCTCGTCCTCCTCGGTGTCCAGGACGTCGTTGATGACGAGGTTGCGGCCGGGACCCGCGAGCTGACGAAGATCCTCGGCCAGGTCGCGCTCCTGGAGAGCGTCGTATCCGTAGCGGTCGAGCAACTCGGCGACGAAGGGATCGCAATCGCGCAGCAGGAAGCGCAGGCGGTGGTCGGCGAGCTCGTCGGCGAGCTGGAGGCAATGGTGAAGGTGACCCGATCCAACGCGGTGATTCGCGCGCAGCCGGAAGACGACGGTCGCGCGAGCCATCTGGCTGCGAGCGGCAATGAGGTCCTCGGCCGTGTCGATGTCCAGGCCCTCGGGCTCCGGGACCTCGAACGGGAGGTGGTTTGGAGTGACGATGTCGCCGCCCGCGAGCAGCGCCTCTGCGCGCACGAGCTGCACGCCGCCGGTCTCGCGGAGGACGGGCCTCCGCGCGTACTGACGGTTCACGCGCTCGGAGAACAGGGGCCGTGCGTCGACGAGATCGTCGGAGTCCGAATACCAGTAGAGGTGCCGCTCCCTCACGCACGATGCGAGCGACTCGACGCTCGCAGAGCGAAAGCGGTCGACGGCGTCACGCATCGTCTCCGGGCGCAGAAGCGGCGAGGTGGGCTGGAACACGCCAACGTCCCCCTCCCACCCCAGCTCCCGCGTGATCGCAACGGCGAGATCCGAGATCGTGGCCTCGTCGGTCGCGAGCTCGGCGGGGCGCTCGTGCGCTTCGTAGCCGTGAAGCCGAGCCCAGCGGAGGATCTCGACGTCCTCGCTCGAGACCAGCAGGCGGTCGGCGACGCCCGACTGGGCGACGCTCTCAAGCGTGTAGGCGATCAGCGGGCGCCCGGCGAGAGTCCGCATGTTCTTGCGCGGGACTCCGCGGCTACCGCCCCGGGCGGGCACGATCGCGAGCAGGGGCCTCGATTCCATCGGCGCGTGAGTATGAATCACCGCGAGCCGCCACCTCTACGCTGCATCCGCTTGAGAATCGGGATTTGCGCATACTGGTTCAACCGCGGCCAGGGCGTGGTTGCCCGACAGCTGCGGTCCGCGCTCGACTCGCTCGGGCACGAGACCTTCGTGCTGGCTCGGCCGACGCGGGCGAGCAACATCCGGCCGGCCTTCGTCGACCGCACGGGCGTCTGGGACCAGCCGCGAATCACCGAGGCCTCCGAGTACCGGATCCCGGCTTCGGAGCTGCTGGCGTGGGGACGGGAGAACGAGCTCGACGTCGCGTTCTTCGACCAGAACTACGAATTCGAGGCGATCGAGGGGCTGCGGCAATCCGGCGCGCGGACGGTGAGCCGGTTCGTGTGGGAGCAGTTCAGCCGCCAGCATGTCGAGCCGGCCAAGCGCGCCCTCGACGTCGTCTACTCGCTGACCGAGAGCGAGCGAGAGCGTTATCAGGACCTGGGGATCTCAAGTCCACGCGTCCACTGGGGCATCCACCCCGAGCTCTTGGAGTTCGGCCGGGATCACGACCCGGACCTTCATCCGGGCCGGCTGACGTTTTTTTACCCCGCGGGCTTCCTCAGCAGGCGAAAGCCCGTCAAGGAGGTGCTTCGAGCCTTCAAGCGTGTCCCGGGCGAGCGTGCGCGGCTCGTCGTCAAGGGCCAGGTGGAACGCCGACAAGACGTTCTCGGCCGCGGCTCCAGGCGCGACCCGCGTGTAGAAGTGACGCTCGAGGACCTGCCGACCGACCAGCACCTGCGGCTGTTCGGATCTGCAGACGTCTGCGTCGCCCCCAGCCGGTGGGAGGGCCTCGGCCTGCACCTCTACGAGTCGATGGCTCTGGGACTGCCCGTGATCACCAACGACGACCCGCCCATGAACGAGGTCATTATCGACTCCGACAATGGGCTCCTTGTCAGGTCCCGTCGACGAGGCCGCGCCAGCTCGGGCATCCCGGCGCGCTCGCCCAGCGTCCGCGGGCTGGCCGATGCCATGAGGCGCTCGCTCGACCCGGACCTCCGCCGTCAACTGAACGAAGGCGTCAGGGCGGCCCGCGAGCGGCTCAGCTGGGAGCGAACCGTCGCCGACTACGCGGAGTTGATCGCGGCGCTGGAATAGGAGTCAGGCCGCAGGTCGTGGACCCGGCGATCGAGTCGCCGCCGGAGCTCTGCCACTTCCTGATCGCCGAGCTCGCGCCCACGCGCGAGGACCACCTCCTGCGCGGGGAAGGTGCGCAACTCATCCTCGATGGCTTGAACCGCGTCGCCGTCGCCCACCCCGCCACGCACGTCGAGCCCGGCCGTCGTCAGCGTCCCCAGCGACACGGCCACGACCTCCTGGGCGCGATCCCTCGCCTTGGCGACGTCGGAGGCCCAGCGGTCGAGCGTTCCCTGGAGCGCCGGGGCGAGGATCAGGACCTCGGGCTCGCTGTCCCCGGCCCCAAGCGCGCGGTTGCCCTCGGCCGCGATCTGTGCGATTCGCTCGACCTCGTCGCGCTCGCTGATCGGATGTCCGGTCACGACGAGAAGCCTGAATCGCCGGTCGGGACGCGCGGCGACCTCGATCGGTTCGTCGTAGCGGGCGCGGGCTGCGAGCACGATCAAGGCGGTCGCGGTGAGGGCCCCGACCGCCAGGCCGAGCTGCGGGCCGACGATGGCGAACGCGGCGACCGACGGCAGGACGAGGGCAAGGACGATCAGCGGCAGGGTCCACGGGCGCAGGACTATGGGTACGAGTCGTCGCACGATTCCCAACTACCCGCCGGCTGGAGTCCCGACACCGGCGATCACGGGCTGATCAGCGGGTGCCCGCTCATGGGGCAATGATTGACATAGTTGCTGTCCGCCGCATCAACCCCGCACGAGGAGGAGAACGGATGGCTACCTTCATCATGCTGACGCGACTGACCTCCGACGGCGTCAAGACCGTCAAGAACAATCCCGCGCGCGTGCACGAGGTCAACAAGGAAGTCGAGCAGCTCGGCGTCAAGGTCGTGAACCAGTGGGCGACGCTCGGGGAGTACGACTTCGTGAGCGTCGTCGAGGCTCCCGATGAGATAACGATGGCCAAGCTTTCGGTCGAGCTCGGCTCGCGTGGCACGGTGATGAACGAGACGCTGGTCGCCATCGACGCGGAGGCGTTCACAAAGAGCCTGTGACAAGGGTCCTCGTCGTCGGGGCGGGGGGGCGCGAGCACGCGATCGTGCGCACCATCGCGCGCTCTCAACCGCAGCTCGAGCTCCTGTGTGCCCCCGGTAATGCCGGGATCGCGGCAGACGCCCGCACGATCGAAGCCGGCGCCGAGGACGTGCCCGCCCTGGTCGACGCGGCCCGTTCCGAGGCCTGCGACCTCGTGATCGTCGGACCCGAGGCTCCGCTCGTGGCCGGACTCGTGGACGCCCTGGAGGCCGCCGGGGTGCCCGCTTTCGGCCCGAGCGCGGAGGCGGCGAGGCTCGAGGGGTCGAAGGTGCACGCCAAGAAGCTGATGGGCGAGGCCGGTGTGCCGACGGCGGCCCACACGGTGCTGCGCGACCGCGGCGAGGCGCTCGACGAGCTCGGGCGGGCGTCCTATCCCGTGGTCTTGAAGGCGGACGGCCTGGCGGCGGGCAAGGGCGTGCTGATCTGTCCCGACGAGGTCTCGGCGCTCGAGGCGATCGAGACCTTCTTCGTCGAGCGCAGGTTCGGCGACACACAGGTCGTGCTCGAGGAGCACCTCGAGGGCGAGGAGCTCTCGCTGCTGGCGCTCTGTGACTCCGAGAACGTGCTGCCGCTGGCGCCAGCCCAGGACTACAAGCGGATCTACGACGGCGACGAGGGGCCGAACACCGGAGGCATGGGCAGCTACTCGCCCGTGCCCGGTGTCGACGAGGGTCGCGTCTCGGAGATAGCCGACACCGTTCACCGCCCGATCGTGGAGCTGATGCGTCGCCGGGGCACGCCCTATCACGGGGTGCTCTACGCCGGGCTCATGCTGACCGCCGACGGGGCCAAGGTGCTCGAGTTCAACTGCCGCTTCGGCGACCCGGAGACCCAAGCGGTGTTGCCGCGGCTCCGCTCGGACTTGTTCGAACTCTGCCTCGCTGCCCGCGAGCCCGGCGGCCTGGCCGGCGGGGAGGCCGCGTTTGCCGACGATTGGGCCGTGACGGTGGTGCTCGCGTCGGCCGGCTATCCCGCGTCGTCGTCGAAGGGGGATGCGATCAGGGGCTTGGACGCGGTGCCGGCGGACGTCGAGGTCACGCACGCGGGGACCGCGCGGAACGACGGTGAGGTGGTCACGGCCGGGGGCCGGGTCCTGAACGTGACCGGGCTGGGACCGACTCCGGGAGAGGCGCGCGAGCGTGCCTATGCCGGGGCGGAAGCGATCGACTTCGACGGCAAGCAGCTGCGCACGGACATCGCCGCGCGCGCCGTAGAGCGCGTGGCCAGCGGATAAGGTCACCTGGGTGGAGGCACCGGGAAGAGGTTCGAGCACCGAGACGGCGACCGAGCCGGTCAGCGCCGAGCCGATGCCCGATGTCGAATCGGCCTTCGAGGAGATCGAGGTCGACGCCCCGCTGGTCGGGATCATCATGGGCTCCAAGAACGACAAGCCCAAGCTTCAGCCCGCCGGAGAGGCGCTTCAGGAGGCCGGCATCCGGTACGAGGTGCGCGTGATGAGCGCGCATCGCGACCCCGAGAAGGTGCGCGAGTACTGCCACGCGGCCCGAATGCGCGGCCTCAAGGTGATCATCGCGGGAGCGGGAATGTCGGCCGCGCTCCCCGGCGTCGCAGCGGCTCACACCGACCTGCCGGTCGTCGGCGTTCCCATCTCGGGCAAAAACCTCGGCGGGATGGACGCCTTGCTGTCGGCCGTGCAGATGCCGCCGGGGGTGCCCGTCGGCTGTGTTGCGATCGACGGCGCGAAGAACGCCGGTTTGCTGGCGGCCCGGATAATCAACGCGTAGGACACACCGCCCGCCGCCTCCTCTGCTTCGCGTCCGGGGGCGGCGGGGTCGCTGATGATTGATCGCTACACGAGAGACGAGATGGGCGCCATTTGGACGCCCGAGCGCCGCATGCGCGCCTGGCTCGACGTGGAGCTGGCCGCGACCGACGCCTGGGCGGCCGAAGGCGTGGTTCCCGCGGCGGACGCCGAGGCGTGTCGAGAGCGGGCCGCGTTCACCGTCGAGGCGGTGGAGGAGCGCGAACGCGTCACCGGCCACGATGTCGCTGCCTTCGTCGACGTGGTCGCCGCCTCGGTCGGCGAGCCGGGACGCTGGATCCACTACGGGCTGACCTCCTCCGACGTGCTCGACACCGCGCTCGCCCGCCAGCTGCGCGAGGCCGGCGAACTGCTGGTCGCCGGTGCGCGCGCCTATCGCGACGCGCTCATCGCCAAGGCGCTGGAGCACCGTGACACGCTGTGCGTCGGCCGCACGCACGGAATCCACGCCGAGCCGACGAGCTTCGGGCTTCGGCTTGCCGGCTTCGCGTTCGAGGCAGACCGCAACGTCGACCGGCTCCGCCGCGCGTTCGACGAGGTCGCCGTCGGCAAGCTCTCGGGGGCAGTGGGAACCTACGCGTCAGTCCCGCCCGCCGTCGAGCAGCGGGTGACGGAGGCGCTGGGACTCCGGCACGAGGACGTCTCCACGCAGGTGGTGCCGCGCGACCGCCACGCGCAGGCACTCGGGGCGACCGCCATCGCCGCAGCCGGGCTGGAGCGCTTCGCGACCGAGATCCGCAACCTCCAGCGCACCGAGGTGCGCGAGGTCTCCGAGCCGTTCGCCAGCGGCCAGCAGAAGGGGTCGTCGGCGATGCCGCACAAGCGCAACCCGATCCTCTCGGAGCGGATCTGCGGCCTGGCTCGCGTGCTGCGGGGCTACTCGCAGGCCGCGCTGGAGAACGTCGCGCTGTGGCACGAGCGAGACATCTCGCACTCCGGCGCCGAGCGCGTGATCCTGCCGGACGCGACGATCGGGCTCGACTACATGCAGCATCTGGCGGTGCGAATCATCGAAGGCATGGAGGTCGACGCCGAGCGGATGCGCACGAACCTGGAACTCACCCACGGCGCGCTGTTCAGCCAGCGGGCGCTGACAGCGCTCGTGGAGTCGGGGATGGAGCGCGACGCCGCGTACCGGATCGTGCAGGAGACGGCCCAACGGGCCTGGATCGAGGAGACGGACTTCCGCGAACTCCTCGCGGAGCGGCTTGCCGCGGACCCCGCCGCCCCCGGACGCGGAGCCGAGGAGGCGGCGGGCATTGATCTGGACGCCGTCTTCGACCACACCGCTTACCTCGAGCACGTTCCGGAGGTCTTGGCGAGGCTTGACCGGATCCGGAGCTAGCGCCCAATGAGGATCGTGATGACCCTCAAGGTCCGCGACGAGGAGGACATTCTCGCCGACAACCTGCGCTTCCACCGCGCGCAGGGTGTCGATTTCTTCGTCGTCACCGACAACGGCTCGACCGATGCAACGCCGGAGATCCTGTCGCGCTACGCGGACGCAGGACTCGTCGACGTCGTCCGGGAGCCGAGCGAGGACTTTCACGAGCTCGGGCAGGAGTGGGTCACACGGATGGCTCGCGCGGCTGCCTCCGATCACGGCGCCGACTGGGTGGTCCACGGCGACGCCGACGAGTTCTGGTGGCCGCTGCGCGGCACGCTGCGCGAGACGCTTGCCGCGGCGCCGGACCAATACGGCGCCCTGATCGGGGCGCGTGCAGAGTTCGTCGCGCGTCCGCCCGCGCCGGGTCACTGGAGCGAGCGCCTAATCGTGCGCGAGCGACGCGCGCTGCTGCGGCCAAAGGTCGCGCACCGGGGCGATCCCAACGCGATCGTGCTCCACCGCGGCGGTCACGACGTCGCCTTCGTGGGAGCCGGCGAGACGCTGCGGTCCGCGCTGCGTCCTCCCGGCCGGGCGGTGTTGCGAGGAGTCCGCGGGGAGGAGGGAGCAGGCGGTGGAGAGCCGGTTCCGGCACCCACCTTCGACGTTCGCATCCTCCACTTCCCGGTGCGCTCGCTTGAGCAGTTCCTCCAGCGGGTGGATGCAGCGCTCCTTCACGACCCCGGACGCGGCCCCCGGGCGCGGCTCAAGGAGCGCTACGAGTCCGAGGGCGTCGAGAGCCTGTACGCGGATCTCTATCTCGATGACGACGAGATCGCGGAGGGCTTGGAGGATGGGCGTCTGGTCCGTGACACTCGCCTGCGTGACTTCCTTGGCCTGTGTCCGGACCCGCTCTCAAGTCGCTCCGAGGCAAGGCCCCCGCGGCCGCCGGAACTTCCAGTCGATGAGCTCGAGCGTGAGCGACGCGAGCTCCAGCGCGACACGATGGAGGCACTGGCGCGTCACGCACGCTTGGTCGAGGCCCGCCTCGGCAGGGATCGCGACGCCGAGAAGCGCCTCCGCCGAGAGCTCGTCCAGGTCAAAGCCGAAAAGGGGCGCCTGTCGAAGAAAGCCGAGCGCCGGCAGCAGCGGATCCGCAAGCTCCAGCGCAAACTCGAGCGCAAAGGTGAAGCGCTGCGCCGCGAGCACATGCGACCGGGCAACCGCGCGCGCCGGCTCCTCGGTCGCGCTCTTGGACGAAATCAGCGATCGAAGTAGCGCGACTGCTTGGAGCCGCCGGCGCGTTGTTAGCATCGCTCGCCGATGCCCGGAACCGTCGAGCAGATCGCAATCAGCCGGATCTCGTCGGAACTGCCACAGCCCGTGGAGTCGGTTGAGGTGCTCGCCGGCCAGGGTCCGCGCGGCGATCGCTACTTCGTCACCGAGCCGCAGGAGCGCGACGGGGACGACCTGACGCTGATCGAAGCCGAGGCGCTCGAGGCGTTCACCGACGAGACTGGGATCGAGCTGAGTCACGAGGAGTCGCGTCGCAACGTCCTCACCCGCGGCGTGCTGCTCAACGAGCTGGTCGGAAAGCGCTTCCGCGTCGGCCAGGTCGAGTGTGTCGGCGTGGAGCTCTGCGAGCCGTGCAACCACCTGCAGGGCCTGACCAGGCCCGGCGTGCTGCGCGGGCTCGTGCATCGCGGCGGGCTGCGCGCCAATGTAACCCGCAGCGGCAGGATCGCGGTCGGCGACGAGCTCGCCGACCTCGGCCCCGACCAGGCGACCCCGGACTGACGACCACATGCGCCTCCGACCTGCGGGTCCGTTGCGCCTTCTTGAGAGGCTGCGGCGGCGCAACCGACCCAGGTCCGCTCCGGTCGCCGCCGACGGGTCGACTCGAAAGCGAGAGTTCAGGCGCATGCTTCGCTCGGTCGTCGCCGAAGACACCCTGACCGTGTCCAGCCGGCCGAGCGCCGCAGAGCTTTCGCGGGTCACGCCCAACGAACGCACTCGGTCGCTACTGGTGGACGCCTTCGTCCCAGGCACACCGGCGCCGATTGCGCTGGTCCGGTGCGTCCGGGCGTTGGTAATCGACGACAACTTCGTGGAGGCACGTTCCCTGACCCGCGGTGCTCGCGGGATCGGCTGGATGCGGGACGCCGCGCGGGCCGCCGCGGCGGTGGTGGCTGTCGCCCTGGGGCGGTTGGAGGTCGCCGAGAAGCAGCTTCGAGACATGCCGCCAGAAGCGGCGCTTGCACTGGTCCCGGCAGAGGTGGTGGCCGTACAGCTCACCAAGGACCGTCCCGCTGCCGTGGCCACATCCGCAGCAGTCCTGGGCACATCCGAGGAGCTTGCGCCCGAGACCTGGCTCGAGTTGGCCCGGCAGACCTTCGCTCGCGGTGAGCTCGATATCAGCGAGCAGGCGCTCAGCCGCGTCGCTGCAGACCGCGCATCCGCGCCCGCGCGCATGGACCGCGAGGCCCGCTGGCTCGCACGCTGGATCGCCCGGGCGCGGGACGACCGCGAAGCCCGCCCGGTCCCCGAAGGCCAGGTGGCGGTGGCGGTCCTCGACTACAAGCTGCCCGATTACCGCCGGACCTCTGCCAACGTCGGCGACTACATCCAGACGCTGGCCAGCCTTGGGCATCTCGTGCGCCATCAAGGCGTGCGCTTCCATGGCGAACCTGAGCTCACAGCCGAGCTCGACGTGCTGCGGGCGCGCGTGCCGCCGCAGCGGCTTCTGGCGGGCACTGAGCGCGATCTCGCCGTAGTCGCTGTGAACCGTGACGCGTCCAGCGTCGACGCTGTCCCGGAAGGCACATGGATGCTGGCGTTTGGCTGGTACATGCACCCGTGGTTTCGCGTCCGGTACGACTTTCCGCTTCACCCCCACCTGCGCCCGCTGTTCCTCTCGTTTCACGTCAACCGGCCGCAGCTGCTGTCGGCCGACGGGATCTCGTACCTGCGCCGGCACGCGCCAATCGGCTGCCGGGACTGGCCGACCGTCCACCGGCTGCTCGAGCTCGACGTCCCGGCGTTCTTCACCGGTTGCCTCACCTCGACGGTCGATCTGCTCTTCGAGGCCGAGCCGCGGCAAGCGGCTGGCGACGCCCCCATTGCCTTCGTTGACGTCGAGCCCGCCGCCGAGGAGGCGAAGGGACGGCCGACGACCGCGCTGCGGCACGCCGCGTTGGAGATCCGCGAGGCGAGCCTGCCCGCCAACCTCGCCCGCGCGGTGCGGACGCTGCAGAGCTATCGGCGCGACTACAGCGGCATCGTCACCTCACGCCTGCACTGCTACCTGCCCGTGCGCTCGCTGGGAGTCGACGTGCGCTTCGAACCCAAGCGCGAGAACGACCCCCGGTTCGAAGGACTCGTCGGCATCGACGACGCCAGCTTCCAGGCAATGCGCCAAGGGCTCAACTCCAAGCTCGAGCGTGTGCTTGCCTCGATTCTCAGCGGCGACGACGAGCGCACGGTGCGTGCGACGTGGAACGACCTCTGCGCGCCGGACGTCGAGGACGCGCGGCGGCGGTACCGGGCAGTGGCCTGAGTCCACGCGGAGTCGTCAGAGGCGCTCGATGTGAAGCCTGCTGCGCCTGGAGGGTCGGTACTCGTCCGGGTGCTCGGCGAGGAACTCGTCGACTGCTCGCTTGCAGCCCGACCACATGTCGTAGTCGTCGATGACCATGGGAGCCCCGGATGACAGGCGCGGCCCGATCCGCTTGAGGCAGGTGCGCACCGACTCGTACCAGTCTCCGTCGATGTGGGCAAGCGCCACCGGGTCGTCGCCGACGAGCGTGTCCTCGAACAGACCCTCGACGAGGCGGACCGAGTTCTCGTCCAGGGGCAGGTCGAAGCGCTCGAACGCTTCGCGCACCTTGGCCTTCAGGTCGGGCTCGTACCCGTAGTAGGTGTCGCCGCCAAGCCCCGAAGCTTGACCCGATCTGATGGTCTCGTAGCGCTGCTGGACGTCCTCGCCGTCCGCGTCCGTGGGGGCGGGGATCATCCCGAAGACGTCGTGGACCAGGAGTGGGCGCGACTGGTCCTTGGCGCGGGCGATGACGATCGCGGAGCCACCAAGAGCGCAGCCCGCTTCCAGGAAGACCCCCGGCCTGCGCGTCTGGTCAGCGGCGACCGCGGCCTCGAAGAGGTCGTTCAAGGCACCAACCGACAGATACGTGAGTCGTTGCCTCTTCACACGCCGGACGATCGGATGGACGGGTGCGACCCGTTGGCGCGCCATGGGCATGACCGTATGAGAACATCCCGCGCCGTGCCAGCAGCACCGAGCGTGCGCAGCCCCGGCCCTGCCCCGCCTTCCATCGACGGATCCGAAAGCCTTACCGCCGCGCAGGCCGCCGACGCGGCGAGGCTGCACGGGCTCGAGCGCGCCGACGGGTGCATTCGCGCTCGCCTGCAGGTCAACGGAGCCGAGCACGTCATCACATACCGCTTTGCCGGGTGGGAGCCGGATGACCGCTACGAAGCCTTCGTGGTCGCGGCGACGCCGATCGCGATGCGAGCCGGCCTCCCCCTCAGCGTCCCGACTCCCCTTTCGCCGCGTCTGATGCGAGCGCTGCCGACTGCCCAACAGATCCTCCACTCCTGGTATCCGGAGCTCCGACCGATCGAGGTCCAGGCGGCGGGCGAGATGCCTGCTTCATCCGAGGCTCGTGGCGTTGCCTGCTTCTTCAGCGCGGGTGTCGACAGCTTCTACAGCGTGCTGCGACACCGGGACCGCCTGGACGCACTGATCTACGTTCACGGCTTCGACGTGCCACTTGCCCACCGCGTACGCCGCGACCAGGTCTCGCGAACTGTGCGGCGCGCCGCCGCCGAGCTCGAGCTGCCGCTGGTCGAGGTCGAGACCGATCTCCGAGCTGCCTCGAACCGCTACGCCGCGTGGGGCACGCACTACAACGGCGTCGGGCTCGCAAGCGTCGCCTTGTTTGCCTCGACGCGGTTTCGCGAGATCCTGATCCCGGCAAGCCACAGCTACCGCGATCTCCTCCCATGGGGCTCGCATCCGCTGCTCGACCCCTTATGGAGCACCGAGGCGGTCGAGCTCGTTCATGACGCCCCCCTTCCCCGTCCTGAGAAGCTGCGCCTGGTCGCGGACTCCGACGTGGCGATGCGTCACCTGCGGGTTTGCTTTCACCACGACGCGTCTGAGCTCAACTGCGGCCGCTGTGAAAAGTGCCTCCGCACGATGGCGGGCTTGAGGATCGTCGGAGCGCTCGAGCGGTGCGAGACGTTTGCCGAAAACCTGTCGCTGCGCAAGCTCGCGTGGGCACCTGTTCCGTGGGAGGGCACGATGGCTTTCACACTCGAGAACTTCGCAGCTGCCAAAGGTGTCGGAGACCGGGAGCTGGTCCGAGCCCTGTGGTGGATGCAGAGACTCGGTCCCCTCCGCGCAAGGCTGGATCGGGTTGTCGCGGCTACGAGCCTGGCCGTGCGTCGAACCCGCACACGGATTCGGCGGGGCCGCCGGCGGCTGCGTCGGCGGGTAGTTGAACGCGTTCCGGCGACGACGCGGGCCGCTGCGCGATCGCGGCGATTTCGGCGCAGACTCGGGCGACGACTCAAGCGCGTGCGGCGCGATCGTCGGCCGCGGGCTTGACGAGAACTACTCGGTAGTTCTTGCACATCCCACGCTTGCGGTCGGGCGCCCGGAGGTCACGACGGGCGAACCACCTGGCCAGGACCGCGAAGAGAGCCCGGAGGAACGCCGGGCGTCGGAGCTCTCGAGCAGCCATTGCGAGCTGGTAGGAGAGCGTGGCGTCATAGCCCTCGAGGCGCTCGATCTCCTCGACCTCGAAGCCTGCTTGCTCGGCGAGGTGGCGGAAGCCGAAACGGGTGTACCGGAAGAAGTCGTACGGCCTCTGATGCTCCTGGTAGAAGAGCGGCGCCGACAGCCACAAGGACGCTCCGGGCTTGAGCACACGATGCAACTCTTTAAGGACGGCCGGCGGGTCGGGGACGTGCTCGAGTACCTGCGAGCAAATCGCCGCATCGAACCTCGCGTCTTCGACCGGGATCGCAGCGAGATCGCATACGTACGTCGGGCGGTGCCGGTACCGCTCGTGGGACGCGAGGAAGTCAGCCGACTCGTACCGCGCGTGACCGAACAGGTCCCGGTAGGGCGCATCCCCGGCCCCGGCGTCGAGTACCAGCGCCTCGGGCGGCACGCTCCTCGCGGCGTCGGCCAGCCACGCGCGCAGGTGAATCCGTGATGGATTGACCGGTGGCGCGGTGACCCAGCGCCGGACTCGTTGGAGCGGCCCAACGATCGGCCGAGTCTAGCCGCACGAAAGCCGAGCGAGTCGTCCTTCGCCAGCCGCCATCGCCGTTGTTAGCATCGCCGCAACCCATGACGAACGCCCTCGCTGACCTCAAGCTCCACGCGACCGGCAAGGTTCGCGAGATGTACGAGGTCGGCGACGACCTGTTGATGGTCGCCTCCGACCGGATTTCGGCCTACGACGTCGTGCTGCCGACGCCGATCCCCGACAAGGGCAGGGTGCTGACGCAGATGTCCGTGTTCTGGTTCGAGACCACGGAGCACATCTGCCCCAACCACTTCATCTCACAGGAGGTCCCCGAGGAGGTCGCGGGCAAAGCCCTGCGGGTGAAACGGCTCGATATGTACCCGGTCGAGTGCGTGGTGCGGGGCTACCTCTCGGGATCCGGCTGGCGGGAGTACCGCGACACCGGGGCGATCTGCGGGATCGAGCTGCCGCCGGGCCTCACCGAGTCTGATCGGCTGCCGGAGCCGATCTTCACGCCCGCCACAAAGGCGGAGGTGGGCGATCACGATGAGAACATCGACTTCGACCGCGCCGCCGAGGCCGTGGGCGATCGCGCGCTGATGGAGGATCTGCGCCGGCTCTCCGTCGAGATCTACGAGCACGCCGCCAACCATGCCGCCGCGCGCGGGATCATCCTCGCCGACACCAAGTTCGAGTTCGGCGCCTCGCCGGGCGCCGAGATCGTGCTCGGCGACGAGGTGCTGACGCCCGACTCGTCGCGATTCTGGCCGGCCGACGACTACGAGCCTGGGCGCCCGCAACGCTCCTTCGACAAGCAGTACGTGCGCGACTGGCTCGATGAGTCCGGGTGGGACCACACGCCGCCCGGCCCTGAGCTCCCCGCCGACGTGGTGGCCAACACGCGCGCCAAGTACGTCGAGGCGTACGAGCGGATCACGGGCCGCACCCTGGACTGACAGCCGCGCCTAAGCTGCCGCGCGTGGCGCTCTGGATACAGGGCATGCGGCGGTCGGGGACGACGATCCTCTACGACGCGCTGCTCGACGACGCCGAGCTTCGGTGCTTTTATGAGCCGTTGCGCGAGGAGGCCGAGACCGAGGGCGGGGGCAGCGGCGCGCGGCCCGGCGACGCGTTCGCCGAGACGCGGGAGCTGCGCAGGCGCTTCCGGGATGAGCAATTCCAGGCCGTGCCGCTGGAGGAGTTCAACTGGGGCGGCCCTCGGGCCCCGGAACTCGAGCTCGAGCCCGGCCTTCCCGAGCACTGCCGCGAGTGGCTGCGATCCCTGCTGGCCGCCGACGTAGCGACGATCAAGGAAACGCGTCTCCACCACAAGGTCGACGCGATCGCCGGGCTGGATGCCGGCGCGATCTTCGTGCACCTCGTTCGCGACCCCCGCGCGGTGGCTGCGTCCACGCTGCTGGGGCGCCGGCGACGGTTCGACCTCTACCCCGACGCCGACGCGTTCTTCGAGCTCCGGACCGATCGCAAGCTGTGGTCGAGCCGGCGGATGTCGGAGGTCCTCATCGAGCGCGGAGCGGAGGGCCTCGAGCCGGACTCGCCCGACGTGATGCGGCCGCTTGCGGTCTGGCGCGCGGCCTTCGAGGCGACGGAGAGGGACGGGCGGCGGGCCTTCGGCGATCGGTACGTATTGATGCGCCTGGAGGATCTGAGTCTCGATCCCGAGCGCGAGCTGTGGCGGATCTACGAGCGGCTGGAGCGGGAGCTTCCGGATCAGGTCGCGAACTGGGCCATGCGCAACGTTCGCCGCGTGGGCGACGTGCACCTCGAAGGCGACCCGAGGTGGAGCCAAGCGTTGCGGCAACTGGGCATGGAGCACGCGTTCGCGGCGGCCGGTTATCCCGCTAACTTGGGTGTGTGAAGGCGCGAGTGCTGATCAGGCCGAAGGAGGGGTTGCTCGATCCCCAGGGCAAGGCCGTGGAACGGGCCCTGCCGGCGCTTGGGTTCGAGGGCATCAGCCACGTGCGCGTCGGCCGCCTGGTCGAATTGGAGGCCGAGGACGGCGCCCGGCTCGAAGAGCTCTGCGAGAAGCTGCTCGCAAACCCGCTGATCGAGGATTTCGAGGTGTTGAGGGACCAGTGACGACTTTTGGGGTCGTGCAGTTCCCCGGCTCTTGTGACGAGAGGGACGCCCTGCTGGCCTGCGAGCGAGTCGGCGACACGCGGCTCGTCTGGCATCGCGACTCCGACCTGGCGGGCATCGACGTCGTCGTAATCCCCGGCGGCTTTTCCTACGGCGACTACCTGCGCGCTGGAGCGATCGCGCGCTTCTCGCCTGCGATGGAGGCGGTGGCGGGGTTCGCGGAGGAGGGCGGGCCGGTCCTGGGCATCTGCAACGGCTTTCAGGTGCTGTGCGAGGCCGGGATGCTCCCCGGGGCGCTGCTGCCGAACGAGGGGCTGCGGTTCGTCTGCCGCCAGGTGATGCTCGAGGTCGCCGGCTTGCGCACTCCATTCACCAGCTCGCTCGCGCCGGGCGACACGCTCTCGATCCCGGTCAAGCACATGAGCGGGCGCTACTTCGCACCGCCCGAGCTGCTCGACGAGATTGAGGCCAACGAGCAGGTGGTGTTCCGCTATGCCGGCGACAACCCGAATGGCTCCGAGCGCGACATCGCCGGGGTTTGCAACGACACGGGCAACGTCTTGGGCCTGATGCCGCACCCCGAGCACGCCATCGATCCGCTCACGGGCTCGGCCGACGGCCTCAGGATCTTCGAGGCGCTCGCACGCACCGGCGAGCTGCGCTACAGCGTGGCATCCTGAGCGCCCGCCGCCCGCACCCACAAGATGGCTCGTTTCAGCTACAGCTTCCGCTTCCTGCGCCGCCGCAGGCGTCGAGGTGCCGGTCCACCCGGTCCGCCGGCGCCGTTCGTCGTCGGGCTCGGCCGCTCCGGGACGACCCTGCTCCGCCTCATGCTCGACGCCCACCCGGCGCTGACGATTCCGCCGGAGACCCATTTCGTGACGCCCTTGATCCAGGCCTCGGGCGCCTTGCGCTTCGACGCCGAGCGCGCGGCCAAGCTCATCGTCGAGGGGCGACATCGCCGGTGGCGCGACTTCGGGCTCGACTCCGACGAGCTGTTGAGCCGATTGCGCGCAATCGAGCCGTTCAACACGCCGGACGCGGTGCGCGCCTTTTATCGCCTCTACGCAGAGAAGCAGGGCAAGCCGCGGTGGGGAGACAAGACACCTGACTACGTGCGCAAGATGCGCAAGCTCGAGCTCACGCTCCCCGAAGCCAGGTTCATCCACCTGATTCGTGATGGTCGCGACGCGGGCCTGTCCCACAATGCCCGAATCGTCAAGCGCGGCGTCCACGAGCCCCTGCCTGCCGCCGACCTGGCACGCCGGTGGGTCGTCCGAGTGCGGAAGGCGCGTGAGCTGGCTGACCACCTGAGCGGCTATCTCGAGCTGCGCTACGAGGACCTGGTGACCGACCCCGAGCCCGCGCTTCGGAAGGCGTGTGACCTCATAGAGCTCGACTACGACCCCGCGATGCTCGACTACCACCGTCACGCGGAGGACCGTCTGCAGGAGATGGCGGGCGAGCTGCCGGCCGTTGCCGGGCGGCCCGCCCGCGAGGCGGGAGAACGGCTGGCCGCGCACGCCATGGCCACCAGGCCGCCCTCCCAGGAGCGCATCGCGCGGTGGAAGCAGGAGATGACCGCAGAAGACCAGGCAGAGTTCGAGGCAGTCGCCGGCGACCTGCTCGACGAACTCGGCTATGAGACCCTTTCTCGGCCCTCCGCGCACCAGGCGCGACGCACCTAGAGCTCCCAATGCGCCTTCCGATCCCCAGAGCACTCGATCCACGCTCGCGCCGCGACCCGGTGCCGTTCGTCGTCGGCATGAACAGGTCTGGCACGACCCTGTTGCGGATGATGCTCGATGCGCATCCGAGGCTGACGATTCCGCCGGAGACCCACTTCGTGCCGGATCTGATCAAGGCGTGCCGGCAGCCCGGCGCCTCGCCCGAGACCGCGCTGGCGGCGATGAAGTCCGCGCGCGAGTGGGGCGACTTCGGCTTCTCCGACGAGGAGATGCTCGAGCGCCTGCGCCGCAGGAGGCTGAAGCCCGGCGCTGCGGTGCGGACCTTCTATGAGGCCTACATGGCCCAGCAGGGCAAGCCCCGCTGGGGCGAGAAGACCCCGACCTACGTCCAGCGGATGCCGTTGATCCAGGGCGCCCTACCAGAGGCGCGCTTCGTGCACGTCATCCGCGACGGTCGCGACGTTGCGCTGTCGGTGCTCGACCGAACGGTTCGCGAGCTGACCGCCGCCGACGTTGCGCGCCGCTGGCAGAAGAAGATCAACAAGGCCCGGACGGACGCGCCGAGGCTGCGCCACTACATCGAGGTGCGCTACGAGGACCTCATCCTCGACACGGAGCCCGTGCTACGACGAGTCTGCGAGTTCATCGAGCTCGACTTCGACCCGGCGATGCTCGACTACCACGAGCGCTCGTCCGACCGGCTGGGGGAGATGGCGCGTGCGCTGCCGGGCGACGGGCGCGCCCAGCACCTCAGCGTGGAGCGCCGGATGGCGACCCACGCGATGACGACCAAGCCGCCGAGCGCCGATCGCGTCGCCCGCTGGCGCACGCAGATGAGCGGCGACGACCGCGGGGCGTTCGAGGCCGTGGCCGGCGACCTGCTCGCCGAGCTCGGCTATCCGGTCGGCGAGGGCGCCGCCGAGAGGGCCGAGGCGGCCCTCGCGAGGTGAGAATCGGGCTGGTAACGAAGTGGTACGCGAGCGGCCAGGCGGTCGTCTCGCGCCAGCTTCGCTCCGCCCTCGACGAGCTCGGCCACTCCACCTTCGTTCTCGCACGCCCGGGCAAGGGGCCGCGCAAGCAGGTCGACAAGGGCGATCCGATCTGGGACCAGCCCGGGGTCACCGAGGCCTCGGAGGCGGACGTGCCGGAGGCGGAGTACGCGCGCTGGGTGCAGGAGAACGGGCTGGAGGTCGTCCTCTGTGACAACAACTACCAGTTCGCGGAAGTGGCGTCGCTGCGCGAGCAAGGCATCCGCGCCATCGGCCGGTTCGTCTGGGAGCACTTCTCATCGGAGCATGTGGAGGGAGCCCGCGAGGCCTACGACGTCGTGTACTCGTTCACCCGCGCCGAGCAGGCGCGCTACCGCGAGCTCGGCATCGACAGCCCTTACGTGCCGTGGGGGTGCCACCCCGAGCTGCTGGCCTTTGCAAGAAACCGGAGCCCGGCCGAACCGGACGCGGGAGCGAGCGAGCGAGGACGTCAGGGGCGTGAGCGCGAGCGAGCGGGAGCAGAGGATTCGGCCGGAGTGATCCGCTTCTATGTCCCGGGCAGCTTCATGGGCAAGCGCAAGCCGTTCGAGGCGATCGCGGAGGCGTTCACTCGCGTCGGCGACGAGCGCCTGCGACTCCTGGTTCGGGGACAGGTCGAGCGCAAGCGTGATCCGCTGGCCGAGTTCAGGGAGCGCGACGCGCGGATCGAGGTCGAGCTCGGCGATCGCCGCACGGAGGAACACCTGCGCCAGTTCGCCGCCTGCGACGTTTGTCTATCCCCCTCGCGCTGGGAGGGCCTCGGCCTGCCGCTTTATGAGGCGATCGCCTTCGGGATGCCGACCATCACCAATGACGCGCCGCCTATGAACGAGGTCGTGGTGGACGACGTCAACGGCGTCTGCGTGCGCTCGATTCCGTGGGGCACGGCGCGGTCAGGGATCCCGGCCTTCGACCCGGATACCGACGACCTCGCCGCCGCCATCGAGCGACTCACCGACGATGCCGAGCGCGAGCGGCTCGCGGCCGGTGCGTCGAAGCTGCGGGGGGGCGAGCGAAGCTGGAGTCACACCGTCAACGGCTTCTCTGAGCTGCTCGAGCGGGTGGCTGTCTGAGATGAGGATTGGCGTCGTCAGCAAGTGGTTCAACCGGGGCCAGCCGGTCGTTGGGCGCCAGCTGCGATCGGCGCTGGACGAGCTTGGCCATGAGACCTTCGTGCTCGCGCGCCCGAAGAAGGAGGCCGGGCCCAGGCCGGGAGCGCTAGACCGCGACGACGTCTGGGATCAGCCCGGCATCACCGAGGCCGCGGGCTTCGATGTGACCGGCGACGAGTACTCGAGCTGGGTGGAGGAAAACCGGATCGAGGCGATCCTCTGCGACCAGAACTACCAGTTCGCCGAGATCGCCTCACTTCGCGCTCGCGGCGTGAGCACCATCGGCCGCTTCGTCTGGGAGCACTTCGCTCCCGAGCACGTTGCCGGGGCGAAGGAGGCCTACGACGTCGTGTACTCGTTCACTCGAGCGGAACAGGCGCGCTACCGCGGCTTCGGGATCGAAAGCCCCTACGTCCCCTGGGGCTGTCATCCGGAACTCCTCGCCTATGCGAAGGGCCGTACCCCGTCCGTGAACGAAACGGTGACCTATATCTTTCCCGCGGGCTTCGCCGGCCACCGCAAGCCGCTGGGCCCGGTGCTGGAGGCGTTCACCCGCGTGCCCGACAAACGGCTGCGGCTGCTGGTCAAGGCGCAGGTCGAGCGCAAGCACCTGCGCGAGGCCCAGGACGCGGCCACGGGCGACCCGAGGATCGAGATCAACGTCGCCGACCAGCCCACCCGCGACCACCTGCGGCGATTCGCGAGCTGCGACGTCTGCCTGTCGCCCGCCCGGTGGGAGGGGCTCGGGCTGCCCCTCTACGAGGCGATCGCGTTCGGGATGCCGGCGATCACCAACGACGCCCCGCCGATGAACGAAGCGATCCGCGACGGCGTCAACGGCGCGCTGGTGCACTCGCATCCGGACGGCACCGCGCGGTCGGGCATCCCGGCGCTGACTCCGGATCCGGACGACCTCGTCCACGCGATCGAGCGCCTGGCCGACGACGACGAGCGGGCGAGCCTGGCGGCCGGTGCGCGCGAGATCCGCGACACGGAGCGCCGGTGGGAGCTCACTGTGCAGGGCATCGGGGACCTGCTGGGGCGCGTAGCGTGAGAGCGTGAGCGGGCCATGAGTCTCCGTAATCGCGCCAGGATCGTGCTCGCGCGTCGGCGCCTTCGGGGGCGGACCGATCCCCCGGGGCCGGCGCCGTTCGTCTGCGGCGTCACGCGCTCCGGCACGACCCTGATCCGGCTGATGCTGGACTCACATCCCGAACTGGCGATTCCGGGCGAGACCCACTTCCTGCCGAAGCTGATCAAGCGCTGCGAGCGCGGGCGAGTGACCGCGGACGAGCTGGCCGACATGGTGATCGACCACAAGCGCTGGGGCGACTTCCACCTGGACGGCGACGAGCTGCGCGCGCGCTGGCGCGCGCTGGACCCCCTGACTGCCGCCGACGCGATCCGCGCCTTCTACCTCCTGTATGCGTCGAAGCAAGGCAAGAGCCGCTACGGCGACAAGACCCCCGGCTACATCAAGGAGATGCCGCGCCTCCAGCGGGTGCTGCCGGAGGTGCGGTTCGTCCACATCATCCGGGATGGACGCGACGTGGCCCTCTCGCACCTGCGTATGAACTGGGGGCCGGCGACCGTGGCCGAGTCGGCGGAGCTCTGGGTCCAACGGATCACCAAAGCGCGCCGCCAGGCCCCGAGGATCGACCACTACACGGAGGTCAAGTTCGAGGACCTGGTTGCAGACACGGAGGACGTCTTGCGCCGCGTCTGCGCCTTCTCCGAGCTCGAGTTCGATCTCGCCATGCTCGACTACCACGAGCGGGCGGAGCAGCGCCTGCGGGAGAAGGCGCGCGATCTGCCACGACGCAACCGCCCGACGCAGACGGCCGCGGCTCGTATGGACAGTCACCGGCTTGCCTCCGAGCCGCCGCGCTCGGATCGGATCGGCATGTGGCGCGAGCGGATGAGCCTCGCCGAGGTTGCCGACTACGAGCGGATCGCCGGGCCGCTGCTCAGAGAGCTGGGCTACGAGCTGTCGACGGAGACGCTCGCCGAGAAGACCGCTCGGGACGCGGCTCAGCCAGCCGTCGAGTAGACGGCCGCCTGCAGGGAACCGCCGACGACGGGTCGTACCGCATCACCCGGGCCCGGGACGTGCAGCTTGGCCAGGGTCCCGAGCACCAGGTTGATATAGAGCCGCGTCGGCTGCCCCCGATGGCTGGGTCGCCTGCGGACCTGGAACATGCCGACCTTTCGCGTCAGGCAGGGAGTCCTATACGCACTTGGTCCGTGCGTGCAGTTGAAGCCGTTGCCCTCGGTGACGCGACCACCGGGCGCGCCGATTCGCCTGGCGATCCGGTCCGCGGTCCGTGCAGCGGGTCTGGTGCTCAGCGTCAGGCGCGAGCCGATGAAGACGTTGTAGGGAAGGTGGCCGATTGCCGATGACTGCCGTGTCCAGGCGACGACCACGTCGCCGGGTCGTAGGGCCGGGAGCTTGACGGAGTAGACCGTACGCCTCCCCGCCGTCCCGTCCGGCGCGATCGGGATGCCGCCGTGGAGGATGTCGCTGCTTCGGGCCACCCGAGGCGGCGGCAGCGGCCCTCGCATGACGGCTGCGTTCAGCCTTGCCTGCCCCTGGCGAACGGTGCCGTCCGGGCGGTCGGCTCCGACGGTCACGACGTTGCCCGGCTGGGCGTTTGGATGGCTTGCGCTGACGATGAGGTTGACGTGGCAGCGCTCCGGACGGCACGGAAGGCGCGAGGGCGGGCCGATCTCGGTCGCGTCCGTTCCGATGACCAAGACGCAGTGGTGGTTGCGGCGCGATCTGCGCTGGCTGCACTGCATCCTGTCGACCTCCGAGACAAGCCTCGTCTTGCGCCCGTGCACCTCGCGGCGATTCCCGGCGAGGACGATCCAGGCGGCGAGTCGCGGACTGAACGTGTAGGGACGCCCGATGCAGCGATGGTCGGCGGCGCCAATGCAGGTCACTGACAGCTGGACCTCGGCCGAGACCCGGAGGACGTCGCCGCGGCGCAGACTCGGCAACCGTGCAGGGCCGAGTGACAACGCAACCCGCTTGCGCTGGCCCTCCCTGCGGCCGATGGGGACAGTCTCCACCAACTCGGCGTGGCTCGGTGTGGTTGCGGCGAATACTCCGGTCTCAAGACGCGTCACGCTCTCGCCGGCCGCGATGGACTGGGTCATGACCAGCATGGCCTCAGCCCCGACGACGAGGATGAGGCACAGAGTTCCCGCACCGCGATGTGCATGGACGACCATCGCGCGCAGGCTCCTGTCCAGAGCGTACGCCTGCTAGACACCCAAGGACTAGATCGAGCACACCTCTTTCGCGATGCGCACCGGACCGCCCGGAGTCGTTGGGCCGCTATTCGGGCGCGAACCGCACAGCGCGCAGGCCGCCCTCGAGACGCAGCTTCACCTTGTCCTTCCGGCGCGCGTTCTTGAGCAGCGGCTTCGAGCGGGCGACGAGGTTGAGGTAGACGACGACCTCGCCCTGCTGCTGGTTGTTGATCTTGACGGCGCCCGCCTTCTCGACGAAGCACGGACGCCTGAAGCCACTGGACCGCTGCGTGCAATTGAAGCCGTTGCCTTCGGCCAGCTCTCCCCGCAGCCCGGTGGTTCGCACGGCCTTCGTCGGGGTCGTCGAGCTCGGGCCGTCGGCCAGGATCAGGTCCGAGGCGATGAAGGCGTTGTATGCGTGGCGCCCGCGTCGCCGCTTGCCGCCGGACCCCTTCCTGCCCTTCGGTTGCGCAGCGCGGTAGGTCGCCGTCGCCTGCAGGATGTCTCCGGCTCCGAGCTGCGGGACCTGGATCGAATGGATCACGCGCTTGCGCGAGCCTTCCTTGCGCGGGTGCAGCGGCAGACCGCGGCGGGGGCGGATGACCTGGTCGACGGCCGTCGTCGGCGGCGTGGCCCCGTTGCGGACGGTGATCGCGGAGATCCGCCCCTTGTCCTGGGCGACCTTGCCACTCGGCCGGTCGCCGCCGAGCACGATCCGGTTGCCGGGCTTCGCCTTCGGATGGTCGGCGCTGAGCAGGAGGTTCACGTAGCACGCGTCCGGCGGACAGGGCAACGCGCCGAGGTTCGAGATCTCCAGGCTCGCGCTGCGGAAGACCAGCGGGCAGTGGTGGTTTCGGTTCGGCCGCCGCTGGGTGCAGCGGACGCTTTCCCCCGGCGCCAGCTCGATCGCGCTCGCGGCGGGATCGGCGGCGTCGGCGAGCACAAGCCGCGCGCGCATGAAGGGGTTGATGCGGTAGCGCCTGCCGACACACCGGCTGCCGCGCTCGACGCAGGTGGTCGACGGCTGGATCTCGGCGTTCACGCGCAACTCGTCGCCGGCCAGAAGGTCGGGGAGCTTCTCCGGCGGGATGCTCATCGCCACCGTCTGGTTCTCCTTGGGGCTCCGGGTGATCGGGATGCTCTGGACGAGCTCGGAGTGGTTGCCCGTGGTCCCGAAGCGGACCGTGTCCGTAGCGGGGGTGTTGTGACTGCCGCCGGGTGGAAACGGCAAGGGCGGCGGCGCCGGCAGGCCGCCGGCGACGGCGACACCGCTGACCACCGCCGCCAGCGCGAGCGCGCCGGCCGTCAGCCGGATCGCGATGCGCCTACTCGCAGGCATCGGGTCCGGTGGTTCCCGAGCACTCGCGCAGCGCCTCAAGGCGCTCGTTGAGCTGCTCGTCGACCTCGGAAGCCTCGGCGATGCTCTCCAGCTGATAGGGGTCGTGCCGCAGGTCGTAAAGCTCGCGGTCGCGCTCGACGCAGTCGCCCTCGCCGTTGCGCTTGAGGCTCGCCGCGAACAGGTAATCCTGGGTTCTCACGCCGGCGAACTTGCAGCCGCTCGGCCCCTGCTCTAGCAGCACGCCGCGATCGTCGGGCCACCCCGCGTCGGCCCCCTTCAGCAGCCCAACCGCCGAGCGGCCGTCAAGCGTGCGGCAGCTCGACTCGGTGCACGGTTGTACGCCGGCCAGCTCGAGCAGCGTCGCGGTCAGGTCGAGGTTCGTCACCTGCTCGGAAACCTCGGCCACAGGACGCTCCCGCAACGCAGTCTCTGGCACGAGCGCAACCAGCGGAACCCGCGTCGCCTCGTCGTAGACGCGCCCCTTGCGCGCGTCGATCCGGTGCTCACCGTGCAGGAGCCCGTTGTCCGACGTGTAGACGAACACGGTGTCGTTCGCTTCTCCGGTCTCCTTCAAAGCCCTCCACACCTCCTCGACGCTGCGGTCCACTTCCTGCATCGAACCGAGCGTGCAGCGATAGTTGCGCTCCAGGCGCTTGATGGCTCGGCTGTCCAGCAGCGGCTGCTTGCGGACGAGCTTGTCGGGCTTGTCGCTCATGTCGAGCTCGTTGAAGCTCGGCGGGCGGGGCAGCGGAGTGTCGCTGAACTTGCGGACGTCGCGAGCAAGCGCCTTCGGCGCGTAGCCGGGACAGACTTCGCTGGGGCCGCTGCGGAAGTGTGGTGGCTCCTGACCCAGCCAGAGAAAGAAGGGCTGGGACCCCGCTGACGCACGCACAAACTCAGCCGCTCGCTCGGTGAATAGCGCGGGCATGTAGCCGTCGTTGGCGACCACCTCGCCGTCGACGGTGATCGGCGCGTCGAAGTACTGGTGCGAGCCGTAGAGCGCCTCCCAGCGGTCCCAACCGGGGGCCGGCGTGGCGCCCAGCGCCGGTTTGGTCCCGTTCAGGTACTTGCCGACGAAGCCGGTGCGGTACCCGTGCGCCCGCAGCCACGCCGGAAGAGTCTGCTCGGGGTCGCGCAGGTCGGAGTAGCCCGGGGTGTTGTTGAACACGCCGTGGTTGTGCGGGTACTGGCCCGTGAGGAAGCCGGCGCGGCTGGGACAGCAGAGCGGCGGCGCGGCGATGCCCTGGCTGAAGGTGGTTCCGCGATCGACGAGGATGCGAAACGTGTTCGGCATGACCTCGCGGCTGAACGAGTTCAGGCTCTGGTCGTCGGAGGTCACGACGACGATGTTGGGTCCGTCGGACTTCGAGATCGGCGGCGCCACCTCACGGATCGCGCCGCACCCGCTTGCGAGCAAGGCCAGCGTCGCGATCAGCGACGCGCTCGCGGCCACGACGCCGACGCGCTTGTCGAAGGGACTCGTCATCGGGGATGCGCCCTGCGAAGGCGCACGAGGTTAGCCGGGATCGGTTCGCCCGGGCGAGCGTCTGGGATTCCGAGTCGATCGGGCGGTGATGCAAGGATGCGACGGTGACCGTCGCTTCGTCCAAGCACCGAGAGCTGGGGCTGACGGACGCAGAGTACGAGCGCATCGTCAAGCTGATCGAACGCGATCCGAACGACGTCGAGCTGGCGATGTTCTCGCTGCTGTGGTCCGAGCACTGCGCCTACAAGCACTCGCGCAAGCTGCTGCGCCGGCTGCCCACCGAGGCCCCGCGAGTGCTGATGGGCCCCGGCGAGAACGCCGGTGCGGTTTCCCTCAGCGACGGCTGGGCGGTCGCCTTCAAGGTCGAATCCCACAACCATCCCAGCGCGATCGAGCCCTTCCAGGGCGCGGCCACGGGCGTCGGCGGAATCCTGCGCGACATCTTCGCGCTGGGGGCGCGGCCGATCGCGGTGCTCGACTCGCTTCGCTTCGGCGAGCTCGATTCTGAGCGCTCGCGGTATCTGTTCGACCACGTCGTCGCCGGCATCGGCCACTACGGCAACTCCATCGGCGTTCCCACCGTGGGCGGAGAGGTCTACTTCGAGCCGCCGTACGAGCAGAACTGCCTGGTCAACGCGATGTGTGCCGGGATCGCGCCAACGGAGCGCCTGATTCGCTCGGCCGCCGGCGGCGTCGGCAACGCGGTCGTGCTGATGGGGGCGTCGACCGGTCGAGATGGGATCGGAGGGGCCTCGGTGCTCGCGTCCGCCGAGCTCGCCGAGGGTGACGAGAAGCGGCCGTCGGTGCAGATCGGGGACCCATTCGAGGAGGCAAAGCTGCTCGAGTGCTGCCTGGAGCTGCTCGACGAGGGACTGCTGGTGGCCCTTCAGGATCTCGGCGCGGCGGGGCTCACTTCCTCGGCGGGCGAGATGGCCTCGAAGGGCGGCGTTGGCATCGACATCGAGGTCGATCGGGTGCCGCTGCGCGAGGACGACATGGAGCCGTTCGAGATCATGGTCTCCGAGTCGCAGGAGCGAATGCTCGCGGTGGTCGATCCGGACAAGGTGGACCGGGTGATCGAGACCTGCGAACGCTGGGAGACCGGGGCGGCGGTGATCGGAGAGGTCACCGACAGCGGCCGCATCCGCGTGCTGCGCGCCGGCGACGTCGTCGGCGACGTGCCGGTGCGGGCGCTGGTGGACGAGTGCCCGCTCTACGACCTCGAGCCCGAGGAGCCAGCGGAGTGGACGTACGGGAATCGGCAGACACTCGAGCCCGGCGAGTCGGCGGAGGTCTTTTTGGCGCTGCTTGCCAGTCCGAGCATCGCGAGCAAGCGGTGGGCGTTCGAGCAGTACGACTCGGTCGTGCTGTCGCACACGGTCCGCCGCCCGGAGACCGCCGACGCGGCGGTGCTGAACCTGCCCGAGGCCGGGGCGACGATCGCGCTCGCGATCGACGGCAACGGCCGGCGCGTGGCGTGCGATCCCTACGCCGGCACGGTCGAGGCGGTCCTGGAGTGCGCGCAGAACCTCGCCTGCGTCGGCGCGGAGCCGCTGGGGCTCACCAACTGCCTCAACTTCGGTAACCCCGAAAAGCCCACGGTGGCTTGGCAGCTCGACCGTTCGGTGCAGGGCCTGGCCGACGCCTGTCGGGCCCTCGGGGTGCCTGTGGTCGGCGGCAACGTCTCGCTCTACAACGAGACCGACCTGGGGCCGATCTACCCGACCCCTGTCGTTGGCATGGTGGGGGAGCTTCCGGATCCTGCCCGTGCGGGCGGCGTCGCGTTCGCCGACGGAGACGCGATCGCCGTCTGCGGCCCGTTCTCCCCGTCGCTCGCTGGCTCTGAGCTGGCGAAGCTGCGCGGCGAGCTTGCGCTGGGGCTGCCGAGCCTGCCCATCGAGGGCGTGGAGGCTGCCATGGCGCTGGTGCGGGACGCGGTGCGGTCCGGCCGGGTCACCGTCGCCCACGACGTCAGCGACGGCGGGCTCGCCTGCGCGATCGCAGAATGCGCGATCGTGGGCAAGGTGGGCGCCACGGTCGACCTCGATCCGCTCGTGGAGGCGCGCGGCTGTTCGGGTGAGACAGCCCTGTTCGGCGAGAGCGCGGGTGGCTTCGTGATCGCCGCATCCCGCGCCGAGCTCGAGGCGCTCGCTGTCGACGCCGAGGCCGCCGGAGTGGAGGTGCTCATCGTCGGTGTGGCCGGCGGGACCGACCTCACGCTGTCGGCCGCCGAGGCCGAGCTGGCCCTCGACGTGGCCGCCGCAACGCGTGCGTGGACGTCGCTCGGCGAGCGCTTCGTCACCCCCTGAGCCGCGACTTTTCGGCCTGCAACGGGTTGTTCCGCGAGTGCAGCTTGCCTTCTCTACCCTGACTGGTCGCGTGATGGGCAGGGCAGTCGTCCGTGTAAGTCGCGTCGCCGCGCTGTGCGTGGCGGCGCTCGCATGCGTGCTCGCGCTGGGCGCGGCGAGCGCTGAGGCAAAGGCGAAGAAGCCGTCCAGGCTCAATTTCGTGCTCATTCAGACCGACGATGGGCCGCGCGGAGCGTTCACGCCGCGGGTGATGCCGAACCTGTCCAGGAAGCTCGTCGACCGCGGGATTCGGTTCACCGACGCGATGACGACCACGCCGCTGTGTTGCCCGGCGCGAATGAGCCTGCTGACGGGGCAGTATTCGCACAACCACGGGGTGACGACGAACTTCTATCCCAAGCTCCGTGGCAAGAACAACACCCTGCCGGTGTGGCTCGAGCGAAGGGGGTACCGGACGGTTCACGTCGGCAAGTACGCAAACGGATACGAGCGCGGAGGGAAAGACACGCGAATCGCTCCGGGCTGGACCGACTGGTTCACGCCCGCCGGCAAGACGCGTTACTACAACTACGACCTGTCGGTGAACGGGCGGCGCGTGCACTACGGAGACAGCCCGCGGGCGCACCTCGACCGTGTCACCACCCGTCGCTCGGTGGGCTTGATCCGCAAGCACTTTCGGAAGCGGCGCACTCGCAATCAGCCGCTCTATCTGCAAGCCGACTACTACTCCCCTCACAGCGGCCAGGGCGGCACCGGCCGCTGCTCTGAGAACGCCGCGGTGCCGTTTCCGAGCGACCAGGGAGAATTCGAGGGTGAACCGCTGCCGACCCCGCCGTCGTTCGACGAGCAGAACGTCAGCGACAAGCCCTCGTTCGTGAAGGCGGTGCCGTCGCTCACGCCCGAGTCGACCACCAGGCTGTCGGTGCGCTACCGCTGCGCCCTCGAGGCGTTGCGCAGCGTCGACCGGGGAGTCAAGAAGATCGTCAAGACGCTGCGCCGGGCAAAGGCGCTGAACGACACTGTCGTCATCTTCCTCAACGACAACGGCTTCTTCTTCGGCGAGCATCGCCTGGCGTCGCGGCTCCCTGAGGATCAGGGCGGCAAGTTCGAGCCCAAGGTCGTCCCCTACGAGGAGGCGTACAAGGTCCCCATGATCGTGCGCGTGCCGGCGCGCGTGCGCGGGGACCGCGGCGCGGCCAAGAGCTCGGCGCCGGTGGCGAACATCGACATCGCCCCGACGATCCTCGACCTGGCCAAGGCGAGGCCGTGCCGTGGCAAGAAGGGCAAGGGATGCAGGCTGCTCGACGGCAGGTCATTCGCATCGATCCTGCGCGGGCAGTCGGGCTTCCCCACCGACCGGGCGCGCCTGGTCGAGTATCGCGGCCGCGGCAACCTGCCGGTGTGCGTGTACTCCGGGATCGTGCTTCCGGGCACGACGTACGTCGAGCACACCGAAGTGAGGTTGCCCGAGGGCGGCTGCAGCCCGGCCGACGAGCGCGAGCACTACGACCTCTCGGACGATCCGTTCCAGCTCGAGAACCTGTTTCCCGCCCCGCCGGGGAGCGCGCTGGAGGACGAACAGCAGGCGCTCGACGCGAGGCTGGCACAGCTTCGAAACTGCGCCGGCGCGCCGGGGTCGACGCCCAAGGCTGGGCGCACACTCTGCGAGTGATCGTCGTTCAACCGTCTCCGAAACTCCCTGAATTACTTGCGGCGCCTCCGGCGCCCTTACATGCTGCTTTCGGAGCTAAAGCTCCTCAATTCACACCTGTCGCGCTGCTAGCCTTCGGTTGTAGGCGACCTCGCGTGGTTGCCTGCGATCCCTAGTCAATCCAGGGTTCGAATTCCTCCGATGAGCCAGACCGAGCGGCCGCTTCCGGACCGCGACGGCCCGCGTGATGAGTGCGGGGTTTTCGGCGTACTCGCTCCCGGCCACGACGTCGCTCGTCTCGCCTACTTCGCGCTTTACGCGCTCCAACATCGCGGTCAGGAGTCGGCCGGCATCGCCACCTGCGAGGGCGGCCACATCACGACCCTGCGTGACACCGGCCTCGTCTCCCAGGTGTTCGACGAGGAGAAGCTCCGAGCGCTGGATGGCGACATGGCGATCGGCCACGTCCGCTACTCGACCACGGGCGGCGGTTCGTGGGAGAACTCGCAGCCCGTGTGGCGCGACGACGGCCGCGAGGTCGCGCTGGCCCACAACGGCAACCTGACGAACGCGGTCGAGCTCTACAACGAGCTCAAGGAGCGCGGGATCTCGTTCCGCGGCACCTCCGACTCGGAGATCATCGCGGCGCTGCTGTCGGTGGAGGAGGAGCGGCCGATCGAGAACGCGGTCGCGGCGGTGATGCCGCGACTGGAGGGCGCGTACTCCACGGTCGTGATGACCAAGCGCGCGGTGGTTGCCTTCCGCGACCCGCACGGAGTGCGCCCGCTGTCGCTCGGCAAGCTGGGCGATCGCTATTGCGTTGCGTCCGAGAGCTGCGGCTTCGACATCATCGGCGCGGAGCTGATGCGCGAGGTGCAGCCCGGCGAGCTGATCGCGTTGACCGAGCGGGGGATCGAGACCCGCCAGGTCGTGCCGGCGGACCGTCCGGCTCACTGCGTGTTCGAGCACATCTACTTCTCACGCCCCGACACGCGCCTGGAGGGCAGGGTGCTGCAGGAGGTGCGAGGGCGGATGGGCGAGATCCTCGCTCGCGAGGCGCCCGCCGACGCCGACCTCGTGATCACCGTGCCGGATTCGGGCAATCCCGCCGCCACCGGATATGCGCGCGCGTCGGGCCTGCCCAAGGACGACGGGTTGATCAAGAACCGCTACGTGGCGAGGACGTTCATCCAGCCGGGACAGGAGCTGCGCAAGCACGGGTTGCGGATGAAGTTCAACCCGCTCCCGGAGATCGTGTCGGGCAAGCGCGTGGTGGTCGTCGACGACTCGATCGTGCGCGGCAACACGACCCGACAGATCGTCGGGATGCTGCGGGACGCCGGCGCCAAGGAGGTGCACCTGCGGATCTCGGCGCCTCCGATTCGCCATCCCTGCCACTACGGCGTCGACATGTCGACGCGCGAGGAGATGGTCGCGCATGGGCGCTCGGTCGAGGAGGTCGCCAGGGAGCTGGGTGCCGACTCGCTCGCGTACCTGTCGCTCGACGGCATCTACGAGGCGGTGGGGACGCCACGAGAGGTCCACTGCGACGCCTGTTTCACCGGTGACTATCCGCTCGGCGACGGCGGCGACGGGAACGGCAAGTTCGCGCTCGAGGAGATCGCCACCGTTCCGGTCGCGCGTTGAGCGGAAAGCCGTTCCGGATCGCGGTTCTCGCATCGGGCGGCGGCACAAACCTCCAGGCGATCCTGGACACGCTGCACGGTCGCGACGGCATCGAGGTCGCGTGCGTGGGCTCCAACAAGCCGGATTGCCTGGCGCTCGCCCGTGCTGAGCAAGCGGGTGTCGAGACGGCGGTGTTTGCCGCCGACTCCTATCCCGATCGCGAGGCGCGCGACGCGGCGATCGGGGATTGGGTCGAGAGGTGTGGCGTCGATTTGATCGTGCTCGCCGGCTACATGGAGCTGCTCTCCCCTGAGTTCGTGCGCCGGTTCGAGGGCCGCATCATCAACGTGCATCCCGCGCTGCTGCCCTCGTTTCCGGGCCTCGACGCGGTCGGGCAGGCGCTCGAGCACGGGGTCAAGATCACCGGCGTGACGGTGCACTTCGTGGACGAGGGGGTGGACTCAGGGCCGATCATCTTCCAGCGACCGGTTCCGGTGCCTGCGGACCGGCAGCGGCAGACGCTGGAGGACGCGATCCACGCCACCGAGCACGCGCTGCTTCCGGAGACGATCCGGCTGATTGCGGCGGGCAAGGTCTCGATCGAGCCCGGGACGCGGGTCGTCCACATAGACTCGACGCCATGAGCACGGAGGTGGCACTCAGCCAGACCGAGGGAGGGTCGCCTCCCGGCGGCGCCCCGCTCCGCGTCAGGCGTGCGCTGCTGTCGGTGTCGGACAAGACAGGCATCGTCGAGTTCGCGCGCGGCCTGCGCGACCTCGGCGTCGAGCTGCTTTCGACGGGCGGGACGGCGGAGGCGATTCGCGACTCGGGGATCGACGTCACCGACGTGTCGGACTTCACCGGCTCCCCGGAGATCCTCGACGGAAGGGTGAAGACGCTTCACCCACGTCTGCACGCGGCGCTGCTCGCGCGGCGCGACGATCCCGCTCACGTCGAGACGCTCGAGCGCGAGGGAATCGAGCCGATCGACCTCGTGTGCGTAAACCTCTATCCGTTCGAGCGCACGGTGGCGGCGACGGACGTCAGCGAGGCGGAGGCGATCGAGAACATCGACGTCGGCGGGCCGACGATGATCCGCGCGGCGGCCAAGAACCACCGGCACGTGGCGGTGGTGGTGAAGCCCGAGGCCTACGACGCCGTGCTCGCGGAGCTGCAGGATTCGGGTGGCGAGATCTCTCAGGAGACGCTGCACTGGCTCGCCAACGAGGCGTTCGCCGAGACCGCCCGCTACGACGCGGCGATCAGCCGCTGGTTCGGGTTCAGGTACGAGACGTATCCGAGCCACTTCGTGATGCCGCACGAAAAGTTCCTCGACCTCTCCTACGGCGAGAACCCGCACCAGAAGGCGGCGCTGTACATCGAGGTGGGGGCGCGGTCGCACGTGCTCTCGAAGGTGGCGAAGAAGCACGGGCGGGCGCTCTCGTTCAACAACGTGCTCGACCTCGACTCGGGGCGGCGGCTGCTCGACGAGTTCGACGAGCCGGCCTGCGTGATCGTCAAGCACAACAACCCGTGCGGGGTGGCGATCGCCGATGACGTGGGTGTGGCGTACGCGAAGGCGCTCGCCTGCGACCCGCTATCGGCGTTCGGTGGGGTGGTCCTGTTCAACCGGCCGGTCGAGGTGGCCCTGGCGGAGCGGCTACACGAGAACTTCATCGAGGTCCTGCTGGCGCCGAGCTTCGACGACGACGCGCTCGAGGTGCTGGCGCGCAAGGAGGCGATGCGGATCCTCGAGAACGCGGAGCAGCGGGGGTATGAGCCGCGCGAGCGCGATGTCAAGCGCGTGCGAGGCGGGATGCTGGTGCAGGACCCCGACCGCATCACCGAGACGCGCGAGTCGATGCGAGTGGTGACCGCTGCCGAGCCCACCGAGGAGCAGTGGGACGACATGCTGTTCGCCTGGAAGGTGTGCCAGCACGTGCGCTCGAACGCGATCGTGATCGCGAAGGAGGGGGCGACGCTGGGGATCGGCGCCGGCCAGATGAGCCGCGTCGACTCGGTGCGGATCGCCATCGAAAAGGCGCGCGACGCTCGGGGCACCGAGGCGCACCAGCTGCTGGGCGGCTCCGTGATGGCGTCAGACGCTTTCTTTCCGTTCGCCGACGGCCCGCAGCTCGGGATCGACGCCGGGGTGCGGGCGGTGATCCAGCCCGGTGGCTCAAAGCGCGACAACGAGGTGATCGCCGCCTGCGACGCAGGCGCCGTTGCGATGGTGGTCACGGGCCACCGGCATTTCCGTCATTGAGCTCGGTTCCCGAGCATTGAGCGGCGGACTCAGCGGGTAGTAGCGGCCCGTGGCGAACCTTCACGTGCTGCGGGTGTTCTGCGCCGAGGACAACTCGGGCGGCAACGGGCTTGGCGTGTTCGTCGACGGCTCGGACGTGCCAGCCGACCGGCGTCAGGAGGTGGCCGCGGAGCTCGGGTTCGCCGAGACGGTGTTCGTCGGCGATCGCGAGCGGGCCGAGATCCGGATCTTCAGTCCGGACATCGAGGTGCCGCTCGCAGGCCATCCGCTCGTCGGCACGGCGTGGCTGCTGCGCGAGGAGGGAGCGGAGCCCTCGGCGCTGCGGACGCGGGCCGGGGACGTGCCGGTCAAGTTCGAGAGCGAGCTCTGCTTCGTCGCAGCGCGGCCGGAGTGGGGACCGGAGTTCGATTTCGTCGAGGTGGAGTCGCCGGAGGAGGTCGAGGCGCTGCCCGGCGCGCCCGAGGGGCACGAGAACGTCGCCGTCTGGGCATGGCTGAATCGCGACGAGGGCTGGATCCGAGCGCGAGTCTTCGTGCCCGAGCTCGGCGTTGGTGAGGACGAGGCGACGGGATCGGCCGCGCTGCGCCTCGGCGCGCAGCTCGGTCATCCGATCGAGATCCGCCAGGGCAGGGGCTCGCTGATCTACGCCCGCTCCGCGGAGCAGGACGGCTTCGTCGAGATCGGCGGCCGAGTCGTACTGGACGAGGCGCGCGACCACGCCCTCTAGCGACCTTGGCGCTCTAGTTCCGCATACCGGAACCAAGGCGCCACGCGAGCCTGAAATCCCCACCGCTCTCGGAGAATGGGCCCCCTGGGACTCGAACCCAGATCCGTCACCTTAAAAGGGTGCTGCTCGGCCAATTGAGCTAGAGGCCCCACGTGATCGTAGCCGTGCCGCACGGCCCCTCCGTCGTACAGAATGGACCGGTGCGGATCTCGGCCAAGGCGGATTACGCGGTGCGGGCAGCCATTGCGCTGGCGGAGGCCGACGACGACGAGCCGGTGAAGGCCGAGGCGATCGCCGAGGCCCAGGAGATCCCGCCGCGCTTCCTGGAGAACATTCTCGGCGAGCTGCGGCACGCCGGCATCGTGCAGAGCAGGCGCGGCGCGGAGGGCGGCTACCGGCTGGGCCGGCCCGCCGACGACATCACGATCGCCGAGGTCATCCGCGCCGTCGACGGGCCGCTCGCGACCGTGCGCGGCGACCCTGCCGATCGTCTCGACTATCGGGGGGCGGCGGTGCCGCTGCAGGAGGTCTGGCTGGCGCTGCGCGCCAACATCCGCCAGGTGCTCGAGTCGGTCACCCTGGCCGCGGTCGTGGAGGGCGAGCTTCCTCCGCCCGTTCGCGATTTGGCACACCATCCCGAGGCCGGCCAACCGCGTTGAGCGCCGGCTCCGGCCGATCGCGCACCAGCCCGGCCTGCTGCGCCTCATCGCTCATCGTCCGCCACGTCGCTCCGAGCACCATCCCGAGCCACATGAAGATCAGCGCGAAGAGGACGAAGGCGACTATGGCAGCGAGGCTCACGCGAGTGCCAGCTCCTCGGTGCGCGGCTGACCGTTGGAGTCAAATGTCTTGGCGCGACTGGGAGCCGCGTACACGATCTGACCCTCTTCGAGCTCGAGCTCAGCGACCTGCTCTCGGGTGAGCTGCGCGATCAACGGACCGCCATCGGCGAGCGTCAGCTCCACACGCACCTCGAACCCGAGGTGAACGATGCGATCGATCATCGCTTCTTCCGAGCCCGGCGCCTTGACGTGCAGCAGCGAGACGTCGTGTGGCCGTACCAGCAGCGTGCCGACCCGGTTAGCCGTGCCGACGAAGCTCATCACGAACTCCGTCTTCGGATGGTCGTACAGGTCGGTCGGCGAACCCGCCTGCTCGACCGCGCCGTCGTTCATCACCACGATCTGCTCGGCGACGTCCATCGCCTCCTCCTGGTCGTGGGTGACGAAGATCGTGGTCACGTGCACCTCGTCGTGTAGCCGCCGCAGCCAGTGGCGCAGCTCCATCCGCACGCGCGCGTCGAGCGCCCCGAACGGCTCGTCGAGCAGCAGCACCTTCGGCTCCACCGCGAGCGCCCGCGCCAGCGCCATCCGCTGGCGCTGCCCGCCCGAGAGCTGGGACGGGTAGCGGTCGATGAACCCCTCGAGCTGCACGAGCCGCAGCAGCTCGTGCACCCGCTCCGCTACCTCCTGCTTCGGCTTCTTGCGGATGCTGAGCCCGAAGGCGACGTTGTCGCGCACCGTCATGTGCTTGAACGCGGCGTAGTGCTGGAAGCAGAACCCCACGTTGCGCTTCTGGACGGGAACATGCGTCATGTCCTCGTCGGAGATCACCACACGGCCGCTGTCGGGCTCCTCCAGGCCCGCGATCACGCGCAGCAGCGTCGACTTGCCGCTTCCGCTCGGCCCCAGCAGCGCGGTCAGCGACCCGTCGCGCACCTCGATCGAAACGTCGTCAAGCGCAACGAAATCGCCGAAGCGTTTCGTCGCGTTCTCAACCGTGATGCCCATCAGGGCCTCCTTCCGTGGTTGTTACTGGGGACGCGCCGAGCGCCGGCTCGGCCACGACGGCCGGAGCGACGACCTTGCGATCCCTCCGCTGGATCCAGTTCATGACCACCAACGTCGTCAGCGCGAGCAGGGCAAGCACGACCGCGGCCGCGTAAGCGCCCGAGACGTTGAAGGTGTCGTAAAGCTTTCGAACGAGCAGCGGCATCGTCTCCGTCGACCCGGAGATGTGGCCTGAGACCACCGCGACCGCACCGAACTCCCCGAGCGCTCGCGCCGTAGCGAGAATCACCCCGTAGGTGACGCCCCACCGAATCGAGGGCAGGGTGATGCGGCGAAACGTCTGCCACCCGTTGGCGCCGAGCGTGCTCGCCGCCTGCTCCTGATCGTCGCCGATCTCCTGGAGCACGGGAATCACCTCCCGAACCACGAAGGGCAGCGCGACGAACGCTGTCGCGATCGCCATCCCCACTGGCGTGAAGATGATCTCGATCCCCATTGCCGCCAGGTCCTGCCCGAACCAGCCGTCGCGGCTGCCGTAGACGAGCACCAGCGCCAGGCCGATCACGACGGGCGAGATCGCAAACGGCATGTCGATCAGCACGTTGAGCAGCGCCTTGCCGCGGAACTGATGGCGGACGATCACGATCGCGCAGGCGATCCCGAACACCGTCGTGACGGGGATCGCGGCAAGCACCATCACCATCGTCAGGTAGAAGGCGTGCTGCGCCTCGGGCGTCGTCACCGACTCCCACGCGTGCGCGAAGCCGTCCTCGAACGCCTTGAAGAAGATCAGGATCACGGGGACCACCAGGAGCAGTCCCAGGTAGCCGAGCGCGAACGTTCGCAGGCCGTACCTCGCCGCCCGGTTCGGCTGCAGGATCTTGGGTGCGCTCGCCTCAGCGGCCATACCGCGTGCTCCAGCGCCCGATCGCGTTGATGGCCAGCAACACGAGCAGGGCGATCGCGAGCAGCACGACCGACACAGCAGCCGCACTCTCCGTGTTGCCGCTCTCAACCTGGCCGAAGATGAAGACCGATGCGACCTCGGTGTCGAACGGGATGTTGCCCGAGATCAGCACCAGCGAGCCGAACTCGCCCATCGACCGCGCGAAGGCCAGCGCGACTCCCGCGACGATCGCCGGCGTGAGGTTGGGAAGGATGATCCGACGGAAGACGGTGAACGGCTTCGCCCCCAGCGAGGCCGCCGCCTCCTCCATCGCCGTGTCGAGCTCGAGCAGCACCGGCTGCACCGCCCTGATCACGAACGGAAGCGTCACGAACAGAAGCGCCACCACCACCCCGATGCGCGTGAACGACACTCCGGAGATGCCGAGCACCCCGTTGTCGCCGTAGAGCGCCAGCAGCGTCAGCCCGGCGACGATCGTCGGGAGCGCGAACGGCAGATCGATCAGCGAGTTGACGAACTTCTTCCCTGGGAACTCGTCGCGAACGAGCACCCAGGCGATGATCGTCCCCGCCACCGCGTTGATCGCGACCACGATTAGCGAAGCGATCAGCGTCAGCTTCAGCGCCGCGACCGCCTGAGGGGCAGTGACCGCATCCCAGAAGGCCCCGACGCCACCCTCGAGCGACGTGGATACCACCGCCGCGATCGGCAGCAGCACCATCACGCTCAGGTAGGCGACCACGAGCCCACGGGTGAGCCCGGGCCCCCCGAGGCCGAGCCTGAGGCCCGGCCTCGGGGGAGCCTTGGCTGTGGCTACCGCCCCATCGGTCATTCGGTGGCCACTCCCAGATTCCGCTCGATCTCGGCAATCGAACCGTTCTCAGGATCGAAGAAGTCCGTCGCGACGGTCTCCCAGCCGCCGAACTCCTCGATCTCAAACAGCTCCTTCGGAGTCGGGAACCTGTCCTCGTACTCCGCGAGGATCTCCTCGTCCACCGGCCTGTATCCACCCTCGGCGAACAGCCGCTGGCCCTCATCCGAGAGGAGAAAGTCCAGGAACGCCTGCGCGGCCTCCGGATCGTCCGCCTCCTCGGTGACGGCCGCCTTGGTCTCGATCAGGATCGTCTCGTCGGGGACGACGTACTCGACTTCCTCGCCGGCGTCCTGAGCTTGGATCGCCTCGTTCTCGTAGGACAGCAGGACGTCACCCTTGCCGCCGATGAACGTCTGCAGCGCGTCGCGCGCGCTCGCGTCCTGAACCGGCGTGTTCTCGAGCACCTGTGCCACGAAGTCGAGCGCCTCGGACTCGGACTTGCCCTGGGCGATCTGGCTGCCGTAGGCGGCCATCAGGTTCCAGCGCGCGCCGCCTGACGTAAACGGGTTCGGCGTGATCACCTCGACGTCGCCGGTCACCAGGTCGTCCCAGGAGTCGATCCCCTCGGGATTGCCCGGGCGGGTCACGAACACGACGACCGAGTTCTGCGGCGAGCCCTTGCCGCCCGCGTCGTAGTCCTCGGCCACGAGGCCCGCGTCGACGAGCCGCGTGATGTCGACCTCGAGCGGCAGGTGGACGAAGTCAGCCGGCAGGCCGGCCTCCACCGCGCGCGACTGGTCGCCGGATGAGCCGAACGAGTTCTTGAACGCGACGCCCTCCCCGTCGGGCGACTCAGCGAACGCGGGCTCGATGTCCTGCTCGTAGAGCTCCTGCGGCGTCGAGTACGCGGCGAGGTCGATGGTGCCGCCGCTGCCGTCGCCGGAGCCCGAGGCCTCGCTGGAGCCGCCGCACGCGGCGACCGATCCCGCGAGCGCCGCGGCGGCGACCGCAGCGACCGCTATCCGCACACCGCCGCGGGACCGCGCAGCGGCACTGCCCTCGCCCGCGATCCCGCCGCGGTGAAGCTTGGAGGAGAAGCGGGTCATTGCATTCTCACCTTTCTTGAGTGGAATAGTGAACAATAGCGCGCGGCACACTAGCAAACGAATTCGAGAGGCCGTGCACGCCGCGCGCTGGCAAACTGGTCCGGGATGCTGTTCCGCCAGCTCATCCACGAGGACCTCGGGTGCGCGTCCTACTTGGTGGGCGACGCTGGCGAAGGCGTCGCCGCCGTCGTCGACCCGCAGTGGAACATCGACCCGTACGTCCAGCTCTCACGCCTCCACGGCGTTCGGATCGAGCACGTGCTCGAGACGCACAACCACGCCGACCACGTCTCAGGCCACGGCCGCCTCGTCAGCGCAACCGGAGCGGTCATCCACATCCACGAGCGCGCCGAGGCCGACTACCCACACGACCCGCTCGTCGACGGCTGGAAGCTCCGCCTCGGCGATCTCGAGGTGGAGGCGATGCACACCCCGGGCCATCGGCCCGAGCACACCGCCTTTCTCCTTCGGGATACCGCCCGCAGCGACGATCCGTGGGCCGTCCTGACCGGAGATTCGCTCTTCGTCGGCGATGTCGCCCGCCCCGACCTGGCGATCGATCCGAAGGACGGCGCCGCCGGCATCTTCCGGTCGCTGCGGGAACGTCTGCTGACCCTCGCAGACGACGTCGAGGTTTGGCCGGGTCACCTCGGCGGCTCGATGTGTGGCAGCGCCGGGATCGACCACAAGTCCTCGTCGACGATCGGGTTTGAGCGCGCGCACAACGCCGCCGCCGCGTTCGAGGACGAGGAGGCCTTCGTCGAGTACGCAGTCTCGACAGTGGGCGATCGACCGCCCAACGTCGAGCACGTCGTCGCGCTGAACCGCGGGCCGCTCATCGAGGACCTAGGGGCCCCGGCTCCGCTGACGCCGAGAGGGGTGGACACCGCCCTTGCGGACGGCGCGATCCTCGTCGATGCCCGTACCAACGAGCAGTTCGACGACGCGCACATCCCGGGCGCGATCAGCGCCTCCGCCTACGACACCGGCTTCGCGACGAAGGTTGCACACGTCGTGCCGCACGGTGCCGACGTAATCGTGGTCGCTGCGTCCGACGGCTACGAGCTCGAGGCCGCCGAGCTCCTCGGCTCGGCGGGCCTGGGCGTGAAGGGATTCCTCGAGGGCGGCATGACCGCGTGGCGCTCGGAGCAACGCCCGGTGGCGCGCATCGAGCTGATCGATGCGGAAGAGCTCGCAAACCGGAGCGAGGGCGACGGGGTTCTGATCCTCGACGTCCGCGACGCGGACGAGTTCGCCGAGGGTCACATCCCGGGTTCGACACACATCCCCTACGCGCAGCTATCCGACCGCCTCGCCGAACTGCCTACCGATCGCCCGATTGCGACGATCTGCAGCGGCGGCAAGCGAAGCGGCCTCGCCGCCTCGATCCTTCAGCGCGAGGGGTTTGACGACGTGATCCACGTCGCCCACGGGGGTGTCGGCACGTGGTCCCGCGGGGGCCGCGAGGTCGAATCGGGCTGACAGGCCCCAGCCTGGGCGTCAGGCAAGCCGCCGCTCGAACGACGTGACGAGCTGGCGCTTGTCGAGCGTCGGGTCTCCCGTGGTCCGCTCGAGCTTCAGCGAGGCCTCGCGGCCGTCCACGGTCAAGGTCGCGATTTGGTTGTCGTAGAACGGACCCTCGGCGAGCCGCCAGCGGATCTCGGGCGGCTTGACGCCTGCGGCGCGCGCCAACGCCTGGCCGATGACCCGGCCGATCCCCGTGTTCCCGAAGTGGATCGTGGCCCGCTCGTGGCGGTTCAGCGCATTGCGAAACGGAGAGCAGACACCCTGCCATACGGCGGTCCGCACCTTCGCCGAGCGGGGGAACGCCACCTCCGCGAGGTACGCGTGGTGGACGTCTCCGGACAGGAAGCCGATCGAAGCCGGCGGCTGACCGTGCGCGCCGGATGCGTGCTCGCGCAGCAGACCGCAGAGCCGGTCGAACGAGCGCCGGAAGGCAGGCCAGTGGTCGAAGTCGAGAGCTCGACGCAGCTTCTCGCCCTCGCCGGCGGCGGCGCTTCCCCACGCTCCCTCGACGAGCGCCTCGCCCCAGGCCTCGATGAAGTGCAACCCCGGCGCAAGCAGGAACGGGTCGGAGGTGCCGATCAGCAGGTGGTCCCACTCGCCGGAGATGTGGCTCTCGAGCCACTCCCATTCGCCCTCGTCGAGAATCGCGCGATCTCCCTCGTCGAGCACCCGCCCCGAGCGGGCGTCGATGACGATCAGGCGGGTGCCGTTGAGGTCCCGGCAGTAGCTCCACCGCTCACCGTCGGCGACGTCGCGCTCGCGGTCCGCGAACCGGTACAGGCGCTCGGCCGCGTCATCGAGCTCCCGGACCTCCTGATAGAGGGCGTTCTCGCGCAGCGCTCGCGGTGACAGGTTGCCGATGAACTGGTAGACCCAGTAGGACGCCAGGCCGCTTGCCTCCCGCCGCTCCCACCAGGGCTGCCGTCGCATCTCGTCGTGCCACGCGCGGGAGATGTTCCAGTCGTCGTGGACATCGTGATCGTCGATCACCATCGAAGTGGAGACCGTTGACAGTAGCCAGCGGATGACGGGGTCGCCCCACGACTCCCAATACAGCCGCGTGTACTCCTCGTAGTCGGCGACCTCCTCACCAGGCGGTTGGCTGACGTCGCGCCGCGACCGGATGAACTCCCGCGCCTGCGGCGACCCCTCGTCGACGTAGACCTGATCGCCGAGCATCAACAGGACGTCGGGCCAGGTATCGCGCGGCCTGCCCCAGAGCTCGTGGGCGAGCGTATACAGGGCGTCGAACTCGCGGCCGTCGTCGTGCTCGTCCTTCGACAGCGTGTACGGCGGATGGTGCGGGAGCGCCACCCTGCACGACCCAAAGGCGATCCGCACCGGCCCGGTTCCCGCGAGGGTCCGAATCACGCTGGGCGGGAACTCGGCGGCGTGCACCGGCCAGTGGCGTTCGCCGTCGAGCGCGACCTCGTACTCGTACGACTGACCGGGCTCAAGGCCGTCGATGACAACGAGTGCGTAGTGGTGGCCGCTGACAGAGAACGTGCGGTCACTACCCCTGGCCTCCTGCCCTTCAGGGCCGTCGCATCGCACCTCGGCGCGGCAGGCGGCATCCGTCTCTATCCAGACAACGGCTTCGGTCTCGCCGACATAGCGCAGCACGGGTCCCAGCACGAGCTCTGCCATCCCGGATCTCGCCTACCCGGCCGCGAGCGATCGCTAACGGGCGGCCGCGGCGCCGTCTCAGCCCCCCGAACCGTCCCTCTGTCCGTCCGGCCCGCGGCGGTCTCCGAGCCGCAGCCCGCGCGCGATCAAGCCGTCGACGAACCGGTCTCCGAGCAGACGCGCCGCGTGCGCTGCGAGCTTCGCATCACGCCCGACGAGGTAGCGCGGTCGTGGACGGCTGGTCTCGACCGCGCGCACGATCACCCCAGCGACGGCATCAGGGGAGATTCCGTTGCTGGCCACCGCCTCGGCCTGCTCGAGCATGGCCGCGACGAGATCGCCGTAGCGCTCGAGCTGCGCGGGATCCATCCCAGCCGCCAGTTCCTCGAATGTCCCCCTGCCCTTGCCCCAGATCGGCGTTGCGATTGATCCGGGCTCGACCACGACCACGTCGACACCGAGGCGACGCACCTCGCGCCGGAGCGAATCGCTCATCGCCTCCAGCGCGAACTTGGACGCCGCGTAGGCCCCGAACGTCGGGCCGGCGACGCGGCCACCGATCGAACTCACATTGACGACGCGTCCGCCGCAGTCGAGCAAGGCCGGCAGCAGCGCCTGAGTGACGGCCACGTGGCCGAAGAAGTTGACCTCGAACTGGCGGCGCCACTCGGCCATCGGGATCGCCTCGACGGGCGCGTTGACCGCGATTCCTGCGTTGTTGACGAGCGCCTTGAGCCTCCCTCCGTTGCCCGCTAGGTCCCGGACTCGCTGGGCCAAGCCCGCCACGTCCTCCGCGTCGGTGATGTCAAGCGTGACCGGCTCGATTCCGGGCGCCTGGGCGACGCGAGCCGCGTCCGCCTGCTTTCGGACGCCGGCCAGGACCCGAAAGCCCCGGGCGCCGAGAGCGGTGCCGGTCGCTCGCCCGATGCCGGACGACGCTCCCGTCACCACCGCCACAGCCTCGCTCCGATCCGCTCGCTGCATGACTATCCGGCCTCTGCGACCGGCGTCCGGCCGCGAGGCGGTGCGATGAGGGCCCGCCGACCATCGCGCGTCTGCCCGCGGCCGGCTCGTCGCGCGGAGGCCAGCTCGAGCACATAGGTCGCGACGACGCCGAGGTCTGCCCGACGGCGTACCGAGGACCGTCTCGCAGGGCTCATGTGGCGCTCCCCGCTTCCGTCGCCGGCTCCCGCGACGGCCGCGGCGGCCGGCGGGGCTCCTGTTCGTCGCCGGGTTCGCGTGCCTCTTCCGGCACCGCGCCATCGCCGCCTTCGAGCTCGACGTTCGGCAGCAGGCGATCCAACCAGACGGGGAACCACCAGGCGCGGTCGCCGAGCAGCGTCATCACCGCCGGGGAGACGATCATCCGCACGATCAAGACGTCGATCAGGATCGCCATCCCGAGGCCGACGCCGAAGATCTTGATGATCACGTCGGGATCGGTGGCGAAGCCGAGAAAAACCGCCGTCATGATCGCCCCGGCCGCGAGGATGAGTCTGCTCACTCTCGCCATCCCGTTGATCACGCTCTCGCGCGGACCGGCGCCCTTCATGTACTCCTCGCGGACCCGCGAGAGGAGAAAGACGTTGTAGTCCATGCTGAGCCCGAAGAGGATCGCGAACATGAACAGGGGGATGAAGGACACGATCGGCACCTCGCCGTCGATCCCGAGCAGGCTCGACCCCCACTGCCACTGGAAGATCGCAACGACGACGCCGTAGGCGGCGGCGATCGAGAGCAGGTTGAACGCCGCCGAGACCAGCGGCACCCAGACGGAGCGGAAGACGGCCATCAGGAACAGCACCGAGAGGACGACCACGGCGCCGATGAAGAGGGGCAACCGCTCGGCGATCTTGTCCGCCATGTCCTCCTGTGTCGCGGTGTTGCCTCCGACGTGGACATCGACGCCGCTGTTGGCCGTTGCGGCGGGGATCACGTCGTCGCGCAGCGTCGAGACCAGCTGAGAGGTGCGCTCGTCCTGCGGCGCGGTGGTCGGGGTGACGGTGATGGTGGCGGCGTCGCCACGCGGGCTCGGCGTTACCTGGGAGACCGCTGCCACGCCGTCCGTGCGCTCCACCGCCGAGGTCAGCCGCTCGAGCGCCGGCGCCGAGTCCCGGCCCTCGGGCAGCGAAGCCGCCAGCTGCAGGGTGCCGTTGAAGCCCGGGCCGAAGCCCTCCGCGAGCTTGTCGTAGGCGATGCGAGTCGTGCTGTCGCGGCGGTCGTTGCCATCGTCGGGCTGGCCGAGGCGCAGGTCGGTGAACGGAGCCGCGAGGGCGACCAGGATCGCGACGCCAACGGTCACGGCCACCCAGGGCCGGCGGGTGATCCGCTCGTCCCAGCGCGCCAGCCGCGGTGACGGGGCAAGCCGCTCCGGGCTCTTGGGCCGCAGGCGCTTGGCGAACGCGCCCATCAGGGCCGGCAGCAATACGACGGCGCCGAGCGCGACGCAGGCCACGACCACCGCAGTGGCGACACCCATCCTGCCCACGAACGGGATCCCGGTGGCGAGCAGGCCAGCGATGGCCAGGGCAACGATCGCCCCCGCCGCGAGCACCGAGACGCCGGCCGTGCGGTTTGCGGCGGCCGCCGAATCGGCCACGCTTTCCCCGGCGGCCAGGTGCTCGCGGTAGCGACCGACGATCAACAGGGCGTAGTCGATGCCCGCGCCGAGGCCGAGCATCACCGCCAGCGTCGGGGCGACCTCCGGTACGGCCGTTGCGCCGGCGCCCAGGGTCAGGAGCATCATCCCTCCGCCCAGGGCGATCAGCGCGCTGATCAGCGTCAGCAGCATCGCTGCGACGGAGCCGAAGACCAAGGTCAGTACGATCACGGCGACCGCGATCCCGATCAGCTCCCCGATCGGGGCCAGCTGCTGCTCGGCCTCGTCGACGACCGGCCCGCGCATCGCAACCTGGAGCCCGTTTCGCTCGGCGGCCCGCGCCGCCGTCTCGAGTTTCTGGGCGTCCTGCTGCTCGACCTCGAACGCCGGCCGGTCGTACTGGACCGTGGCGAACGCGACGCGCCCGTCCTCAGAGACCGGAGCGCTGCCGCGCTTCGACAGCGGGTTGCTGACCGAGGTCACCCCCGGCACCTGCGAGATCTCTCGCCGGGCATCGGCGATCGCCTGCGAGCGGTCGCCGTCGCGCACCGTCCCCTCGTCGGCGTAGAAGACGACGGTGGCGCCCTCGTTCGCCGCCGCGGGGAACCTGTCCTCCAAGAGATCAAGCGCCTGCTGGGACTCGGTACCGGGAACGGAGAACTCGTCGGTGAACTCGCCGCCGAACGCGCCGGCAAGCGCCCCCAGACCGGCGACGGCAACGGCCGCGATCGCGAGCGAGCGGCGCCAGCGGCGAGAACCGCTGCGGGCGATTCGGTCGAGTAGTGCGGTCATCGAAGTCCTCCTGGCCGAGCGGGTTGATGCGTGCGTGCGCCGCACAATACCACACTCACTGCAAACTTGCGTCTAGCGCAAACTTATAGTCGACGCAAAGCTGCTTTTACTGCAAGATCCTGCGGTATCATCTCGGGCGATGGAGGCGACACCAGGACTCAGAGAGCGCAAGAAGCAGCGGACTCGGGAGGCAATCGTCGAGGCCGCGTTCGAGCTCTTCGACGAGCGCGGCTTCGACGGCACGACGATCGCCGACATCGCCGAGGCCGCCGAGATCGCGCCGCGGACCTTCTTCTCCTACTTCCCGTCCAAGGACGACGTCGTCTTCCACGACTTCGAGGAGAAGTTCGGGATGTTCGCCTCGTGGCTGCGCGAGCGGGAGCCGGGCACGAACACGGTCGATGCGCTGCGCGCGGGGGTCCAGACCATGATCGGTGAGGCAGACCCGGAGCATCTCGACCAGAAGCGACTCGCCAAGCGCCTCATCAGCCAGAACGAGTCCCTCGCCGCGCATGCGCAGCATTTGCGAGGCAAGTTCGCCGAGCTGCTCGTTGAGTCCGTTGCCAAGGATCTCGGCGACGACCCCGGCGACCTGCGTCCGCGCCTCGTGGCCGCCGCCGCCACGGCAGCGATGGGCGTGATCGACGACATGCCCGACGACGACGTCGAGCACTCGATGGAGACCATCGACAGCCTGTTGGTCTTCCTGCGGGGCGGGCTCTCCGAGCTGCAGGATCACGCGCGCGGCTAGACCGGGCGCGCGCCGCAGCGACTTGCCATCCTCGGTGGGTGGCTCGCTACCTGACGATCCTCCGGACTCCTCGCGTCGCGGTGCTGATCGCCGCGACGCTGATGGGCCGCTTGCCCTTTGCGATCAACGCGCTCGCCGTGCTGCTCTTCGTCCGCGACGTCTCGGGCTCCTTCGCCGGCGCGGGCGTCGTCTCCGGGGCCTTGGCCCTGGGGAGCGCGTTCGGCGCCCCGCTGCAGGGACGGCTTGTCGATCGCCGCGGAGAGGGGATGCTGATGACGCTCGCATGCGTGCACGCGGCGTCTCTGCTTGCGATCTGGTCGCTCGGGACGGCGGGAGCCGGGACGCCGGTGCTCGCCGCGCTGGCGCTGATCGCCGGCGTGGCGTTCCCCCCCACCGGATCCGTCTTGAGGTCGCGCTGGCCGGCATTGCTCGGCAATCGCCCTGACCTGATCACGTCCGCCTACGCGTTCGACTCGGTGATGATCGAGACAGCCTTCGTCGCGGGGCCACTGCTGACGGCACTCGGGGTGGCGGTGCTGGGGCCCGAAGCGATGCTGGGGATTTCAGCCGGCCTGATGCTGGCCGGGACGGCGCTGTTCGTCGCGGCGCTTCCCGCCGGCGAGCACACGCCCGCGCGCGAGGCGATTCGCGGGCTGTGGGGCGCGCTCGCCTCGCCCGGGATTCGCACGGTCGCCCTTGCCAGCTTCCCGGTCGGTTTTTGCTTCGGGACGATCGAAGTGGGGCTACCGGCGTTCAGCCACGACCATGGATCGGATGAGCTCGCGGGCGTGCTGCTCGCGGTCTGGTCGGCGGGCAGCCTTGTCGGCGGCTTTCTGTACGGCGCCCGGCCGCCGCGATCTCCGCTGATCGATGTTCACACCAAGCTCGCGGTCCTGCTTCCGATCGCCTGCCTACCGCTGATCGCGGCGGGGCCTCCGGTTTCGATGGCGATTCTGGTCGCGCTGGCCGGCGCTCCCGTGGCACCGTTGATCGCCAGCCGCAACGAGCTCGTGAGCACCATCGCGCCCGCTGGCGCTCAGACCGAAGCCTTCACGTGGCCGCTGACGGCGCTGGTCGGCGGCCTCTCGGTTGGCGTTGCCACCGCAGGCGTGCTCGTGGAGGCGAGCGGCTGGGAGACGGCAATGCTGGTCGGGGCTCTCACCGCCGGCATCGGTGCATTGCTTGTCGTCAGCCGGCGACAAACGCTCGTCGCGGCCCCGGCTCCCGCCTGAGCCTCAGAGCTCGGGCGAGCCCTCCTCGGGTGTCGACGCCTCGGCGTGCAAGCGCCGCGGAATGCGCCCCGCCTGCCGGGCCTCGAAGCCGGCCTCTACGGCCCTTCGCATCGCAATCGCCATCCGCTCGGGATCCTCGGCCCGGGCCACCGAGCTGGCGAGCAGCACGCCGTCGCAGCCAAGCTCCATCGCCTGAGCGGCGTCGGAGGCGGTGCCGATGCCCGCGTCCAGGATCACGGGCACACCGGCGCGCTCGACGATGATTCGCACGTTGTACGGATTGCGGATCCCGGATCCCGAGCCAATTGGCGACCCCAGAGGCATCACGGCAGCGCAGCCGACGTCCTCGAGCCGGCGCGCGAGAATTGGGTCGTCGTTCGTGTACGGGAGGACGGTGAACCCTTCGGCGACCAGAGTCTCAGCCGCGTCGACCAACTCGACGGCGTCCGGGAAGAGCGTGCGGTCGTCGCCGATCACCTCGAGCTTGATCCAGTCGGTTTCGAACGCCTCCCGTGCGAGCTGTGCCGTCCGGACCGCATCGCGGGCCGTGTAGCAGCCGGCCGTGTTAGGCAACGCGAAGAGCCGGAGCCGCTCGATGACGTCGAGCACCGACCCCTGCGCCAGCGGATCGATCCGCCGCAGCGCGACGGTGACGATCTCGGTGCCCGACGCGGCCAGCGCCCGCTCCATCTGCTCAAGCGATCGAAAGCCGCCGGTGCCGACGATCAGCCTCGAGTGCAGCTCGCGCTCGCCGAGCTGCCACGTCGCGCCGAGGGCGGGCTCGGCTGTCTCGGTGACCCGCTCAGCCACCCTGAATCGCCCCCACTACCTCGACTTTCTGCCCATCGCGCAGCTGCGTCGACTCCCAGGAGCTGCGCGGCACGACCTCGCCGTCGACGGCGACGGCTACGCCCCTGATCTCGGCGGCGGCGCCGGCCTCGGCAACCGCGTCCGTGAGCGCGGCGCCCTCGGCGAGCTCCACCCGGCGCCCGTTGACCTCGACCGTCATCGTGCGGTCACCTCCGCCCGAAAGCGCGCCGGCGAGAAGGGGCTGGCGTCGATGTCCGGCTCCTCGCCGGCGAGCCTGGCGGCCACGACCTCAGCGGTGGCGGGCGCGAGCAGGATCCCGTTGCGGAAGTGCCCCGTCGCGAGCAGCAGCCCGTCGAGCTCCGAGGCACCGATCAGGGGGGCGTTGTCGGGCGTGCCGGGCCGCAGTCCGGCGATCGCGTCCGCCAGCTCCAGTTCGGCAACCTCGGGCAGGGCGCGATAGGCCTCGCGAAGCAGCTCGTGGACGCCGCCCGCGGTGACGCGGACGTCGAAGCCGCGCTCCTCCACCGTCGCGCCCACGATCAGCCGTCCGTCCGGCCGGGGCACGATGTAGACGCGCTCCGACACCACCAGGTGCTCGCAGACCGGCGCCGAGGCCGGTCCGCGCAACGTGAGGATCTCGCCCTTCACCGGTCGCACCGCCGGACGGACCCAGTCAGGAAGCCATGTCGCTTCGCCCGACCATGCGCCTGCCGCCAGCACGGTGCGGTCGGCTCGGTGCGCGGTGCGGTCCGCCGTCCTTACTCCGATCAGACGGTCGCCTTCGAGCAGCGCGTCGCGGACTTCCGCGCCGGTGATGAGCTCCGCCCCCGCGGCCTCCGCCGCGGCTCGAAGGGCCTCGAGCAGCAGGCGCGGGTCGACCGCCGACTCGTGCGGGGCGTGCACTCCGCCGCCGGCAGACGGCGAGAGCCCGGGCTCGAGGCCGCGGGCCTCGCTACCCGACAGCCAGCGGGCGTCGAGCTCGAGCGAGCGCATCAGCTCGAAGCGGCGGCGCAGCGTCTCGGCCTCGTCGCGGTCGAGCGCCACGTGCACCGCCCCGAGCTCGATCAAGCCCGCTTCGCGGCCCGAGACTCGCTCGAGCTCCGCTGCAAAGCCGGGCCACCGCGCATGCGAGGAGAGAGCGAAGTCCAGGAGCCCCTCCTCGCCCCAGGTCGCCTCGCCGACCGGCGCGAGCATCCCGGCCGCCACGCCGGAGGCGCCGTCGCCGGGCTGACCGCGCTCGAGCACGCGCACCCGAAGGCCCCGCGATGCCGCACGCCAGGCACAGGCGAGGCCAATCACGCCAGCACCGACGATGACTGCGTCGAGACTGTATTCGCCGCGGTTGTGCACTCCGGTCATTTAGGTGAGCGCCTTTAGGCGCGAAAGAAGCATGTGACGTGCGTTATTCCTTCCGGGCGGGCGGGTGTCGCGCCACCATCCCTGCGCCGGCATTACCCGGATCAGGTTCTGACGGTCGGCGGCCCGTTGCCGCCCTCTCAGCCCTTTGGGTGGGGCTCCCGCTTGCTGACTCTTGATGGTACCCCCAGCCTCGCATTAGCACTCATCGTTGAGCGATACTGGGTGCGATGAAGGACCACGACGCGTTGATCCGCACCGTCGCCGAGGGGTTCAGCGAACGCGACTTCACACGAGCGCGCCCGCTGATGCAAGACGACGTGATCTTCGATTGGACACGCTCAATGGGCGACAACCGCGGTGTCTACCGCGGCTACGACACGATCGAGAGGCTGTTCGAAAGCTTCATCGAGCCCTGGTCGCGCGTGACCTGGCAGGTGGTCGACGTCGCGGAGCTGGGGCCCGATCGCCTGCTGGTCGGAACCCGCTTGGACGCGCGAGGGCGCGACAGCGGTATCGACGTCTCCGGCACCGGTGCGCAGGTCTGGGACCTGCGTGATGGCAAGATCGCCCGGGTCACCCTGTTTCAGAATCGCGAACAGGCTGAGGCTGTGCTGGCCGCCGGGGACCTCGACTAGCACGTTGTGAACCCATCGCAGCGCAGCGAGCGGCTCCGCCACGCTCGGCTGTATTTCGTCTGCGAGGGACGCCCGAACGGGAGCGATCCGGAACCGCTGCTCGAGGCCGCGCTTCGCGGCGGCGCCGATCTGATCCAGCTGCGCGAGAAGGCGCCGCGCTGCGCCGAGGAGATCGTCGCGCTTGCTGAGCCATTCCGGCGGGCGGCCGGTCGCCACGGCGCCCTGTTCATCCTCAACGACTGGCCGGAGCTGGTGGGCGAATGCGGCGCCGACGGCGTGCACGTCGGCCAGGATGACGCCCCGGTCGCCGAGGCTCGCGCGGCCGCGGGCGACGGCGCGATCGTTGGGCTCTCGACCCACTCGCCGGGCGAGGTCGAGGCCGCCTGCGCCGCCATCGGCGACGAGCGCCCCGACCAGATCAGCGTCGGACCCATCTGGGCGACGCCGACCAAGGAGGGGCGGCCGGCGACAGGGCTCCAGCTGATCGAGCACGCGGCTAGCGCCGACCCTCCGATGCCTTGGTTTGCGATCGGCGGCATCGACCCGGCGAACGTCGGCCAGGTAGTCGCGGTCGGCGCGCGGCGGATCGTGGTCGTGCGGGCCATTCGTGACGCCGCCGATCCCGAGCAAGCTGCCCGCGAGCTGCGCGCGGCGCTGGACTAGCCTCCGCACACCCATGAACGACACCAGCTTCTTTCGCGCCTAAGGCGCCCACCTGAATACCTGATGCCAAGCCGGGAGCGCAAGCGCACCGAGCGTCAGAAGCGCAAGCAGCGCTCGGCGGAGCGGCGAGAGGAAACGGCCCGGAAGCGCGCGCAGATGGCCGCCCGCACCGAAGCGCGCAACCAGGCGGCGCGCGACGCACTCGAGCCACTCGACGAGGGCGAGCGCCCAACCGTCGTCACGATCGGAGCCGTGGTGTCGACCCTGATCGCCGTCTCGGCGATCGCCGGCTACGCGGCCGGAGTCGAGGTCACGCAGGTCGGCTCGGACGGGATCGAGCAGGGCGAGGATCAGGCGCCGCTGCTCTCGATCGTGGCCGTGGTCGGCCTGATGGGGACGATGGCCTACGGGATGTGGAGGGCCAAGTACTGGGCGGTGCTCGGCTTCCAAGCGCTGCTCGTGATCGTGCTCATCGCCGCCTCGCTCGGGTTGATTCAGGCCACCGACTGGCCGCAGGCCGTCGGCACCACGCTCCTGATCGCCGGGGCCGGAGCCCTCTTCTATTTCATGGTCAAGGCGATGGCTCGCATCCAGATGCCCGAACGGAAATAACTCCCCGACATCCTCCGCTCCGCGTCCGCGCGGGGCTTCGCCGCACGACCGGTCGCCTCCGGCTCCCTGAGGCGGCTTGGACGCCGTCGAAGTGGGCTCTTTGAGCGTTTCTATAGATTGGCGCCAGACCTTTGACCGGCACCTGCTTCTTTCGCGCCTAAAGGCGCTCACCTGAATGCCCGACTCGTACGACGTGATCGTCATCGGCGGTGGGCCCGGTGGGTACCACGCCGCGATCCGCGCCGCCCAGCTCGGCAAGAAGACAGCCGTCGTCGAGAAGGACAAGCCCGGCGGGCGCTGCCTCAACTACGCCTGCATCCCCGCGAAGACGATGCTGCACACGGCCGAGCTGCTCGATCACGCGCAGAACAGCGGCGAGCTGGGCGTCAAGGTGACGAAGGCAACGCTCGACTGGGACGCACTCTCGGAGCGGCGCGCGAAGGTGTCCGAGTCCCTCTCGGGCGGGGTGAAGATGCTCTGGGACAAGAACAAGGTGACCCAGATCGAGGGCGAGGGCGGGCTCGACGAGAACGCGAACGTCGTGGTCGGCTCTGAGACGTACGAGGCCGGGGCCGTGATCCTCGCGACCGGCTCGGTCGCGTTGGCGATCCCGGGCGTCGAGTGGGGCGATCGCGTGGTCGACACGTGGGGCGCCTGGTCACTGCCGTCGTTGCCGAAGTCGATCGCCGTCGTCGGCGCCGGAGCCTCGGGCGCCGAGATCGCATCGGGGTACATCCGGTACGGGACCGAGGTGACCCTGGTCGAGATGCTGCCCCAGATCCTGCCCGCCGAAGACAAGGACGTAGTCCGGGTGGTCGAGCGTATCTTCAAGAAGCAGGGCATCAACGTGCTCACCGGCAATCCGATCTCCGATGTCGAGGCGGGCTCCAAGTCGGTCAAGGCCAAGGTCGGCGAGGAGGCGATCGAGGTCGAGTACCTGTGCATCGCCGGCGGACGCGGGCCCGACACCGACGCCCTCGGACTCGAGGCCGCCGGCGTCAAGACCGCGGACGACGGCCAGATCGAGATCGACGAGTACCAGCGGACGTCCAACGAGAAGGTCTACGCGCTCGGCGACCTGGTCCGCGGACCCGCCCTGGCCCACAAGGCGCAGGAGGAAGGCGTCGTCGCGGCGGAGACGATCGCCGGCGCGCCTACCCACCCGATCAACCCCGACCTCGTCGCCGGCGCGACCTTCTGTCACCCGCAGGTCGCCAGCGTCGGGATGACCGAGCAGCAGGCGAAGGACGCCGGCAAGAACGTCGTCACCGGCCGGATGAAGCTCGGCGGCGTCGGCGCGTCGGCCGTGTACGACGACCGCGACGGGATTGTGAAGCTGGTCTGCGACTCCGAGTACGGCGAGATCCTCGGCGCCCACATCGTCGGCAACCGGGCCTGCGACATGATCAGCGAGCTCGTCGCTACGATCGCGCTCGAGGGCGGCTATCAAGAGCTTGGCCGCATCATCCACCCGCACCCGACGATCTCCGAGGCGATCCTCGACGCCACCCGGGCCGTCGACGGCTGGGCGATTCACCAGTAGTTGCCCGAGCGCCCCGTCTTCTACTTCGATCTCGGCTCGCCCTACGCCTATCTCGCGGCTGAGCGGGTCAACACGGTCTTCACGGCCGTCGGTGCCGAGCCGCCCGAGTGGCAGCCGATTCTGCTCGGCGGGCTGTTCAAGCGCTTCGGCCGCGATTCGTGGGCCAACGGCCCCGGCCGCGATGAGGGCCTGCGCGAGTGCGAGCGGCGCGCGCAGGCCTACGGCCTGCCTCCCCTTCGCTGGCCCGAGCCGTTCCCTGGCAACACGCTGCTGGCGATGCGAGCGGCCACGTTCGCGAAGGAGATCGGCCGCACGGTGGCCTTCTCCCTCGCCGCCTTCCGCCAGGCGTTCGCCGCCGGCCGTGACCTGAGCGAGGCGGACAACGTCCTGCTCGCGGCCGCGGCGGCCGAGATCCATCCCCGCGCGCTGCTCGGTGCGATCGAGCGCGACGCGATCAAGGTCCGGCTGCGCGAGGCAACGGACCGCGCCGGCGATCTAGGGGTCGTCGGCGTACCGACGGTCGTCGTCGGCGAGGAGGTCTTCTGGGGCGACGACCGGCTCGAAGAGGCGGCCGCAGCGGCCGACTGAGCACGCCTGTGCCGTGCCTGGCGCACGGTTACGCCGAACGATGTGACATCAATTGGTGTTACCTTGACCTGCCTCGTGGGTAAGCAGGGGTCATGAGCGCAATCCAGCTAGCCGCCTCGACGCCGTCGGCCGGCGGCGCCGCCATCGATCAGGTGATCATCGCCACGGCCGGCGCGATGCTCGCCACGTGTGCCCTGCTCGCGCTCGGCATCGGCCACCGCACCGGCCGCTTCGGCCTGCTCGGCTGGGCGGCGGATCATTCGGCACGGATCAGCGGACTGCCGCCCTGGGCCGCCCTGCCGGCCGGGGTTACCGCCGGAGCGTTGGTGATCGCCCTCTTCGGGATGCTCTGGGACATCTCGCTGCACATCGACGACGGTCGCGACGAGGGGCCGCTTGCGAATCCGGCGCACTACTTCATCCTCGTCGGCCTCTTCGGAGTCTTCGCCTCCGGCTACCTGGCGATGGTGTTGCCGAAGGGCCGCCCAAGCCCGACGGCGATCCGCATCACGCGCGACTGGTACGCGCCGCTGGGTGGCGTGCTGATCGCCGTCTGCGGAAGCTTCTCGCTGATCGCGTTTCCGCTCGACGACGTCTGGCATCGCCTCTTCGGCCAGGACGTGACGCTGTGGGGGCCGACCCACCTGATGCTGATCGGCGGCGCGGCGACGACTCTCGTCGGTGTCGCGGTGCTGCTGGTCGAGGCGCGGCGCGCCAACGCCGCCGCGGGCGTGCGGCGCGAGAAGGGCTGGATCATGGGTATCCGCGGCGTGGCGCTGACTGGGGCGTTCCTGCTCGGCCTCTCGACATTCCAGGCCGAGTTCGACTTCGGCGTCCCGCAGTTTCGGTTCGTGTTCCAGCCGATGCTGATCATGTTCGCCGCCGCAGCCGGGCTGATCGCGGCGCGCATCTGGCTCGGCCGCGGTGCCGCGCTTGGCGCCGTCCTCTTCTTCGTCGCCGTCCGAGGCGCCATCGCCGTGATCGTCGGCCCCGTGCTCGGCGAGACCCTGCCCCACTTCCCGCTCTACCTCGCCGAGGCGCTCATCGTCGAGCTCGTCGCCCTCTTGATCCCCACTCGGAGGCCGCTCGCGTTCGCGCTCGTCTCCGGCTCCCTCATCGGCACGGTCGGCCTCGCGGCGGAGTGGGGCTGGTCGCACGCCTTCATGCCGCTGCCGTGGCCGGGCGAGCTGCTGCCGGAGGCGGCAATCCTCGGCTTCGCGATGGCGATCGCCGGCGCGCTGGTGGGCGCGTGGATCGGCGCACGGCTCGCTTCCGATCGGATCCCGCGCAGGCGGCCGCAGCGCTGGGCGGGCGCCCTCGGCGCCGTCGCGGTGGCCGGCCTGGTCGGCTTCGGCCTGCTGCGCTCGGAGGACCAAGGCGTCAGCGCCACCGTCGACCTACGGCCGGCTGCGGATGGCCAGACCGCGGCGGCGACGTTCACGCTCGACCCGCCTACCGCCGGCGACGACGCCGACTGGCTGCACACGATCTCCTGGCAGGGCGAGGACAAGCTCGTCCTCGATGAGCTCGAGCAGACCGGGCCGGGCGTCTACCGCAGCACGGAGCCGCTGCCGGTAGACGGCACCTGGAAGACGCTGCTGCGCTTGCACGAGGGCAACTCGCTGACGCTGCTGCCGGTCTATCTCCCGGCAGACCCCGCGATTCCCGCTGCGGGCATGCCGGCACGCGACGGCGTCACGCGGGAGTTCGTCGCCGAGAAGGAGTTCCTGCAGCGCGAAGCCAAGGCCAATCCTGGGCCGCTCTCGGCCGTCGCCTACCTGATCGTCGTTGCTATCACGCTCGGGTTCCTCGGCCTCGTCGCCTGGGGGCTGCACAGGCTGGCGGTCTCCGCCGAGCCCCCGGTCGCCGAACCGGGGCCACGACCCGCGCCCCGGCGCGAACGCCCGCCGATCGGAAGCCCGGCGGGGGCAACCCGCTGAGCCTGACCCAAGGTGGCTTCGAATCGACCGGGCGCCGGCCACATGACGCCAGTCGAGGTGCCCGCCGAGGTCGCGGAGGCGCTGCGGAGGATCGCCAGCGTCTGAGGCCCGCGCGCCACCCGCGCCCGCAAACTGCCTCGGCTATCGTCCGCCGCAGTGGCAGAGGAGACGGTGCAGACGGCTGAAGCGCAGGCCACGGACGGCAAGGCCTCCGCGCCGCGGCCGTTGCCCGACGCGGACACCTGCCGCGAGCTGCTCGAGACGATGGCGCTGATCCGCCGCTTCGAGGAGGAGGCCGGGCGCCAGTACCAGCGCGGCAAGGCGGGCGGCTTCCTCCACCTCGCGATCGGCGAGGAGGCGACGATCGTCGGCACCACGTCGGTGATGCGCCCCGACGACTACCTGATCGGCACCTATCGCACCCACGGCCACGCGATCGCGCGCGGCACCGATGCCAAGCGCGTGATGGCGGAGCTGTTCGGCCGGGAGGACGGTACCTCTCGCGGGCGCGGCGGCTCGATGCACATCTTCGACGCCGACAAGCGGTTCATGGGCGGCTACGGGATCGTCGGGGGAAACCTGCCGCTAGCCCTCGGGCTGGCGCTGGCCTCGGATTACAAAGGCACCGACGAGGTCACGGTCTGCATGTTCGGCGACGGCGCCTCGAACACGGGCAACTACGGCGAGACGATGAACCTGGCGGCCCTGTGGAAGCTGCCCGTGGTGTTCATCCTCGAGAACAACCTCTACGGCATGGGGACGTCGGTGGAGCGCCATTCGGCCGTCACCGACTTCTCCAAGAAGGCCGAGGGGCTGGGCGTGCCCGGCGTGCGCGCCGACGGGATGGACGTGCTGGCGATGCGCGAGACGGTGGCCGAGCACATCGAGCTCGCCCGGGAAGAGCACAAGCCCACGCTCGTGGAGGCCTTCACCTACCGGTTCCGCGGCCACTCGGCGGCGGACCCAGAGGTCTATCGGACCAAGGAGGAGGTGGAGGAATGGCGGCGCAAGGACCCGATCGAGGCCTTCGCCAACCGCCTCGAGGCAGAGGGCGTGCTGGGCGACGGCGACCGCGACGAGCTGCGTGAGCGGATCGAGCAGCGGGTGATGCAGGCCGTCGAGTTCGCCGACAACTCCCCCGAGCCGCCGCTCGAGTCGCTCTACGAGAACCTCTACGTGATCGGCGACCAGGTGCCGGGCTGGTACGCGGTCGACGAGCGCACGCCGAAGCCGCACCCGGGCGAGCGCGAGCACGAGATCGGCGCCGAGGGACAGGTGAGGGAGCTGGCCGAGGCCGGCGCGGCGTACGCAGGTCAGGCTGCGTCCACCGGGCGACAGTCCGAGGAGGAGAAGACCGCCGGCGCCGACGAGGGCGAGGCGCTGGCGGATGAGGGCGCCGGCGAGCCCGAAGAGGACGAGGCCTAAGCGATGCCCGTCCTGAGGATGCGCGAGGCCCTGCGCGACGCGATGGCGGAGGAGATGCGCAGGGACGAGGGCGTGTTCGTGATGGGCGAGGACGTGGGCGTCTTCCAGGGAGCCTTCAAGGTCACCGAGGGCCTCCTGGACGAGTTCGGCGAGCGGCGGGTTCGCGACACCCCGATCTCGGAGAACACGATCGTCGGCACCGGCGTGGGGGCGGCAATGGGCGGACTCCGCCCGATCGTGGAGCTGATGACTGTGAACTTCTCGCTGCTGGCGATGGACCAGATCGTCAATCACGCGGCCGCGATCCCCTACATGTTCAACGGCCAGGTGCGCGTGCCGCTGGTGATCCGCATGCCCGGGGGAGGCGGTCACCAGCTCGGTCCCACGCACTCACACAGCTTCGAGGCGATGTACCTGCAGATCCCGGGGCTGATCGTCGCCTGCCCCTCGACCCCCGCCGACGGCAAGGGGCTCTTGAAGGCCGCCATCCGGGACGACAACCCGGTGATCTTCATCGAGCACGAGACGCTCTACGGCGCGCGAGGCGAGGTCCCCGAGTCGGAGAACGGCGATCACCTCCTGCGCTTCGGCGAGGCGGCGATCCGGAGCGAGGGCTCCGACGTGACGATCATTGGGCTGCTGCGCATGGCCCACGAGGCAGAGAAGGCCGCCAAGTCACTCGCCAACGACCACGGCGTGGAAGCTGAGCTGATCGACCCGAGGACCCTGCGGCCGCTCGACCTGGACACGATCCTCGAGTCGGTGCGCAAGACGAACCACTGCGTCGTGGTCGAGGAGGGCTGGCCCCACGGCGGCGTCGGCGCAAATCTCGCCGCGCTGATCACCGAGCAGGCTTTCGACTACCTCGACGCGCCGGTCCAGCGGGTCACCGGAGCCGACGTGCACATGCCCTACTCGAAACGCCTGGAGCAGGCGGCGATCCCGCACCCGGAGCACATCGTGAGCGCGGCACTGGCCACGCTGGAGGGCTCGATCTGATGGCTAGTGACATCGTCATGCCCCGCCTGTCCGACTCGATGGAGGAGGGCACGGTCCTGAAGTGGCTGAAGTCGGTGGGCGACGAGGTCTCGGTCGGGGAGGAGCTCGTGGAGATCGAGACCGACAAGGCGAACATGGTCTACGAGTCCGACACGGCCGGGACCCTGATCGAGATCGTCGCCGACGAGAACGACACCCTGCCGATCGGCGAGGTGATCGCGCGCGTCGGCGAGCCGGGTGAAGCGCCGTCCGGAAACGGCGCGGGTGGCAAGCAGGCAGAGGCCGAGGCAGAAGGCGCCGAGAAGGAGGAGCCCGAGCAGGAGGCGGAGGAGCCCGCGCAGGAGGCGGAGGAGCCCAAGGAGGAGCCGGAACCGGTTGCGACCGCCGAAGCGGAAGCACCCGCGCCGGCACCGACCGGCGACGGGCGCGTGAAGGCCTCCCCCATTGCCAGGCGCATCGCTCAAGAGAAGGGACTTGACCTGAGCGTGCTCCAGGGCTCCGGTCCGGGCGGGCGGATCATCAAGGCCGACGTCGAGGCCGCGGAGGCTCCGACGGCGCCCGCGGCGGCCCCGGTCGTCCCAGCCGAAGCCCCGGCGCCCGTCGCGGCGCCGGCCGGGCCCACCCCCGGCGTCCGGGAGAAGCCCGAGACCGCCAAGGGCGAAACCAAGGTCGTCGAGCTAACCAAGCTTCAGCAGACCGTCGCCCGGCGGATGGCGGAGTCCAAGGCGACCGCCCCGCACTTCTACCTCTCCATGGAGATCGACATGTCGCGGGCCGTCGAAGCCCGCGCCCGCATCAAGGCGTCGGCCTCGGAGGGCGATGTGGTCCCGTCGTTCAACGACATGGTCGTCAAGGCGGCGGCGCTGGCGCTGCGCGCGTTCCCGCGCGCCAATGGCTCCTATCGAGACGGAAAGTGGGAGCTTCACTCGCGCGTCAACGTCGGCATCGCCGTCGCCGCACAAGATGCGCTGGTGGTGCCGACCATCTTCGACGCCGACCTCAAGGGCCTGCGCCAGATCGCGTCCGAGGCCAGGGCCCTCGCCCAGCGGGTCAGAGAGCAGACGATCACCCCGCCCGAGCTTTCGGGCGGCACCTTCGCCGTCTCGAACCTGGGGATGTACGGGATCTCCAACTTCCAGGCCGTGATCAGCCCGCCGCACGCGGGCATCCTGGCCGTGGGTGCGATCACCGAGACGCCCGTCGTCCGCGACGGCGAGATCACCACGGCGCACCTGATGGGCGTGACGCTCGCGTGCGATCACCGGATCCTCTACGGGGCCGACGGGGCCGAGTTCCTGGGACACGTCAGGGGGCTGCTCGAAGAGCCGGTCGGGTTGGCCCTGTAGCCTTTGGGCGAGCTTCCGTTCGTCGACGAGCACGCCGTCGACGTCGACGCACCGCCGGAGCGGACCTGGGACGCCGTGGTGGCAGTCAGCCGGAACGCCTTCGGCGGCGGCGCGGGCCTCTTCGCCTGGGTCGTCGGCTGCGACGACACCGAGGTCACGGGAGCCCCCGGAGCCGAGGGCTCGACGATCGTCGGCTTTCACGTCGAGAGCTCGCGTCCCCCTCACGAGCTGGTGCTGTCGGGCCGCCACCGCTTCTCCGAGTACCGGCTGACGTTCCTGGTCGAGCCGCTCGACGACGTGTGTTCGCGCGTGCGCGCGGTCACCCACGCACGCTTTCCAGGCCTCCACGGGGAGGCGTACCGGACGCTGGTGATCCGCTCCGGCATGCACGTGCTCGTGACGCGCCGCCTGCTCGACGCCGTCAAGCAACGCACCGGAACGCAATAAACCCGGCATATACCGGCCTGTCGGAGCCTGCGCGCTGACCACCGGCACCGGAGCCTCGTCTCGCTCGGAGACATAGGCCGGAGCCACTCAGACAGGAGGCCCAGAAATGAGGGCACGCACCATCACCACCATCGTCGTTCTCGGGGCACTCGCGATCCCGGCGAGCGCCGTCGCAAACACCGGTTACGCCACGCCGAACGCGATCACCGGCGCGTCGGATGACTCCGGCCAGACGGCGAACGGTCACGACTACTCGTCCCTGAACGCGACCACCCCGCCCGTCAGCGAGCCGAGCACCGACTCGGGGTACAGCTCGCTGAACGCCACCACTGGCCCGTCCCCGGACGAGCCGACGTTCGTCAGCTCGCCCGCGAGCGGCGATGAGTTCGACTGGGGCGATGCCGCGCTCGGCGCGGGAGCCGCGATGGCGCTCGTCGCCTTCGGCGGCGC